>OCZU010003364.1_pt1 | contig 10101 bp, 5 predicted proteins | sample 1539001 | NCBI WGS metagenome assembly OCZU01 (sample SAMEA3539306, study PRJEB22396) | soil metagenome | biome: tundra; feature: field; material: soil | place: USA | collected 2010-05 | depth 0.15 m | reverse complement strand
AGGCGACCGAAGCCGGCGGAGCTGCGCTGACCGCCCCGGCGCCCACGGCGGGTTTGCCCGGCTGGGGGTCGCTGCTGAGCGCGTTGCTCGCCGGGATAGCCCTGGCCGCGGCGTTCCCGCCGGTCGGGATCTGGCCGTTGGCGATGGTCGGCCCGGCGCTGCTGATCCTGGCGGTCTGGCGCAAGGGCGGCTGGGCGACGGCCGGCCTCGGCCTGGTGTCGGGCGCCGCGTTTTTCGTGCCGCTGCTCTCCTGGGTGCTCAACGTTGCCTGGTACGCCTGGGCCGCGCTGGCCGGGACGGAGACCGTTCTGTTCGCCCTGCTGGCTCTCGGGCTGCGGCCGCTGCTGCGGCTGCGGGCCTGGCCGGTGGCCGTGGCCGGCTGGTGGGTCGCCCAGGAGGCGGTGCGCGACCGGTTTCCGTGGGGCGGGTTCCCGTGGGGACGGCTGGCGATGAGCCAGGCCGGCGCGCCGACAGCCGGCTGGGCGGCGATCGGCGGCCCGCCGCTGCTCACCTTCGCCCTCGCGCTGGCCGGCGGCTGCCTGGCCTTCGCGGTGATCACCGTATTCGGCCTCGGCCGCCCGGGCCTGCGCCGCACGGCTAGCGCCCTGGCCGTGGCCGCGGTAGCGGCCGCGCTGGCAGGCAACCTGGCCTGGACGACGGGCCCGGGACCTGGGCCGACCGCGCTGGTCGCCACCATTCAGGGCAACGTGCCGCATTCGCGGAGCCTGCCGAACCTGCTGCGCGCCACCACGGTGACCGCCAACCACGCGGCGGCCACCATTGAGCTGGCCGGTCAGGTGCGATCCGGCCGCCGGCCGGCCCCGGACGTGGTGATCTGGCCGGAGAACTCCACCGACATCGACCCGAGCCTGTCCCCGGCCACGTACCAGACCATCGCAACGGCCGTCGCCGCCATCGACCGGCCGGTGCTGGTCGGCGCTGTGCTGGACGACCCGGTGCGCAACGCGGGCCAGCTCTGGCTGCCGGGCCGCGGCCCGGTCCAGATCTACGTCAAGCGCCAGCTCGTGCCGTTCGGCGAGGTCATCCCGTTTCGCGGGCTGCTGGACACCTTTACCTCACTGCCGTCCCTGCAGCCGCAGAACTTCACTCCGGGCCACCGCGCGGTCGTGTTCCGGATCGGCAAGATCAGGATCGGCGACGTGATCTGCTACGAGGTCGGCTTCGATGATCTGGTCCGGTCAGAGGTGCTCGCCGGGGCCAACCTGCTCACGGTCCAGACCAACGACGCGGACTTCGAGGTCGACGGCCAGGTCGGCGAGACCGAGCAGCAGCTCGGGATGGCCAGGATCGACGCGATCAGCACCGGCCGCGCGGTCGCGGTGGCATCCACCACCGGGATCAGCGCGATCATCGGGCCGGACGGCGCTGTCCTGGTCCGGAGCCGGACCTGGCGGCGGGCCGTGCTGGAAGCCAGGGTGCCGCTGCGATCGCAGCTCACTCCGGCCGACCGGGTCGGCAGCTGGCCCGAGCTTGCCATTACCGGGCTGACCGTGCTCGCGCTCGGCTGGGCGCTCTTCCGCCGGAAGCCAGTCATGATCCGGTAGAGCCAGTCATGATCCGGTAGAGATAGTGGTCACCGAGGACGCCATATTTACCGGATCATGAAGCCCGCCCGGCTCGCCCTGCCTCGCCTGGCTTACCCGGCTCGCCCGGCTCGCCCGCTCGCCTGCCTCGCCTGGCGCCGCCGCGCCGCCCGGCGACCACAATGGGTAGGTGGCCATCTGGCGCAGCTTCGCGCAGCCCGCTCGTTACGCCGTCCTGCTGGCCGGCGCGCTGCCCGTGCTGGCCTTCCCCGCGCCCAACCTGGAGTTCGTTGCCTGGTTCGGCCTGGTTCCCGGGCTCCTGCTGCTCCGCGCCGCTCCGACCGGACGGGAGGCGGCAGTCCGCGGCTGGTGGCTCGGCGCCGGATACCTGCTCGCCGCGCTCTACTGGCTGGTCCCCAATCTCGGCCCTGGCCTGCTGCTGGTCGTGCTGGTGCTCGGCGCTCCGTGGGCCGGCGTGGGCCTGGCCGCCTGGCGGCTGCTCCGTCCGCCCGGACCTGGCCCTGGCCAGGCGCTCGCCGCCCTGGCGCTGGTGCCCAGCTTGTGGGTGGTGATCGACTGGATCAGATCCTGGCAGGGAATCGGCGGCCCGTGGGCCGTCTACGGCGCGAGCCAGTGGCAGCACCCGGTCGTGCTCGCGCTGGCCGCGGTCGGCGGCATCTGGCTGATCAGCTTCGCTCTGGTGGCGGCGAACACGGCGATCGTGATCGCGCTGACCGCTGCCGGGCCCGCGACCCGGCTGATCGGCGTGGCCGCCGCCGTGCTGGCCATCGGGGCCGGCCCGGTCGCGTTCGCGCTGACATCGACATCGACATCGACATCGGCGACGGACACCGGACCCGGCCAACCGGGCCGGCTCACCATCGCCCTGGTCCAGCCGGGCCTGGAGGTCGGCGGCGCGGCCAGGCTCGCGGCGCAGGCCAGGCTGACCGCGTCGGCGCACGGCGAAGACCTGATCGTCTGGGGCGAGAGCAGCGTCGGCTACGACCTCGATCATGAGCCGGCGCTGCTGGCCAGGCTGCAGCGGCTGTCGGCCACGGCCGACGCTCCGCTGCTGGTGAATCAGGACGCGCGCAGCCCAGCCGGGGTGAAATCGAAGGTCGCCGTGCTGATCGACGCCAGCGGCATTGCCGGAACGTACGTCAAGACGCGGCTGGTGCCGTTCGGCGAGTACATCCCATTCCGGTCGGCCCTCGGCTGGCTGACCAGCGTCAGCAGAGCAGCCCCGGAGAACATGATCGCGGGGAAAGGCGCGCGGGTGCTGCATGCGACGCTGCCGGACGGCAGACGGCTGACGTTCGGCGTGCTGATCTGCTTTGAATCGACGTTCCCCGACATGTCCAGGGTCGACGCCGATGATGGCGCCCAGGTGATCATTTACCAGACCTCGGATTCCACCTTTCAGGACAGCTGGGCGCCGGCCCAGCATGCCGCTCTTGGCGCCGTCCGGGCCGCCGAGACCGGCCGGCCAGTGGTACAGGCGGCGCTGACCGGCGACTCGGCGGCGTTCGACGCCCGCGGCCGGCTGCTCGCCTGGGCCGGGACGGCCGTTCGCGGAGTCATCCCGGTTACCATCACGCTGCCCGACGCGTCGGCCAGGACGCCATTTGACCGGCTTGGTGATTACGTCCCGTGGATCGCGATCGGGGTTGTGGCGCTAGCCGTCATCCGGCTGCTGACTGGGGCAGCCGTCATCCGCCGTTTCCGGCACAGATAGCCGATTGGCCACCCGCAACGCTCTCACCAGCTACATCGCAGCGGGACTAAGCAGGGCGGCGGCGCGGGCATACTGGGAAACAACTGAGCGCGGCCCGAAGCCCGGCGACCGCGGGCGCAACCTGCCGGGAGCGCCGGACGTCTAGTACACGACGGATCGAACAAAGCCATGGGAGGACAGCGTGCTGAATATGAGCACCTCGTCGCGGCGCCGATCGCTGCCGATCGCCACGATCTGCGCCGTGGGCCTGCTCGCCGCGGCCTGCCAGTCCGGGTCAGGGACGGCAGGCGGCAGCGCTTCGCCGGGGGCCCATAGCGCAGCCGCGGCCGACCCGGTGCAGCTCAGCATCACTCCGGCGACCGGCCACGGCGATGTCAAGCCCAGCCAGGGAATCACCGTGACGGCCACCGGCGGCAAGATCCGCAACGTGACCGTGACCGGCGCGAAGGTCGCCGGATCGCTGAACGCGGTCGGCACGATCTGGCACAGCACCTGGACGCTGCCGGTGTCGCAGCGGCTGACCGTGACCGCGACGGCAGCCGACACGACCGGCCACTCGGCCACCCAGACGTCCACGTTCCGCACGCTGACTCCGGCGCAGACGTTCACGACGATGATCTTCGAGGGGTACCAGCAGACGTACGGGGTCGGCATGCCGATCATGCTGACGTTCAGCCGCCCGATCGTGAACCGGGCCGCGGTCGAGCGCTCGCTCAGCATCACCTCGTCCAAGCCCGTCGTCGGGGCCTGGTACTGGGACAGCAGCCAGACGCTGGTCTTCAGGACCCGCGACTACTGGCCAGCCCACACCTCGGTCAGCTTCGTCGGTCACCTCAACGGGGTCCAAGGAGCGCCGGGCGTTTACGGCTCGCACACGCTGACCCAATCGTTCAACATCGGCCAGTCGCTGATCGTGGTCGCCAGCACCAAGACGCACCACATGAAGCTGTACCGCAACGGCACGCTGCTGCGCACCTGGCCGATCAGCACCGGTCGCACGGGCGACAACACGCCGAACGGCACCTACCTGACGATCGAGAAGGGCAACCCGGTGCTGATGAAGGGCCCCGGCTACGCCCTTGAAGTGCCATGGTCGGTCCGGTTCACCTGGAGCGGCGACTATCTGCACGACGCCTACTGGTCAGTCGGCGAGCAGGGCTTCACCAACGTGAGCCACGGCTGCGTCAACATGGCGCCAGCCGACGCGGAGTTCTACTACAAGATGGCGGTGCCGGGCAATCCGGTGACCGTGACCGGCAGCCCGAAGGGCGGCGTCTGGGACAACGGCTGGACCGAGTGGTTCCTGACCTGGTCGCAGATCCTGCGGGGCAGCGCCCTGCACGAGGCAGTGCAGGCCGGGCCGAACGGCAGCACGCTCGTCACTCCGGCCACGCTCGCCACCTCAACGGCGACCGCCCCGGAAGGGACGTCTAAGCCGGGGAACTCGCGGGCAGGTTAGTCAGCCCGGCTCAGAATCAGGTCAATGGCGCGCCAGCCGTTCGATGGACATCCCGCAATGGGCGATCTGCCTATTGACTTCCCTCAATGGGCGATCTAACGTGACGAAAAGATGCACATTGTGCATTATTTGGGTGATAAAGTGACGGAGGTGATATGACGATGTTCCTGAACCAGTCAGCCGGAGGGCTGTAATCGCCCCCAGTAGGTAGCTAGCCAACGAGCGGGTCAGGGGGCAGCGAACGCTGTTCCCTGACACCGATTCACCTGTTTCCTGCCCAGCACGCCGCGTAGCCGCTGTCGGCCTCGGCGGGCTGGGTTTTGCGTCCTCAGGCGTGACGTGCATCACTTTGCCCGAAATCGGGATGCGGTTTCCGTGAAGGTGGCGTTACACATCGTAACCCCCGCCGGGGAGCGTAGCCGGGATCCTCCTGGGACTGCGTTTCCCGCCTGCTTAGGCCGGCCGGCCCAGGGCGCACCCCCGCGCCCTGCCGCCAGCCGCCCGCCTTGAACCAGCGAGCCACGTGCGCAGCACGCGGACTGCCGGACGGCGAATGCCCGACGGCCACAGCACCAGCCGGTCACCTGCCGGCCGGGCGGCGGGGTACGCACGGAAGGAAAGTGAATTGCCCCGCACCCCCCGAGTGACCGAAATGCTGCGCGGAAAGACCCTGGTCTACCTCGGCGCCGGGCTGGCTGTGGCCGGCGCCGGCGTCGCTACCGCCACCGCCGGCTTCGCCACCGCCCCGGCCACCGTAGCCAGCGCCACGTACGGCGCCACCCGGACGGCGACCGGCTCGGCCGCGGCCCGCCACGACAGCTCAGCCAGGCACGACGCGAACCGCGCGGACGGCCATCCCCGGCATCCGGCCGACGGCGCCAAGCACTCCAGCCATCCGGGCCACGCAGCCGCCCGGCGGCACGCCGCGCACCACGCGACGCATCACGCCGCGCGCCATGCTGGTCACCACGCACACCACGCCGACCCCAAGGGCTGGGGCGCGGTCAGCCGCGTCGTCGCCGCGCGCACCATTCCCCAGGCCGGCCACGGCTCGCTCCCGGCAGTGGACCGGCTCACCCCGGCAGGCACCAGCGGCCCGCAGGCCTGGATGCCGATCACCACCGCCCGCTGGGACAACGCCAGGACCATCGTCCGGCAGGCCTTCGACAAGAAGATGGGCCTGCGCGCCGCCGTCATCGCCGTCGCGACCGCCATGCAGGAGTCCACGCTGCTCAACGACAACTACGGCGACCGCGACTCGCTCGGCCTGTTCCAGCAGCGCCCGTCGGCCGGCTGGGGCACGCCGGCCCAGATCCTGCGTCCCAGGTACGCGGCCGACGCCTTCCTGAACGCGCTCCGCGGCTATCAGGCCAACAACCCCGGCTGGGCCAGCCAGCCGCTCTGGCGGGCCGCGCAGGGTGTCCAGAACTCCGGCTTCCCCTATGCCTACGCCAAGTGGGAGGCGCAGGCAGCAGCCCTGGTCGCTAACGTGACCAAGCACCTGATCTAGCCGATCCCGCCGCCCGGATCCCGCACACCGGATCCCCGCAGGCCAGACCTCCGCGACCGGCCAACCCCCCAAGCCGGAACGCGGACCCGCGGCGCCGCTCACCCCCCAGAGCGCCAGCCGCGACCACGACCGAGTGCCCCGTCCCCTGCCCCCGTGGGAGACGGGGCACTCGGCCGTTGCCAGCGCGGAATCTTCAGGACTAGCTAAGTTCGGGGCAGACCGACCGGCGCACCAGCCCGGATGCGGTAGAACTTTCGACATGGAGCACTTTCTGACTAGCGTGATGACCAGCCACGGGTATCTGGCCCTGATCATCTTTGCCTTCATCGAGGCTTGCTGTATCCCGATCTCATCGGAGATCACCTTCGCCCTCGCCGGGGTCCTGGCTGCGTCGGGCCAGTTCAACCTCGCGCTAGTCATCATTATCGGCACGCTGGCAGAAATGGCCGGATCGCTGGTCTCGTACGCCGTCGGCCGCAAGGGCGGTCGACGGGTGTTCGAGCGATACGGTCGCTGGGTTCTGGTGACGCACTCAGATCTGGACCGGGCCGAGCGGTTCTTCGCCGGGCGCGGGTCCTGGGCGGTTGCCGTCGCCAGGGCGCTGCCGATCGTCCGCTGCTTTGCCTCGCTGGGAGCCGGAGTGGTCGAGGTGCCGGCAGTCCCGTTCGTGATCTACAGCCTGATCGGCACGGCGGCCTGGGCAACCGGTCTCTCGGTGCTCGGTTACAAGCTCATCGGCACGGTCAACAAGTTCTTCCACTCCTTCTCGCTGGTCGGCGGCGCCCTGGTGGTCGTTCTCCTCGCCGGGCTGATCGCCCACCGGATTCACGCGATCAGGAAAGACTCCGCCCGGATGTCGGCGGCCCAGGCCGACCACTCCGACCAGGCCGACCCGGCCAGTCCGAACGCCAGTCCGAACGCCAGTCCGAACGCCAAGCCGAACGCCAAGCCGACCAGGCCGGCCAGCCGGACCGGCGGGGCGCACCGCAGCGGCCGCGGCCCCGCCGCCTGAACTGCCGCCACCTCAGCTACCGTCACCTCGGCGACCGGGACCCCAACTCCCGCCGCCTCAGCGACCGGGACCCCAACTCCCGCCGCCTCAGCTGTGCCGCCTCAACTCCCGCCGCCCTGACCTGCGCGACCGGATTCGCTAGTCAGTCAGCGCCTGATAGACCAGCTGGCGTAGCTGGGACCGGATCGGGTGGGCGCTGGATGGCAGCAGCTGGGTGAAGAACGAGACAGTCAGCCCGGCGGCCGGATCCACGAAGAACGCCGTGCTGGCCGCGCCGCCCCAGGAGTACTCGCCTTCGCTGCCGACCGTCCGGCCCGCAGCGGCGTCGATCAGCACGGCGAAGCCGAGCCCGAAGCCAGTGCCGCGGAACGGGGACTCGGCGAACAGCGGCCGGCCGAAGGCCGCCAGGTCGACGCCGCCCGGCAGGTGATTGCGGGTCATGTAGCCGACCGTCCGGGGACTCAGCACGGTCACCCCGTCCAGTTCCCCGGCCGGGCTGCCGGGAGTGGCCAGCAGCATCTGGGTAAACCGGTGGTAGTCGGCCGCGGTGGAGATCAGCCCGCCGCCCCCGCCGCGGTAAGACGGCCGGTGTCTGGGGACGCCGCCGAGCGTGTCCAGCCGGGTCGCATGGCCGCCGACGCCCGCGGTGTACAAGGCGGCTAGCCGTCCGCGGTCTTCCTCGGCCAGCCAGAAACCGGTATCGGTCATGCCCAGCGGCCGGAAAATGCGGCTGTCCAGGAACTCGTCAAGCCCGACCCCGGAGGCGACCTCGATCACCCGGCCCAGCACGTCGGTGGCGACCGAGTAGTTCCACTCCGAGCCGGGCTGGAACAGCAGCGGCAGGCCAGCCCACAAGTCGCAGCAGTCAGCCAGGCTCGCCTTCCTGGGCGTTCCCCACTCGAACCCGCGGGCGCGGTACTGGCTGTCCACCGGATGCGCGCGGTGGAAGCCGTAGGTCAGGCCGGCGGTATGAGTCAGCAGGTGCCAGATCCGCATCGGCTCGATCGCCGGGACAGTCACCGGCCGGAGGTCTGAGCCGCCGGTGAAGACCCGCGCCCCGGCGAACGACGGGATGAACGCGCTCACCGGGTCGGTCAGCGCGAACGCGCCTTCCTCGTAGAGCATCATCGCGGCGACCGAGGTAATCGGCTTGCTCATCGAGTAGATCCGCCAGATCGTGTCCGGCTCGACCGGCAGGCCAGCATCGATGTCCCGGCTGCCGTACGCCGACACATGAGCGAGCTTGCCGTGCCTGCTGATCGTCACCAGCCAGCCTGGCAGCCGGCCGCCGTCGACGTAGGTCTGCAGCAGCCGGTCGAGCCGGGTCAGCCGGGCTGCGTCGAGGCCCACCTCGGCTGGTTCTGCCTCAGGAGTCAGTCCGCCCATCAGATCCGCCTTCCGCCGTCCCGCCCGAATGTAGTGCCATGCCTGATATAGCAGGATTCCGGCCGCGACAGCAACGTTGAGCGACTCGCGAGCGGCCAGGTTGGCGTAGTCCCCTATAGTTAACGCCCAATGCGGCCGGGTCCGCCGTCCGCCATCGGCACTGCAGGCACGGGAGCGGCATGGGCGCGGAAAGCGAGCGGGCAGCCGGCTTCGGCGCGATGGAAGATGGCCTGCGCCAGTCCGGCGACTGGTACCGCTGGGGACCGTATGTCAGCGAGCGGCAGTGGGGCACGGTCCGCGAGGACTACAGCGCCGACGGCCAGGCGTGGACCTACCTGCCGCACGAACACGCCAGGTCACGCGCCTACCGCTGGGGCGAGGACGGCCTGGCCGGGTTCTGCGACGTCGAGCAGCGGCTGTGCCTGGGCCTGGCGCTGTGGAACGGCAAGGACCCGATACTCAAAGAGCGGCTGTTCGGCCTGACCGGCGCTCAGGGCAACCACGGCGAGGACGTCAAGGAGTGCTGGTGGTACCTCGACGCGACTCCGAGCCACACCTGGAACCGCTGGCGCTACCACTACCCGCAGGCCGAGTACCCCTACGCGGAGCTGATCAGCGAGAACGGCCTGCGCGACCGGACCGAGCCCGAATTCGAGGTGTTCGACACCGGGGTGTTCGATGACGGCAGGTACTGGATCGTCGAGGCGCACTACGCCAAGGCCGGCCCGGACGACCTGCTGATCCGGATCACGGTCACCAACGCCGGGCCCGACTCAGCGACACTGCACGTGCTGCCCACCGCCTGGTTCCGCAACACCTGGGCCTGGGATGAGGGAGCGGCCAAGCCGGTGCTGGCGGCGTCGGACCGGGCCGGCGCCTGCGCGGTCAGCGTGCCGCACCCGTTCATGGGCGCCCTTGAGCTGCTGGCCGGCCCGGGACCGGACGGCACGGCGCCAGAACTGCTTTTTTGCGATAACGAGACTAACACCGAACTGCTGTTTGGGGCTGAGCCGATCACGCCGTATCCGAAAGACGGCATCGGCGACCATGTGATTTCCGGCGCGGCCACTGTCAATCCGGACCGGACCGGCACCAAGTGCTCAGCCTGGTACCAGCTGACCGTGGCGGCCGGTCAGACCGCCGAGCTACGGCTCCGGCTGCGCCCGGCCAGTCAGGGCAGTCAGCCTGGTCACGACGGTCCGGCCGCTCAAGCCGTTCCGGCTAGTCAAGATTTTCAGGCCGGTCAAGTCGTTCAGGCCAGTCAGGCCGACTCGCGCGGGCCGGACGACGAACCGCTCGGCGCGGACTTCGACCGGGTGCTGGCGCAGCGGCAGGCCGAGGCAGATGAGTTCTACGCCGAGCTGACACCGGCCACCTGCAACGCGGACGAGGCGATGGTGATGCGCCAGGCGTTCGCCGGGATGCTCTGGTCCAAGCAGCTGTTCTACTACGACG
>OCZU010003363.1_pt1 | contig 10102 bp, 6 predicted proteins | sample 1539001 | NCBI WGS metagenome assembly OCZU01 (sample SAMEA3539306, study PRJEB22396) | soil metagenome | biome: tundra; feature: field; material: soil | place: USA | collected 2010-05 | depth 0.15 m | reverse complement strand
GGGGTCAAGGGCCTGCTGGTCCGCAACCTGGAGCACCTGCGGCCGGACCAGTTCGCCAAGGTCATGGACACCCTCGGCCGGGACCGCCACGGGCAGGAGGTCCTGGCCGCCTGGATCGGCAAGGAAAAGCTCCGCGACGTGCCGAACCTGCGGGCCTGCGTCACCGGCTCGGCACCGTGCGAGCGGGCGGTCCGTGACCGCCTCTTCCGCTTCTATGACTGGTGCGCCCGGAACGATGACATCCCCGAGCTGCTCACCCTGGCCCGGACGATCTCCCGCTGGGAAAACGAGATCACCGCCGCGATCCTGACCGGAGTCACGAACGCCAGATCCGAGAGCCTGAACCGGATCGCGAAACTGGAGGCCCGTCTCGCCTATTCCTTCCGCAACCCCGCGAACCAGCGCCGCAGGGTCCGCATGGCCTGTACTCGCGGCACCCGGCGGTCACAGAATGCGGCCACCCGGCAATCACGCCCGGTGACCGGCCGGAAACACGATCCCGGTTAACTTCGAAGAGCCATTAACGGTGCCGCCGCTGATCAGCTACTAAACCGGCGATTCAGCCGCCGTCGGCGAAAGACGCAAGCACACCGTCAGCTCGCGAGCCGCTCGCGCAGGTGCCGGAGCTGGCGCTCGACATGGGCGGGCGGCACGTCGTGCACCCCGAACGGATAGACGGCGATCTGCTTGGCGGCGGTGATCTCGTTGTATGCGGCATAGACCGTCGACGGCGGGCAGACATCGTCCATCAGGCCGACGCTGAGCAGGCAGTCGGCGGTGATCCGGCGGGCCAGCAGCGCACAGTCGACGTAGCGCAGCGTGTCAAGCGCGGCCGGCACCAGGTCCACATGGTGCGCTAGGAACTCGGCTACCTCGGCGTACGGCATCTTCGGCGACAACGTCACGCCGCGCGCGATGTCACACAGAAACGGCACGTCCGCGTGACAAACCGTTATCGCTGTCCCAAGAAATGCGGCCGTGGCCAGAGCCAGCCCGCCGCCCTGGCTGGCACCGCTGACCGCGATCCTGGAGCTGTCGACGCCGTCCAGGCTCGCCGCGGTCTCGACGGCTCGGACGGCGTCGGCGTAGAGCCTGGTGTAGTAGTAGTCCTCCGGGCTGGTGATCCCGCGGGTCATCACCAGAGAGTTCTCCGGGCCTGGCCCGCCGTCCCCGGTGGCGCCGACCGTCCATCGTCCGCCCTGGCCGCGAGTGTCCATCACGAACATCGCGTAGCCGGCCGCGGGCAGCAGCGCGTGCTCGTGCGGAAGTCCTCGCCCGCCGCCATAGCCGATGAACCGGACCACCACCGGCAGCGGTGTATCGCCTGACCCTGGCGGGCGCAGGTACCAGGCCCTGATCCGGTCACCGCCCGCCCCGGAGAACTCCACGTCGTACACCGGCAGAGGGCCGTAGATGTCAGGTGCGTGCCGGCCGAGCGTGACGGGACCGGCGGCCGCGCGGGCCTCGGCGAGCCGCGCTGACCACCAGGCGTCAAGATCGGCTGGCTCCTGCGTCCCGGTGCGATACTCGGCGAGTTCGGCTGCTGACAAGTCAAACCACGGCATGTTCGTTCACGCTCCTGATCTGGCGGCACCGGCAGCCGGCGGCACGGCGTTCGGGCTCAGTCTGCCAGCGCGGGCTCGGCATCCTCGGCGTTGATCAGCGCAAAGACATTTACGCCAAACGGCGCCATCGCGATCATCCCGTCGACTACCGAACCGTCTAGGCAGGTGAGCCGAAGACCGGCCGCGAGCTGAGGTTTTACCGTAACAGGCTGGTCCGCCTGGCTGACCAGCCAGACGAAGCGCACGCCGTCGGCGCGGACCATCAGATCCGCGGCGATCCGCGGATCATCAACCGTGACCGGCCTGCGCAGGCCGGCCGCGACGGCCAGCGCGTTGTAGAGCGTGCCGGTCGGCTCTGGGTTGACCCGTGGTGTCATCGCGGCCATGTGCTCGATCGGGTACGTGCACAAGATGATCGCGCCGGTGCCGACCGCGCGCCGCAGCAGGGCCGGCCTGCCGTGGCCATCCATTGCGATCACCTCCGCGCCGTCCGGCTGGACCGGCAGGTAAGCACGGCCATACTCGGTGCCCGCGACGCTGAAGGTCAGCCGCGCGCCGACGCCGATCGTCCCGAAGGCTGCCTCGAAGACGAACGTCACCTCCGCGTCCTCAATCTGGTCGACCAGACCGTTCCGCAACTGGTGCGTGATGCCGAACATGGCATTGAGATTGGCGTGCCACGGACCAGGATGATGGTCGTTGTCGCCTGGTGAGTAGGACGCATAGACGGTCGCGCCGGCTGCCGCGATGGCTTCAAGCCGATGCCAGCTAGGACCGAGCAGCTGCTTGGCCGACGGCAGCAGGTAGAGCAGGGCGCCGTCCGCTATGCCGTCGCTTTCCCTGGTCAGGGCGACCGGCAGGTCGGCGAGCCTGGCGGCGACATAAGACTGCCGCAGCGCATCTCGTGCGTAGACCCGGTCTCGCTGGCTGGTGAACGGGTACTCCGTGTCCAGGTATGACGGGACGATCAGGGCGGCGTCGGCGTCGGCCCGCACGCACTGGCCAATGTCGACGGAGCGGAGCAGCTCGGCGAACCTGCTCATCTCGGCGAGCTGCGGCTTCGGCGTGCCGTGGCAGTCGGTCAGTCCGAAGTGCAGCTCGAACGGGTGCTGCCGGTAGGGATCCTGCCCGGCCAGCTGGTCGTAATCGGAGTTACACCAGGCGATCCAGCCGGTGGCGCCGGCCAGCAGGCTGTTGGCCAGGACCTGCCGGTAGTAGTGCGCCGCGTTCTCGTCCGAGGCGAAGTCCGAGCTGACCCCGAATTCCTCAAGCACCACAGGCCGGCCATAGGTGCCTGCTAGCTCGCACGCCCACGCCGCCGCGTAGTGCTGGCGAACCTGGTCGTTGCCGACCGGGTAAACGTGCGGGCCGAGGAAGTCGCACTGCCTGGCGCTGTCGGCGACGGAGAATCCGTTGTCCTCACCGGAGATCTCGATCCCCCAGGCCCCGTCGCCGAGCGAGACCGGCTGGGCGCCGCCGGCGGCCCGGACCGCGGCGATGATGATCTGCGCCCAGGCCGAGACCGTCTCTGGCCGGGACTCGCCGCCGCCGTAGATCGGCATCTCGTTGGAGACCAGCCAGCCCGACACCGCGGGGTGCTGGCCGAACTGACGAACCATCTCCCCGGCGAACCACGCCTGCCTGGCCACCATCCAGACGTCGGAGTACAGGTCGCGTCCGTGCCGCCAGGCCGGGTCCCAGTTCTCGCCGGACATGTGCCCGACGATGAACGTAGGAATGGTGGTCATGCCCGCTTCGACGTGGCAGTCCAGGAAGTCGGCGAACCTGGCCGTCAGCCGCTCGTCGATCCGGTCCGGCTCGGGCATGAAGTCGGGCCAGTAGAAGAACGAGCGCGTCACCGTCAGGCCGTGCTCGCGCAGCACCCGCAGTTCTGCGCTGACGACCTGCGGGTCATAGTTGCGCCACATCAGCGGGCCGCCGGTCCTGGACCAGAAGTTCGCGCCCAGCCAGCAGACCGGCTGCCCGTCAGTGCTGATCTTGGCGCTATTCCTGTGCATGAGTGGTTATCCCCTCCGGGCGGCGGACGTGACGGCGGCTGGGAGCGACGACGGGCGGATGGCGCTCGGACCAGCGTGATCGAGATACTATACCGGTTAAGTTCAGGTTTACAACGGGATATCTGCCGCAAACTGCCCGACCGGCTTGGCGGCGCCAAACCCGCAGCGAGCGGGGGCGGCGGCGGTCGATGATCCGGGCTGACCTCCTTCGTTACACTGTCCTGTGCAACAGCCGGACGGGCATCGTGGGCCGATCGGTGCGCGCCCGCGGTCGGCCTGCCGCCGGGCGGCGCCGGGCGGACGCTCAGGGACCGGACGGCACTGCCGGGAGGCATCGGGTGAAACGTCCGACCATCTCCGACATCGCGCGCCTGGCCGGGGTGACCAAGGCGGCGGTGTCGTTCGCGCTCAACGGCCAGCCGGGTGTCTCCGCGGCCACCAGGGAGCGGATCCTGGCAATAGCGGAGGAGATCGGGTTCCAGCCCAATAGTGCCGCACGCGCCCTATCCGACGGCCGGGCTGGTGCCTATGGCCTCATTATCGACCGGCCAGCCCGCCTGCTCGGGATGGAGCCGTTCTTCATGCAGCTCATCTCGGGAATCCAGGCAGAATTGTCGGGCGGCCACACCGCGCTGCTGTTTACGACGGCCGAGGACCAGGCGGCCGAGATAGCGATGTACCGGTCCTGGTGGGCGCAGCGCCGGGTGGACGGAATCTTTCTGGTCGACCTTCAGATCGACGATCAGCGGATACCGGTACTTGAAGAACTGCTCATGCCAGCGGTCGTGATCGGCGCGCCCGTCGGCGCGGGAACGCTGACCGCGGTCTGGGAGGACGATGCGGCAGCTACCCGCGCCGTCGTCGAGCACCTGACCGGACTTGGTCACGTCCGGCTAGCGCGGGTCACCGGCATACCGAGGTTCTGGCATACGAAGATCAGGACCGACGCCTTCAAGGCAGCCGCCATGGCGGCGGGTGCACAGGCTGTCTGCGTGGAAGCTGACTACACCGGCGAGCACGGAGCGGCGGCCACCAGGGCACTGCTCCGGTCCAGGCGGCCGCCGACCGCGATCCTGTACGACAACGACATCATGGCGGTGTCCGGCCTGAGCGCGGCCACGGCGATGGGCGTGGATGTGCCCGCCGAACTGTCAGTCGTGGCCTGGGATGACTCTCCGCTCTGCGCCCTCGTCCATCCGCCGCTGGCGGCGCTGACCAGGGACATCGCGGCCTACGGAGCACACGCCGCGCGCACTCTGATCCAGGTGGCCGACGGCGGGCCGGCAGCTAGCGTCGAGGAGGCACCGCCCGTCCTGACCTTGCGCAGCAGCACCGCCAGCCCGCCGCCCGAGGCCGGGCAAGCCCATCTCGTGAACGTCCAGTAACCTCACCGATATCAGATCGAGACACTAACGAAACCCTGATCCCGCTTCACCTGGAGTCCTTGAGGGTTAACACTTAACCGGTATAGCGCTTCGCTCAGACTGAGGTAGAAGATCCTGGTTTGCCGGGAACCCGGCGTCGGCCAGGAACCCTAGGACCTGCCGGAAACCAGGCTTGCGCCGGGATTTCAAGCAGGACCCGAAACTGAATAACCGAACAGCGTTGCCGATCGGCCGGCGGCCAGGAGCCCGTAGCTCGCGCGCACTGCGGCGCTGCTGGCAGCGCTAGGCGTCGCCGACCGTTCCCCGTCCCCCGAGGGCTACAGAAAGAGGAATCAGCAATGTCGTCAAGATCCAGGCGCGTGCGAACGATTGCTGCTGGTGCCGCCTTCGCGACCGCCGTCATGCTGTCCGCCTGCTCAAGTAACAGCAGCCCTGCCGCCGGCGGCACCACGCCTAGCAGCGGTAACAGCGTGCTCACGATCACGACCGGCGCGGCCGGCACTTTCCAGGATGACTTCAACCCATTCTCGCCCAACGTCGAGGACGCGGCGAACGGCATGATCTACGAGACGCTGTTCTTCTTCGATACGGCGAAGGCCGGAGTCGTAGATCCGTGGCTGGGCACCAGTTACGCCTGGTCCAACGGCGGCAAGACACTCACCGTGCAATTGCGGCACGGCGTCACCTGGACCGACGGCAAGCCGTTCACCAGCGCTGACGTGGCGTACAGCTTCAATCTGGCGCTGAAGAACGTCGCACTCAACAAGTACGCGCTGCCGCTGAAGAGCGTAACCGCATCGGGCCAGTACACGGTGGCGATCAACTTCACCAAGTCGGCCTTCACCGACGCTTACTACGCGCTCGGCAAGGTGGACATCTTGCCCCAGCACATCTGGCAGTCGGTCACGGACCCGGCAACATTCCTGGACACCCATCCCGTCGGGACCGGTGCCTTCGAACTGTCCAAGTTCTCCGGCCAGGTGTTCACGCTGACCGCGAACCCGCACTACTACATGGCGGGCCTGCCGCATTTCAAGTCGATCAGGTTCCTGGCATTCAGCGGCAATACCACCTCCGACGCCGCCATCGAGTCGGGTTCGGTCGACTGGGCCGGCAGCTTCATCCCGAACATCAAACAGACCTACCTGGCTAAGAACCCGAAGTTCGTGGTTAGTGACATTCCGCTGTCCACGGCCTTCCTCGTGCCGAACCTGGTCAGCGGGCCGACCTCGAAGCTCGCGGTTCGTCAGGCGATCAGCGCCGCGCTGAACCGCAGTTTCATCAGCAACACCGTCTACAACGGGTATGCGCCGCCGACCAACCCCGAGGCAGTGCTCACACCAAACTTCAACTCCATCCTCGACCCATCACTGGCCAGCGCGGCCTTCGGCAGTCCCAACGCCACCGCAGCTAAGGCCATCTTGACCAAGGCAGGCATCAAGACGCCGCTGAACCTCACGGTCGACATGGTCAACGGCTACACCGACTACCTGAGTGACCTGCAGATCATGGTGCAGGAACTTAAGCCTGCCGGGATCAATCTGACCATTGACCAGCCTGCTTACACCCAGTTCACCAACATCCAGGACACCGGCAAGTTCGAGTTGCTGATGGACAACTTCGGCTATACGCCGACCCCGTGGTCGTACTACTACTCGATTCTGGACAGCGCGATCGCTCCGCCAATCGGCAAGGTCGACACCGTCGGCAACTACGGCCGGTACTCCAACCCCGAGGTGGACACGCTCCTGAACCAGATCGCCGACACCACCAGCGCATCCGTACAGAACCCCGACTTCTACAAGATCGAGCACATCTTCGTCTCGCAGATGCCCCTCATCCCGCTGTTCGAGCAGCAAGACGAGATCGAGTTCAACGGAACGCAGGTGGCCAACTATCCGAGCGTGTCGAACCCGTACGGGGCGCCCGCCGTCTATATTCAGCCTGATATGGGCTGGATTGCGGCGCGGCTCGTCCCGGTCAGGTAATCATGACTGCCGATCCGGCCTCGGGCAGCGGGCCAGCTTCGGCAGCCACGGCTAGCGCCGGGCGGAGAGACGTATCGACGTCCGTCCCTCCGCCCGGCCACTCAACGGCCCAGCGGGACGCTGCCCGGCGGGGCGCTCGCGTCGGGCCAAAGGGAGGCGCCAGGCATGCGTTACCTGCTACGGAAACTGGGCTTCTATCTGATCGCCGCCTGGGTGGCGCTGACGATCAACTTCCTGCTGCCACAGCTGATCCCCGGCAATCCGGTCGAGGTTCTGCTCACCAAGATGTCGCAGGCCGGACCGGTCCCTGTGGGCGAAGACCAGGTACTGACAAAGCTGCTGGGCCTGGGCACCGGCAGCATCTTCGAGAAGTACTGGCAGTACGTCGACAGCATCGCCCACTTGCGGCTCGGACTCTCGATTAGCAACTTCCCCACGCCGGTCAGCGCGGAGATCGGCAGCTCGATCTACTGGACGCTGATCCTGGTCGGCTTGGCGACCGTGATCAGCTTCCTGCTCGGTATCTCACTGGGCGCACTGGCCGGCTGGAAGCGCGGGTCAAGGCTGGAGGCGATCATCCCGTCGACCACCTTGCTCACCGCGATGCCGTACTTCTGGCTCGCCCTGATCCTGCTGTTCGTGTTCGCCACCAACATCTGGCACGTCTTCCCCCAGGGCGAGGGGTACAACTACAACTCCACCCTCACCGTCGGCTGGAACCTCCCGTTCATCGTCTCCGCCGCCCAGCACGCGATCTTGCCCGCGCTCACCATCGTGATCAGCTCGGTCGGCGGATGGCTGCTCGGCATGCGCAACATGATGGTGTCGACCCTGTCGGATGACTATGTCGTCGCGGCCGAGGCCAAGGGCCTGCGACCGCGCCGGATCATGATCGGCTACGCGGCGCGCAACGCCGTGCTGCCCAGCATCTCCGGCTTCGCCATTTCTCTCGGGTTCGTGGTCAGCGGTGCGATCGCCCTGGAGTACGTGTTCTCCTACCCAGGGATCGGCTATCAGCTGGTGACGGCGGTCGGCAACGATGACTTCCCGCTGATGCAGGGGATCTTCCTGGTGATCTCGCTGGCCGTGCTCGGCGCCAATCTCCTCGTCGACCTGCTTAACGGCTTCATCGACCCGCGGACGAGGCTGTCGCGATGAGCGCGATCGGTGTTATCGGCGCGGGCTCCGGTCCGGCGTCCATTGACCCGGGCGCGTCCGAGGGCCTGGCCTCCAGGCTGCGGGGCAACCTCCGCTCGCCCCGGCTGGTCGCGGGCCTCGCCATCGTCGGCTTCTTCGTCCTGCTCGGAGTGATCGGGCCGTTCTTCGTGCAGGATCCGAACGCCATCAGCACGACGATCTACTCCCCACCGTCCGCCGCGCACTGGCTCGGCACCACATCGATCGGGCAGGACGTCCTCGCGCAACTGGTCGTCAGTGCCCGCGCATCGCTGGAGATCGGGGTCGGCGCCGGCCTGATGGCGACGCTGATCTCGATCGTGATCGGCATCACGGGCGGCTACTTGGGCGGCCTGATCGACGACGCGCTGTCGTTGCTGTCCAACGTGGTCCTGGTCATCCCGACGCTACCGCTGGTCATCGTCATCCTTGCCTATACGAGGGCGGGCAGCCTGAGCTCGCTGATCGTGATCATCGCGCTGACCAGCTGGGCGGCGTCCGCACGGGTGCTCCGGGCGCAGACACTGTCGGTGCGCAACCGCGAGTACATACTCGCGGCCCGCGCATCGGGCGAGCACACCTGGCGGATCGTGCTGGTCGAGATCCTGCCGAATGAGCTGCCGGTCATCGTGTCCAACCTGCTCTTCGCCATGATCTTCGCGATTCTCACCCAGGCCACGTTCGCGTTCATCGGCCTTGGCGACCCAACCCTGCTGACCTGGGGAAATATGCTCAATATCGCATACAACGCCGAGGCGCTCTCCAGCGGCGCCTGGTGGTGGTTCATCCCGCCGGGCGCATGCATCGCACTGTTCGGCATGGGCCTCGCGCTGGTCAACTTCAGCCTGGACTCGCTGCTCAACCCGCGGCTCCGGGTATACCGGGCGCGCCAGCCGCGGCGCGGCCAGCCCACGGCGAGCGACGCGTGAGCGCGACACCGGACCGGGGACCGGCGATGCAGGGCCGGGACTCCCCCTGGGCGGCCACTGACGTAGTTCTGCGAGCCACGCAGGTGAGCGTCGAGTACGCGGGACGGCGCCCGACCCGTGCCGTCCGGGATGTGACGATCGAACTGCGGCGCGGCGAGGTGCTCGGCATCGCCGGCGAGAGCGGCTGTGGCAAGACCACGCTGGCTTATGCCCTCACCAGGATGCTCAAGCCGCCAGCCGGGCTGACCGGCGGATCCATCACCTTCTTCCCGCGCGACGGCGGAGCCATCGACATCATGACGCTGGGCGCCGATGAGCTGCGCAGTTTGCGGTGGAACAAGATCTCGATGGTGTTCCAGAGCGCGATGAACGCGCTCAATCCGGTCAGCAGCCTGGCCAGGCAGTTCGACGACATCTTCAGAGCCCATCGGCCGGGAATGAGCCGTTCGGACCGGCACGAGCGGTCACGCGAGCTGCTGAGCATGGTCGGGATCGACCCGCGCCGTGTGCGCGGGTTCGCGCACGAGCTTTCCGGCGGAATGCGGCAGCGGGTCATGATCGCGATGGCGCTCGCGCTGGAGCCGGAGATCGTCATCATGGACGAGCCCACCACGGCGCTCGACGTCGTCGTGCAGCGCGAGATTCTGGACGAGATCGAGCGACTCCGCGCAAAGCTCGGCTTCAGCGTCATCTTCATCACCCATGACCTGTCCCTGCTGCTGGAGATCAGCGACCGGCTCGCCGTGATGTACGCGGGCGAAGTCGTCGAGTACGCGCCGTCCATCCAGATTGCGGTCGCTCCGGCGCACCCGTACACGCTGGGACTGCTGCGCTCCTTCCCGGACATGCGCGGCGCGCGCCGCGAGCTGCGCGGCGTTCCGGGATCCCCGCCTGACCTGCGCGACGACTTCCCCGGTTGCCCGTTCCGGCCGCGGTGTGACTATAAGTTCGACCCGTGCCTGGACGTTCATCCGGCACTGGCTCCCATCGCCGCTCCCGTGGCCGCCATCCGCAACGGAGCCGCGGGTCAGGACGACCGGT
>OCZU010003362.1_pt1 | contig 10104 bp, 13 predicted proteins | sample 1539001 | NCBI WGS metagenome assembly OCZU01 (sample SAMEA3539306, study PRJEB22396) | soil metagenome | biome: tundra; feature: field; material: soil | place: USA | collected 2010-05 | depth 0.15 m | reverse complement strand
GGTGCTGCGGATCCAGGCGGAGTTCGTCGAGGGCTTCGGCCTGCTCGCGGAACTAGGACCTGCGGTGTCGGTCTTCGGGTCGGCGCGGGCTGCCCGGGGAACGACCGAATATGAGCGCGCTGAACGGATTGGCGCAGGGCTGGCCGACGCTGGCTACGCGGTGATTACCGGGGGCGGTCCCGGGATCATGGAAGCGGCTAACCGGGGTGCCGCCAGCGTGAATGGCGTCTCAGTCGGCCTCGGCATCGAGTTGCCGGTGGAGCAGGGCCTGAACGACTACGTCGACATCGGCCTCGAGTTCAGGTACTTCTTCGTGCGCAAGACCGTCTTCATCAAGTACTCGCAGGCATTCATCGTCCTGCCGGGCGGGTTCGGCACGCTGGACGAGCTGTTCGAGGCGCTCACGCTCGTGCAAACCGGGAAGATCACCAGATTCCCGATCGTGCTCGTCGGCAGCGATCACTGGTCCGGCCTGCTGTCCTGGATCAACGAGACGCTGCTGGCCAGCGGCAAGATCTCCGCCGCCGATCCGCAGCTTGTCCGGATCGCCGATGATCCAGCGGAAGTCGTCCGGATCATCCTGGACGCGCACAGCTCCGGCGTCCTGCCCTGACCCGGCTGACCCGGACCCGGCTGACCCGGACCAGGCTGACCCGGACCAGGCAGACCCGGACCGGGCTGACCCTGACCAGGCTGATCAGGCGAGGCCGCGAACGGTCCTGGCCGGCGGCCTGGTGCCCCGGATGGACTCGGCCATGTCGAGAGCGCGCCGGACCTGCCGGGGATTCCAGGTGCGGACCACGGTGGCGCCCAGCCAGCCGCAGATGGCCGCGACAGCGACAGGCCCGGCCGGGTCCGGGCGGCCGGCACCGGGCGCCGTGGCCGCATCGTCCCCCAGGTCAACAAGCGCCGCGTAGCCTGCCGCAGCGGCATGCGGCACCAGGCCCGGCGGGACGTCGACGAGCAGCTGAGCACGGGGTAGCCGGGCGCTGGCTGCGGCGGCAAGGCTGTCGCAGATCAGGATGGCACCGGTGCGCAGCGCCGTGGCCGGATCACGGACGACATCGGCCTGCTCGTGCGCCGCGCAGACGAGTATGCCCGGATTGCTGGCCCTGAATGCGGCCAGCGCAGCCGGGCCGGCGCTGCCGAGATCGACGAGGGCGGCGCCGGCCCGCACGGCCGCTGCTGCCCCGGCCGCGCTGCCAGCCACCGCGAGCACGGCAGTTCCCGCGGCGTTCAGCCCGCCTGGTGGGCCAACCATGGACCCGAGCATGACACGATTCTTTCTGTGCCAGTGGTGCTAATCGTCGCAGCCGCCGCGGTAGTCGCCGTGGTGATCGCCGTTGCCCTCGGCCACGGCGGCGAGCTGGCGCCGTTCGCTGCCGACTTCGCCCCCCTTGACATCGACTACATCGATGACGTGACCGCTACCGATGTGGCGCTGCTGCGGCCGCCGGCCGCGATCTGGGGTTATCACATGCAGGCGACGGATCAGGCCTTTGCCCGGATCGCGGAGACGATAACGGCGCGGGACGTGGAGATCGCGACACTGCGCCGCCAGCTCGGCGAAGCGCGCTCGGCGGTGGAGGCGAGAACGACGCAAGCGACAGCGACGGAGGCGACAGCGACGGAGGCGACAGCGACCGGGGCCGGGGCGACTGAAGCCAGGACGGCCGAGGCGGGAGCGCCGCCGGGGGCTCCTTCGTCGTGGCCGGCCAGCGGCGCTGGCTCGTTCGGCCCGGCAACCGCGGGTCCGCCGCTGGCGTCGCGTCCTAGCGTGCGCCGCCGCGAGATGGCTGACAAGCAGCCGTCCCCGGATCCGTGGCCAGCGCAGGCTCCATGGTCGGCCTGGGGACGGCCAGCCGGTCAGGCTGCCGGCCAGGATCAGGGACTGGACCAGGATCAGGGACTGGACCCGGGTCAGGGCCGGGACCCGGGTCATGGACCGGCCCTGGACCAGGATCAGGGCCCCGACACTGATCCAGGCGGGCCCGGGGATGACTGGTGACCGAACCCGGCCGCGGCGCCGCGGCCGGCCCGGACGGGCGAGCCCGGTGCCCGTGGTGCCTCGGCAGCGCGGACTACCTTGCCTACCACGACCAGGAGTGGGGCCGGCCAGTCCGCGATGACCCGCGCATGTTCGAGCGGCTCTGCCTGGAGGCGTTTCAGTCCGGGCTCTCGTGGCTCACGATCCTGCGCAAGCGGGAGAACTTCCGTGCTGCCTTCCACGGCTTCGATATCGCGGCGGTGGCCGCCTTCGGACCCGCCGACGTGGCGAGGCTGCTTGCCGATTCCGGCATCGTCAGGAACAAGGCGAAGATCAACGCGGCGATCAGGAACGCAGGTGCCGCGCTGCAGCTGCCCGCCGGGCTAGCCGGGCTGGTCTGGAGTTATGCGGGGACTCAGCGCATGGCACCGGTGACGCTGGCCGACGTGCCTGCCTGGACACCCGCGTCGAAGGCGCTCTCTGCGCAGCTCAAGCGGCATGGATTCGTGTTCACCGGCCCGGTGACGGCATATGCGACCATGCAGGCCAGCGGCGTTGTTGACGACCACCTGGAGGCATGCTCGTTCCGCGGCGCCGGACCGTGTTTGTGAAGCACGCTGAACGTGTCAGACTGGGCCTTTAACGTTCGATGGAGGTTAGATGACCGAGGTCGAGCAGGCACCGTCGGCGCTAGCCTGGCGGCGGCCGGCCCGGCGCGTCCGGCTGACCGACACCCGGATTCCGCGCGGGCCACTCGCGGATTCCATCAGCGCACCGCCCAGGAAGGCTTTTCCGGGCGGCGTCCGCCATTTCGGCAATGTTGGGACTTGCAGATAGCAAAGGTTTGCATTGGGTCTACTGTGGCGTGGGTCGGCGTTCGTGACAGACGAGCAGGCTTGCCTCAGCTAACCGCAGCAGGCACCCGGGCGCCCGGCATTTCATGGACTGACGGCTCGATGGGGGCGAGATGATGGAGGTCGTGCAGGCCCCGCCCGGCGTTGACGCAACGATGCCGACGCCTGCGCGCCTGTACGACTACTACCTGGGCGGTACGAACAACTTCGCTGCTGACCGGGAGGTTGCCGAGCGACTCCGGGTGAGCCTGCCCGAGCTCGCCGATGCGGCCTGGGCGAACCGCGGCTTCCATCAGCGCGCGGCCAGCTGGATGGCAGCCGAGCCGGGCATCCGCCAGTTCATCGACCTTGGCTCCGGGCTGCCGACGCAGGGCAACACGCATGACGCGGTGCGCCAGGTAGCGCCGGACGCCCGGGTCGTCTACGTCGACCACGACCCGATGGTGATCGCGCATGCCAGGGCGCTGCTGAGCGGCGCAAGCACGACCACGGTCATCCAGGCCGACCTGCGCGATCCCGACGCCGTCCTGGGCAGTCCTGAGCTGCGCGGAATGATCGACCGGGGCCAGCCGGCCGGCCTGCTGATGACGGCGGTCCTGCATTTCGTGGCCGATCAGTCGGATCCATGGGGCCTCGTGGCGCGTTACGTCAGCGAACTCGCGCCTGGCAGCTATGTGGCGATGTCGCATGCCACCGCCGACCGGCTGCCGCCTCGTGCGGTCCAGGCCATGTACGACACCTACGCCCGTGCCTCGGCGAAGATCTGCCTGCGGACAAAGGCCGACTTTGTGCGGCTGTTCGACGGGCTGGAGTTGGTCGCCCCCTTCGACGGTGCCGAGCCGGGCGTCACGTTCGTCGGCAAATGGGGTGCCGAGGATCCCTGCGGCGCGGACAGCGACGGGTCGCGGGTGCTCTACTGCGGCGTGGCGGGGCGGCCGTGACAACCAGGCGCGGCGCGGGAGCGCATGGTGAAGCAGGGCCGGCGGAGGATGACCAGGCGCCCAGGGGAGTGGATCCGGCCACGCCGAGCCCGGCGCGGATGTATGACTTCATGCTGGACGGCAAGCACAACTTCCAGTCTGACCGGGACGCGGTAGAGCGGTTCCGGGCGCAGCTGCCCGACCTTGAGGATGCGGCCTGGGCGAACCGCGCGTTTCATCAGCGCGCCGCCCGCTGGATGGCGGCCGAGCGCGGCATCCGGCAGTTCATCGACATCGGGTCCGGCCTGCCCACCCAGGGAAATACGCACGAGGTCGTGCAGGCAGTGGCGCCGGCTGCCCGGGTCGTCTACGTAGATCACGATCCGATGGTGCTTGCCTACGCCAGCGAGCTGCTGACCGCCGACGGCACCACCACGGTGATCCGGGCCGACCTGCGCGATCCCGACACTCTGCTGAATCAGCCCAGCCTCCGGGCTGCGATCAATTTCAGCGAGCCCGCCGGGCTGCTGATGACCGCCGTGGTGCAGTTCGTTGCGGACAGCTCTGACCCCTGGGGCCTGGTATCGCGCTATGTCGGCGCGCTGGCGCCGGAAAGCTATCTGGCGCTCTCGCATATCACCGCTGACGCGCTGCCGCCGCAGGCGGTGCAGACCGGCGTGGACGTTTACGCGAACGCAACCGAGGGTGCCTTTCCGCGGTCCAGGGCGGCGATAGAGCGATTCTTTGACGGGCTGGAGCTCGTCCCCCCTTACGACGGCGCCGGCCGGGTTCTGACTCATGTCGGCCTGTGGGGGGCCGACGATCCGGCTACGGCGGACAGCGACGGGTCGCGGGCGTTCTACTGCGGCGTGGCCCGGCGCCCGTGAGTCAGCGACCGGCTGCCGCGTCAGCAAGGACACCGAGCCCAGGAGAGCTGCCGCTGGTGAGCGCGGGATACCCGTGCTGAGCAGGGCATGGTGACAGCGAAACCGACGGTCGATGCGCTGGGCATCGACGTCGGCGTGCTGTCCTGGCAGCGATCCGGCGACGGCGACGGGTCCATCGAGATCGCCTTCGTGCATGACGCCAGCCGGGCCGCCGAATGGGTGCTGATGCGGGTGGCCGGGGATCCGGCCGGCCGGGTGCTTGTGTATGACCGGCACGAGTGGGAGTGCTTCCTCGATGGCGTGCAGAAAGGCGAATTCGACGACGCGGCCGGCTAGCGGAGCCCGGCCCCGGCAGGGTCCTGCCGCGCCCGGAGGCGAGCTACGTGCATCCGGGCGCGGCAGTCGGCAATGGCGGATGATTCAGGGCAATACCCTTGCATGAGCGGATCAGTCATGCTAAGCACAACTATTGATCATAAAGTTTGTGAATCACAACTTAAGTAGCGCTATGCTAGCGGTGATGTCCTGTCAAGAGGGAGATCGCGGATGAGCGACGATGCCTACGGCGCGACGATAGCCAAGCGCGGGCTCTCCCGGCGGCTCGCCGACCTCCGGGTGGCCTCCGGCTACACGGCCAACCACGTGTGCGACATCCTGAACTGGGGCCGCGGGAAGGTGGGGCGCTTCGAAGCCAACCAGTGGAAGCGCCCGGAGATGAGCGACATCCGTGACCTGCTGCGCATCTATGACGCGCGGGCCGACGTGCAGGACGAGCTCGAGCAGCTTGCCATCAGGGCGCGTGCCCGGCCCTGGTGGCGCGACTACCCGGAGATCTTCGACAACGAGTTTCCCGGTTTCGAGAACGATGCCAGCCGCATCCGCGTCTTCATGCCCCTGATCCTGCCGGGCCTCTTGCAGACGCCCGCCTACGTAGAAGCGCTCATGCGGGCAGGCTCGCGGCCGCCTGCCTGGCGGGAGCGCGCGCTGCAGACCCGGCTGCGGCGGCAGGAGATCCTCGATCGCACCGGCGGCACCGTCCCCAGGCTGAGCGCGGTGATCACCGAGGCTTCCCTGATGTACCGCTGGGGCACCCGAGCCGACCGCTACGAGCAAGCCATTCATCTCGCCACCATCGGTAGCCGGCCCAACGTCGAGCTCCGCATCCAGCGCTTCATCGACGGGCCGTATCCGGGCATGCATTCCATGATCAATATTTTTGGCTTCCCGGACGAGGAGCCAAACCTGGTGTACATGGAGACGGACTACGCGATCGAGGAGGTGAGCAACGCGGAGTCCGTGAACGCCTACGTCCAGGCCTTTGCCCGCGCCAGCGAGGGGGCCTTAGAGTCCTCCGACACCGCGGTCTTCCTCAGGCAACTTGCGGAACAACTGGAGTAAGAACAATGAACGATCTGTCTCAAGCCACCTGGCGCAAAGCAAGTATGAGTTCGCAGAATGGCGGCTGCGTCGAGATTGCAGCCAACCTTCCTGGCGTGACCGCTGTCCGGGACAGCAAGCGCCCGGACGACGGCGCCCACGTCGTGGGGCGCGTCGCGTTCGCGGCGTTCCTCGCGGACGCCAAGGCGGGCCGGTTCGACATCGGCTGATCAATCCGCAGCGCGAACGCAGGAACCCCCCGGGATGCACCCCGGGGGGTTCCGCTGTTACTGCGCCTGTCTCAAGGCCCGGCAAGGTCACCATCGGGTAACTGCCGCGACTGCGACTGTACACGCGGCCTTGGCGCCTGCACAGGCCCGCGCAGGCGGCCCGGCGGACGCGACAGCCACCTCTGCGGCACCCTCCAGGCAGGACCGAGATGCAGCCAATCTGGCCATTTTCGCTGGAGGCCATTGCGAAGAGGGGCAATTGACTCATAATCTGTGTTTCACAGATACCCAAGTCGCGAAGGCGGAGGAGCATGTTACCGTCGCCCGCGGATAGCGGGGAGGACCGGCCCGGCGGGCTGGGCCGGCCATCTGGCGATGGCGGCCTGATGGCAGCGCCCGTGGCCGACGCCTTCGCAGTGGTACCGCCGGTTGCTGCGCAGCTCAGCGTGCGCTCCGGTGGCTGCTTCGCTAGGCCGCTTCCGCTCGATGGCAGCTGCGCGGGTGCCGCCAGGCGCTTCTTCCGCGAGGCAGTGGCCGGTATCGGGATGCCGGGTGACCTCATCCACGACGGGATCACGATGGCCAGCGAACTGGCCGCCAACACCATGCATGCCCAGGGCAATGTGGAGTTCGGCAGTAACCGGCTCCGGCCAGTGACCGGTTTTCCTGAGCTGTGGATCTATGCCCGCGGGGCTGGTGCCCGCTGTGAGCTCGTCTGCAAGGTCTTCGACTCGCAGCCCGGGTGGCATACCGGAGATCTCCCCGATCCCACCAAGCATGCGCTGGAGTCGGTGAACGGCAGAGGACTCCAGGTGGTCAACGGGCTGTCAGCGGGCCAGTGGGGATATCACCCGACCCGCGCCAGGCTGGGCAGCTGGAAGGTGCCAGGAAAGGTTGTCTGGTTCTCGCTGCGGCTGCCGCCATCTTGTGAGCAGGTCCGCTCCGGCCGGCCGCGGATCAGTCCAGGCCAGGCCGTCAATGAGCTTGAGTCGATGCTGACCGGCCGCGGAATCGGCAGCCGGATGGTCCGGGCCGACGAGCCGGCGTCCGGCCTGGCGGTGCTCTCGGTAAGCCGTGACCTGACGGTGTGGTGCCACGGCGGCACGGTCTCCTGGAAGACGGCGGACGGCAGTTACGAACGCCGGCTGCTGTCCGACCTCGTCGATGTCGCGGAGCGGATCGTCTGTACGCACGAGGAGCTTGACGCCGCCGGGATCACGGCCTGAGCGCGTCAGCGGCCCTGGTAGGTGGGCTGCTGCTTGTTGACGAAGGCCAGGGTCGCGGCACGATGATCCTGCGTCCGGCCCAGTTCCGCCTGCAGCTGTGCCTCCATCTCCAGGGACTCGGCGAGCCCGTGCGAGGCCGCGAAGACGAGGCTCTGCTTGATGGCGGCATACGCGGCCGTCGGCCCGGCGGCAAGCCTGGCGGCCAGGTCGCCCGCCGCGCCAGCTAGCTCATCGTCGGCCACGACCGAGTTGAACAGCCCGTAGCTCAGCGCCTTGTCCGCTGCCAGCGGCTCGGCGAGCAGCAGCAGCTCAGCGGCCCGCGCGGGGCCAGCCAGCCGCTGCAGCGTCCAGGACGCGCCAGAATCAGCGCCGAGCCCGACCCGCGCGAATGCCATCAGCACGCTGGCCCGCCGTGCGGCGATGCGAAAATCGCAGGCGAATGCCAGCGAGGCGCCGGCCCCGGCGGCAACGCCGCCCACGGCCGCGATGACCGGCTTGGGCATGCTGGTGATCGTCAGGATGATCGGGTTGTAGTGCTGCCGCACGGTATCGGCGGACCCGGCGCCGGCGTCAAGCAGCCCGGCATGCTCCCGCAGGTCCTGGCCGGCGCAGAAAGCGGGGCCCGCCCCGGTCAGGATCACGGCGCGGACGGCCTGGTCCGAGCCGCAGTCACGCAGCGCTCCGAGCAGCCCTTCTTTCATTTCGGCGGTCAGCGCGTTCCTGGCCTCCGGGCGATTCAGGGTGATGGTTGCTACAGCGCCTTCGAGGTCGCAGCGCACGCTGTCGGTCACTCCGGTCTCCTTGGGTCCTCGGGGCGGCGCCGCCCGCGCCAGCCGATCGCAGACTACGGTCCACGAAACGGGCGGTAGCAGGCAAGGGCCTGGCCGATTCTGCTTCGAAGAGCCCGGCCGCCTGGCGCCCGGGCCAGCCGCGGAGCGCAGGTGATCACCGTAGCGGTCGAAGGGCGCCGATCTCGCGCCCGCGCCCCAGACTCGCCCGATGCCCGCCAGCCCGCGATGGAACGCTGATCGTTACCACGCAGGGCCGGAACTCTGGATAATAGAGGTACTGATCGACATGGTTGTGGCTAGCAGGTCCCGCCAGGTACCGGGGCTCCGGTGCCGTAGGCCTCAGATGAGGTCCCCTGCGGCCCCGGGGCAGGAAGGGGATGCAGGATGGCGGCGATGAAGCCGCGGACGGGCGACGGTCCGCTCGAGGTCACCAAGGAGGGCCGCGGCATAGTGATGCGCGTCCCGCTGGAAGGTGGTGGCCGGCTCGTGGTGGAGTTGTCGGCCACTGAGGCGGCTGCGCTCGGAGAAGCGCTCAAGTCGGCTGTCGGCTGACCACTTGCCGATCGATATCCACGTCACCCTCTTGCCCGCAGCGGGCCAGCCGGAGGGCCCTGGCCCGCTCGGCGCCTATCTGTCTGCCGTGGCTGACGGCAGCGCTGACGCGCCCGACCTGATCGCGGTGCCGGTCCGGCAGGACAGTGCCAGGCAGGACCAGCCGGACCTGGCCCCCTTCCTTCCTGCGGGCTCAGCTGCGATCACCGCCGCCGCGCAGCTAACCGGCAAGGCGGGTGAGGTCGCCGAGGCCACCGCCCGGCTGGGCGCAGGCGCTGGCCGGGTGCTGTTCCTGGGTACCGGAGACGGGTCGCCGCGCGCGTTGCGGCGTGCTGGCGCCGAACTCGGCCGCCGGGCAGCGCGGGGCACGACAGTGAGCACGCCGGTCATCGCGGGCCTGCCCGACGATGCCGCGCAGGCATTCATCACCGGCCTCATGCTCGGCGGTTACGTCTTCACGCTGAAATCCGAGCCCGCCGGTGGACCGGGCGCAGTGGTCAGGCTGCTGACCGACCGGCCAGACGGCCATGCGGCGGCACTTGGCCGCGCCGCCACCATCGCCCGAGCCGTTGCGCTTGCGCGTGACCTGACCAATACGCCATCGGCCGGCAAATCGCCGGAGTGGCTGGCCGGCGAGGCGGTGCGGGTGGCTGCCAGCGCAGGGCTCCGGTCGCGGGTGTGGGACACGGGGGACCTGGCGGCGGCGGGCTTCGGCGGCATCCTGGCTGTCGGTTCCGGATCGGGCCGGCCGCCGCGGCTGATCGAGCTCAGTTATGAGCCGGCCGCCTGGGACCGCCATGTCGTGCTTGTCGGCAAGGGCATCACCTTCGACAGCGGCGGCCTGTCGCTGAAGCCGAACGACGGCATGAAGCTGATGAAGACGGACATGGCGGGCGGCGCGGTGGTGATCGCCGTCATGTCGGCGCTGGCCGCGCTCGGCGTGCAGGCACGAGTGACCGGGCTGGTCGCAGCGGCGGAAAATATGCCGTCCGGTTCCGCATACCGGCCGGGAGACATCATTACGCAGTACGGCGGGCGGACTGTAGAAATACTGAACACCGACGCGGAAGGGCGGCTCGTGCTCGCCGATGCGATTGCCTACGCCGACGCGATGCTTGATCCCGGCGTCGTGGTGGACATCGCGACCCTGACCGGCGCGGCCCGGATCGCGCTCGGCACTAGCATCGGCGCGCTGTACTCGACCGATGACGGCGTCGCCGATGCCCTGCTCGCGGCCGGGCAGGCAACCGGGGACCGGCTATGGCGGATGCCGCTGCCCG
>OCZU010003361.1_pt1 | contig 10106 bp, 10 predicted proteins | sample 1539001 | NCBI WGS metagenome assembly OCZU01 (sample SAMEA3539306, study PRJEB22396) | soil metagenome | biome: tundra; feature: field; material: soil | place: USA | collected 2010-05 | depth 0.15 m | reverse complement strand
CGTGTGCTCTTCCGATCTATATGCAGCGCCAGTCCGCTCTGCAGTGCGAGCGCCGCGAGGTGCGGACCGCGATCGCGCCCTTAGAACACCGCACAAAGCGCCGCCGCGTTGACGGCGGCGTCACCGCCTGCGAGCGCCGCGGCGCCGCATGGCGCCAAGCCCAGGGATTGCGGGTCGACGGCCAAGCGCTGCACGCGCCCGGGTGTGACGTCGAACGCGAGGAACGGGCCGATCGGCGTGACCTCGTCCCATCCGCCGGCACCATGCACGACCCACGCCCTTTCGAGATCCATGCCCGCGAGCGTCTCGGCCATGAGTTCGGCCGCTTGCGAGTCATAGGCGCCAATCAAGCGAAAGCGCGGCGCGGCAGGGTTTGTCAGCGGTCCCAGCAGGTTGAAGATCGTGCGTACGCCCAAGGCCGAACGTATGGGCGCCAGCACGCGCATCGCGGGGTGATAGTACGGTGCGAATAAAAACGTGAAGTCGGTGGCGGCGAAGCACTGCGCCGCGCGGATCTCGTCGAGCGGCAATTTCAGCCCCAATTGCTCGATCAAATCCGCGCTGCCGCTGCGGCTCGAGATCGACCGATTGCCGTGTTTGATCACGGGCATGCCGCAAGCCGCCGTCAACAGTGCCGCGCCCGTGGACAAATTGAGGCTCCCGGAGGCGTCGCCGCCGGTTCCGACGATATCAATGGCGTCGGGCGCCTGCGGCAGCGCCGGCTTGCGCGACAGCGCGCGCATTGCAGTGGCAAATCCGCGCACTTCCGCAGCCGTGACTCCCTTGACGCGCAGCGCCGCGAGCACCGCGCCGGCGAGCGCAGGTTCGAGGCCCGGGTCGGTCAGCAATCCGAGCAACGCGTAGGCCTGCGCCTCCGCAAGATCCTGGCGTTCCAACAATGGCTCGAGAAATTGCCGCAAGGTTTGCATCGGGCCGGCTCAAAGCTTTAGAAAATTGCCCATCAAGATCGGCCCCTGAGGCGTCAACACGCTCTCGGGATGAAACTGCACGCCTTCGATCGGCAAACTCTTATGGCGCACACCCATGATCTCGCCCTCCGCGGTGCTTGCGCTGACCTCGAGCACGGCCGGAAAACTCGCCACTTCGGCGATCAAGGAATGATACCGGCCGGCGGGAAACTCCTGTTCCATGCCCTCGAACAACCCCTTGCCGTCATGGCGTACCGGCGAGACTTTGCCGTGCATCAAGCGCCCCGCGCGCACGATTTTGCCGCCGAATGCCTCCACCACGGCCTGATGACCGAGACACACGCCGAAAATGGGCACGCGTCCGGCAAAGGCTTGGATCATTTGCATCGAAATGCCGGCGTCGCGCGGCGTGCCCGGACCGGGCGATATGACCAGATGCGTGTGCCGCATCGCCCGCGCCTCCTCGATGCTGAGCGCGTCGTTGCGATAGACGTCAACCTCCGCGCCGAGCATCAGAAACGCTTGCACGAGATTGTAGGTAAAGGAATCGTAGTTATCGATCAGCAGCAGCCTCGGCACGGCCATGATCAAATGCCCTCCGCGGCAAGTTCCAGCGCGCGCCGCAGCACGGCGCTCTTTGCCATGACTTCGGCGTATTCGGCCGGTGCGGAGCTGTCCGCGACGATGCCGCCGCCCGCCTGATAGCTGTACGCATCGCCGCGGAACACCAAGGTGCGAATCGTAATCGCCTGGTCCATGTCGCCCTCGCGGCCGAAGTAGCCGACCGTACCCCCATAGAGTTGCCGGCCCACCGGTTCGAGTTCGTCGATGATTTGCATGGCACGAACCTTCGGTGCGCCGACCAGCGTGCCGGCCGGAAACGCCGCCGCAAACAAATCGAAAGCGTCCCGGCCCGGCGCGATTCGGCCGTTGACGCCGCTGACGATGTGCATGATATGGCTATAGCGTTCGATGACGCGAAACGGGTCGACGCGCACGGAGCCCGCGATCGCGACCCGGCCCAAGTCGTTGCGCGCCAGATCGACGAGCATGACGTGCTCGGCGTTTTCTTTCGGATCGGCCAGCAGCTCCGCCTCGAGCGCGAGGTCCCCCTGTGTGTCGGCGCCGCGCGGCCGCGAACCTGCGATCGGCCGCAATTGCGCATACCCGTCGTGCAGCTTGACGAGCGCTTCGGGCGAGGAGCCCACGACCGTGATGTCGCCGAGCTCGCAAAAATACATGTACGGCGAGGGATTCAGCAGCCGCAGCGCGCGGTACACCTCGAACGGCGACAAGCTATGGCGGCCCTCGAAGCGCGCGGCGAGCACCAACTGGTAGACATCCCCCGAGGCGATGTACTCCTGCGCGCGGAGTACGCCGGCGGCATGGCTCGCTGCCGAGAGCGAGGGGGTCGCGAGCGAAAAGCCGCCCGGTGCGAGGATCGTGGGCACCGGTCCGCGCAGCGCCCGAATGACCTCGCGGCGCAGGCTCTGACGCTCCGTCTCGCTGCCGTCGTGGAGCAGCGCAACGCCGCGCGTCAAATGGTCGAACACCAGCAGCGAACATGGCGCTACGTAGTGCGCGTGCGGCGCTTGAGTGTCGGTGAGGCTGCGGCCCGGCAAGCGCTCGAAGTAGCGCACGGCGTCGTAGGAGGTGTAGCCGACCAGGCCGCCGAGCAGCGGCACGCCGGGTATCGTCGGCAGCGGCCGCGGCGCTTGCGCCAAGGCGGCGCGCAGGGCATCCAGGAATTGAATATGGGTTGCGGGCCGCGGCGAATTGACGCCGTCGATATTCAAGCCGGCGGAGTCCAACCGCACCTCGAGACAATCCCCGAATCCGATGAACGAATAGCGTGCGAGCCGCTCGCCGCCTTCGACGCTTTCCAGCAGGAACCGCGGGCGAAACGGCGCGAGCTTCAGATACGCCGAGACCGGCGTGTCGAGGTCGGCTGCGATGTCGAACAATGACTTCATAATAAAAAAACCCATCCCCGGCGTGGCGTCGGAAATGGGTTCTGGATTTTCGGGTAATTAATTAAAATCGGCAGCGGCCAGCGCCCATCTCCTTACGGGGATTTTCGCCACCACCAACGAGCGCTGCGGTTTGATACGCCCTTGAACATGGTTGAGAGTATCGCCGTCTTCAGCGAGCAGCGTCAAGCCCGCTATTTCTTCGATGCGGCTTGCAGATCCTTCCGGTATTGCCGCGTGAGCTCCACGAAACGCGGTGTCAGCCCCGCATCCTCGTACATGGGGTCGCCGTGATCGTCTCGGGAAATGATCTTGGGTCCGGGTTCATAGGGCATGGAAGCCGCGAGCTCATCGAGCGCGGCATGCAACAGATCGGTCGCGATTTCCTCGGGTGTGCGCTCCGGAAACAGCGCAACCAGCGCATGCAGCCGAGACGCATCGTCCAAGGGCAGGCGCACGGAATATTCCTGCACGGTGAGCGGCGGTCCGGTATCTTTCTTCCAGTGATCGAGTAAAGACTTGAATTTCACTTCGAACTCCGCCATACGGGGCTTTACACCAGCGCCATTATAGACACTCGTAACCCACCTTGCCGCCGCAACCCACTTTGAACACGAGCCCCGCCAGCGGCGTACTCAGCGTATTCGCGTACAGCAAGCGCGCGCTGGACCTCGTCTGGACGACCAACAAGGGGCTGTCGATCACATTGGCCCTTTTGACCGTGCTCGCCGGCGTGCTGCCGGCCGGGGTGGCCTACGTCGGCGCCCTGATCGTCGATGCGGTCGTGCACGCCGCCGATTTACACCGGCGCACGGGCGTCATTGCGCCGCGCGAGGTATTCATTTTCGTCGGCATGGAAGCGTTGTTGGTTGCCGGCTCGTCGATGGCGCAGCGAGGCATTTCCCTGGCGCAATCCCTGCTGCGCGCGCAGCTCGGCCAGCGGGTCAACGTCATGATACTCGAGAAGGCCCTCACGCTGGACTTGACTCAATTCGAGGACTCGGAGTTCTACGACAAACTGACTCGCGCCCGGCGTGAAGCGTCCAGCCGACCGCTGTCGCTCGTGATGCGCACCTTCGGTCTGCTGCAAAACGCGATCTCGCTGGTTTCCTTCGGCGGCCTGCTGATCAAGTTCTCGCCGTGGGCGGTCGTGCTGCTGGCCGTCGCGGGCCTGCCCTCCTTCTATGCGGAAACGAAATTCTCGGGCGAGGCGTTTCGCCTGTTTCGATGGCGTGCGCCGGAGTCGCGCATGCAAATTTATCTGGAGTCGGTATTGGCGCGCGAGGACTACGCCAAGGAAGTGCAGCTGTTCAACCTGGGGCCGCGGCTGCTCGACCGGTACCGCGACATTTTCACGCGCCTCTATCGCGAAGACCGAGATCTTTCCTTGCGCCGCGACGCCTGGGGTTTGGGGCTGGGACTGCTCGGCACCGGCGCGCTTTACGGCGGCTACGGCTGGATCACGGTGGAAACCGTCGTTGGCGCCATCACGCTCGGTCAGATGACCATGTACATGATGCTGTTTCGCCAGGGCCAGACCGCCGTCGGCGCGGCGCTGTCGGCGGTCGGCGGCATGTACGAAGACAACTTATATCTTTCGAACCTCTACGAGTACCTGGAGCAGCCTGCGCCTCGCCGCGGCGGCAGCGTACAGCAAGGCTCCGCCCCCGGCGACGGCGTCCGCTTCGAAGGAGTCGAGTTCATTTACCCGGGTGCGAGCAGTGCGGCGCTCTCGGACATCGATTTGCATGTGCGGCCCGGCGAGAGTCTGGCCCTGGTCGGACAGAACGGCTCCGGTAAAACCACGCTGATCAAGCTGCTGACGCGTCTGTACCGGCCGACGCGGGGCCGGATCCTGCTCGACGGCGTCGATCTGCAGGAGTGGGACGAGACGACGCTGCGCCAGCGCATCGGCGTCATATTCCAAGATTTCGCACGATATCAAATGCTGGTCGGCGAGAACATCGGCGCGGGCGATGCGCGCGCCTTCGACGACGAGCAGCGCTGGCGCAGCGCTGCGGCGCAGGGCTTGGCTGCGGAATTCGTCGAGCAGCTTCCCGAAGGCTACCGGACACAGCTCGGGAAGTGGTTCAAGGACGGACGTGAGCTGTCGGGCGGACAGTGGCAGAAAATAGCCTTGGCTCGCGCGTTCATGCGCGGCGATGCCGATATCCTGGTTCTCGACGAACCGACTGCCGCCATCGACGCCGGCGCCGAAGCCGAGGTCTTCGAGCACTTTCGCGAGTTGACCCGCAACCGCATCGCCATCGTCATTTCCCACCGCTTCTCCACGGTGCGCATGGCGGATCAGATCCTGGTGCTCGATGACGGCCGGATCGTCGAGCGCGGCAGCCACGAGGCGCTGATGGCCGAAGGCGGCCGCTATGCGAAGCTATTCACGCTGCAGGCGCGCGGGTATCGTTGAGGGTTACATTGATCAGGGGAGAGCGTCCATGCCTTCTTTCGACGTCGTATCGGAAATCGACACGCACGAATTGACCAACGCGGTCGATCAGGCGAGCCGCGAGCTCGCGCAACGGTTTGATTTCAAGGGAACGGACGCAAGATTCGAACTGTTGGAGACGACCGTGACGATGATCGCGCCGGCCGAGTTTCAGCTCAAGCAAATGATCGAAATCCTCAAGCTCAAGATCGCCAAGCGCGGCATCGATGTCATGTGTCTCGATGTACAAGATCCGACAGTCAATCTGGCGCGGGCGACTCAGCTCGTCGTGCTCAAGCACGGGATCGATGCGGACACCGGCAAGCAAGTATCGCGACTGATCAAGGATTCGAAGCTCAAGGTCCAGGCGCAGATCCAGGGCGACAAGGTGCGCGTCGTCGGCAAGAAGCGCGACGATCTCCAGGAAGCGATCGCCTTCCTGCGCAAAGCCGAACTCGGCGTCCCGCTGCAATTCAACAATTTCCGCGATTGACTCGGCACGAAGAGTGGCTGGGCGAGCGGGCTGCCGCTAGGGCTGTTGCGGCGGCGGTTGTGGCTGCGCGCGCTGCATGCCCTTGGAGTAGACCACGGTGCCGTCGAGTTTGACGATGATCGCATCGATGTCGTCGATGCGATTGTAGATTTCCATGGCCTTTTCGGGTCCCAGCACGAAAGCCGTCTTCGACAGGCCGTCGGTGCGCGTCGCAAAGGGTCCGATGACGGTCGCGCTGCGCACTTTGCTCGCGGAGTGGCCGGTATGCGGATCGATGATGTGGTGATAGCGCACGCCGTCTTCGTCGAAATAGCGCTCGTAATCGCCGGAGGTCGAAATCGCGGCATTGACGAGCGGCACGCGCAGGAGCACCGAGTCCGGCCCCTTCCTCGGATCGCGTATGCCGACGACCCAGGGCTTGCCGAAGCGGTCGCCGATGATGCGGCTGTCGCCGCCCGCGGAAACATAGGCCCGCGTAAATCCGAAGGACTTCAGCACGTCGATGCCGCGATCCACAGAGTAGCCTTTGGCGATGCCGCCGAGATCGATGCGCACGCCCTTCTGCGAGAACTGCACGGTCTGCGCCTTGGGATCGAGCAGCACGTGCTCGTAATTCACGGCCGGTAGCGCCTTGTCGATCTGCGCCTCGCTCGGCCGGATGCGTTTGCGGAAGTCGTACATGTAGCCGACGCTCGCGTAGGTAATGTCGAACGCGCCCTCGGTGAGCATCGAATACTCCTTGGCCGTGACCAGCAGATCGAACAATTCCTTGCTGATGTGCATCGGGCCGTCGGCCGCTTTGGCGTTGACTTGCGAGACCTCGCTCGTCGGCTTGTACGTGCTCATCGATTCGTCGATGTGCCGCATCTCGTCGAGCACGGCGTCGATCGCGGGATCCGCGTTGACGCCCTCGTCGGCCCATACTTCCACGGTGATGCGCGTGCCCATGATGCCGTCGGTGATGCGCGTCACCCACTCCGCATGCGCAGAATGCATGAGCGCGACGCAGGCGCACAGACCATGAAGGCAGCGCACGGTGCGCCTTCGCGCGGAAGCGCCCCGCGTTGACGCGCTGCGCGTGGCTGCCTCGCGCAGCGGATCCCGCCTTGTTGCGAATATCTGCGGTTTCATGGAGCGCCAGCGTAGCCGGTTCCGAGCGCCCGCGGTATCCGCGCCCTCAGACGCGGCGACGGCGCCATTGCATGATCACGATCGCACTACCGATCATGCCTCCGAGGTGGGCAAAATGGGCGACGCCCGCCTGCGATCCGGTCACGCCCAGCACCAGTTCGAGGCCCGCATAGAGCGCGGCGAACAGCCATGCCGGCATCGGGATCGGCGGGAACAGCGGTATCACCTTACGCCGCGGAAACAAAAAGGCGTAGGCCAGCAGCAGACCGAAAACGCCGCCGGAAGCGCCGATCGTGGGACTGGGTTCGCCCCCCAGCAAACTCGGGATGATCAGCTGGCTCAGCGCGGCCGTCACCACCGACGCGAAATAACAGGACAGCAGCCTCGGTGCACCCACGGCGCGCTCGACTTCGGCGCCGAACATCCACAGTCCGATCATGTTGAACAGCAGATGGGTGATGTGCGTCGTGTCGTGCAGAAATGCATAGGTTAGGATCTGCCAGAATTGGAAATACACGTGACCGTCGATGGGCTGCAGCGGCCATAGCGCGAACCAAAACTCCAATGTCTGTTTCGCCATGCTCTGCATCACGAAGACGATGACGTTCGCGGCAATCAATGCTCGGACTGCTGAAATATTCATGTCGCGGCGTATGCCTTGGAATTTGATGCGGGACGCGTATTCTAGCGCGCCATGCAAGCCGTATTCCTAGATTACGAAACCCTCTCCTATTCCGACCTCCGCACGGCGAATCTCACGCACGTGCTGCCTGCAATACGGCTCTACGACGATACCACCGCCACCGAGCTCACCGAGCGCATCGAAAACGCCGAGATCGTGCTGCTGAATAAAATCAAATTGAAACGTGCGGCGCTCGAGGCGGCGCCGCGACTGCGCTTGATCGCGTTGGCCGGCACCGGAACCGAGAATATCGATTTGCGGTGCGCCGCGGAGCGCGGCATCGGCGTATGCAACGTACGCGGCTACTGCACGGCCTCGGTTGCACAGCATGTCTGGAGCATGATTTTGCATCTGACGCAGCATCTTCCCGCCTATCACCGGCTGGCGATCGATGGATTCTGGGCCGGGAGCGCTGCATTTGCCGCCGCCGAGCACCGTATTCGCGAACTCCAGGACCTGAACCTAGGCATCATCGGCTGGGGCGAACTCGGTCGCGCCGTGGCAAAAATAGGAAAATGCTTCGGTATGCGTGTGCTGGCCGCGAATCGACCCGGCGGCGGCCTGCGGGCGGACCGCGATGCGCAGCAGCAGCGGCTCGACCTGCGCCAATTGTTGGCGGTCGCTGACGTGGTGTCGCTGCATTGCCCGCTGACCGATCAAACTCGCGGCATGATCGGCGCGGCCGAACTTGCGCTCATGAAGCCCGATGCGCTGCTGATCAATACGGCGCGCGGTGCGCTCGTCGACAGCGGCGCGCTCGCCGAAGCGCTGAAGTCGGGCCGGCTCGGCGGCGCCGGCATCGACGTCTTGGCGCAAGAGCCGCCGGTCGACGGGGATCCGCTACTGGATGCCGCCGTGCCGAATTTGCTGGTGACGCCGCACGTCGCCTGGGCGGCGCGCGAATCGCGGCAACGCTGCCTCGATGAGATGGCCGCCAACATTCAGGATTTCCTGAGCGGCGGCCGCCGTGGGCGCGTGGTTTAGCGCCAGCGACCCGCCAGATGTCGGCGCTCAGCCCCTGAACGTCGGCGCTCAGCCTCTGCCTTCTCTCTTCGCACGCTTGGCGGCGCGCTTCTCTTCCAGCGTCTTGGCGGGCTTTTTCTTGTCCTCTTTCTTTCGCTCCATACCCTTACCCATAACTCGCTCCTTTGCTCTGTTAAGACCTAGACTCTCGAGCCTTTAGCGGCGCGTCAGCAGCTTGCGTTCGGTGTGCCGTCCCGCCGGATTCCGCGGCGGCTTCGGCGGCTTTTCGGCCACCCGGCTGATCTGCAGTTCCCTGCCCGCGACCCGCACTTTCTGCAGCTCCTTGAAGATAGGCTTTGGCATGCCTTCCGGCAAGTCGACGAAGCTATGGTCCTCACGGATATCGACGCGCCCGATGTGCACACCTTCGATGCCGGCTTCGTTGGCGATTGCGCCGACGATGTTACCCGGCTTGATGCCGTGTATCGAACCCACCTCGAGGCGATAGGTTTCCATCTCGCCGGCCACTGGTTTGGCTTGGGGACGATCGGCATGCGGCGCATGCGCCGCCGCTTCGCGCACCGCCGGCGCGTCGCGCCGTTCGGCTACGGTCTCCAGGGGCTTCTCCGCCTTTCCCGCCAACAGCAATGGCGCCGCGCCTTGCGCAAGACTCGCGAGCGCCGCCGCGATATCGATCAGCGGGATGCCGGTTTCGGCTTCGAGTTGCTCGAGCACGGGCCTATAAGCACCGGCCTCGCCCTTGGCGATGATGTCGGTAACGCGCTGCTTGAATTTGGCAATGCGCTGCGCGTTGACGGCATCCACGCTCGGCAGATTCATCTGTTCGATGGTCTGCCGCGTCGCACGTTCGATCGCGCGAAGCATGTTGCGCTCCCGGGGCGCGATGAACAGGATCGCCTCACCCTTGCGTCCCGCGCGCCCGGTGCGTCCGATTCGGTGCACGTAGGACTCCGTGTCGTAGGGTACGTCGTAGTTGACCACGTGCCCGATGCGCTCGACGTCGAGTCCGCGCGCGGCCACGTCGGTCGCGACCAGGATGTCGATCTGGCCGGACTTGAGCCGCGCCACGGTGCGTTCGCGCAGCGGCTGCGGAATATCGCCGTTCAAGGCCGCCGCCGCGAAACCGCGCGCCTCGAGCTTCTCGGCGAGTTCCACGGTCGACTGCTTGGTACGCGTGAACACCAGCATGCCGTCGAAGGTCTCGGCCTCGAGTATGCGCGTCAGCGCGTCCAGCTTGTGCACGCCGCTCACGACCCAATAACGCTGGCGGATGTTGGTTGCCGTGCTGGTCTTGCTCTTGATCGTGACTTCGACCGGCGAGTGCAGGTGCTTCTGCGCGATGCGCCGAATGGGCGCGGCGAGCGTCGCCGAAAACAGCGCGACCTGGCGCTGCGGCGGCGTCTTCTCGAGAATGCTTTCGACCGCATCGAGGAAGCCCATCTGCAGCATTTCGTCGGCTTCGTCGAGCACCAAC
>OCZU010003360.1_pt1 | contig 10108 bp, 10 predicted proteins | sample 1539001 | NCBI WGS metagenome assembly OCZU01 (sample SAMEA3539306, study PRJEB22396) | soil metagenome | biome: tundra; feature: field; material: soil | place: USA | collected 2010-05 | depth 0.15 m | reverse complement strand
GTAGGGGAAGAGGTTATACATCCAGTGGAATTGGAGCGGCAACCAGAGCACGGCCGCCGCGACGTAGTCTTCCCACGTGCCGGGCTGCTTTCCTGCGCTGCTGGCAAGAAGAAGCGCAGGGACTACGGTGTACACGGCGCCGGCGAGCATCCATTTCCAATCGCCGGTCACCGCGCACGAATAGATCAGCACAGCACAGAGAGGCACGAGGGGAGCGAGAAGCGGGCCGCGGCCGCCAAGCGACCGTCGCGCGAATTCCTGCACGCGTGGCACGGCGAGAAAGAGTTCAAACGCGAAGAGAACCGCGGCGACAACCAATGCAAAGGCGAAACGGCGGCCACCGAATCCGAGGTAGGTACCAAGAATCGCGGCGACAGAGACGATGGCGGCCCAGGTAGCGAAGGCTGCGAGGAGCGTCGTCTGGCGAGATTTGGCGTTGGCGGCCATGGCGAACAATTCTAACGGACAAGATTGTGCCCGCCGATAAGAACTTGATTTGAGTATCCGCGTCGGCGATTCTGTGATGGGCCATAACTTAGCGGGGGCTATGTCCGCATCGGGAACACAACGATTCGCTTACATCGATTGGCTGCGCGGGTTCGCGTGCGTGGGGATGTTCGAAGTGCACTGCTACAGCTCGTGGCTAAGCGGCGCCGCGCGGCAGGGATCGTTTTATGGGTTATCGCAATTCAGCGGAACGCTTCCCGCGCCGCTGTTTGTATTTCTGGCGGGCCTTTCGTCGGCGCTGGTGATGGACCGGATGCGGCGCAAAGGCGTCCCGGCAGACCAAACCGCTACGCCGATTATTCGCCGGGGCGGGGAAATTCTCGGACTGGCTCTTCTGTTTCGCTTGCAGGAATATTTGCTGGGCCTTCCGAAGGCACCATGGACAGATTTGTTGCGCGTGGACGTACTGAACATGATCGGGCTCTCGATCGTGCTGATCGGCGTTCTGTGCTGGTTCACGCAGAGCCGGGCGGCGAGTGCATTGGCGGCTGCGGGTGTCGCGCTGGGAATTTCACTCATCACGCCGCTGGTCTGGACGACGTGGCGCCCGCACTGGCTGCCCTGGTTTCTCGAGTCCTACGTCGACGGCGTGCACACTCACGGAACACCGCAGGCATGGCTGTTTCCTCTTTTTCCGTGGTCGGCATTTGCGTTCGTGGGGCTCGCGGCGGGATTTATTTTGACCAGCGACTGGGCAGTGAAAAACACGGTGCGAACGATCGGCCTTTTCGTCGGCACGGGAATAGGGCTATTTTTACTTTCGTGGGGGTTCGACTCATCACCGCTGAAACTTTACGCGGCGGATGATTACTGGCACACGAGTCCGAATTTTTTCCTCGCGCGAGTGGGAACGGTGCTGGTCCTTTACGGGATCGGGTATGCATGGTGCCGATGGGGACTGGGTCAAGCCGGATTCAGCCCGCTGATCGACCTGGGGCAGGCATCGTTGCTGGTCTATTGGGTGCACAACGAATTCGTCTATGGACGGCTTTCGATTCTGACCAGGGGCGCGCAGGGAATTCCGATGGCGACGTTCGGCCTGCTGATTATTGTGGCGGCAATGGTGCTGTTGGCGATGGCGCGCACGCGATCAAAAGGGCGTGGCGCCGAAATTCTGGCGTGGCTTCGCGGTATTCGTTCGGGCGCAGTGCGGGGCGCACCGCGTCCTGAAGCCGAGGGCTAAGGCTTTGTCGCGGGCGCGCTGGACGGCGCGCCGGAATCGCCAGGCCGCGCGGGAATTTTGAAAATGTATTCGCCGGGCCGCGCAAGCCCCATTTCCTCGCGCGCGATGCGTTCGACGGCTTCCGGGTCGGTCTTCAGAGATTGCACGTTTTTGTGCAGCTGACGGTTTTCTTCATTGATCCGATCGATTTCCCGTTGGACGCTGGCGGCTTCCCGCTGCGCGCGGCGCATGGCGAGCACGCCGTGCGTACCGAAAACGTCCTGAAGCAGCAGCAAGGTGAGGCCGCCTGCGAGGAACCAATTCATGTTGCGGCGCAGGAATGCACTCAGTTGCTCGGAGAAGGTCATTGCATTTTCGCCGGCTCGTTGCTCGCTCATTGGACGATCCAAGCGCGCGCCTTGTCAGCGAGCTTTTGAGCGGCAGCCTGCGTAGCCGCTTCGGTGTAAATCCGCACGACCGGCTCGGTGCCCGAAGGGCGCATCAAGAGCCATTCGCCGTCGTCAAAAGTCATCTGCAAGCCATCCATGCGATCAATCTTGGTGACGCGATGCCCGGCGAAGTTCTTGAAGTCCTGGCGTAAACGTTCGGGCAGTTTGGCCTGCACATCATCGGGGAGGTGCAGGTTTTCGCGCACGGGCCAGAACTCGCGGCCGACGCGGCGAAACAGATCGCGTAGCTGATCGGCCAGCGATGTTTGTCTTGCGGCGATCATTTCAGCGACGAGCAAGCACGCCAGGATGCCATCTTTTTCCGGAAGATGGCCGCGAATCGTCATGCCGGCGCTTTCTTCACCGCCGAGCGCGATCTTATTTTCGCGCAGCAGCGGGCCGACGTATTTGAATCCGACGGGCGTCTCATACACGCGGACGCCGTGAAGGTCCGCGACCGCATCGATCAGGTGCGTGGTGGCGACGCTGCGCGATGCGCCGAGCTTGTATCCGCGCGTGTGCAGCAGATAGTCGAAGACCAGCGCCAGAATGTGATTGGGCGAGAGGAACGAACCGTCCTGGTCCACGATGCCGAAACGATCGGCGTCGCCGTCGGTGGCAAGGCCTGCGAGGGCTTTTTTCTCGGCTACCGCTTTTTTCAGCGGCACCAGATTTTCCTCGGATGGATCAGGGCCGGTGCCTTCGAAGAGGACGTCGCGCTCCGCACGGATTGAAGTTATGGCGACACCGTTTTCAGTAAGGATGCGATCGAGCCAGCCGGCGCCACAACCGTGCACTGCGTCGCATACGAAGCTGCCCTTTGCCTGGCGGAGCACATCGAAGCGAATCATACGGCGAAGTTGCTCAAAGTAAGGGTCGCGAGGATCGATCCGCTCGAAATCGTTATCGATTTCGTGATGCTGGCCGGCGTCATTTTGCAGCTGGGCCGCACGCTTCTCAATATCCTTGGTGATTTCGGGCAGCGCAGGACCACCATCGGGCCCGGAGAATTTCAAACCGTTATACTGCGCGGGGTTGTGGCTGGCGGTGATGTTCACGCCGCCGTCAAATTTTCCATGAAGGATGGCGTGCGCGATGGAGGGAGTGGGCGTAAACGACTGGCAGAATAGAACGCGGCAGCCCCGGGAACGCAAAACGGCGGCGGAGGTTCGCGCGAAGTCCTCGGAGAAGAAGCGGGTGTCGTAACCGACGATGATGACGGGAGATTTCGTGTGAGCGAGAACGTGAGCTGCGATCGCTTCGGATGCGCGCCGCACTCCCGGGAAGGTGAAGTCTTCGGCAATGATGCCGCGCCAACCGGAAGTGCCGAAGTGGATCGCTTGGTTTGTCACGGAAGGGTATTGTATCTTGTCGCGCAAGGTCCAAGTATCAGTGAATCACGGTAGGGCGAGTCGAAGAGTAAAGGTGGGCGATGAGGCGGGGATGACGGACAAGATCGTCGTGCTGGTGATGTGCGGTTCAATTCGGGAAGCGCGGAGGATCGGTCGCGCGCTGGTTGACCAAAGGCTTGTGGCCTGCGCCAATATTTTGGAGGTGCCGGTGCGGTCGATCTACCGCTGGAAGGGCAAGGTCGAATCCGCCAGGGAGATTCTTGCCGTTCTGAAGACTTCCCGGAAACGTTTCACGGCGGTCGAGCGCGAGGTGCGCCGATTGCACAGCTACGATGTGCCGGAGATCATCGCTTTGCCGATCTTGGGGGGTTCGGAGGGTTACCTGAGGTGGATTTCGGAATCGGTTGTGGCCTTGAAGTAACGAAACGACACAGCGAGTCGATCGATGTCGTTCATGGCCGATAATATTTCAGGGCGGGAGAGCTATTACGAGCATCGTAGGAGCGTGGGATGCGCTGACAGGCTTATTCGCGAGGGTTCCAGTCTGCAGAGCGAGAGAGAGGCGCGCACTTGCGGTACAAACAGAGAGTCATGAAGACCGAAACGGGTTATCGAAGAGTTTCCGCGGGGCACCGGTGGGCCGCCGTGCTAGCGGCAGGTTTGCTGTGGGCGACGATCGGCTTTGCGCAGACGAACAGCCCGACCGCGTCCGGCTCGCAGGACCAGCCAAGCTCAAAGGACAAGCAGGATCACAACCCCGCACAGCCGGGAATGACCAAGCTGAGGCTCCTTGTCACCACCGATTCCGATAAACCGGTCGCTAACGCGAGCGTGTACGTGAGGTACTACGAACCGGGCGGATTCTTGCGTCACGAAAAACTAGCGGAGTTGAATTTCAAGACAAATCAGGACGGTTCGGTGAAGGTTCCCGAGGTTCCGCAAGGGAAAATCCTTATTCAAGTGATCGCGACGGGCTGGCACACGTACGGCAAGTGGTATGACATCAACAAAGAAGAAGAATCGATTACGATTAAGCTCGTGCCGCCTCCTCATTGGTATTAAAAAAGGTTTCGCAAAGAATTTCCGGTTCGGAAAGTTTTGTGGCGGGATTCCCGCTCTTCTCTCAGGTGGTCTCATCCGCCGAAAACAATTGTTAGAAACTCTTCATCTGCACGGAATTTGTGCAAAGAGGAGTAAGCCCCATGCTGACGAGCATTTTCGATTTCCTGGAGGGCCTTTTCCACACGGTTTTCAACAGAACTGTTGAAAACTGTCGCACAGCGTTCCTCTTTGGCAGAAGCCAAAATTTAAATTGGCGAGAGAATTGCTTCCGTGCGCAAAAAGTTCTTACTCCACGTTCGAATACCTGCGACTCGCCTCTCTTCATTCGATTCCTGCGATGGTGAAGAGCGGCTAGAACGTCGCTGGTGGGTTCAGCGTGATACCATTTCTCCCTGCAAGGGCATTCACCTATCCAAATGAAAGAACTTATTCTCAATGCGGATGATTTTGGTTACACGCGAGGCGTGAATGAGGGAATTATCCGCGCCCACCGAGATGGGATTCTGACGAGCGCGACGCTGATGGCCAACGGTGCGGCGTTTGATGACGCGGTCGAGCGGGCCAAGGCCAATTCAACACTGGGAATCGGTTGTCACCTGGTCCTCACGGGAGGATTCGCCGTCGCGCCGCGGGAAGAAATTCCTTCGCTGGCGGACCCGGACGGCTGTCTACCGAAATCTCTGGGCAATTTAGTGGCAAGGGTGAGCTCCGGGAGGGTGCGAACGGAGGAAATCGAGAGGGAGCTGCGCGCACAGATCGAAAAAATTCGTCGCGCCGGCATTGAGCCAAGCCATCTCGATACTCACAAGCACACGCACGTTCATCCCCGGGTGATGAATGCGCTCGGACGAGTGGCGCGCGAATTTGGAATCACGCGCGTGCGTAACCCGGTGGAGAATCTTCGAGATTCGTGGAGGACGGCGCGAAGCGAAGGGGCCCCTGTGATCTCTAACATGAGTGCTGCCGCCGCCGTGCGCGCTGTGGCGTTTAAGTTCATCGCTATCTCGCGGAAGTATGGTTTGCACTCGCCCGATAGTTTTTTGGGGCTGGCGATCACGGGAAGGCTGAGCGGGCCGGCATTGTGTCGCTTGATTGACACACTGCCCGAAGGGCAAACCGAAATCATGCTTCATCCGGGGATTTGCGATGCGGAGCTGGCACGGACAGGCTCGCGCCTCCAACAGCAGCGCCAGACTGAGATGGAGGGTTTGCTTGCTCCTGAAGCGAGGCGCGCAGTGACGGAACGGGGAATCCGCCTGATCAGTTATCGAGAATTGAACTAGCTCGCTAGTGGTTTTGTTGACGGCATCTGCGTTGGGGTACAATCACGCGGTTTCGACACGTGGCTTCGGCACGCAACTTGGGCGCGGTCGCCGGAGTCTTGGCAAGAACGGGGGTACTATGAAGAATTTTAGAGCGATGGCTCTGGGCATCTGTAGTTTGCTGCTGCTGGCGGCATCCGGACACGCACAGATGGGGATGGGAATGCGCGGAGGACCGACTCCGCGCGGCTTCTTCAATCCGATCGTGGGTGCGGGGTCGGTTTACGACATGACGTCTTCTGACGGCAAGAAGACCAGCACGGAGTTCGCCATCGTTGGGAAGGAATCGGTCAACGGTAAGGACGGATATTGGATGGAAATAGTCACGTCCGGCATGGTGATGAAGACGCTGACCGTTATTGGCGACGGGAGCGTGAATACGCGCATGATCATGCAAATGCCGGGACGTCCGCCGATGGAGATGCCCTCGCAAATGATGCATATGAACGGTCAGGGTGCGGCTCAAAGCCCGACAACCGACATTCGATCGACTTCCGAGGATGTCGGCAGCGAATCGGTGACCGTGCCGGCCGGCACGTTTGTCTGCGAACACTACCGAGCGAAGGACGGATCCGGAGACACGTGGATAAGCCCCAAGGTGAGTCCGATGGGCGTGGTGAAACACCAGGGGAAGGACTCGACGATGGTGCTGACCAAAGTGATCACGGACGCGAAGGACAAGATCATTGGCACGCCTGTGCCGTTCAATCCGATGATGATGCAGGGGCCCCCGCAGGAATAGCCTGAGGTACCAATCGCGCACTCTGTGCGCACGCCGAAACAGCGCTGCCTCCGGGAGCGAACCTTGGGGGCAGCGTTATTTAAGGAACGGCGGGAGCGATCTATTCCAAGTCCGGAGGCGTTACTTTCGCGATCCAGGAGTCATAGTTCGAAGTGTAACCCGCGCGGTCTTGCAGCGTGCGAATGCGATCTTGAAGTTTGGCGACCTCGTCGGGCGAAAGAGCGGGTAGAGTCAAAAGATTGTCCTCGATTGTCTGGGTCTGACCGGCCACGCTGGCTTCGGCGGCCGCGTATAGGGCGGAAAAATTTCCGTCGGAACTTCCGATGCCCATGTAGTCTTCGATCAGCCGCGTAGTGACGGCCTGGCTGTGGACGAGCGAGGCGTGAATATTGCCCTGGCCGGTGACAACGTTGCCGACGCCGAATACGCGACCATGGCCCTGGTAGCGGGGCAGGCGTTCGTCAGTGAAAGTGTAGTACTCGCCCTTCATCGCGATGCTGGGAATTATTTCCGGCACCGAGCCGATGGAGGAAATGACGAGCGGGGCCCGTAACTCATACTCCGAGCCGGGGATGGGCTGGGCGCTGCGCCCTTCGACTCTGGTTTCCGCCAGTTTCAGGCCCGCGACGCGCCCGTTTTCGACAATAAGGCCAGTGGCCACCCTGCGCTCCTGCACGCGGAAGAGAAATTTGTCCTGAGCGAGGTGAAGCATCTTCAGGCGCACACGCTCGGTCTTGGCGATTTGCTCTGGAGCGGCGTTTTCGGGAGGCTGCGCCAGCGGCATGTCTTGAATGCGGCGACGATAAAGCAAAAGGCAGCCTTTGACGCCGAGGTCCTCGGGCCGAACGCCATGAGCCTTGCACGCGGCAGGAATTCCCTTTTTCTCCAGCTCGTGCATATCGGTTGGGATGCCGCGAGCTTTCAGCGCGCGCTCGTAGTTTTCAAGCTGCAGAACCTTCACGACGTCGATCGAAGCGAGGCCGCCGCCCACGACGAGCGTTTCGTCCGGCGCTTCATAGCGCGGGCCGTTGTAGTTACGCTCGTTCTTGTGGTTGTACCAATAGACGAACGGATTCTGGTAGATCAGGCCCTTGTCGACGTACTTTCCCGCTCCGGGCACGCCCAAATCCCTGTCACGCCAGGCGCCATTGGCCAGGATGACGGCGGAAAAGGCCCAGTGGTTAACCAGGTCATCGAAGGAGAGGTCTCGACCGATCTTGGTTGAGGGAATGAAGGAGACGCCGGGTTTCTTCAGGCGCGCATCGATGCGGCAGTATTCCTGTTTGCGTTGCTCCACGTGCCAGCGTGGCAGACCGTCCTCAATTTTTCCGTAGGGTCGCGGATTCTGCTCGATGACGGCGACCTGTATCCCGTGATCGGCCAGGATTTCGGCGGCGACGGAGCCGGAGATGGCTCCGCCGACGATGGCGACAAAGTATTTTCCGCTCTTAGACATTAGTCTCAGGCAATCAAGGCCATTTCGGACTTCCGCTTAGGCACTAAGGCACGGGAATTGTACACCGGAGCGCTTTTTTTCGAGTGGCGATTATCAAATTCTGGGCGCGGACCGATGCGAGGTTTCACGGCGCGTCGACTGGGTCCGCCGACTCTGCGGTGGGCGTCGACGAGATGGTCGCAGAACGCGCAATCTGATATATTCTCGCCGGATATTGGAGTCGACGGAGGCAGGGGAGCGCCCATCTTATTAGGGCGCCAGGACAACTCGAAAGGGGAAGACACCATGCACGTGGGCTACGGAAGCGGTTTTCAGCACCTCGCAGGTTACTCTGACGCGCAATTCATGCGCGAGGAGCTTGGAAATTGCGAGAGGGCGGAGTCGCAGGGGTTCGATTCGGTGTGGGTGACCGAGCATCATTTCGACAGCTACTCACTCAGCCCGGACGTTTGTCAGTTGCTGTCCTACCTGGCGGGGAAGACGAAGCGGGTAAAGCTCGGATCGATGGTGATCGTGGTGCCCTGGCACGATCCGATGCGATTGGCGGAGCAGATCGTTCTGCTCGATCACTATTCGGGCGGACGCATGATCCTGGGCGTCGGGCGAGGGCTGGCTCGCAGAGAGTTCGAAGGGTTGCGCATCGACCAAAACGAGGGGCGGCAGCGCTTCAATGAATATACCGAACTGGTATTGAAGGCGCTCGAAACGGGATTCATGGAGGGCGGCGAAACCGTCAAGCAGCCGCGACGTGAAATCCGGCCGCGTCCGATCAAATCGTTCAAGGGGCGTTCGTTCGCCGCAGCGGCTTCACGGGATTCCGTGCCCGTGGTGGCGCGGCTTGGGCTGGGCCTGTTGGTAATTCTGCAGAAGGCGTGGGATCAGGTCCGGGCGGATTTCGAGCTGTATCACAAGAGCTGGCGGGAGTCGCAAGGTCCTAACGTCGAGCCACCGAAGCCCTTTTGCTCCGGATTCTGCTTCGTGGACGAGAGCGCGGATCGCGCCGAGGAACTTGCGCGGAAATACCTGGCACTCAATTACCGCGAGGCGCTCGACCACTACGAGATGTTCGGAAAACATTTCGACACCACGAAAAGTTACGAGCGGTACAGCGATCTCAGCAAGTATTTGAATTCCATCGGCGCGGACAAAGCGGTGGATGATTACATCAAGCTAATGCCCTGGGGCACGCCGCAGCAAGTGCTCGAGAAGTACGCCGGGATGAAAGAGCTTATCGACATGCAGGGCATTATGCCGAATTTTTTCTTTGGCGGGATGCCGCATGAAGAGTCGGTGCGCAACATCAACTGCTTCGTGAAACATTGCCTGCCGGAGCTGAAGAGTTGGCCGGCGGCAACTTTGACGGAGCCCGCGGAACTTGCCGCGGTGTAGTCATGTTGACGAGGTTCAGCGCACTGCCTGCGGCATTACTTCTTTCAACTGTTCTGGGTTGTCAGAAAAATGAAAATAGTGACGACTGCGCTCAGATGCTTTCTGAAAGAATCCATGTAGGGATACCGCAAGGCGACGTGGAGCAATTTCTTAACAATTGCGGCTTCACTCATTCAATCGACCCAAGGACGAACACGATCTACGCCCTAAAGCGAGGCGACCATGGCGGACTCGTAGGGCAAGATTGGAACGCGCAGGTCGATCTTGACGCGAAACAGAAGGTAACTTCTATCAAGGTCGAGAAGGTGTTTACAGGCCCGTGACGCACTCGGTCTACTCAGTCGGTGGTCGTGTTTCCGATCCCGTTAGTCGCGCTGGGGCTTGAAATACATCACGGCGAGCGGCGGCAGGCGCAGCTTGATCGAGTAGGGACGGTCGTTCCAGGGGATCGGTTCGGCTCGGACACCGCCTGCATTGCCGACATCGGTCCCCTCGTAATAGGTGGAATCCGTGTTGAGAATCTCGCGGTAGAAGCCGGGGCCGGGAACGCCGACGCGATAGCCTTCGCGGACGACGGGCGTGAAATTACAGACGGCGATCACGAAGTCTTCCGGATTTTTTGCGCGCCGCACGAAAGATAGGAAGACTTCGTGATCGCCGTCTGTAA
>OCZU010003359.1_pt1 | contig 10111 bp, 12 predicted proteins | sample 1539001 | NCBI WGS metagenome assembly OCZU01 (sample SAMEA3539306, study PRJEB22396) | soil metagenome | biome: tundra; feature: field; material: soil | place: USA | collected 2010-05 | depth 0.15 m | reverse complement strand
CGCCCATGATTCCGCCGCGCTCGGCCGATGCCATGGGAAGGTACGCCATCACTTCCGCCAAGGCCGCTATGCCAGCCGCTGGAGCCACCGCGAGGCTTGCAGGGAAAGGAACCGTCTCAAACGCGCTGGCCACCGCCGCTGCGGCCGCAGCGCCCGCAGCCGACACGACCGTTGAAGAATTCACCGTCGAGGTTACAGCCTGCTTCGCTGCCGCGCCGGCGGTCATCTGACCGATCTCCGCCGTCAGCGCCGCTTGCTCCGCGCCCAGTTTCGCCGTCAGCGCCGTCGTGTGCGCGACGATGCGCCGCGCCAGCGAGGAGTGTTCCAAAACTTCCACAACAATAATTTGCTCGGCTGTTTTCACCGCCCACTGAACTACAGCATTCACGCCGCTGGTCAGAATTGAAGAACCCATGCGCGCAAACGCGATCGATGCGCGCTCCGAACCGTTCAGCATCGCGCCTACGGCCGTTTGCAGCGGGCCATTGATCACTTGGAAGGTTCGCTGCCAGCCTTCAGACGCTTTTTGCTGGATCGCAGCGAGCTTTTCGGAATATTCCTGGTCGAGCCGACTCTTATCCTGCTGCAGCTTCTGATATTGCTGCGACTCTTTCCCGTAAGCCGATTCCGCGAAATCAAGGGCGATGTTCAGCGCCTGAAGATTCACAGCCAGCCAGCGGTTCAGAGCGCCCGTTTCAGCCTGAATAGTCGCGCCCAAAGTTGACTGATGATGGCTAAGCCGCTGCTCGTCCATGCGCATGGACGATTCGAGCTGCATGTTTGCGGCCTCTGCGTTCGCCGAAACCTCGCGGTCGATGGACTGCATCCGCGCGTCGCTTTCTTTCGCCGCGCCTTCGGCCGCGATCGTCGCCATCGCCGCTTCGTGACGTTTTTTCTCCGCTTCAATTTGCGCGTCAATTTTTACGGTGAGGTTTGGATCATCAGCATGGACGTCTCGCTCGCCGCCCAGCTTCGTGAGTGTCGCCGACGAATCCGCAGTCTCTTTCGCGCTGCGAAGTTTCGTGCTTTCCTGAATCGCCGCGACTTGATTCTTGATTTGCGAAATGCGCGCCAGGCCAAGCTGCTCTTCAGAAGAAGCCGCGGCCTTCGCGACAATCTCCGTCGCTTCGATTCGCGCCAGAGCGGTCTTGTCTGATTCCTTGTTGGCTTCGGCATCCAGCCCGGCCATTTTCCCCAGGTGCGCGGATTTCAAAGACGCAATTTCGTCATTCAGATCGGCGATCTTCGTGACATCCTTGCTTGGCTCGTTCGTGGGCAGGCGCTTCGTCAGCGCAATTTCGGAGTTCAGCGCGTCCGTTTGAATCTTTAGTTTCTGGCTTTCGAGAGCGCGCTCCTGGGCAATTGCGTCCGTCGCCGAAACAATTCCCATCTCGCGTTTGGCTTTTAGGATTGCCTCCGCCGAATCGACGGCCGCGAGCTGCACTTTCTTTTCCGATTCGATCCGCGATTTCGCGTTCTCGCGGTCCACATCCTCTATCGCTTTACCGATCGCCTTCTGCTTTTCGGCCTTGTCGGCATCGTTCAACTGCCCTTGCTCGTCGGTCAGCACGCGAATCTTTTGCATCGCGGCGATGGTTTGATTCAGCGCATCCAATTTTGCTTTATCGAATTCCTGCGTCTGCGATTGCTTCTCGATCGCGTTGCGCTCATCCATCAACTTGAACAGCAGCGCATCGATTTTTTCCAGCCCCGCCCGCGCGCCTTCTGTATTCAGCGTTTGCTGAATATCCGGCAGCGCCGCCTTCAATTCTTTCTGGATCGAGGAAGTTCCTTCGCCCAGCATCCGGAACGGGTCGAAAATCGAGAGGTTCGCTTCCTTCAGAATCTTCTCGATATCGGTGAAAGATTTCCCGACTGTTTCATCCAGCCGCCCGGCGGAATCTCTTAGCAGATCGATCTGGTAGCGCAGCGCGGGAATCGGCCCTTGCGAGAGTTCGATGGTTTTGGCGGTAACGCCTTCAATGGACTTCTCGATGGATTCGTCCGCGGAAACCAGCGTGTTGGAAAGGTCCTGCCAGTCCTGACGAATTTTCGCCGGCTTGTCGAGCATCTCCTCGATCTTGTCGGCTACGCCCGCAATCACTTCGCCAAAGGCCAGCGCGCCGAAAATCGGAAACGCAGCGGAGATCAACGGCGCCAATGCCGACGATTGCCCCGCCATGCGCGCCAGGCCGCCCAGCATCATCCCTGTGCTTCCATCCAGCGCGCCCATTTCCACGCGCGCCGCGGCCGTCGCGGATCCCATCTGCTGCATGCCAGCCGCGGCTTTTTTCGTATTCGCGCTAAGAAGCTCGATGATTTTGTCGAGTTGTGCGGACTGGCCTTCGGCCGTGGCAAACGCCACGCCCATTTTTTCCGCAGCCGTGGAGGCGGTCGCCGACGCCTGCGCCACCTGCAGCAGCGGCGCCACGTCAGCGGTAACGGTTACGCGAATGAGCTGTTCGGCCATCCCTGTTTAGCCTTTTAGTGAATCAACTTCTGTCTGCGCTCCATCGAAAGCTTGAACATTTCCTGCACGTCGCTCGGCGCTCCGGAAAGCGGCGGCGCGCTGCGCTCGGCAATCATTTTCGGAGGAAGCCGGTCATCCCCGAACCACTTGTCGTCCGCAGAAATATTTTCTCCCGGCGGCTCATATCCGAAATAACCGCGAACAAAAAATTCGAGCGGAGGATTTTCGTTCCACTCATCCAGCAGGCCCATGATGTCGAACCAATCCGCATCGTCCACGTCCTGAAATTTCCAGCCGCGCAGTCTTGCTACGATTCGGCAACGGATTTGCTGGAAGTTGAATCCGCCGCCGGGGTTTCCCCCGCGTCTTTTTTCACTTTCCAGCCAAGCTTGTTGAAATCATCGATGTCACTCATCATCAAATCGAAAATCTGCGGATCGAATTCGTCCTGCACGCGTTCGTCGGTCCACGGCTCGCCGCCTTCGCCGTTCGTCAGCGAAGCCGCGGCCACTTCCAGGAATTTCGCTTTCTTCCCGCCGCCGAAAAAGTCCTCAACCTGCTTGTAAGAAAGCCGGCCCAGCGTGTAGCTCACGCCGTCATGCTCGAACGTTTTCTTTGCAACCCGTCCCGCTGGCATTTTCCCCTCCCGGGTCTTCTCTTCCGAAAAAACCGGGCGGCTGCGATTCCGCAAACGCCGCCCGATTCACATCCTCTGCATGAGCTAAGACTGCGATTAGCTCGCGGCGCTCGGCGACCACAGATCAACGACCGTGCCGCTTCCGTCCGGATACATCGTGCCCTTCATCGGCACCATCAAATATCCGTCACGCTTGAAAGGCATTCCGATTTCGTTGAACTTCACCGAACGCGCATTGATCGCGCCGAAAGGACTCGTGGCGATCGGCGACGTGTACGGGCAATTCGCCAGAACGCGAACCACCGGGCCGAAGCCCTGCAGATGATTTCCCAGGCTCAGCTTTCGCCCGGTTGCCGTGACGGCTTTTGTGTAGCTGATCTTCACCTTCACGCCGGAGACGTTGTCCGCGGTTGAGAATGTATAAATGCCGGCCGCGAAGGAATATTGTCCGGCGGTCGGACCTGACGTCACCTTCTGAAGTTGCTGACCGGTGGCGGCATTCATCACCGCGAGATCGTCAACAAAGTTCGCGGAGCCGGTTACCGTGATCTGAAATGGCGTCACGGGAACCGCCGTTCCGCCCGGGCCGCCTTCGTCAATCACCATATCCGTGCGCCCCGTGGCGATCGTTTCACCCGCCGCCATGTTGATCAGGTCGATGCCCACGCGCCCGACTTCGATCTCGATCGAAGCTTCCTTGTCCGACGTCATCACGTCATCGGGATATTGATTCTGTCCCATCAGGTTTACGTTCTTGGCCTTCACGTCGATTTTCAAACTGGCCAGCGAAAGCAAACGCTGCGGAAAATTCGGCGACGGAGGATTGCCCACACCGGCCACCGGCAAAATGAAAACATCTCCGATTCCACCTTGAATGCTAACCATTGATTCCTCCTGTTAAGTTCATCGGCCAGCTCAACGAATCGAACCGATGTTTGCCGTGAAACTTGAAAAACTCTTTACCGTGAAAGGCAGCGCATACCAGGTCCCGTCCTGCTGTTGATTGAAAAGTTCCGGATCGCCCAGCATCACCACCGCGTTGCCCTGCGGATTTGACGCAAGCGTCAGACGCAACCCGGCCAGCGCATCCTTCGCCAGCTCCAGAATGTTTTGCGCTGCGCCACGCTCGATCTCCACCGTCGAAGGACGCGACGCTCCCACCAGCGCGATCCATTTCTGATCGGACTCGTAATCCAGAAAATTGCGATCGCCCATGTTCTGCAGCGCCTCTTTTTGAAACTGAATCCGCACCGCCGGCGCAGTCACAACAATGTTGTCCGTGTCCGCATCGACGTCTTCGTACGTGAGCGCCGCCACGTCCTTCGTCACCGATATCAGGGCGGCCTTCAGCGCGGTCACGAGTGCGGCTTCGACTTCATCGGTGCGCGTCGCCACTACGTTTTACCTTCCAGCCCGGCTTCGATTTCGCTCTTCACGAAATCCGTCGCCACCGCTCCGCCTTCGCGTTGCGTGAATTCTTCACCAGGCAAATAAGGGCGCGCGGGAATCCGCATGTGCCGCGAATGCTTCGCCACGTTCCCGATTCCCAGCGCGATTTTTCCGCGCACAATTTTGTTGTTCTTTCCGAGCATCTTTCCGAAGACGTCGCGCGATCGCACGCGGCGAATCATGGCGCGCATGCTCACATCGCCCTCAAATCCAAGCTGATGCACGGAGGCATACGGCAGCGTGGATCCCGCGGTAATCGTGTTGCCTTCGATCTCCGGTGCGCGGGCGGCCTGCTCAAACATCGCGCCCGATTCACGCAGAATTCCAGGTCCTGTTTTCCGAGCCGCATATTTCGGCGAAAGCGGAGCCCAGGGGGTCCCTTCCGCCGTCGCCTGTTCCTGAAACGATTTCCGAATCGTGAATCGCAACCATTCCGCCACATGCAGAACCACGCCGGCCTGTATCGCCGCGGCGCGCTCGCCCAGGCGCTTTCCGATGTCGAATGGTTGCAGCGTGATTTTGGTTTGAATGCTCACTTCAGAAACCCTTCAGCTTATTTATATCGAACACTTCCGGCTGCTCGCAGTGATTTCGCGTGACCGTGTTGCTCTCGGAAACCTGCGGCACGGTCGCCTGCGCCAGCGACGCTTTTCCACCGCTCACATCCATCAGGAATTTCATGGCGTCGGTCCGCGAATCTTTCACCGTTTCCGGAATCACCCGCTGACGTCCTTCGTAAAGCTTGTAGACGGCGATACTCACGCAGGCATCCACGATCTGGTCGCTCGGATTCAACGGCAGCGAGTAGCGTCCGCCGCAATACGAGTCGATCAGCCCGCTCGCGAAATCGAGCGCCGCCTGCGCACGGTCTGAATCCACGCTCCCGGTATTCTCAAAATCCGTGAGGTCGATCAGCTTCTGCTGCGTCAGGCGAGCGCCCAAATCGGAATCGGTTGCATAAGCCATCTAGTTTTCGTCAGCCCATTCAACTTCTTCCACCGGCTCGATGTGGTTCGCAGGCATGGCCTGGGCTTCTTCTTCCGTCAAGTGAACGTGCTCCCCGACGTCATGCCGCGCGAATTCACGCGACTCGCCTTTTTTCCGCCAGGCCATCAGCGGATGCGTCACCTTGAATTTCCTTTTCCGTTCTTCCATGATCCGATTCTCCCTTCACTCCCGAATTTCAAATCTACAAACACGCCCGCGCAGACGCGAAACTTATCCCTAGTCTTTTTGCTTTTTCTCTTCGCTGACGCGCTTCACGGCATACGGCATGAGCTTCGCTTCCTCTTCGGGAATGTCGATTATTTCGCCCGCCTCGTGAGTGTCTTCCACGATGTGCGGACGCATATCGGTGCCTTCATTCCGCGAGTTGCGATTGATGCGGCTCAGCACTTGAAATTTCATATTGATTCCTCTCAACCCCAAGATTTTGAAAAACGAGAGGCGGCCGAGGCCGCCTCCCCACACTGTTTCGGCAGCCTTTAGGCCACCGCGTTGATGAACAGATATCCCGTGTCGTTCGCGGCGATAATTTCCTGCACCGCTTCGCCAACGCGAACGCGAGTTCCGCCGCGCATTCCGACGGTCGTATCGTTCACGATCGTTCCGGCAAGGCGCTGCCCCCATTGTGCGGTGAAGCCGTAGGTCAGGCCGCCTTCGGTGGACTGCACCGCCGGATTCAAATACAAGAACGCGGCGTGCTTTCCCCACAGCCGGCTGAACGCTCCGGTCTGCCCTTTTTTGGCGGTATTTGCATACGCTTCGCCGATGTAGATGTTCTGAAGTTCCAGAAGATCCGCAACGGCCTGGCGCGCGACCACTCCCCCCTGCGCCGCGTTGCCGCCCTGCGTGAAAATTGCAGCGACGACTTTCGGATGCTGGCGCAGTTGCGTCCACGTCGCGCGGCCAAACACCGCGGAGTTCGGACGCACGATCATTGCGTCGATGGCCGCGAGGATCGCGTTCACCGGATCGGAGTTCGTGCGATCGCTCCACTGGCTGGTGCCGGAAAGCGTGGCCGTATTTCCGGCCGCATAGGATCCCGAGCCGAAAATTTTCGTCGCAACGCGGTTCTCGCGATCGAGCGCAATCAAATCCGTCAGCAACTGCGTGGAGCGCGCTTCCGGATCGATGGGCATCACGCCCTGCGTGAGCTGCGCGGCCTTCGCTGCTTCCACATCGAAAAATGGAATCAGATCGTCCAGCGCGTAGTCCTGCGTGGAAGCGCTGCTCTCCGACGCGGACCAATCGATTTCGTTCACCGAGGATTTGCGGCCGACTTTCGTGTCGGGAATGGTGTAGCCGTCTTCCTTCTTGTACAGCGACCACTTGAAGGTTTCGCTATCCACCGGAATGCGTGGAAGCACTTGGTCGGCGATCAAGGTCGTGTTGCGGTACGCCAGGCTGATCGCCGTGAGCCTTGGCTGAATTACAAACGGTGCCTGTGGCATTTTTCAATTTCTCCCATCAAACTAGATTTTTATTTCGTAAAACCCACCTCACGAAAAACGATCAGCCCTGGAAGGTTCCCAGCGCCAGCATCACTTCGGCCACATCGCCAACCACGCCGGAAACGCGCGCGATTCCGATGGTGCGGTTATTTGTTCCGGCAGCAGGAGCCGCGGTGATGGCGTTGCCGTTCGTGTCGCTGGTCAGAATATCGCCGCGCGCGACCGTGCCGCCCAGCTTCACGTAAGCGATGCCTGCGAACACCACATCAACGGGCTCGCTGGTTACGGCCGCGATTTCGGTTGTGACGCCGATAATTTTGTCCGTCGCGGCTGCGGCCTGCAGCGCGCCCAGATCGTTCGCGCCCACCTTCACGATGGTGAAGGCGGCGATCCCGGCCTCGGCGTTATAGCTCTTGCTCATTCTTGGGTTTCCCACTTTGCTTTTCCTCCCTCGATTTGAATTCGATTTCAAGTAAAAACGCCTGGACGAACCTAACGGCCGTTTTGGCCAACGGCCGCAAGGGCGGTGTGTTACTTCTTTCCGGAAACGTGATCCACGGCGTCGGCAATGCTCACAACGTTGCCCTTCGCCTTTTCGCTGTCCACGTATTCGCGAGCCTTGACTGCGACGACGTTTGGCGCTTCCTCGCTGAATTCTTTCTTGTCGTCAACGATCGCGCCCTTTGGCACGATCGGGGCGAGCGCCTCGATGAATTTGCATTGCAGATCGTAAAGCGAAACTTCTTTCGCTTTGTCGCCTTCGCCGAAGGTTACCTTCGTGGAAGCGAGCGCCAGATTTTCCAGCACCGCTTCCTGGCCGGCTTCACTGAACGCCGGAATCCATTTGTTTTCGGCCTTCATGCGCGAAACGAATGCGGCAACTTCGGCTTTCGTCGCCGCGCCCGAGATTGAAAGGCGGTGCTCCTCGGACTTCTTTTTTTCTTCCGAGAACGTTTTGCCCATCTCGTCGATTTTCGCGAGCAGAGGCTTTTGCGCTTCGTCGATGAACTTGCGCCGGTCCTCTTCGCTAAACGTGGCGGACGGTTGAAGCTCATCTCCGGAAAACAGTTCGGAGAAGAACTTCGCAACCCGTTCCTGCATGCTCTTCAATTGCTCTTTTGACAGCATTTGTTCCTCCTCTGTAAATTCGATGGCTACCACTTCACCATCGCCAAACTCCTCAAACTTGATCGGCGCCAGGTCCTTAATGTGCGGCGGCACCGCGCCCAGAAATCCAACGTGGCGAAGAATCGGGCCGGTATCCGACTTATCCCTGTAGAATGCGGCGCTGCGATGTTTCACCCGGCCGTTTTCGTGGGCCAGTTCCAATTCCGGCTGAATCTTTTCAAACTTCGCCAGCAACACGTCACCGTCGCGCTTCAGCGCTTCCACCCATCCCATCGCCGGATCGTCCAGCTTCGGGTGACCAAGCACTGCGGGCGGCTGCCACAGCGAAAGATTTTTCACGGCCTTATCCAAATCGGAGGTCGTAAAAATTCCTTTGTCGCCGTAATTGCCCGCCTTGAAAATTTCCACCCACTGATTTCTGAAGTTCGGCATCAGGCCGCCACCCTTTCCACGGACGCCTTCGTCCATCCGGAATCCGGATCACAGCAAATCTTTTTGTTCTCCGCAAATTTCACGAAACCGAAATCCGGACCGCCGTAATCAATTCCTTCGGTCGCATCAAAATACGGCGAACCGCTTTCGATCATTTTCTTCGCGCGCACCGAACTCAGCCCCACCATGGTGCAGCGGCAATTGAATCCGTTGGGGCAGCGCAGGCCGCGCGGACCCCACCAGCGTTCCCAGCTAATCGGCGCGATCGCTCCGTCAAGCGCGGCGTGATTCGGACGCACGCGATTATCCAGAATCGCGTCATAGAGCCAGTAAGGAACGCTCTTCTGCGCTTCCGGATCGGTGAAAATATCCTCGCGCCCCTTTTGCATCGCCGTCGAAGTCGTCGTATTCCACAACGTGCGCAGCGAACCCGCCTCGATTTCAAACTTATGCAGAAGAATTTCCGCCTGCGCTTCAAACTGAGGGCGATTCCAATTTTCCGAGAGCGCCTGCCCGACCAACTTTTTCAACGCTTCCAACGCAACCGCGTTTTCAATTCCGGAAGCCGTAAACGCCGCCGGCGAACCTTGCTGCAAAAGGCGCTGCCATTCTTCGCGCGTGGCAACCGGAAGACTTTCCAGATATGCGACCGCCTGATCCACGCCAACCTGGCCAAGAACTTCCGAGAAAGATTCCTCGCCGAAATCGGTACGGAGAATTTTCGTCGGCAAGTTCAATTCCTTTTGCACGCGCGCGCGGCCAAGCAATCGCGTGGCGGCAAATAATTTCGTCACGCGGTCGATGTGCGCGTAAGTAATGGTGTGTTCCGTCGGCGCAACAAACAAACGATGGCCAAGCGTGAATGCTCGCGTCGCAACATTCATCCACGCGCCGTGCATCGCGCGGAAATACCGCGCCTGCTCAACGACGGCGGCGCCCAACATCTTTTCCAGATCCAGTTGCGTGTCGATCGCTTCCTTCGACGCACGCGAAGAAACGACGATGTCCGGGCGCAGCACGCGCAGCTTGCTGATCTTTCGTTCGCGTTCAGCGAAAGACTGAAAGCCTTCGAGTTGGAAATCTGTCGTCATAATCCCGCCGGCTGAAAATCGATTGCCCCTGGCGCGACGGGGCGCTTCACAACTTTGTCATTCGGTCCCGGCGCGGCGCACTGCGCGGCCGCGTAAACTTCGCTTTCCAAAACGTCGACCAAATTGTTCGCGCTCTGAATCAAAGAAAGCGCCGCCTGCGCATCTTTCGGCGGATCCTTTTCGATCACGTAACGCGGGCGGAATTGTTCTTCCAACGCTTGCGGCCCAAAAGTGAAAAGCAAATACGGCGCAACCAGCTGATCGTTGAAAACATCCTCGACGTCCTGCGCGTCGTTGCGGATGATTTCGTACATCATCTCTTCGTGAATCACGCCCAGCGCCTGGCTGCCGCGGCCGTTCTCGGATCCGTGCGACGTCAGCGTCTGTCCCAGAATTCGGCGCGCGCATTCCGCGTCCTGGTAGTCCACAAAAGTTTTGAAATCTTCCACGC
>OCZU010003356.1_pt1 | contig 10114 bp, 5 predicted proteins | sample 1539001 | NCBI WGS metagenome assembly OCZU01 (sample SAMEA3539306, study PRJEB22396) | soil metagenome | biome: tundra; feature: field; material: soil | place: USA | collected 2010-05 | depth 0.15 m | reverse complement strand
AGAACGGCATCCCACGAATCAACCAGCTGCGTCGCACACCCGCAAGCCTCCGGTTCTTGAGCATCGAACCACTCCTTGAAGACCTCGGCACCATCGACCTCACGGGCATCGACTGGGTCATCGTGGGCGGCGAAAGCGGCCCCGGCGCACGACCCATGCGCGCCGAATGGGTACGCGCCATCAAAGCACAATGCGACCAGCAAGGCACCCTGTTCTTCTTCAAACAATGGGGCGGGATCCGCAAAGCCATTACCGGCCGACACCTCAACGGCCACACGTACAACGCCATGCCGGCGCGCACCAACACTCCGGCACCAGAACGAACCATCAGGGAGCAACTCCTACAGGAATCCCGACTCCTCGCAGCGGGTTGGCCAGCAACACCACTCCCGAGTACCGTCACCATCACCACCGCACGACGACCAGCGGCTTTGGTACGATAACAAACAGTAACGTCTGTTATTGTTCTGAATGAAGCCTATCGAATCGAGCTTCTTCGACGGCAAACGACCGTGGTCCCGCATAAAAGACCGCGTGCTCGGCGCGTACCTCCCGCCCTACCTACGCAAGCTACAACGCCTTCCACAGCCCATCGTGGTCGTCGATTGCTTCGCTGGACGCGGGAAATTCAGCGACGGCACACCAGGATCACCACTGATCATCTGCCAGGAAATCACAGCGCACGCGCCGAATCGCGCGACGGCGTACTTCGTCAATAAACGACCAGCACACCACGAAGCCCTATCCCGAACCATCAAAGGCTTCACGGATGCCGGCATCGCGACCACCATCCTGGGCCGGAGCCAGACGTTCCTCGCAGACCTCACCCGCCAGCTCACCAACCAGAGCCTCTTCGTCTACCTCGACCCCTTCGGCATCAAAGGCTGCACGTTCAACGCAACCAAACAACTCCTCCAACGCGACACGACAACCAGCACCGAGCTGCTCATGACGATGAGCATGCCCATCCTGCACCGCCTCGCCGCACGACGACGCACAGCACAGGACAGCCCGATCATCAATCGATTCCACGCCCTCCTCGACGACGTCCTCGGCGACGTTCCCTGGCGGGACATCATGCACGACCCAAACCTCACCTCCGCACAAAAGGAAGAACACGTCATCGCCGCCTACTGCAACCAACTACGCCAGTACACGCGGTACGCCTGTAGCTGCCCCGTCAGGAACCGGGACGACGAACGCGTGAAATACTACATCGTCTTCGCCTCACGACACGTCCACGCGCTCTGCCTGATGAACGACATCATGCTCAACGCGTACCAGGACCACACTTTCGCACAATCCATCGACGACTTCCCACTCTTTGCCGACGTCATCGATGATTGGCGAGCAACGCGGACCAACGAAACTCACGCGCTCGCAACCATCATCACCAACACCGTCAAGCAAGCCCAGCGGATCACGCGCGCACAACTCTGGGAACACATCGTCGTCCAGCACTTCATGCAATACCGCCAAGCAGAATACCGCCAAGCTGTACAAGCGCTCGTCCACGACGGCACCATCCAATCCGAACCACCCGCGCGCAACGGGCGACTCAACGATCACACCATCCTGCAGCCCACACAGAAACGAACGCCCACCAGCGTCACGAGAGAACCCCAAGCGCGACGATCATCCTAAGAAAACCAGAAAACGGGACAACGGACAACGCAAGCGTCGGCGCGTCCGCGATCTGGAGTGAAACGGAGTCAAGGATTTCGCCCAATAGAATTAAATCCTGGAAGTTACTGATTCAGAAAGAGTTTGGAGCGGGAGCGGGATCGAACTGGCGACCAACAGCCTGCGAATCCGACTTTGCCGCCGGGGATGGCGCGCAGGGAGGCGAGTTGCAGGCGCCTCTCTGCGGGGTCAGAGTTTCACTCCGAAGCCTTTTCCCAAGTTGTCTCTTACCCGCTGGGAATGCAGCCACTCCAACGACAGCAGACTCTCGCAGGTGGAGAGGTAGCCCACTCCAAAGGAATTCATCAGAAGTTCCTGGGCCTGTGGCGTGAGGCGTGGCGCGAGGATGGTCGCTTTCATCTCCTGGCGGCGTGGACTGAATTGGAAGAGTTCCCCGGCCGAAGTGCGGCTCTCGTGAAACGCACCAGTGGGCAACCCGGGGCCCTCGGCATTGAGATGGATCAGGATGCTTTGCGCGATCAGCGAATGTAGGACATACTCGTAGATCGAAGGAGGCGCGTACTGCTTCCACCCATCCGTGGAGATCACCGAAACCATGCCCTGATTCTGGAAGAAGTGATCCTGCCCCAAGGGATCGCGCGTGATCCCTACGAACGGCTTCCCGCCGGCGGCCATCTGGGCATAGCAGAGTGAGGTGTTTTCATCCGATTCGCATTGTTGCCGCTCGGCGCTGGTAAGCTTGGCGTCGTTGAACGTGTCGAAGTCGACAACGAAGTACCAGTTCTTCTGCATCCGGTTTAACTCATAGATCAGGTACGTAACAGCGCGGCTGTCGAAATCGGGCTCCGTCATCATCTTGATGCGGATCTCATTGAGTTGAGCAGGAGCGATTCTGAACACCGCCGCGGTGGTCAAGCCCGCCAAAGCCGCGAGAATAGCCAGCCGCAGCGCAAGTCTCGAGTAGTGGTTTGGTGGTGCGATGCTCGGCCGTGGGACGGAAGTGCGACGGAAACCATAAGGTCTGTAGCCGTGCCTCACAGGCGCACTCCGTCTTTCCTTCGGCTTCCGGGTCCAACGACGAATCAGCGTGCCCGCCAGACCAACCGCGATAAAAATGATCGAGATCTGTTTGAAGATGTAGCTCTTCACGAACAGGGACGGCGGCAACGTCACTTTATACTGCCAGTTGAGGAACTCGACGCTGAGCACGACGACCGTAGCGTACAACGTCGCCAGCGTAAAAAGCGGTTCGATTACCGGCCAACCGGGAAAGGTCTTCAGGTACTCTCTGGCCCGCGTGAACACGTCGAGCGGATTGGTCACAAGATCACTTCTTGGTAGATACCACGGAGGACTGCGCCTTCATGACCACCGGCGACTTTTGACTGGCGATGGTGTAGCGGATCTCGCTCGGGACATCTTTGTTATCCGTTTGCGGAACCAGCGCGAAGATGGTCTCCTCTTCGCCCGTATCCGCACTGACAGGGTAAGCTAACTGATCGCGCAGATCAGCGGGCAAGCCGTCCCAATAGGCGGACTCCACTCCCGGAATATCGACGATACAGGGTACGATTCGGGAACCGAGCTTGACCTCTACCTTGTCGTTCTTCCGGGAAAGTACAAGCTTGCCTCCACCCAGGTTCGTGATGTGAACCTGGACCATCTTGTACTTGTTTTGCACCGAAGTGAGGCGATATTGCTCGGGCAGGATCTCACTCTGGAAACGCCACTGGCCCTGCCCGGAAATTACATAGGATTGAAACAGTAGCTTTTTCGCCTTGCCGCCATTCGGCAACGCGGGAAAACTCACCAGGCACGCCAGTGCCAGGAGGAATACGAAACGGTAGTGTCGCACCGAGGGCCCTCCTTGTCGGATCTAATGATAAGGCACGCGCGTCCTTCGGTGCAACAGATTCAGGCCAGATGCGTACGCTGCCCTGCGTGGCGCGGACGCCATCGTGCGATCGGGTCAGTTCCGGGACGCGCCAACCGCCAAGCGGCGTGCTTAACCTGCTGGGTCCGGTTGCGACTGACGGCGGCCATGTGGCGGCAGTGGAAAACACCGCGCCGTCGCCGGGCTGCTCTGCTGGAACTGGGGGTGCGTCCGCGCTTGGCGAGTAGCACGGCTGGCAGTTGGCTCGGCCCTTGGTACTTCGCGAAGACCAAGGCCCTGTCTGTGGGGCTTTCCAATGCGCACTTCAAATCGCTCGGCCGGCAGGCCAGCGATCGATCCAGTTGGCGCATTGGCGGATAGAGCGCCGACCGGTAAAACCGTCCGTAATACTGGAGCCAGCCTCGAATGATCGGGTTGAACACGCGACAGATCTTTGCTGGACTTGTCACTGCGTAGATGCAGATTCCAGCTTCGAATCTCCGTGCAAATTGCTTTCACCGCCTTGTCAGATACTGCTGGGCTGAAATTGATGAAGAACTTTCCGGCACTGAGCGAGAATTCGTGGGAGGCCTGTATTCACGGGGCTTTCGCCGGTTTTACGGCCTTTTCGATAGTCGCTGCTATCCGCTAGCGTGGGGCATCGGCTAGTCCCGCTCCTCGGAAGGCAAACCCGACCTCGATGCGGTTGTGTCCGATCCTTTCCGACGTAGCGGGCATGTACCCTTCTCAGATACGCATCTATCCTTGAATCAAAGACTTAACGATGAAGGATGAGAGCGGGAGTCGAAGCTTTGGAAGCCTGGTCCGACGATGCACGGCATGCACTCTCCTGCCTCCATGGATTCGCATACGAGCAGCCTACGAGGTGCAGTAGGCGGCCAAACCGGCCTCGCCCCGACGTCGGAGGCGACCGAAGATCGGAGAAGCGAAGAGGGCAAACGAAGGCGCTGAACAGCCGGATTGACGGGCTCTCGGCGACTGTTTCGCTCGGCGGTCGTTCCTATTAAATCACCAAGTTGCCAGCGACCCCCTCAATTGGCGTGGACTTCCACGAATTCCTGCGGAGAGCCAACTTTCCTTTACGACTCTTCGATCTCCGCGGCCGAAACGTGTAGCCCAGAAAATCGAACTTTTCGTTCGAATACGTCCCTCGCCGGTCATCATCCTTGCAATAGACAACCTTCGTCTTCTCCGGAGGTAGCTCCAGCCCACACTCCTTCAAGCGAGCGGCAATGGCCGCCCGAACCTCCTGCGCTTGCTGCTCCGTTCTGCAATGCACGATGGCATCATCAGCAAAACGCTAAAACGGCAACTCCCGATTTTGCGTCGCCATCCACCGATCAAACGCATAATGCAGAAACAGATTGGCCAACAGAGGGCTGATGACTCCCCGAACGCAAACGATAACCTGCGTTCGGCGTTGATGCAGTACCGCTGGAGCCAGGCCCCGGCGATCCGGTCGACCCTGGTCCGAATTGTGGAATCGGGATCGAATGACGCAGCGTAATCGTGGCGGTTCCAACCAGGACTTCCTTCACTTGCGCTCTATCACTCACTTGGCAAGTTACTTGAGCCGGAATCGACCCACGAACTCTTCTGACGAACCTTCTATTTCAACCTCGCCGTAACTACTTCACTTTCCTTACCTGCAGGAAAAGCGCTTCGGTCTTCAGCATGTCCGGCACGGTCACCTTGCGCGTCGCGTTCTCCTTCAAGGCCTCGGTCGTGGGAGCTTCGGCCTTGCCGTCCCGCCACATCCGCAGCACGTACGTGCCGGCCTTGCGAGCCCGGATCTCGACTGTCAGTTCCACCTTCTCCGTGGCGGGTGGAGGCTCCTGTGAGACGTAGATGCCGGGGAAGTGGATAATTCCCACAGTTCCCGCCGCTGAGTGGAGTTCGCTGACTTTTGCCTCGCCGGAAGCCTCCAGAGAGACGTCTCCGGGGCCCGGCACGCCGCTGTATAGGAGATCCTCGCTCCCTTGCATCATGCTGAACAACTTCTGAACTTTGGCGCCCTCCTCGCTCAGACCGCCGCCATCCAGCACCATGCCGCGCCGGTATGCCCAGATCACGAGGCCCTGGGCGCCGCGTTCGAGCGTCGAGATCACGTTGTTCTGAAACTGCAGGTCCTGGGCACGCATGCCAATCTCCGATGGAATCAGGATGGGTAGCCGATAGATATAGTTGTAGTGCTGGTCGAGATTCGGCCAGATCTGCATGCCCCGGCGCCGATACATCATCGAGCCGATAACGTCGATGTTTCCTTCCCCATACAGCGTGCTGTCGGCCCCCTCCGAGCGGATCAGCCACGGGTCATGCGCCTCCGACCCACCGTCAAGCAGGTTGAAGGAGATCAACTTGTAAGGTTCGCCCTCGTGATAGGCGGTAGCGAAACGGCTCCAGTAGTACTTCACAAGTTCGATCTTGAAAGCCGGCCAGTCGCTTTTTCCTGTTTGCTGTTTCCATCTCTCGTAGAACTGCTGGGTGAAGGGATTGAAGTCGTTCTCCCACAACTTCGCCAAGTCGGCTTTGCCGCCGCTGTAGGCGTTAAACCCTTCTTCGTTGCCGAACTGAACCCCCAGCACATCGGCGGAGTTCCTGTAGTGCGCACCGAACGTGCGAGCCATTCTGAGGATACGCGGGAAAACCTTGGGATGGCCATACGCAGGGAAAACCTCCGAGGCGGGTTTCAGGCTCAGCAGTTTGTCGATGCTGTTGTAAATGTGACCGTCCGGGTCCTTCAGCCATTGCACGGTATAATTGGCGCCGTCCCTGTCATCTAGGTGATACACCCAGAACTTGTCCAGGCCCGGTTCCGGCCAGATGTCCGGCTGGAAGTGCATGAACAACACCCACCACACCTTCACGCCGTGCTTCCTGGCCACGTTTACGACCATGTCCGTATACGTGAAGTCGAATTTCCCGTCTTCCGGCTCGATGGTACGCCAGTGCAGGCCCACTAAAGCCGTGTTCGCTCCCAACTTCCCGAAATCCGTGAAGCTCTTCTCGTAGTCGGCTGCCGCCGGCCTGACCTTCTTCCAGTAGCCGACGCCGCCGAGGCCTCTCACATAGAAGGGCGCGAGCTGCCCTGCGTTGTCGCGAACCTTCAGTGCCAGCTTCCGGTTGGCAAGCTGGGCCAGAGCCACGGGGGCCTTCTGTTTCCGCGCCTCTTGCTCGGTAAGTATGCGCACCCCCCGGGCCTTGGCCCGGTAGTCGGGATCGAAGGCGGCTGGCATCTCGGCGACAGGTTGAGCGATCTGTGCCAGCGCAGGCACGGCGCATAGAACACCGATCGATGCCATCAACCATCGTCTCTGTTTCATGGACATCTCCTGTCTTTGACCGGGATTCCCTCCTTGACCTCCCGGCTAGGGTCTAGGGTTGGGGCTACGAACTTCGTTCTAAGCAGGGTGCGAACCCAACCGATCCGGTGTTTCCACATATTTTCGTTCCTCGTCACCCCGGGAGTTCTGAAGGCTGTTGCCTTTTGGGCCAGCTTTCAGCCAACTGTAACACCCAATGCCGGTCACTATCCCGCAATTGCCATGGTTCAAATGAACCATGATGAAGTGAATACCGAGACGGTTATAATGAGCAATACAGGTCCGATGTGGGCATTTGGAATCATAGTGGCTCCTTGCAGAAAGGCGACAGGGGAACCCTGGCGCCGACCGTAATTATGCCTAGTTCGAAATGTCACACCCGCTGGCCGCGACCCAATCGAGGATGAAAGATATGCGGCCAGGGCAACCAAAAACGCCGGAACGATACGGCTTGAACCTTCGGCTGGCGGTTTCGAGTCCGCAAAGGTCGCAATTCAATGCAACGCTGTAAGAACCCGCTCCAAATAGCCCTTCTTAGAGGTGTCAGCTAATGAAGAAAACCGTTTACGCAGTCGTTCTTTTCTTTACTGCCGCATTTTCTTTGAGCGCCCAAAAGCAACTCACGGAATATGTCAATCCCTTGCTGGGAACTGCGCCCCTGACGGAGATTGAGGACATCGGGTTCACCCCTCCCTGGCGAGTATGGGCTGGTCTGGTGTTTCCCGGTACATCCGTTCCAAACGCCATGGTCCAGCTAAGCCCGATCACTAAGTTTGGCAGCGGGGCTGGGTACGAGTATGAGAACTCCGCCATCTATGGATTTGCCCATACGAACAAGGGCCACTGGAATTTGTGCAATATTCCCGTCCTGCCCGCGACCGGGGTCTTGAACCCTGACGATTTTGGCTCCGCCTTCAGCCACCAAAACGAGTCGGCCCACCCTGGCTACTATCAGGTTTACCTCGACCGTTATCACGTCAACGCGGAGTTGACCTCGACTTTAAGAACCGGGTTCCACCGCTACACCTACAGGAGCGGACTGCATCAGGAACTGATTGTGAATCTGGCGAAGTCGAATGAAAATGTAACCGATTGGAAAATCGATCAGGCAGGCAATACGGCCGTCAAGGGGTTTCAGAACACGCGCAGTGAAAAGGTCTATTTTTACGCTGTCGTCAATCATCCGATCAAGGCCATCCAGGAGTTGAAGAAACTGGGTAGCGGACTGTTTGTGCTCGGCTTTGGCGCTGCCCAGGGCCCTCTGGAATTCAGGATTGGCCTGTCGTATGTGAGTACAGATAACGCAAAGCAGAACCTGGAACAGGAGCTGGCCGGAAAGAGTTTCGACCAAGTCAAGGCTGAAGCGTCACAGACGTGGGAAACGTTGCTTTCGAAAATCCAGGTCACGGGTGGAACCGAGCGACAGAAAGAGCTGTTCTATTCCTGCCTGTACCGGTCGTTTCTGTGGCCCGCGTTGAGGAGCGATGTCAACGGAGAGTTCTTGGACGAAGGTAAACATGTCGTCAAGAAGAACTTTCGATACTACACGCTGCCGTCTCTGTGGGATGACTATCGGAACAAACTAGTCTTGCTGGGGATGCTGTCCCCCGACGTTACCAACGACGTGATTCAGTCTCTGGTCGACCGGGGCGAAATAACCGGTTTCATCCCGACATTTTTCCACGGCGACCATGCCGCACCGTTTATTGCGGGATCGTACTTGCGGGGCTTACGAGGATTCGATGCCAAGACCGCCTATAGCCTGCTCTTGAGGAACGCCACCGTCGAAGGAAGATCCAGACCGTACCTCGCGGAATACATCAAGAACGGATACATCGCGACGCCCTTCGTGGAGAATCCCAAGGTCGAAACAAAGTCGACGGCCGGCGTGACCAAGACTCTTGAATACGCCTATGACGACTACGCCGTGGCCCTGCTGGCGAAAGAGATGAACGACCAGCCAAACTACGACATGTTGATGAAGCGAACGAGCAACTACAAGAACATGTTCGATCCGTCAACCGGCTTGATGCGAGGCCGTACGGAGAATGGAGACTGGGTAGCGAACTTCAATCCGCAATATCCTTATTATGAATACATGTATCGGGAGGCGAATGCCTGGCAATCCTCCTTCTTTGCGCCACACGACACCAAAGGGCTGATCGCTCTTTACAAGAGCCCGGATGATTTCGAAAGGCAACTGGATCAGCTGTTCTCTATTCCCTGGAATCCAAACTACATTGCCGACAACATCAATTCCTTCATAGGGCAGTACTGCCAGGGGAATCAGCCGGACCACAGCTTTCCGTTCCTGTATTATTTCGTCGGCAAGCCGGAAAAGTCTCAGGCTGTCCTGGACACCATCATGAGCCGGTTTTACGGAATGGGAGAGTATGGCCTGGCCTTGAGCGGAATGGATGACGCGGGCGAAATGTCGTCCTGGTACGTTTTCAGCGCACTGGGCCTATATCCTTATTCCCCGGCCGATGAATCTTATATCGTTTCAGTGCCGCTATTCGATCAAGTGAAGTTCAAGCTGGGCGACAAAACTCTCACCATCGTGAAGAAAAACGCCGGGAGAAAGCTCACTGAAATTACCTACGACGACAAGAGGGTCGACGGCTATTTCGTGGCGCATCACGAACTAATCAAGGGAAAGAAGTTGGTAATTGTGACCAGATAGTTCTTTCGCCGGCAACGCCGAGGAGGCCGCGAAACAAGTAGGTCGGCGCACCGCAAGTCCGGCAGCGGGTGCGTCGCCCTTTGAATGCAAAGAAATGAAGGAATGTATCCATGCGACGAAGTCTGAAGAGTCTGTCTCTGCCCTTATTGGTCTCCCTCGTCCTGCTTAACGCCGGACGGAGCCAGACACCGCCTGCGGCAGCTCCGAATTTCACCAAGCAGCCGACCCTTTACGTAGTGCCTTACGCTCACCTGGATACACAGTGGAGATGGGAATACCCGCAGACCATCAACGAGTACATCCGAAATACCATGCGGGACAATTTCTTGTTGTTCGAGAAGTATCCGCACTATGTGTTCAACTTCAGCGGGGCCAATCGGTATCGGATGATGAAGGAATATCACCCGTCCGACTACGCCAAGGTCAAGCAATACGTGGCCGCGGGGCGATGGTTCCCGTCCGGCTCGAGCATGGAAGAGAACGACGTCAACTCGCCCTCCGCCGAATCGGTCATTCGGCAGGTGCTCTACGGCAAGCAGTATTTCCGCCGCGAGTTCGGCAAGACCAGCG
>OCZU010003355.1_pt1 | contig 10116 bp, 7 predicted proteins | sample 1539001 | NCBI WGS metagenome assembly OCZU01 (sample SAMEA3539306, study PRJEB22396) | soil metagenome | biome: tundra; feature: field; material: soil | place: USA | collected 2010-05 | depth 0.15 m | reverse complement strand
TGTGCGGCTCGCACAGATCGATGTCGTACGCGTTGCCGTCAAAGGCGAACGAAACAGACTCTGTTCCCTCGATCTCACCATCGTGAGGAAGGTCGCAGACGACCGTGACTACAGTCTTCTGAGCCATGATGCCTAACCCTTTCCCGTTACAGCAGGCCTATTTAAGTAGCTTAACCTATACTAGCAACCGCGTAGCTGACAATTCACAACGCGCGAATCGCCGCGTAGTTCTCGCGTGCCGGCCCGGAGACTAACGCGCCCGGCCCGGAGACTAACGCGCCCGGCCCGGAGACTAACGCGCCGGGTCCGGAGACTAATTGGATTTGAGCGGCAACGCTCTGTAATCAACAGCTATCCGCCGTCGCGCGCCGCAGGACCATCCTTGCGATCAGCAGGCCCGGTTTCCCTGACGGCCGGACTCTGGTCTGACTGGTCCGGAATCCGGTCGCCTTCAGAAACAGCCGCGGCCTGATCCTCCGCGGGAGTGTCGTTGTGACGCATCTCGTAGCGGAGGAATGCCCGCACCGCGACCAGGAAGGCGGCGCAGATCAAAAGTGGCGGCACCAAAACCGCCAGATCGCTGAGCACGATGTCTCTCCCTAGGTCGTTATCCGCCACCGTGCGGGCCGACCACTGCGCGCCATGCCACGCTCGCCGAGTCTGCGCTGCCCCAGGCAGAGCACGCAGCCGTCCCGGTTGCTGCCGCTCATTATCCCCCCATACCGCAGATCAGGGCCATGCGGAGGGCTCCGGCCGCTACGACGGGGCGGGTGCAAGGGCCGGTCGGCAATCTCTTGGTCTGGCACCATCCAGGCGGCACCAGCGGCGCCGCGACCCAGGCTTCGCGGCGCCTGCTTAGCCAGATCCCGACTCCGCTAATCGCCAGTTGTCCGGACCCGCCTGCCGGAACTGACGGCTGCAATCGATCCGTCCAGCTACTATCGCGGCACCCTGGACTGGTTCGGGCCGCGTTATCGACAGCGCCGCAGACGCCCGATAACAAGATCCGGCACCATCACCCCCGATATCGAGGGCCACCGCCGGGGGCGCCGCGAGATATCGATGCCCCCGCCGCGCCCGATAACGAGATCACGGCGCCGCCGCCCGATATCGAGTCCGCAGGTCACTGCCGCCCGATATCGCCCCGTACGGGACCGAGCTTCCTATCAGTGAACGCAGTCAGAACCTACATGCCGTCAGCTTCGGACCTCCCGCGACGGCACCAGCACATCTTAGACTGGTGCTGTGATCAAGAGTGCTGAGAATCGGCCGGCTGGCCAACACCGCGGTCTGGTCGGCCAGAATGTCACGGAATTCTGAGCCGTGCGGTACTGCCGAACAATCGCCAGCTGACGGTTAAATATCATTCGGTCAGCCCGAACGGCCAGATTGGCCGATCTTAGGCGCTGCAGGGCCAGACGAGTGCGGGCCGGCCGGACCCGGCGGACTCGCCGCAGGCGCCTTCAGCCACTAGCCGCAGACGCCCTCAGCCACTAGTCGGCGATAATTCCGAGCCGATCGGCCCGGCACCCAGCACGGTGCAACAGCCAGCGGATCAGCTTGGCTCGATGGCACCGAGAACTTACACGCGGTCACGAACCGTAATTGTTCCTGCGGCGCTAGTTACTACCTCTGGTGGCTGACCGTGTGGTTCAGCGATGCCTCTCGGTGGTTCAGCGATACCTCTCGCCACTGAGTGTAATCGGGCAAGTACGTATTGCACATGCGCGCGGCCTGTGCACGCTCTTAGTACCATCACAGCTAGATCACGGACCGGCAAGGAAATCTCAGACACGCGCTCTGACCTGCGGATACGTCACGGATACCGATTCGATCTGACAACCGGAGCACCATGGACAGCATGAGCATCAGACCATGATCCGGCGAAAGTCATGCGGCCCAGCGCGCCGCCTGGCGGAAATTTTCCGTATCAGCGGGGCGGCCGCCGGCTACTTCGGTTAATGTCCAAACGCTGGCCTCCGGTTCGCGTTGGCATGCCTGGTCCGCGAGAGTCTTGCGATCAGATAGCCGACCTAGGAAAGGACCGCAAAACTGTGGAGCGCTCGCCCGCTGGCAGGAACTCGAGGCGCCGGGCCAGATCAGCCCGGACGCACTGGTCAGTTGGCCGGCTGGCGACGCTGACGGCGGTTGCCGTCACTGTTGGCCTGGCTCTGCCCGCTTCGACCGCTGGTGCGGCGCCCCGCACTCCTGCGCCCAGCCTCAAGCAGCTGCTGGCCCGCGCCGCCGCGCTCTCCGCGCAGATCGACGATCTCGGCCAGCAGTACGATGCGCTGCGGATTCAGTACACCGAAGCGAAAGCCCAGGTCAGGATCGCCAAGCTGACGGTGATCAGGGACGAGCGGCTGCTCACCACCGACCAGTCCGCGATCGCGCAGATCGCCGCGACGGGCTACATGACCGGAGGCATGAACCCGGCGCTGCAACTGCTGCAGAGCAGCAAGCCGCAAATCATGCTGAACCGGGCATCGATCCTGACTCAGCTGCAGCAGGAGAACGGCCACAAGCTCGATCTTGTTGCCACCGCCAGGACGGCGGCCGAGCGGGCCAACGTCACCGCCGCTCAGGAGGAGCACCAGGCCGTTACGCTTTCCCACGCCATGGCGGGCAAAGTGGCCAAGATCCAGGCCAGGGAGACCGTGCTCAACAGCGCGGCATTCAGCCAGGCGATGGTGATCTACGATCATACCGGCAAGTACCCGGACATTCATGTCGCGGGCGACTCGGTCGGAGTCCAGGCGCTGCGCTATGCACTGACCAGGATCGGCTACCCCTACGTCTGGGGCGCGGCCGGCCCGACCTCCTTCGACTGCTCCGGCCTGGTCATGTGGGCATACGCTCAGATCGGCATCAGCCTGCCGCACTTCACCGGCGACCAGTGGAACTCGGGCGTGCACATCTCCCGTGATGAGCTGGAGCCAGGCGACCTGGTGTTCTTCTTCCCTGACATCGGGCACGTCGGAATCTACGTCGGCAACGGCATGATGGTCGATGCCCCTACTTTCGGCCAGGACGTCCAGGTCCAGGCCGTCTTCTGGAGCGCCTACGTCGGGGCCGTCCGGATCGCCTGAGCCCAGCCTCCGCCGGGCTAGCTCAGAGCGGGCCAGCCTCCGCCGGGCCAGCTCAGAGCGGGCGCACCAGCGGGAACAGGATTGTCTCCCGGATCGATGCGCCAGTCAGCATGATCAGCAGCCGGTCGATCCCCATCCCCATTCCGCCGCTCGGCGGCATGCCGTACTCCAGAGCACGCAGGAAGTCCTCGTCAAGCTGCATGGCCTCGGCATCACCGCCAGCCGCCAGCAGCGACTGGGCGGTCAGCCTGGCGCGCTCCTCAACCGGGTCGACCAGCTCTGAATAGCCCGTGCCGATCTCGGAGCCGAACGCCACCAGATCCCAGCGCTCGGCCAGCCCTGGGTCATCCCGATGCGCCCTGGTCAGCGGCGAGACCTCAACCGGGAAGTCGCGATAGAAAGTGGGCAGTACTGTCTGTCCCTCGACCAGCCGCTCGTAGAGCTCAAGCAGCACCTGGCCCGCGTTCCAGGACGACTCAACCGGCACCCTCGCATGTCCGGCCAGTTTGCGCAGCTTGTCCTGCCCGGTGTCGACGGTAACTTCCTCACCCAGTGCCTCGGAGACCGCCGCGTGCACCGTCTTGGACTGCCACTCGCTGCCGATGTCGTGCTCCGAGCCATCTGGCCTGCGCACGATGGTGCTGCCGAGCCCATCCCGCGCGGCGCGGAGGATCAGGTCCTGAGTCAGCGCGGCGATGGTGTTGTAGTCGCCATAGGACTCGTACGCCTCCAGCATCGTGAACTCGGGATTGTGAGTCGCGTCCACGCCCTCGTTGCGGAAGTTCCTGCCGATCTCATAGACCCGGTCCAGGCCGCCGACCATGAGCCGCTTGAGGTAGAGCTCCAGCGCGATCCGCAGGTACATCGGCATGTCGTAGGCATTGATCGCGGTCACGAACGGCCGCGCGTTGGCACCGCCGTGCAGAGTCTGCAGCACTGGCGTCTCCGCCTCAAGGAACCCCTGGTCGTTCAGCTCCTCGCGCAGGGCACGGGTCACCGCGGCCCGCAGCCGCGCCATCTGTCTGGCCGCCGGATTGACAATCAGATCGACGTAACGCAATCGCACTCGCGACTCCGGGTCCGTCAGGCCAGCGTGCTTGTCCGGCAGCGGCCGCAGCGACTTAGCCGTGATCGCGAACGAATCGGCGAGGACAGACAGCTCCCCGCTGTGCGACGTGATCACCTCGCCGGTCACCCCGACGTGATCACCGAGATCCACATCCGTCTTCCAGGCGGCGAGCGCTTCCTGGCCGGCCCGATCCAGCGAGATCATCACCTGAATGTCGCCCGTGCCGTCTCTGAGAGTCGCGAAGCAGAGCTTCCCGCCGGTCCGGTACAAGATGACCCGACCGGTGACGCCGACTCGCTCTGAAGTGGCTGTGTCCGCGGCTAGCCCGCCATGGCGCTCCCTGACCCCGGCGACGGTGTCAGTGCGCGGATAGCCGACCGGATAAGGCTCGACGCCCGCCGCCCTGAGCCGGTCAACCTTGGCGAGCCGGACCTGCATCTGCTCTGGTATATCGGCGCCCGGCCGTACGTCCCGCTGCGCGGCGGTGGTTCCCTCGTCACTCATCTGCCTGAGATTACCGGCGCCGCCGATGAGCCAGCCACGCGATTACCAACGCCCGGCTGGCTAAGCCGCCATATTGCGTTCGAAGACCAGGCGCAGGCCGATCAGAGTCAGCCAGGGCTCGTAAGCGTCGATCAGCTTCACCTCATCGATCACCAGCGGTGCGAGACCACCGGTCGCGATGATCGTGACCGCTGCGGGATCGGCAGGCGACAACTCTGCGGCCATCCGGCTTGCGATGCCCTCGACCTGGCCGGCGAAGCCATAGATGATCCCGGACTGCAATGCCTCCACGGTGTTCTTACCAATGACCCGGCCCGGCCTGGTCAGCTCTACCTTGAGTAGCTGCGCCGCGCGCCGCGATAGCGCGTCCACCGAGATCTCGATTCCGGGAGCCAGTGCACCGCCCACGAACTCGCCCTTGGCACTGACGGCGTCGAAGTTAGTCGACGTGCCAAAGTCGACCACGATGGCCGGACCACCGTACAGATGGGTGGCTGCGACCGTGTTCATGATCCGGTCGGAACCGACCTCCTTCGGGTTGTCCATCCGCACCGAAACGCCTGTCTTGACACCTGGCTCAACGATGATCGCTGGAACGCCCCCGTAGTATCGCCGGAACATTTCGCGCATCTCATGCAGCACCGACGGCACCGTGGAGCAGAGCGCGATGCCGTGCAGATCCGCCTTGGCGAACTGCGTGCTCTGCGAAAGCAGGCCCTGCGTGAGGACAGCGAGCTCGTCCGCGGTCCGCACCGGATCGGTGGCGATCCGCCAGTGCTCAACCACCGCGTCGCCATCGAAGACGCAGAGCACGGTATTGGTGTTTCCGACATCGATCGTCAGCAGCATCGCCCCTCCGCCCGGTTATCCGGTCTCAACCAGGTCGAGGCCGATGTCGAGAGCCGGAGCCGAGTGGGTGAGCGCGCCCACCGCGAGGAAATCCACGCCAGTAGCCGCGACCTCGCCTGCCGACGACAGCCGCAGTCCGCCACTAGCCTCCAGGCGCGCCCGGCCGCCCGTCACAGCGACCGCCCGAGCCATCTGATCCACAGTGAAATTATCCAGCAGAATCAGCCCGGCCCCAGCCTCGACAGCCTCGGCCACCTGATCCAGCGTGTCGCACTCCACCTCAACTACTACGGCGCTAGCCGGTCCTGTAGCGCCAGCCGACCCGCCGGCACCGATCAGGCCCGCCGCAACACCGGGCCGCCCGCCCGTGCCCAGGCGGCCGGTCACGGCCGCGAGCGCGGCCGACACTGACCCCGCAGCGGCCACGTGATTGTCCTTGATCAGCGCCGCGTCAGACAGCGACATCCGGTGGTTTTCGCCGCCGCCGCAGCGGACCGCATACTTCTGCAGCGCCCGCAGACCAGGCAACGTCTTGCGGGTATCCCTGATCCGCGCATCCGTCCCCGCCACCGCGTCGACCCACCTCCTGGTCAGCGTGGCCACCCCAGACAAGTGACAGAGCAAGTTAAGCGCCGTCCGCTCCGCAGTCAGGATCACAGCCAGCGGCCCCCGCACCGTCATCAGCACCTGCCCGGCCGCCACCCGCTCCCCATCCGCCACCAGCTGCCTGCAGAGCACCGCTGGCGCGGGCTGGCCGGGCAGAGCGAACACCACCTCAATGACCGACAGCCCAGCCACCACGCCAGCCACCCTGGACACCAGCTCAGCCGTCCCCACAGCTCCCGCCGGGATCGTGGCAGCAGTGGTCACATCAGCGCCCCCACCCAGATCCTCCGCCAGCGCCATCCGAACCACCCGAACCACCTCACCCGGATCAAGCCCCGCCACCCCCAGCCGCCCGCTCAGCCCAGCCGACAACTCAGCCATGCTGCACCTCTCCGGCAGTCAGCCGCCTGCTCAGCCCAGCCGCCAGCTCACCCATGCCGTGCCCTCTCCTGCCTATCGCTCACAGGCTGATCCGGCACGAAGGTCAGACTCAGCCCGTCCGCATCAGCGGCTGGGCGGACAGCGGTCCCGGCCGGTGCATTATGCACAGGCCGGGATTGACTGTCCGTCGCGGCTGCCGCCCCACTCTGCACAGGCCGGGACTGACTGCCTGGCCAGGCAGCCCCGCTGTCGAGCCCGACCGCTAGATGCCCGATCCAGTCGGAGGATGAATCGGGAAAATCATCGCGCCAGTGACTGCCTCGTGTTTCGGTCCGCTGAGCCGCGGCGGCGACGATCGCGGAGGCGACCAGGTGCAGGTTGGTGGCTTCCCAGGCGTCGACGCTCGGCTGGTCGAACTGCCGGTCGCCGATCTCGCGCAGGCCGCTGGCGGCTGCGGCTAGACCGGAGCCGGAACGCAGGACGCCGGCCCGCTCGGTCATCAGCTGCTGGATCTGGTCGGCGGCGGCTGGGGCGAGCAGGCCGACTCGACGCTGATCGGCGGTCGGCTCGGCTTGTGGCGGCAGACCAGCGGCCAGGTCGGCGGCGATTCGCTCGGCGAACACCAGGCCTTCGAGCAGCGAGTTCGAGGCGAGCCGGTTGGCGCCATGAACGCCGGTACAGGCAGCCTCCCCGCACGCGTAGAGCCCGCGGATGCTGCTGCGGCCGGACAGATCTGTCCTGATCCCGCCGCTGGCGTAGTGCGCGGCGGGGACGACCGGGATCGGCTCGCGGACTGGATCGATTCCTTGCTCCAGGCAATTGGCCCTGATCGTGGGGAACCGGTGGTCCCAGGTCTGCGCGCCGAGTCGGCGGGCATCAAGGAAGACGTGGTCGGCACCGGTCTGGATCATGACGTTCATGATCGCCTTCGCGACTATGTCGCGCGGTGCGAGGTCGGCCAGCGGGTGCAGTCCGGTCATGAACGCCCGGCCACCGGCGTCGATCAGGTGCGCGCCCTCGCCGCGGACTGCCTCGGAGATCAGCGGCTGCCGGCCGCGGGCGCCAGCGCCGAGCCAGAGTACCGTCGGGTGGAACTGGATGAACTCCAGATCAGCGGCTTCCGCGCCACCGCGCAGCGCCAGGGCCAGGCCATCTCCGGTGGAGACCGGCGGGTTGGTAGTCGCCGAGTAGACCTGCCCGATCCCGCCGGTAGCCAGCACGACGGCCCGCGCGTACACGGCGCCGACGCCGTCGCGGGCGCCCTCGCCGATGACATGCAGGGTTATCCCGGCCGCGCGGCCGTCGCTGGCGAGCAGCAGATCGAGCGACATGGCGTGCTCGATCACCGCCAGGCCGCCGCCAGCCGGACCCGATCCGGCTTCAGCGAGCGCGCGCAGCAGGGCACGGGAGATCTCCGCGCCGGTCGCGTCGCCGCCGGCGTGCGCGATCCGGCTGCGCAGGTGGCCGCCTTCGCGGGTCAGCGCGAGCGGGCCGTCCGGCTCGGAATCGAACCTGGCGCCAAGCGCGATCAGCGCGCGCACCGCGTCCGGGCCATCGGTCACAAGCGCCCGTACAGCAGCGACGTCGCACAGCCCGGCACCGGCGGTCAGGGTGTCCTGCAGATGCTGCTCGGGCGAGTCGCCAGGTCCCAGTGCGGCCGCGACGCCGCCCTGCGCCCACCGGGTGGATCCGTCGTCCAGCACTGACTTGGTAACCAGCAGCATGCTGCACCCGGGCAGGCGGCGATGCAGGGCGAGCGCCGCGGTCAGGCCGGCAACGCCGGATCCGACCACTACGACATCGGCGTGCCTGATCCAGCCCGGAGCAGGTGCGAGCAGCCGGCCGGCGATCATCTGGTGTCGCCCAGCGCTAGCGCGGCGTTGTCGATCAGCCGGGTCTTGCCGACGGTGGCCGCGGCGATCAGCAGGGCCGGGCCGGCCTGACCGGCTCCGACGTCGGCGAACGTGGCCGGATCGACGAGGGCCAGATAGTCGGTGACCAGCGGCGGATCAGCGGTGGCCGCCGCGTCAAGTTCGGCGCGGGCCGCTGCCAGTACCGTGGCCGGACCGCGCTCCGCCGCGCCGGCCGCTGAGCGCAGCGCCCGCGGCAGGGCTAGCGCGGTGCCTCGCTCCGCTGCCGACAGGTAGGCGTTCCTGCTGGATACAGCCAGGCCGTCCAGATCCCGGTAGATGGGCACTGACTCGATCCGCACCGGCAGGTTCAGGTCGTCAGTCATCCGGCGGATCAGGGCCAGCTGCTGCGCGTCCTTCTCCCCGAAGACCGCCACGTCGGGTTGCACCAGGTGGAACAGCTTCAGCACCACTGTGAGCACGCCGTCGAAGAACCCTGGCCGCGAGGCTCCCTCAAGGACCTGCCCGATTACTCCCGGGCTGACCGTGATCATCTGCTCGGCTGGGTACATCTGAGCGTGACCCGGCGCGAACACGACGGCCGCGCCCTCGCCGCCGCAGATCACGACATCGCGATCGAGATCACGCGGATACCTGTCAAGGTCCTCGCCGGCCCCGAACTGCAGCGGATTGACGAATACGGATACCACGAGCGAGCCGTTAGGCTGCGCGATCTGCCGAGCCCGCCGGAGCAGCGCCCGGTGGCCGTCGTGCAGCGCGCCCATCGTCGGCACCAGGACGACGGGCGCGGACAGCATGCCCCGGGCCACCGCCAGGCCGAGCCTGGTCCGGGCCAGTACCGGGATCATCCGGCCGGCCCGGACAGCACACCGAGCAGCCGCTGCGCGTCGGAGGCATCCAGGGTCCCGGCCGCAAGCGCCCGATCCGCGGTCAGCCTGGCCAGGGCCAGGTAAGCAGGCAGCGCTTCCGGTGCCGCGGCCCGGATCGCCTCGACATGCGCAGCGACCGTGTCGGCGTCGCCACGGGCTACCGGTCCGGTGAGCGCCGCGTCGCCTAGCGCGAGGACGTTCTCCAGGGCAGCGCCGAGCAGCGGGCCCAGCATCGCCGATGGATTGGGGACGCCTGCTGCCCGCAGCAGGTCGCTGGCCTGTACTACCAGCGTGACCAGATGGTTGGCGGCGCTAGCGATAGCCGCGTGGTAAGTGCTGCGCTTATCCTCGGCGATGAAGACCGGCTCGCCACCCATTTCCACGACGAGGGCCTCGGCCACCAGCATGAGCGGGTCGGGCGCGGTCACACCGAAGCAGATCCCGGCCATCCTCTTGGCATCGTCGATGCCGCCCGTGAAGGTCATCACCGGGTGCAGCGCCAGCGGCAGAGCGCCGCGTCGAACCGCGGGATCCAGCACCGCGAGCCCGTGCCGACCACTGGCATGCACCAGCAGGCGACCCTCAAGCGGCACAGCGGTCGCGGCCAGACCAGCCACCAGACCGGGCAGCGCGTCATCGGGCACGGTCAGCAGCACCAGGTCAGAGCGGGCCACTACCTCCTCGGGGGTGGCGATCGCGGCCTCGGGGAGGCTGCGGCTGATCCGCCGCAGCGACGCCTCGGAAAGCGCCGAGGCCGCGACCACGCGATGCCCGGCGCGGGCCAGCGCCACAGCCATCGCCGTGCCCGCCCGGCCGGCGCCCACCACGCCCACCGCGAGCTGCGCCGGATGCGGCAGCTCAGCCGGTTCGTAGCCAGC
>OCZU010003354.1_pt1 | contig 10117 bp, 5 predicted proteins | sample 1539001 | NCBI WGS metagenome assembly OCZU01 (sample SAMEA3539306, study PRJEB22396) | soil metagenome | biome: tundra; feature: field; material: soil | place: USA | collected 2010-05 | depth 0.15 m | reverse complement strand
TTTCTGTTGGTCCGTCCCAATGGCGAGGTAAGTATTGCGAAGACTGAAGTGCGGCCCCAGCGCTGGCACGACCGCGTCATAAGTTTCTCCACCTTTGACGTGCAGCGCGAAGATCGCATCGTGTTCTTTTCCGATGGCATCACGCAAGCCGGCATGGGCGAATTTCCCACCCCTCTGGGATGGGGATTGAACAACGTTGAGAAATTTGTTCGCGACAAGATCGATCGATACCCCTATATCTCGGCTCGTGAGTTGTCGCGCCTTCTGGTCGCAAAGGCCGAAGAAGTGGATGGCCTCACCGCGAAAGACGACATTACCTGCGGCGTGGTTTACTTTCGCAGTCCCCGCCAACTCCTTGTGATGACCGGGGCCCCTTTCAATCGGGCGCACGATCACGACCTCGCAAAGATGGCCGAATTTACTACGGGGCGAAAGGTCATTTGTGGCGGCACGACTGCCAACATCGTCTCTCGTCTGCTAAATCGCGTAATTCAAATCGACATGAGGCAGAAGGTCGATCCGAAAGTCCCGCCGTCTGCCAGGATGGAAGGCTTCGAGTTGGTGACAGAAGGCACGCTGACTTTGGGCGAAGTCGCCCGTCTTCTCGAGGAGGGATTCGCTCCCGAAGAGATGAAGTCCAATGCGGCGGTGCGACTTGCGACAATGTTGCTCGATAGCGACATTGTGAAGTTTGCCGTCGGCACCAGGATCAATGAAGCGCACCAGGATCCAAACATTCCGGTTGAGCTTGACCTCCGGCGAAATATCGTGAAGCGAATTGCGCGCCTGCTTGAATCCAAGCACATGAAGAGGGTTCTTATCCAGTACCTCTGAGAGGCCTATTTCGAGCTTGCGGTCTGCTTTCCCGGTGCAACCTTTAAGAGCAGAGCATCTGAGGGATGCATCGTTGGGGAATTCGACTCTACCACTGCCACGACATAAATTGGCTGGCTGATTGGTTGGGCCCAATCTTCGGCGCGAAGAGTAAACGTGCGGCTTGTTTGAGTTTCGGTCACAAGCACTCCATTCAATCCCACGTTGACCACACGAACCCCCGGAGGAAGATTCCGAACGAAGCAGGGCACGCGGCCCTTGAAGCCGTTCTTGCGATCGACATGAAGCGTGACGGTCGTCTCCTTTCCCGGCTCGATAAACACTTGCTTTTGGTCGGTGGTCACCAACACATCGGGCGCGGGAGTAATCGAAGCAAGTTGCAACGCCGGGTCACTGTCATCTTCCGTGCTTGCTGTCCTGACTAGATTGTGGCCGTCGAGTTGTGCGTGGCCCACAATTTGGATTGACGCCGGATGAGCTTCCAGCGGCGCGTCCGCGGCAGCAGACAAGACCACTACTGTGGAGTCTTGCCCTTGCGGAATCGTCGCCGGGCCTGCGGAAACTCCTCGAGGCAGCCCTCTCACCTCAACCGCAATTGAACTTGCGAAATTACGATTCGCAACCACCGAAACCGCAACAGGCGTCGATCCTCCCGTGGGTATGTTGGGATTGGCCGGGTCCGCCTTAAGCCGGTAGTCTGGCGTGGCTTGCCGAATAGTCAGCCGATAAGCAAACTCCGGCCCTTCCATGCCGCGAACGTCCTTGAGGTGGAGTATATACTCACCGTCTGCGGGGGCGACAAAGTCCAATTTTGAGTCTGCCCCATAGCCCGGTCCCCCATCGTCATTGCGCCAAGTTAGATGAAAGACGGGCAAGCCATTCGACTGCACCTCCGCCTCCGGAGGCAAAATCTCCGCTTTATAAACGGGGGTATTGATGGCGTGGAGATCCGGTGATGTTCCCAGGTAAGCGAGACGCAGTCCGTCGGCACCTTTCATAATCGTATCGAAATCCGGCTGATCGGGAACGACATCGATGCGATTAAGTTCATCGCCGATCATCAGGTAGTCTCCCTCGTGAAGATCCGAAGTTGAAACGAGCCGGATGCCAACGATCCTCGAGTCTTTATCGCTGAGCGTCGTCGTGGTCTGGTTCAGGCAGCGAATGGTTGCCCGCGGAATAGCATTCCCTTTCGCATCCAGAACTTCAATCACAGAGTCCAGCGGAGATCCCAGACGTGCTGCAGCAACATCGATGCTAAGTCGCTCATCTTTGGTGGCGTGAAATCGGAAATACTCCTCATCCGCATTTCTGCCGGCCTTGGTCCCACCGTCGATATGACCGTTTATGGCTACAGGAACCGAAACAGCCTGAGCTTGTTCGATGGTATCGTTCGGTTCTTTCTCGATGATTTCAGGATCGCTGCCAACGGCCAGCCTGGCTTCATTGAGCGGGCGAACACCACCGACGTCAAATTTGATGGGTATTGTCGTCCATCCCTCGGCCGATGCCGGAGATGCAACTTTTACCTCGTGGTTGCCACCAAGATTGACGCCGGTTACCGACACTTTCGCCGCTTCACCAGCACGGACACCCAGCGGGAAATGGCCCGTGATGTAGGGCAGCGGGCCCGCGTCCAGACGATAGAAATAGTCCGTCCCCCCTTCGCGGTCCCGGTCGGTAATCGATAAGGTGTATTTTGCGTCCCGGATAAGTTTGTAACTCAATGCGGCATCGGGGTCACTATAGTTTTTACCTGCAGTAGCCACAATCTGCCCGGAAGAATCGCTCAGAATCAGCATGGATTTGAGTTTGGAATCGAGCTTCGATGCCTGAACCTGGAAGACCACGTCTTCGCCGGCCTTGCCTTCAAACTGATAGCTGTCCATATCTCCAGGTGCGCCAATCTTCCCTACCAATGTTGCCGGCAATTCAACCGTTGTCAGGTTTGCCGCGGATTCTACATTGGTCTTCTCGCGTTCGACTACCTCCGGCAGTGTTCCCACCGCAAATGCAACCAGGTTGGTTGTTCCGAGCGGCGTCTTGACTCTGAACCTGTGAATTCCTGGCGAGGCTTCTTTCGCAACATTGATTTCAAGCTTCGCGGTCTGCTTCTTGGCTCGTGGCACCTGGGCTTCGAGGTCCTCGCCTGCCCGGGGTCCCACAATCTTCTCCGCTACATCTGTAATCCCGGTGACCTTCCCATTCATTCCAGGTGAATCAAAGATTACTTCCGTGGCGCCCTCCAGATTGCGCCCTTCAATCGCAAAAGCGACGGTGCTCCCTCGTTGCAGTCCTGCGGGCCAAATTTTGGAAACGCTCGGCGGAATACTTTGCCCTTCGGCTCGCAAGGATATTGCAATAGCGCATCCCAGTGCGAAGGACGAAACTAGAAGAAAGCCATTCGACCTCATAGAACCTCCCGGTGAGGAAAACTGCATCGGTTCGCGGCGGCGCCTCAAAGGTAGCTTGTCCGATTCAATCAACACGTACGCGGGGCGAATTGAGTTTGAGGATTCCATTGGCAAATCCCGAACTCGCTCAACGGCTCGCCGCCTCCCTGGCTGCATTCCCGACTTTTGGCGCCCGCGGAGTAAAGACCGTGATCTGCCCGATTCCTTCTTTGTAAGTCGCTGTGTCGTACAAGCTGAGCGTACCGTTGTAGCGGCCCGCCGCCAGCCATTTGCCATCACGGCTTGTATCCAGAGATTCAACCCAATCGGATTGCCGGTCGATCGTTCCCACCAGGTCGAGCTTCGTATTCCGGAAGCGAATCGTCCCGTCGGAAGAGCCCGTCACGATGGTCTTTCCGTCGGGCGACCAGAGCAAGGCGAGCAGGCTTTCCTCGTCTGCAATCAATGACCGGCTCAACGTGCCACCCTCTTCAGTCAACTCCCAGATGTAAATGGTTTTGTCGTACCCGGCGGCAGCGACCTGGGCTCCCGAAGGTGAAAACGCAACGCCGGTAAGGCCGTCGAGGGCATCGCTCAGCGTGTAGAGCCGCCGCCCACTCGCAACGTCCCACATCTTCACTGTCCTGTCCTGCGATGCGGATGCCAGCCGCTTCCCGTCTGGGCTAAACGCCACCGCAAACACGGCGTCGATATGGTCCTGCAAATTCTTTAGCTCTTTTCCTGTCGCTGCATCCCACAGCTTGACCATCTTGTCATAACTCCCCGATGCGATCACCTTTCCGTCCGGGCTCCAGGCAATTGAATAAATGCAGTCCCTATGGCCCTCGAGAGTCCTTATAAGCTGATGAGTATTCGTATCCCAGATTTTGATTTCTCCACTTATCTGTGGCGGTCCACCGGCCGCGGCAAGCATCCCTCCATCCGGACTGAACGCGAGGGAGCGCACATAGTTAGCGTGCCCGGGAAGTGTTGCGAGCACTTTGCCTGAAGCTGGATCGACCAGGCGGACCTCGCGGTATCCGCCCACGGCCAGAATCTTTCCGTCGGGAGAGAACTTCACTGACGTAACCGGAGATACCACCTCTACCTCCGGTGGGATATCGGGAGTGGATGGCATCCTGAGGGGCTGGGTGGCTTCAGTGGTAACGGGGCCTTCGGCGCCCGCGTTGATCCATGCCTTGATGATGTCGATCTCGGTGGCGGAAAGCGGGTCTGCATCTGCCGGCATCTGCGGCTCAACATCTCCTTCAAGCATTTGAACCATCAGGCTACCCTTCGCATCGTGCGGGACAATGGAGTGCCCGTGCTTGCCGCCCTGTAGCAGCGCACTGTAACTCTCGAGAATGAGGCCGCTCTTATGCTTTTCGCTTGAGTGGCATGATAGACAGTTCTTTTGCAAAATCGGCGCAACATCCGCGCTGTAGCTGGGCGCCGACGCAGCAAACACAGGAAGCTCCAATGCAGCTTCATGAATGGTGTAAGTCCCGAGCAGGGCAACAACCGCAAGGACCATCCCGAATGCAGCGGCTTTGCGAAGGGCATGAACCTTCTCTTCGAACTTTTCCATAATATGCGTCTTATCCTGTTACTGCGTGCAAACGCTGGTTGGCGGCATTTCCCGCAAATCATTAGTAATTGAACATGAATTCCTTGCCCGTCAACAAAGCCCAGGACATATCGATCCATGCCGCCCGGCGCGAATCGTCGATGCCTGCAGTCTTTTCCTTTTCAGCCGAAGCCAAGCCCTCCAGAAGCGCTGCTCGCTCCGAGCCGGTTGGATGACGGGTGAACGAAGCAAGATAAAGATAGTCGAGAATTTGCTCATCGCTAAATCCAAGCCTGAGCAGCATGTCCACCGAGTTACCCGGAGAACGGAGTTTGTTGTTCAGCGTTTCTCCGTTGATCACATGCAGTGCCTGCGTAATGGTGGGCACGGATGTGCGCTCGCTCTCTCGTGTCTGCTGCCTGATGGGACGTCCGAATGCGGTCAGGAAGTAGGACTTTACCGCGGTGTCCGGCAGTTGCAATCCCCTCATGCCGACTGGATATTCTGCAAATTTCTCGGGAACCTGGGTCACTTGAGAATATGCATCGAGAAGAACCTCGGCCGGCAGCCGCTTGATGACAAAGTGCGAGCCGTATTTATCGTCATCGACGTTTTCCTTCAGGGGCCGGGAAGAGGTCTGATACGTCGCTGACTGCATAATGGTCCGGATCAGATAATCCACATCGAAATTGTGCGCGACGAAATCCTTCACCAATGCGTTCAGCAGTTCGTCGTTGGTTGCCGGATTTGTATCCCTCAGATCGTCCACCGGCTCAATCAGTCCGCGCCCCATAAAATTCCGCCATACCCTGTTCACGATGTTGCGCGCAAAGAACGGATTCTCCGGAGAAGTGAGCCACTTGGCAAAATATTGCCGCGTATCGCCCGGTGTTTCGCTCGAAAGTTCCGCGGCATCCAAAGGCTTGGGAGGCAGCGGGATCATCAGCCGGTCATCCATAAACTCGCCGGTAGGCGCGGAGTAAACCGTAACGTCGTTGAAGATCGGCCCTACCGCTGCGCGCAATGTAGTGGGAGCAAATGTCTTCAGCCGCACCCGCGCGAAGAGATTTGCCATCCCGTAGTAGTCCTTCTGGGTCCACTTCGCAAGGGGATGGTTGTGGCAATGGGCACAACTAATGTTGATGCCCATAAATGCCTGCGCCATGTTCTCTGATGTGTCCAGAGGATCGCGATGGATCAGCCAATAATTGGCCGCGCCATTTTCAAGGGTCTTGCCGGTGGCGGTAACGATCTGCGAAGCAAACTGATTCCACGGCTTGTTCGTCGCCACGCTGTCGCGAATCCAGTTATAGTAACTCCACATCTCGTCGTTGGCGAGGTGGTTGCTCGAAACCAGCAGCATGTCGGACCACTTATAGGCCCAATAGTCCACGAACTCCGGCCGCTGCATCAGGCTATCGATCAGCCGGCTGCGCTTATCCGGCGAAGGATCTTTGAGGAATATTTCAACCTCTGAAGGCTTCGGCAAAATTCCCGCCGCATCCAGATATGCGCGCCGCATGAACTCGCTGTCCGTGGCCTCGGGCGACGGAGGAATGTGCAGCGCCTCAAGATGCTTCAGAATATATCCGTCAATGTAGTTGTTGCGGGGCGCTTTCTTGAACACCGCGTCTTCCAGCTTGTAAAGGAACGGAATGCGCAGCCTGGAAAACGTAACATGGCTTTGATACCACACCGTGACGGGAGCTTCGCCATATCCCCTCATAGTCACGTGGCCGTTGTTGTCCACAGTAGCTACGCCTTCATCTCCGCTGTCATACTTGGCCCACCTTGTAACGTCTGCGGTGTGGCCATCGGAATAAACCGCAGTCACAATCAATTGCTGCTGTGCGCCGGCCTCGAGTGATGCTTCGCGAGGCAGCACCTGAATCTCGGTAACCTTCGCATCGGACTCCACTGGAGCCGGCATGCCTTGGGCAATCCACCCGGACATCACCAGGTACTCCGGTGACCCGACATCGAAACGCCGGCCCCCGCCGTGCGCCACGGTGGCTGTTGGCTTCAAAAGTATCAGGCTTTTTGCTGGCTCAATCCGATCGGTGCGCCGTGCCAAGGCTTGATGTGTGAGTGTGTAGTAGTCCGTAGTCGCATCGTAGCCGCGCAGGCTAAGCTTGAAGCCATTCTTCCCCGCTGCCGCGCCATGGCACGGGCCCGAGTTACAGCCAACCTTCGTCATCACCGGCAATACATCGTTGCGAAAGCTCCAGTCCGGCGCGTTGGTGTAGCGATCGACGATCAAGGGTACGGTGGCACGATGGCCCTGCATTGTTGCGGTAATCGTCGCTCGCCCATCGCCCTGCGGAAAAACAAAACTATCCTTATTCACTTGCGCGACTTTAAGGTCGGAGACGGCAATCGTCGCCCGCGATGTCAATTCCTCCTGGTGTCCGTCGGCGAATGTCCCCTCAACAAGCAACCGCTGGCTGTAGCGCGGCCCTATCATCGAAACAGAGGCCGGCAGAATCTCAATCCTGGTCAGCGCGGCCGGCGATGAACTGTGCTGCGCGGCACTGGGCGCAGCTTTGTGGGCAGGTGAACCATGGCCCTGCGACGCGACCGGATGCGCGGGCGTCTGCCCTCCCGGCGAACTCGAGAAGGCCAACACCGCCGTCAAGCAGCCTGCCAGCGCCGCGATAAGTACTAAGTTACGATGTTGCATAGCTTCTCCCTGGAACCGAAGCGACAACCTTCTAACTCGACTATCCATCAGCACAAATCCCACTTACTCGCGGCGTCTAAGCAAACAGCTCATCAATCGGGTCAAAGCCGTGATCGACAAGGCGGACGATGCGCCCTTGAGGAGTCTTCAATTCGGTATCAATCGGGATGCCGAGTGACTTATATACCGTCGCAGCCAGGTGGGCCGGGGTTACCGGACGATCTTTGGGTGCGCCGCCGATCGCATCCGATGCGCCGACAACCTGTCCGCCCTGGATCCCGCCGCCGGCCAGAACAACGGTCCAGCACTGCGGCCAGTGGTCGCGCCCTCCCGCGGGGTTGATGCGCGGCGTCCGTCCGAATTCGCCTGTCGCCAGCACCAGCGTAGTGTCCAGAAGCCCGATCCGGCTCAAGTCCTCAAGCAGCGAACTGTAACCGTTGTCGAACATCGGGCCGACCAGGTCGCTATAGCAGCTAATCGGACTAAAGGGAGCGGAGCCGTGAATGTCCCACGTAATCTCGTTAAAAACGGTCTCAAACATGTTCAACGTTACAAAGCGCACGCCCCGCTCCACCAGCCGGCGGGCAAGCAGGCAACCCTGGCCAAAGCGATTCAGGCCATAACGCTTGCGCACCTCGTCCGTCTCCTGCGAAAGTTCGAAGGCCTCGCGCGCCTTCGCCGACGTCATTAGGGTATAAGCCTGGTTGAACGTTGCGTCCATCAACTTCGTATCCGGATTCGTTGCCTCGAAGTATTGAACGGACTTATCCACTTCCTGCCGCCAGCTTCTTCGCCGGTCCACGCGCACCGCGGAGATGTAGTCGGGCGGCAGCATGTCAGGAACCTTGAAGTTGGGATCGGCAGGGTCCGCATTCAATACGAACGGATCATAGCCCTTGCCCAGGAACCCGCCCGTATCGCCATGCGGCAGGTTGCCGCCAAGCTGCCCAATCATGTGCGGGAGCAGAACATTGGGAGGCATGTCTCCGCGCGGCCCTTTTTCAAACCGAAGCACCGAACCATAATTCGGAGACTCAAGGCCGCCCTGGAAGAGCCTTCCCGTCTGCATCATTTGGCAACCCGTATCGTGCACCGCCGCCGCCGTGTGGTAAACACTCCGCACCAGGGCGAACTTGTCGGCGTGCTTAGCCATGCGCGGAAAAATCTCCGAGATCTCGATTCCGGAGACGTTGGTCTTGATCGGCTTGAAGGGACCGCGTATCGAGGCCGGTGCGTCCGGCTTCATGTCCCACGTGTCCAGTTGGCTGGGTCCGCCCACAAGCATCAACTGGATGCAGTTCACGTCCTTTTCCGGCTTGGGCGCTGCCATGGCCTTGAGCCGCAGGAATTGAGGCATCGAAAGACCGAGAAACCCAAGCGACCCCGCGTGAAGAAAATCACGACGCGTGACGCCATCGCAGAAATGCACTCGTTTATCAGCGTCAAGCCGAAACATGGTCAATTCCTCAGGACGAACGCACACGAATCATCAGAAAGTATCGCGTCTACAGCGCAAGAAGAAGCTTCAACTGCCGCTGCTTTGTGGCGAGCATTGCGAAGCGCACAAGTCTATGTCTGAGTGCACTAACTCCAGCCGCAGATCACCGCTGCCATGACCCTGCGGGCGCGCAAAGCACATGGTTGCCCCGACCTCCGGTTCGCGGTCTCGCTCGCACCGAATTCTAGTCCTTTCAGACCAAAACAGTCCAGAATGCGCGATTCCCTGGAGAAATGTCTGAACCGAAGATCCTGACACCAGAAGCCAAGCTTTTGCGATAGATAGAAAAAGAGATCGCACGCGGAGGCAGGCGGACGTTATATTGATCGGGTGCCTCAAAATCCAAATGAAGGTCCCCTTCCTGACGCATGGGTAAGTTTCTCAATTGACTTGAAGCAGGCTGGCGATCGGGCGCGCGCTGGAGTGCATGGATGCTGCAATTGAATCCAACCCGTAAGATCTACGACGTCTGCATCATCGGATCGGGCGCCGGTGGTGGAACCGCCGCCAAGGTCCTCGCCGAGGGCGGACTGAACATCGTGATGCTCGAGGCAGGGCCACGGCTCAATCCTGAGAAAGACTTCAAAGAGCACGTGTGGCCCTACCAGTTGGCCCATCGCGGCGCGGGGGTCGGCGCCAGGCTGCGCCTCCAGATGAACTCCGAGTTCATGGCGCCCAACGGAGCCTGGGAGATCGAGGGCGAACCGTATACCACCGCGCCGGGCACGTCCTTTCGGTGGTTCCGGTCGCGGATTGAGGGCGGCCGGACAAACCACTACGGGCGGATCTCGCTGCGGTTCGGCCCGGCAGACTTCAAGGCGCACTCCACCGACGGCATGGGCGACGATTGGCCGATCACCTACGAAGAGCTCGCCCCTTACTACGACAAAGTCGAGTCATTCATCGGGGTATTCGGGTCGAAAGAAAACATCCCCAATGCTCCGGACGGGGTCTTCCTCCCGCCTCCGCATCCGCGCTGCACCGAGACCCTCATCAAAAAGGCCTGCGACAATCTGAAAATCACCTGCATCCCTTCGCGGATGGCGATTCTGACCCAACCCCTGAACGGCCGCGACGCATGCCACTACTGCGCACAATGCGGCCGGGGATGCCGGTCAGCCTCGAACCTCAGCTCCAGCCAGGTG
>OCZU010003352.1_pt1 | contig 10119 bp, 4 predicted proteins | sample 1539001 | NCBI WGS metagenome assembly OCZU01 (sample SAMEA3539306, study PRJEB22396) | soil metagenome | biome: tundra; feature: field; material: soil | place: USA | collected 2010-05 | depth 0.15 m | reverse complement strand
AAGTTTCATCCGAAGGGCCAGATGTGGATGTCACCGCAAAATTTTGACGCCACATGGTTCGCCGAATACCTCGATCTGATGAAAGGTGAACCGAAGTGGCTTGACGGCGTCGTTTACGGACCCTGGACACGGATCACTATTCAGCAACTGCGGGCGAAAATTCCGGCGCGCTATCCCATTCGCTACTACCCCGACATCACGCACACCATTCACGCCGAATTTCCGGTGCCCGAATGGGACGTCGCCTACGCCGTCACAGAGGCGCGCGAATCGATCAATCCGCGACCCACCGATTACCAGAAGGTCTTTCATCACATGATGCCATCGAGCATGGGTTTTCTGACCTACTCGGAAGGTGTGAATGACGACATGAATAAATTCGTCTGGAGCGGCTTGGGCTGGGACCCCGATCAGGATGTCTCGCAAATCCTCCGGGAATGGGCCCGGTGGTTTATCAGTCCGAAGCATGAGACCGCGCTGGCGCAAGCCATTCTGGACCTCGAACAGGACTGGCACGGCCCTCTGCTCCCGCGCAGCTCCGTCGACGACACGTTGCGCAAGGTGCAGACGCTCGAACGTGCGGCGACGCCGCAAATGCTGCTCAGTTGGCGCTTTCAGCAGATCCTCTATCGCGCCTATTACGACAGCTTTGTCCGCCAGCGGCTGCTCTACGAAACCGGATTGGAGCAGCAGGCGCTCGATCGCCTCCGCAACGCCGCCCGCACCGGATCGACGGTCGCCACCGAAGAAGCTACGCGGATTCTCGACGAGTCGTTAACCAAGCCCGCCGCCGAGGACCTTCGCAATCGCCTCTTCGCTTTGGCCGAAGCGCTCTATCAAAGTATTCACGCGCAGCTCAGCGTGGATAAGTATAAAGCCATCGCCGTCAGTCGCGGCGCGAATCTCGATACCATCGATTTTCCCCTGAATAACCGCGTCTGGCTGAAAGCCCAGTTCGCAAAACTGCGCACCCTGGAAAAGGAAGACGACCGCCTCGCCGCCATTGACGCGATTCTCCATCGCAGCGATCCGGGTCCCGGCGGGTTTTATGACGACCTGGGCAGCACCGCCATGCAGCCGCATCTTGTGAATGAGGGTCCCGGCTACGAAAACGACCCCGGCGGCTTTCATTCCACACGCTCCGAATACGCTGCGTTTTCCGGTGGTATCATCGGCCGCACTTCGGCCGAAGCCACCAAGCCGGATGGGCCGGCGAAATTTATCGTGACTCCCATGGCTTGGTGGACTTGGGCCGAAACGCGTTACGAGACGCCTCTGACCATGCGCTACCAACATCTCGATCCGAAGGCGTCTTACAAGGTGCGCGTTGTTTTCGTGGGAAACCCCACCGATCCGAAGATCAAGCTGATTGCGAATGAGAAGTTCGAAGTTCACGGCTGGATTCAAAAGCCGGCCACCATGGGCCCCGTCGAATTTCCGATTCCCACGCAGGCGACCAGCACCGGCACCTTGACGCTGCGCTGGTTTCTCGATCAGGGACAGGGAGGATTCAACGGCTCGATTGATATCGCGGAGGTGTTCCTTGTGCGAAATTAGCGTCAGGCAGTTGCCTGTTTCTCCATTGACCTTGTAGTTTTGGAAAACCTTCTTATGATTTATGATACGATCATGCGTAAACTGAAACTGCCCCGTATTGCAGTCTTGGCCGCCCTCCTTGCCTCCCCCTCGTTTGCCGGCGATTTCAAGCAGGCTGTTGTAATCCTGGCAGGCGGTTCTACCACTCCGCGGCAAAAAGCCGCGCAAATGCTGGTGGAGGAGATCGAGAAACGCACTCAACTGCGCTTGAAAATCTCTACCGAAGCGCCCGCCGGCGCGCCCACTATTTATTTGAAGGTAGTCGCGGGCGGCAAGCCGGAAAGCTTCACGCTCACCTCCACGGACAACAGTATTGTCGTCACCGGCGCTGACGATCGCGGAGTTGTGTTCGGCACAGGTTATCTGCTCCGGCAGTTTCGCATGTCGCGCCAGAAGCTGGAACTCGACGCTAATTTGAAAATCTCCACCGCGCCGAAATATTCGGTGCGAGGCCAACAACTGGGCTATCGGCCAAAGACCAACGCCTACGACGCATGGTCGGTGCCGATGTGGGAGCAGTACATTCGCGAGCTGGCGATTTTCGGCAACAACACGATTGAGCTGATTCCTCCGCGCTCCGACGACGATGACGATAGCCCTCATTTCCCCCTGCCGAAGATGGAGATGATGGTGGAGATGTCGCGCATCGCCAATGAATACGGGCTCGATGTTTCTATCTGGTATCCGGCGATGGACAAAGACTATTCCGACCCGGCGCAGGTCGAGTTCGCGTTGACGGAGTGGGCGGAAGTCTTCCGAAGGCTCCCGCGCATCGATGCGGTTTTTGTTCCAGGAGGCGACCCCGGACACACGCAGCCGAAGTACATGTTCGCTTTATTGGAGAAGCAGACGGAGAGCCTGCGCAAGTATCATCCGAAAGCGCGGATGTGGCTCTCGCCGCAAGGTTTCACCAAGGAGTGGCGCGACGAGTTTTGGGCGCTGCTCGCGAAGAATCCGCCCTGGCTCTCCGGACTGGTGTTTGGGCCGCAGGTTTACGGCAGCCTGGAAGAGTTTCGCGCACAGACCCCGCGGCGCTATCCGATTCGCTTTTATCCCGACATCACGCACAGCATACGCGCCCAATTTCCCGTGCCCGACTGGGATCTGGCCTACGCCACCACCGAAGCCCGCGAAACGATTAACCCGCGTCCGGTCGATGAGACGGCCATTTTCAAACGCTATCAGCATTTCGCCGATGGCTTCGTCAGCTACTCGGAAGGCTGTAACGACGACGTAAACAAATTCATCTGGAGCGGAATGTTGTGGAACCCCGACGCGTCGACGAAAAGTATTCTCGTCGAGTTCAGCCGCTTCTTCATCGGCGATGACATGGCGGATGGCTTCGCCAACGGCTTGTTTGCGTTGGAGCAGAACTGGCGCGGACCTCTGGCTTCCAACCGTCAGGTGGAGACCACGCTCGCTCAGTTCAAGGACATGGAACGCCGCGCGACGCCGCGGCAGCGGCTGAATTGGAGATTCCAGCAAGCCCTCTATCGCGCTTACTACGACGCCTACGTGCACAGCCGTCTGCTCTCCGAAAACCGGCAGGAGGAGATGGCCATGGCCGCGCTCGCCACGGCGAATCGAAACTGGCCGCTGACGTCGATAGGCTCGTTGAAGGCGATGGATGAAGCTGAGTCGATCCTCGATGCCGACGCGCGGACGAAAACCGCGCTGGAATGCCGCGCTCGCGTGTTTGAGCTGGCCGAAGCGCTGTTCCAGAGCATCCATATGCAACTGAGCGTCGACCGTTACAAGGCAATTGCCATCGACCGTGGCGCGAATTTGGACGGCATCGATTCCGCACTGAACAATCGCGTCTGGCTGAAGAACCGTTTTCAGGAGATTCGCGCCATGAACTCCGAGGCCGGCCGCATCGCGAAGATCGAGGAACTGTTGAACTGGACCAATCCGGGACCCGGCGGCTTTTACGACGCGCTTGGATTCGTCAATCAGAGGCCTCATCTGGTGATGGGCGAGTCTTACGCGCAGGATCCGGATTTTTTGAAATCACCGCTGATCGCCTTCGGCGCTTCGCCGCAAAGAGGCTGGCGGACAAGCTGGGCCGCGAACGGCGAAATCATGCAGGACAGGCCCCTGCGCATGCGGTACACCGACCTCGACTCAACGGCGCGCTACAAGGTCCGCATCGCCTATGGAGGCGATATGCGAATCACGCCTGTGCGGCTGACCGCGAATTCCATCGAAGTCCACCCGTTCCGCGAGAAGGGTGCGACTCCGGAACCGGTCGAGTTCGAGATTCCACAACAGGCGACCGCCACGGGCACTCTGACACTGGAGTGGACGCGGCCGCCGGGGCTCGGTGGCAACGGCCGAGGCACGCAGGTCTCCGAAGTGTGGTTGATCAAGGTGGCGAAATAATTATGCAAACCAAATGGAAGCACCCGGTTCGCGCCAAACTTCAGGCGGGCGAGCCCGTTCTCGGCGTGACCATCACTACGCCCAGCATCGAAGCGGCGGCGCTGGTCGCGACGCTGGGATTCGATTTTCTGTGGGTCGAAATGGAGCATTCGCCGATCACTCTGGAAACACTGCGGGCGATCGTCCTCGCTACCAGATCCCTGCCCGCCGCCGTGTTCGCGCGCGTGCCGGTGATCGAATTATGGACGGCGAAGCGCATGATGGATCAAGGCGTGTCCGGCGTGATTTTTCCTTTCGCGTCGACGCCGGAACGGGCGCAAACTGCCGCTGCCGCGTGCCGCTATCCTCCGCTCGGCAAGCGAGGTTCGGGCGCGGGACTCGCCACCTCTACCTGGCCCGAGCCGGACAATTACTACGACTCCGCGGACGAGAACATGATGACGATGATCGTGATTGAAGAAGCTCTCGCCGTGGAGAACATCGAAGAAATTGCCGCGACTCCCGGAATCGACGTCCTGTTTATCGGGACCAGCGATCTTTCTTTTTCACTGGGACTGCGCGGCCGTCAGAATGAGCCTCTGCTGGAAGAGAACCTCGCGAAAGTCGTCGCCGCGGGAAAGAAGCACGGCAAGTTTCTTGGCCGTCCCGCGGGCTCGCCGGAGCAGGTGGCACAGTATCGCGAGCAGGGGTTTCAAGTTTTCCAATCGCAAACCGAACTTGGGTTGATGCGGCTGGGCGCGAAGGCGCTGGGGTTGCAAGAAGCACCGCTGAAGGCGCTCTATTAATGGACCACCGGAATTCGAACTACCGCTGGTTTGTGGTGGCGATGCTATGGTGCATCTCGTTTTTCAACTACGCGGATCGCCAGGCGCTTTTTTCCGTCTTCCCTCTGCTCGAAAAGGAACTGGGGCTCAGCATGGTGCAACTCGGCCTGCTGGGCAGCGCGTTCGCCTGGGTGTACGGCCTCAGCGGATTTTTCGCCGGATTCGTCGTCGACCGCATCTCGCGCAAGAAAGCGATCCTCGGCGGCCTGTACGCCTGGAGCATCATCTGCATGTCGACCGCGTTTTCCCGCGGCTTCCGCCCCCTGTTCGTGCTGCGCGCCGCCGAAGGCCTTGGCGAAACGATTTACTATCCGGCATCCATGTCGATGGTGAGCGATTATCACGGCAAGACGACCCGGTCGCGCGCCCTCGGCATCCATCAAACCAGCGTCTACGCGGGAACCATCGCCGGAGGATTTTTTGCCGGATGGATCGGGCAGCATTACGGATGGCGATGGTCGTTCATTGTGTTCGGAGGCTTGGGAATTCTGTTGGGCTTCGTGCTGAACCGTTTCCTGCGCGAGCCGAAGCGCGGGCAATCGGATCTGACGGAGGCCGAATCGACAGGGGCTTCGTTGAATTTTGCCCAGTTCGGCCAACTGCTGCGCGGCACACCCACGGCGCTGTGCCTGGTGGGCGCGTTCATGTGTTCGAACTTCGTGGCCGTCGTGCTGCTGACCTGGATGCCGAAGTTTCTCTACGACCGTTTTCACATGGGACTGGCAGTCGCGGGATTCACCGCTACGTTTTTTGTCCAGGCGGCAAGCGTCCTCGGCTCCCTCACGGGCGGATGGCTGGCGGATTTTCTGCGGACGAAAACGCCTCGCGGACGCATCCTGGTGCAAGCCACGGGAGTCTTGTGCGGCGCGCCGTTCGTCGCATGGTGCGGCATGACGCGATCGGTAACTTCGCTCATCGTCGCGCTGACGCTGTGGGGATTTTGCAAAGGCATGTATGACGCGAACATTTTCGCCTCGCTGTTCGATGTGGTGCGGCCGGAGGCTCGCGGAACAGCCGCGGGTTTTCTCAATTCCGTAGGCTGGCTGGGCGGAGGAGGAACGGCGCCGGTGTTGATCGGATGGATCGCAAAAGATCGCGGATTGAGCGCCGGAATCACCGCGGCGTCGACGGTCTATTTGCTAGCCGGCGCATTGCTGCTGACGGCGGCGGCGTTCTTCGTGAAAAAAGATAGTGAACGGATGAGAGTATCGCTCGCAGCGGGAGGTCACGCATGAAGATTCTGACAATAGCGGTCATGATCGCCGTGGCGGCAAGCGCGGCCGATCGGAAGAATGTGCTGGTTTACAAGGAGCCGGGGCGTTTTGGCGGATGGCCTGCCAATCACGGGATCTGGTCCTGGGGGAATGAAATCGTCGTGGGTTTCAGCGCGGCGTACTTCAAGCACATGCCTCTGGACCGGCATCAATACGACGATACGAAGCCGGAGGAACCTCGACTGGCGCGCAGTCTGGATGGCGGTAACACGTGGACCATCGAAGCGCCGAAGTCTCTGCTGCCGCCGGAACAAGGCGGCGCCGCCGCGACGGACCTGAAACAGCCGATGGACTTCCGCAATCCAAACTTCGCGATGACCATCCGGTTCCTCGACAAGGACAAGGGAGCCTCGCTGCTCTTCTATTCCACCGACCGTGGAAAGTCGTGGCACGGCGCGTACAACTTCCCTACGTTTGGCCTGCCGGGCGTCGCGGCGCGGACGGATTATGTGATCGAAGGCCAGCATCGGGCGCTGCTGGTTCTCACGGCATCGAAGACGAATGGCAAGGAGGGGCGCCTGTTCTGCGCGCGCACCACCGATGGAGGCCTGCACTGGAAGCAGGTGTCGTGGATCGGCGATGAGCCGGAGGGATTCCGCATCATGCCATCGACGCTGCGGCTTCCAAACGGCGACCTGCTGATGGCGGCGCGAACGCATGCGCCGTCGGAGCTGAACTGGATCGACCTGTACCGCAGCACAAACCGTGGCCTGTCATGGAATATGGAGCCGAAACCGGTCGAATCCACCGGAGCGCACGGAGGCAACCCGCCGCACATGATCCGCTTGCGCGATGGGCGGATTTGCCTCACTTATGGCTATCGCAGCGAACCGTTCGGCATTCGCGCCCGCCTGAGCAAGGACGACGGAAAGACTTGGGGGGACGAAATAGTTTTGCGGTCCGACGGTGCGTGGTGGGACCTCGGCTATGTGCGGTCGGCGCAGCGGCCGGACGGGAAAATTGTCACAGCGTACTATTTCAACGATCGGCCGTCGACGGAACGGTTCATTGAGGCGACCATCTGGGATCCGGAAAATTAACTGCGAAACGGTTCGCAGCAGGATTGACACTTGGATTCGTTCGTGATAAATAAAGGTAGCAGACAGTGAGACGGGGTTTGTGGCGGCCATCACCACCATGTTCGAAACGTTTCGCAGTTTGGCTAAAGGAGCCATATTATGAGGATCTCTCGGACGGCCTTGTGCGCCGCAGTTGTTCTCCTTGCTTCAGTTCTCTCCTTGCCACGGCTCACCGCGCAGGTGAACGCCACAGCGTCCTTTTCCGGCCGGGTGACCGATCCATCGGGCGCGGTGATTGCCGGCGCCACGGTAAAGGTCACGGAACAGACGACTGGAATTATCGTCACCCGGCAGACCTCTAGTGACGGAAGTTACACGATCCCGCTCCTGAAGCCCGGAACCTACTCGATCGAGGTCACGGCCCCGGGCTTCACGCTGGCCACCATGAAAGACATCACGCTGCAGATCCAGCAGGTGGCGCAGGAGGATTTCAAGCTGAGCGTCGGCGGCACCGAACAACAGATTGTCGTCGAAGGCGGGGCGCCACTGCTGAATACCGTGACAACCGAGGTCGGCAACGTCATCAACATGGAATCCACGGAGCAGCTCCCGCTCAACGGGCGGAATTTCTCGCAGCTTGGCCTGCTGGTTCCCGGAACGGCGCCCGGACCCGTGGGCGGCATCCGCACCCAAGGCAATGGGAATGAGACGCAGCGCGCCGGAGCGGAGATTGTCGCCAACGGCTCGCGCGGCAGCTTCAATACATTCATGATCGATGGATTGGACGACCGCGACCAGTCCGTAGGCACCGCCAAAGTGTTCCCCAACCTCGAAAGTATTGAGGAGTTCAAGGTGCAGATCGGCAACTACGACGCCGAGTTCGCCAGCGGCGGCGCGGTGGTCAACGTCATCACCCGCTCCGGAAGCAACGAGCTTCATGGATCGGTTTTCGAATTCCTGCGCAACAAAGACCTGAACTCGCGGCAGTTCTTCGACGCCTCGGCGCCCCCATTCCAGCAGAACCAGTTTGGCTTTGCGATCGGCGGCCGCATCATCAAGAATAAATTATTCTTCTTCGGCGATTATCAGGGTCTGCGCGTCCATGAAGCCAGCACCGCGATTCTGACCGAGCCCACCGCGGCGATGCGCGCCGGTAACTTCAGCGCCTACCCGTCCATCATCTATAACCCCACCACTTATAACGCCACAACCAATACCAGGCAGCCCTTTCCCGGCAACATCATTCCACTTTCCCAGTTGGACCCCGTGGCGCAAAACCTGCTGCAAATCTTGCCGATACCGACCCTTTCGGGCACCAGCAACAATTTCCGCGTGAACAATCTCGACGCGCGGAATCAGGACCAATACGACATCCGCGGCGATTATGTTCTTTCGGAAAAGGACAGCCTGTTCGCCCGCGGCACGCACGGAACCGCGAATATCACTTTTCCCAATACGCCGGTCCTGATCAATGGTCAGATCAATCCTCTGGCGTTCGCCCAGGGCGCCAACACGGCGGGCTCGCTCAAGAACAATGAGGCACCCAGCAGCCAGGCGACCATCCAGGAAATCCACCAGTTCTCGCCAAATATCACCAATCAACTCGCCCTCGGCTATACGCGCTTTGCGCTCAACGTCTCGCCGATCGATGAAGGCTACAATCTGGCATCCAAAATGGGGCTGCAGGGAGCCAATACCGGACCGGATTCGGGCGCGATGGCATCGCTCAGCATCAGCGGCGGATCGGGATTCAGCGCTTCCAACATGCCGGAAGTGATCCCGCAAAATACCTGGCAGGCGACCGATACGGTTTCCTACGCGCACGGCGCCCATTCCCTCCGATTCGGCTTCAGCGTGCAACACAATGCCTTCGGTTTCTTCCAGCTCGGGGCGCCTTCCGGCTCGCTATCCTTCACTGGTACGTATACCAACAATCCGGCGAGTTCCTCGGGCACCGGCGCCGGCTATGCCGATCTCATGCTGGGCCTTCCCGTGAGTTCCAGCAAATCTCTGCTCGGCAGCGGCGTGCCATACAACGTCTACACCGAGTACGGCGCCTTCGTTCAGGACCAGTGGCGCGTCTCTTCGAAGGTCACAGTCAACATCGGTCTGCGCTGGGATCTCTTCACCCCGGTCTCGGAACGGTACAATCGCCTTTCGGACTTCTTTCTCAACAGCGGCACGTTCGCTCTAGCGGGGCAGAACGGAATCTCGGCTTCGATTTTGGGGACGCAGAAGCATGACTTCAGCCCCCGTCTCGGCATTGCGTATCACATGACCCCGAACACGGTGGTCCGCGCCGCCTATGGACTGTTCTACTTCAATGAACAAGGGGTCGGCGGCTCCTCTCGTTTATTCATCAATTACCCGTTCGCGCCGGCTTTCGCCGTTACGTGCAGTTCCACCACGCCTTGTCTCAGCACGTCCACCGGTATTCCGGCCGTCTATTCGTCGAACAACCTGCCCACGGCCGTCTATCAGCCGACTCCGGACCTGACTCCGAACGTTCAGCAATATAACTTGACCGTGGAACGCCAGGTGACGAAATCCATGGTCGCCCGCGCCGCCTATGTCGGCGCCAGAGGCAACCACCTGAATATCAACCTCGATGAAAACGTCGCGGTTCCGGGCGCGGGCGCTGTGCCGGCCCGCCGGCCTTATCCTGGGTTCGGGCAGATCTCCTCATGGGAGCCTCGCGGCCCGTCCTCTTACAACGCCCTGCAATTGTCGGTGGAGAAGCGCATGAACTACGGCCTGTCTTTCCTGGGCGCGTACACCTACGGCAAGAGCCTCGATAACGGTGCGGGCGGCAATTCATCCACCGGAGAATCGCGGATCAACATCCAGAATCCTCAGAACCTCTCCGCCGACTACGGCCTTTCCAATTTCGACATCCGGCAGCGTTTCACGCTCAGTACGGTTTTCCGGTTGCCGCTCGGCCAGGGGCGCCAGTTACTGTCACACGCAAACCGTGCGCTTGACGCCATCGCCGGCGGATGGCAGATCTCGAGTATCCTCACCCAG
>OCZU010003349.1_pt1 | contig 10123 bp, 10 predicted proteins | sample 1539001 | NCBI WGS metagenome assembly OCZU01 (sample SAMEA3539306, study PRJEB22396) | soil metagenome | biome: tundra; feature: field; material: soil | place: USA | collected 2010-05 | depth 0.15 m | reverse complement strand
GCACGAGGGGAAACGGCGGGCGCGGGCCCGGCGCGAGTCCTTAGCCCTTTATGTCTTGGGGACCCAGCGGTCGCTGATGTCGGGCCAGCCGGGCGGCGGACCGGGCAGCTCCGGCCTTTCCCTGGCGCGCAGGCCGTCGAGGACGAGCGCCAGGTACCGGTGGCGCAGCTCGGCGGTGCGCTCCGGGTTGGCCACCTTGACCGCGGCGATCAGCTCGAAGGCGAGCGAGACGTCGTGCAGGACCACGTCGGGTCGGAGCGTGCCGCGGACCAGGCCGAACAGCTCGTCCATGAGCTTGCTGGACCGGTTGGCCAGGGCGAACAGCTCCGGGGTCGGGGCGAACCGGCCCGCTAGGGCCAGGGTCATCGAGCTGGTGTCGGCGTCGACCAGGTTGCGCATGGAAGTCGACCAGGTTGCGCATGAAACTGGCGAAGACCTGCCAGCGGTCCTGGCCCTGGCGGAGCTGGCCGATGGCGTTCTCCGCCTGCTCGACGACGATCATCAGGCCGTCGGTGCAGAGCGTGCGGAGGAGCTCTTCCTTGCTTCCGTAGCGGGTGTACAGCGCGCTGATGCCGACGCCGGCGTGCTTGGCGACCGCGGAGATCGGCGCACCCGGCAGTCAGCCCGAGCATCCGAAGACACGACTCCACGGCGGTTGGCCCTGAGCGCGGTCACTGGCGGGCCGCAGGGCCTGGAACGGCCGGACCGATGGAACATTGGGCCGGTTACCGACGGTCCGATGGAACATTGGGCCGGTTCGGATCGTGGGGCTGGCCCCTCGAGTGGGCCGGACGTCGCTGGCGCTGACGAGTCTGCGGGGCCTGTGGAGTCCGTGAGGCCTGTGGGTTGGCGCGGGTGCGGGTGCGGTGGCGGTGGTGTGGGGCGCTGCTGTGGGCGGGACGCAGAAGCCAGCCGAGAACCCGTTCGAGCCCTCGGGTCAGCTGGACACCGAGCCGCTGGCGTATGCCGATCAGCGCTGGAGGCGTCCGGGCCGGCCTGGACGGCGAGCGGGGACGCCGCGCAGGTAACGACCCCGCTCCCGCAGGGCCCGATGGCGCCGGCCGACGCGGCCGGGGCCACGGCCCTGGACGCGTCGGCCGGCCACGCCTGGGACATCGCGATGGCGACCGGCCAGGGCTCGCCGCTGACACCGGAGCTGGCCCTGTCGCTGATGCCGGTCGCGAAGAGCATCGTCGAGCCGCTGCGCGCCTACCGCGTGTACGCCCAGGCGCTCGAGGCTGGCGCCGACGACGCCGCCGTCCTGCTGTGCTACCTCGGCCGGCGCCCCGACTGGAAGGCCTGACCGGATCGCGCCGCGCGGCTTTCATGATCGTGGATACTTAGCTCGTTATTTCGAAGGTAACTATCCACGATCGTTGGCGTCCGGGGGTGGTGGGGCGGCTGGGGTAGCGGGGCGGTGGATGGTCTGGGGGCGGGGTTAGCTAGCTGGGTGGTCGAGGGCGGGGAGGGCGGAGGACAGGGCGGCGGCTAGCTGGTCGACGTGTTCTTGGGCGAACGGGAGGGGCGGGCGGATTTTGAGGATGTTGCCATGCGGGCCGGTGGCGCTGATGAGGACGTGGCGCTCGCGCAGGGCATTGACGACGCGGATGGCGGCGTCGCCGTCGGGTTGGGTGGTGTCTGGGCGGATGAAGTCGACGCCGACGTACAGGCCGGCGCCGCGGACGGCGGCGATGCGGGGGGTGGACGAGGCGACGGCCGTGAGTGCGTCGAGGAGATAACGGCCGACGGCTCGGGCGTGGTCGCGCAGGCCTTCGGCCTCGATCACGTCGAGCACCGCGACCGCGGCGGCGACGCAGACCGAGTTGCCGCCGAAGGTGTTGAAGTACCTGACCTGCTGCCCGAACTCCGCGACGACCTCAGGGCGGACGGCGACGCCGGCGACCGGCATGCCGTTGCCCATCGGCTTGCCCATCACGACGAGGTCGGGCACGATGCCGTGGCGCTGGAAGCCCCAGATGGCATCTCCGGTGCGGGCGAAGCCCGGCTGGACCTCATCGGCGATGTAGAGGCCGCCGGCCTCGTGCACGGCGTCGATCACGGGCCGCAGGAAACCGGCCGGGCCGGGCAGGATCCCGTCGGTGGAGAAGATGCTGTCGGCGATGAACGCCGCGAGCTTGATCCCGTGCCTGGTCATGTCGGCGATCGCGTCCGTTACCCGTCCGGCGAAGGCGAGGCCGGCGTCGTGCGCGGCAGCTGGATCCGCTGGGGCTGGATGCGAGGCGGGGGGCGCTACGGTCCAGACCGGGCGGCCCAGCGGGACGGCCGGGCCGAGGCTCGGGGAGATCTCGGCGGCTGCGGTGGTGACGCCGTGATAGGCGTTGGCGGTGATGACGATGCCCTCGCCGCCGGCCTGGAAGCGCGCGATGCGCAGCGCGAGATCGACCGCCTCGCTGCCGGTGCAGGTGAACATGACGTGGCCGAGGTCGGCCGGGAACGTCGCGAGCAGCCGTTCGGCGTAGTCCAGGAGCAGGTCGCTGGCGTAGCGGGTGTGCGTGTTCAGGGTCGCCGCCTGGCGTGCGATCGCCTCGACGACCCGCGGGTGACAGCGAGGCTGTCGACGGTGTCGATGTCGAACGCGTTAACCATGTACGCGGTGTCAGGCATTGCTCGCCTCCGAACGGCACGCGCCGTGGATGCGCGCGGTTATCTCGGACCCGGGGATGCTGAGCAGCCGGCTCAGATGCTCCCAGGCCTTCGGGGTGTTGCGCAAGATGTAGACGCGGTTAGCCGGGAACCGGGCGGCACGCCATTCGCTGATGACGATCCGGGCCAGGATGCGGGCCAGCATCAGCTCCGCCAGCAGATCGAGCTCGCCGCCGGTCAGCGGGGTGATGGCATGGTAGCCGCTGATCAAGTCCAGCGCGGGCCCGAGCAGATCCGGTTCGCCGGAGAGCTGGCAGGCGGCGGCGATGGCGACGTCGCTGACCAGCGCGGTCACCGTGACGTCGCCGAAGTCGATGATTCCGGCGACGGGTTGGCGGCGGTGGCCGCGCGGCGGTTGGCGGCGGCGGCCGGCGTCCGGCGGGTAAGCGGGGAAAGGCGGCTGGGGTACCACGGGTCGTTCGGAAGAAAAGGTCTTGTGCTGCTAGGTGGTCTGCCAGTAGACGGTGTAGTACTCGTGGGCGGCGCGGCTGACGGGGATCAGCCGGAGGGTTTTGCCTTTCGCGGTCGGGCTGGTGGCCTCGAAGGTCATCGGCTGGGTGGCTGTCCGCCGGACTGAGGCGGTATCGAGGGTGGGGGTCAGCTCGCCGGGGTCCGTTTGGGACACGCCGCTCAGCACGACCGGCCCGTAGAGCGCGGCCTGCACGGAGGGATGATCCGGAGTGGGCTCGAAGGCCAGCTGCATCGGCAGCGTGACCTCCAGCAGGTCACCGGTGCGCCACCACCGCCGGAGGGCGATCCAGCCGCCGGCCAGCGCGCTGGGGAGCACCGGGCCGGCCGGCGGGTCAAGCCCAGTGCCGGGGACCATCGCGTTGTTGAGCCTGATCACGGGCGGGCCGGCCACCCAGTTGGGCACCCGCACCCGCAGCGTCATCATGGCCGCGCCAGAAACCACGGACAAGCGCGTCACCGGCTCGTCGGGGAACCCGGTCAGCTGGCGCAGCACCAGCCCGCGGATCCGTACCTCCGACGGGATGAACAGGTTGACGTAGAGACCGTCCGCGTCGCGGGTGTAGATCGTGTCGGCGAACTTGGCCTGGGTTTCCAGACCGCTGGCGGTATCGCAGGTGAACGTGTCCCAGTCGGTGGCGTAGATGTCCGGGTTGGCGCCGGGGAAGTAGTTAAGCGGCTGGCGCTTGAACGCGCCGGCCGACAGGCCGGTGTAGTAGCAGTTGAAGCCGTGCGGCGAGGTCGGGTCCTGCTCCCCCAGCATCTGGTTGAACAGCGTTCGCTCGTAGTAGTCGATCATGTCCACCCGCGCCAGCTGATGGAAATGCAGCAGCCTGGTCAGCTTGAGCATGTTGTAGCTGACGCAGTTCTCGCAGGTGTAGTTGGTCAGCTGGGCGGCGACCACGTCGGGCTGCTGGAAGTGCTCGAAGTTGCCCACGCCGCCGATGACGTACACGTGATGCCCGGTGACGATGTCCCAGAAGTTCTGCGCGATGTCGTGATACTTGCCGCTGCCGGTTTCCTCCCACATCCGGACGCAGGCGACGATCTTCGGCGTGGTCACGTTCGCCTGCAGCCCCGGCAGCACGTCCAGCCCGTCGGCCAGCGGATCGAGCACCTCGGCGTGGTAGAAACGCTGGGCGGTGGCGAGGTAGCGTTCGGCGCCGGTGATCGTGTAGAGGTTGGCCAGGGCTTCCGGCATCCCGCCGAACTCGGTGCCGAGCACCATCTGCATGTGCGCGTAGGTCAGCCGGGACGTGCGCCACTCCACCCAGTCGGCCAGCTTCATGGCGACGTCGAGCGCCTGGTCATCGCCGGCCAGCTGGTACTGGTCGATCATCCCGGCCAGGTACTTGTGGATCATGTAGTACGGCGACCAAACCGGCTTGCCCTGCTCCACCCAGTCGAAGTAGCCCTCGGGGAACGCCGACAGGTACCCAGGGTGATAGCCCGCGTCGGTGGCCCGGGCCTGCAGCGCGGCGAGCTGGCTGACCAGGTAGCGGCCGCGGGTTCGGACCGCGTCTTCGGCGGTGCTGGCGTAGGTCAGCGCGAGGGCCGACAGCAGGTGGCCGGTGGTGTGGCCGCGGATCTGTGACGCTGGTTTTTCCCAGCCGCCGATGGGCTGGGCCGTCGGATGCTGACCGTAATTAAGGCGGAAGGCTCGCAGCATGCGTTCGGGATCAAGGAACAGCAGGTAGTCGGTGTTCCTGGCCTGGTTGGCCTGGAACGGGCTGTCGAGGAGTTCGACATTGTGCAAGGGCAGGGCGGCGGTGCGGCCGGCGGTGCCGTCGGGGGCGTAGCCGGCGGGGTTCGGCGGGATGCTGTCTTGCGCTTGGATTCGGGCTTGGGCTTGGGCTTGGGCTTGGGCGGTGGCGCCGGGGGGAACCTCGTCGGCGACCAGCGCCTGCTCGGCGATCAGGGCGCCGACGCCGACGCCGACGCCGAAGATGGTCAGCGCCCGCCGCCTGCTCACGCCGCTGCCTGCCGGGTTCGCCGCGTCGCGGCCGGCCTTGCCGCTCAGGCTGCTGCCCGCCTTGTCTGCATCCGAGATCCTTTGCCCGGTTATCATCCCGGCAAGATCGTACCCAGCGCCGCCGCCCGCATACCGGGCGCTCACCTCGGCGTAAGCATTTCCGGAGGTAAATCTTACTAACTCATTACGCGGGCCCCGGGCGTTGAGCCGGGGCGGCGGGGAACCCGTAGTCATGGGTAGTGGTCAGTGCACCCGGCCGCCAGATCATGAGCCATTGACTCCCGACGCTCCCCGGCTCATGATTGCCGTCTCCCCCTATCCGTGCAGGCGGCCGGGTGCACTGGCCACTTTTCGCTGTCTCCGGGGTAGCTGGGGCTGCCGCTGCGGTGAGGCTGAGGGCCTAGCCGTGCAGGACTAGCCGTGCAGGACTAGCCGTGCAGGACTAGGGCGGTCAGGGCAGCTAGGACGAGGGTGAGGGCGGCGGCGGCGCCGTGCAGCGCGACGAGGCGGCCGCGGAACGACGGCGCGGGGACATCCTGGGACGGTTCGTCGTGAGGTCGTTCGTTGCGGGGCGCATTCTGGGCGTGGCGCCGGGCGGCGCGGACGTTGACCGTGAACCAGGTCAGGCCGGCGCAAGCCGTGACCACCGCGAGCCCGAACCCGATCCAGCCGAGCAGGCGGGCATGCACTAGGGAGAATCCCAGCCAGAACGCCAGGCCGATGATCCCGAAGGCCGGATGGGTGAACTCCAGCAGCGCCCGGGCTCCCGGTATGACCGGCGCATTCCTGGCCGCGACCAGCGAAGGCGGATCAAACCGCTCGCGGCGGGCCCGTTTTGCCTCCCGTTCTGAGGCAGAGGGGGAGGGGGAAGCGGCTGGGGCGCTGGGTGCGGTTGGGGCGGAGGGGCCGGGGGTGCGAGCCGCGGCGGGAGCTAGCTGGGCGGGGGGCGCGGGGCGGTCGCGCTTGAGGTTGCTGCTGATCAGCACGGAGAACCCGGCGCCCGCGGTAAACAACCACAACACCAGCACCAGGATGGCCACCGTCACTCCCTTCCGCCGCCCCGAATTTACCCGACTAGCCTGAGGGCCAAGCCGCCCGCAAGGGATCGTGGATACTTACCGTGCTGAGAAGACGCTTATTATCCACAATAATTCGGATACCAGTTCTAGAGTGACAGGAGGGGCGTGGGTCTTATGGCTGGAGGGGGCGGCGTTCGAGGACGTGGGTGATGGCGAGGATGACGCCGACGGCGGCCAGGGCGGCCAGGGCTAGGAAGGTGACCGCCTCGGCATGGGCGGAGACGGTGCGGAACGCGCCGAGGGCGGCGTGCGCGGGCAGCCGGCCGGCCAGGTTGAGGTAGAGGGTGCCGAACGCTGCCACGCCGACCAGCAGGCCGATCTGGTTCACGGTCACGACGACGCCGGTCGCGTCCGCGGCCAGCTCGACGGGCACGCGCAGCAGCACGCGGGTCATCAGCGGGCCGAACGCGGCCGCCATCCCGGCGCCGCTCAGCGTGCCGATCAGGTACAGGGCCACTCCCCCGGTGCCGCCCGCGCGCAGCACCTCCGCCATCGCCGCCATCGCCGCCCCGAAGGCCACGAAGCCGCCGATGATCAGGGCGCCGTGCCAGCTCGCGGGCGTCCGCCGCCAGTTCAGGCTGACCAGGGCGAAGGCGGCCGCGGCCGGGGCGAACGTCAGCCCGGCCCGCAGCGGCGAGAAGCCGAGCCCGTCCTGCAGGTGCAGCGCGAGCGTGAAGAAGAACCCGCTGAAGATGGTCATGACCACGCCCAGCCCGGCGATCGCGACCGGCGCGCCGGGCACGCGCAGCACCCGGCCGGGGATCAGCGGTGTTCCGCCAGCTCCGGCCACCCGCCGTTCGGCCCAGGCGAAGCCAACGACGAGTGGCAGGCTGGCTGCCATCAGGATCCAGCCCCAGACGGGCCAGTGCTCGGGCTGGCCGAGCACCAGCGGAAGCACGAACGCGAGGACGGCCGGGGTCAGCCAGGCCAGGCCGGGCAGGTCGAGGGTCCGGCCCGGCTCGCCCCGGCCGTGCGGCAGCGCCCGCGCGCCGACGGCCAGCAGCACCGCGCCGATGGGCACGTTGACCAGGAAGACCGGCCGCCAGCCCGAGCCGAACAGGTTGGCGCTGATCAGCAGGCCGCCGACGACCTGGCCGACCACCGCGCCACCGGCCAGGACCGCGGCGTACCTGCTCATCGCACGGGCCCGGGCCGGGCCCGCGTGGGTGCGCTGGATCAGGCTCAGCACCTGCGGGATCATCAGCGCGGCGCCGGCCCCCTGGACGAAGCGCAGCGCGATGAGGAACGCGGCCGAGGTCGCCAGCCCGCAGCCCAGCGAGGCGAGGGTGAAGCCGACGAGCCCGGCCATGAACATCCGCCGGTGGCCGAGGATGTCACCGAGCCGGGCCCCAGTCACCAGCAGCACCGCGTAGGTGATGGTGTATCCGGCCACGACGAGCTGCAGGCCCGCGCCGGAGGCGTGCAGGCTGGCATGAATCGACGGGGCGGCCACGTTGACGATAGAGGCGTCGAGGACGGCCATGAACTGGCCGATGAGGACAACGGCCAGCACGAGGCCGGGGCGTACCGGACGCTCGCGGCGGACAAACTCTCCGGCGCGGGCCCCGCGGATCACGAGGTTGGTCATGTCACCCAGCCTGGCGCTGAATTTATCCAGGTACCAAGAGCCTGATTATCCTGGTATTGACAGCACCCCCAAAGCGCAGGGTGAGCCTCGTGCGAGTCATCAGGGTGCCTGCCGGTGAGCGGATCAAATCATGTAGGCCTACAGCGTTGACATCGTGGTCTTTACCGTATTGAATGTAGTTCTACGGTGTAGTGATATCGAGTACGTCATGGTCGTCATCCCGGCCTGGTCATGCTTGTCGCTGCGGCGGCCCTGAAGTGGCTTCGCGCTGGTAGACCAGACTCGCTGGGAACGGCATTACGCCTGGCGGCCGCCGGCAACGCGTCCGTAGCCAACGGCCGGGCCAGCCCGGCCCGATGCTACTGCCGCGGGTACGCCGTCCCGATGTCCCGGCTGGCGCGACCGCGCCCGCCGGGTGACTCCACGAAAGGTGCGACCCATGAGTATCTTCAAGAAGTTCGCGCATAAGGCCGAAGCCGTCAAAGGTAGCACCAAGAAAACCTTCGGCCGCGCGACTGGCAGCGAGCGTATGGAAGCCGAGGGGCGCGGCGATCAGGTTAAGGGCGACACCAAGATGGCCGGGGCGAAGGTCAAGGACGCCTTCAAGAAGTAGCTGAGCCCACGGGCCCTGGCCGCATCAGCCATGTGGTCAGGGATCCGTCGCATCCGGGTCCTGCGTACACGGATCCTCGTTCGCCTGAGCGGCCCGATCAGCGGCGCTCGGCCTCCGGCACACCCCTCATCTCATCTGTGAGCTCCCGATCCAGCCCCCGGAAGGGGTGACGCGTCATGCCCATCGCGGCCGGTATTACCCTCGTCGTCTTCGGGGCGATCTTGAAGTTCGCGCTGAAGGGGCGGACACGTCGGCAGCCTTGATCTGCACGTCGTCGGCGTCATCCTGATACTGGCCGGCATCGTCGGGATGCTGCTGCCCGTGCTGATACGCAACAGGTCACGCCTTACCCGGTCGACCATCCGCGCCCGCCATGACGTCACCGACGACGGGACGCGGACCATCGTGAACCATGGCGACGGGTCGCAGACCCTGGTGCGACACGATGACGGGGGGCAGACCTTCGCGGAGCATTTCGACACGGACCCCTCGCTCCAGTCTTCGGCGCAGCCCGTCGCGGAAGCTGTCGACGCCGGGGTTTCGATCCATAACGGCCACAAGGCCCATGACCCTCGCCGGCGCTGGGCAGGATCGGCCCGAAGCTAGACCGGGATGGGTATCCCGGGCTCCGCGGTCGTCATGTCCGGGTTCGCTTCTGCGTGATGGCGGCCTCGGCGTGGATAAGCGCGGGCGCGTGCCGCCATACGAGGCAGGCGATCGCGCCGAGCGGGATGGGGGGCAGGTAGGTGACGGCCCGGTACAACAGCACGGCGGCTGTCACTTGCGCGCTGGCCTGGTGGCCGGCCCCGGCGGCCAGGATGCCGATCAGTCCGAGTTCGGTGATGCCGAGACCGCCGGGGGTAATGGGCAGCACGGTCAGCAACCGGATGAACGCGAAGGCCGCCAGGGAGGTCTGCCAGGGCACCTGGGCCTGGGACAGGCCCATCCCGCGCAGGCACGCCAGCAGGACGAGCCACAGGGTCAGGTTGCTCGCCGCCGTGGCCGCCGTGATCCGCCAGCCGCGTGCCGCGATCAGGGTGCCGGCTCGGCTACGGAAGCCGAGCAGTGACCCGGAAACGTCGAAGGACGCCCGCCGCCGGACCAGCCGGCAGGCGATGACGAGCACGTACTGCAGCGCGCGGCCCGCGCCGGACGCGAACGACTCGCTGCGCAACAGCAGGCTGAGCCCGGCGGCCGCGGCCGCGAGCAGGGCCAGGCCCACGGCGGCGGCGGCGATCAGGCCGGCCCCGGGCCGGGCCGCCGGCAGCAGAACAAGCAGGGCGAGGACCGGCAGGCCCAGGCGGGCGAAGACATTCCAGATTCCCGACACCAGGGTGTAGAGCACGTACTCAGCGGTGCTGACACCCCAGCCTGAGAGCATCGCCCAGCTGACCCCCATGGCCAGGGCCCCGCCGGCGGGCAAGGCGTTCGCCACCGCGTTGGAGCCAAGGTTCACCACCGCTGCCTCGCGCAGCCGTACGGACGGCAAGACCGCGCAGATCATCACCCAGGCCGAGGCCATGCTGGCGACGGCCGCGACCGCGATGAGCAGGACCTGCGGCCACGTCATCGCGTGCATGCTGGCCCACACGCTGCGGTAGGACGCGAACCGCGGAAGGGCGAACAAGAAAATCGCCGCGACCAGGGCGAATGGCAGCACGGTGCGGAAGATCTTCCGGCCGTTCCGCAGCCGCGGCTGGACGGTGCCTGGCTGCGGCCCGGCCTCGCGGTCGACCTCG
>OCZU010003347.1_pt1 | contig 10124 bp, 11 predicted proteins | sample 1539001 | NCBI WGS metagenome assembly OCZU01 (sample SAMEA3539306, study PRJEB22396) | soil metagenome | biome: tundra; feature: field; material: soil | place: USA | collected 2010-05 | depth 0.15 m | reverse complement strand
GCCGGCCGCATCCCGGCCAGCCCGGTCCTGGTCGCCGCTCATCGGATCATCGGCGCCGGCTCAGTGGTGGTACTCACCGCAGTTGACGTCCAGGCACTGACCGGTGATCGCACGGGCCATGGGCGAGGCCAGGAACACCACCGCGTCGGCGATCTCGTCCGGCTCTGGCAGCCTGCGCAGGTCGGTCGCGGCTGCGGTCTCGTCATAGATCTGCACCGGATCGACCCCGCGCTGCTTGGCCAGGAAGCCGAAGTACCACTTCAGCGAGCCAGCCCAGATGTGGCCGGGCGCGACCGAGTTGACCCGGATTCCGCGGGGGCCCAGTTCGGTGGCGAGGCTCTGCGCCATCGCCAGCAGGGCGGCCTTCGCCATCTTGTACGGACCCATGGTGAGCTGGCTGTACCGCACCACCATCGAGTTGATCATCACCACCGATCCGCCGCTCTCGGCCAGCGCCGGCGTGAACAGCCTGGTCAGCCGCAGCGCTGCGACGACGTTGGTGTCAAAGGACGCCTGGATCGCGGCCAGGTCAACCTCGGCGAGAGGAGTGATCGGCGGCATCGCGAGCGCGTTGTGCACCAGCGCGTCGACTCGGCCGAAGGCATCAAGCGCCGCCTGCGCCAGGTGCTCGGCGGCATCGGCGTCGGCGATGTCGGTCGGCACGGCCAGGCCACGCCGGCCTAGGGCGGCGACTTCCTCGGCGACCTCGTCCAGCCGGGATGCCGTGCGGGCGGCGAGCACCACGTCCGCGCCCGCCCGCGCGCTCTGCAGCGCGATCGCACGGCCGAGGCCAGGTCCGACGCCGGAGACCACTACTACTTTGCCTGTGAGCAGCATCAGCCAAGCATCCTGCCTGCGATGGCGGACTGGCGGGCAGATATCCGTTTCACGTATTGATCTTGGGCTATTTGCTGATGCTCGTAATACGACAGCAACTGCGGAATATCGTCAACGGGCAGCACCTGGACCTGTGGTCCGTCACCGGAATGCAGTTCCCTGGACAGCCGCTGCCAGCGCAGTTGCACGTAGCCGCGACTGTGCCCGGTGCGTTCCAGCCAGTTGGCGACGCCGGGATCGCGCTCGCTGATCACGAACCGGAGCCGGCCATCGGGGTCGATCCTGGCCTGGTCGGCGGTCAGGCTGCTCTGGTGGTTGATGTAGTCCAGCGAGATGTACCACATGCTGCCGAGCTGGATTCCCTGATACGGCGCGACCGCCTTGTCGGCGGCCGGGACAGTCACGATCATGGCCTGGTCCACGCCGAGATCGAAGTGCCCGACCGAGGAGAACTGGGTGGCGAGGCCGCCGGGGGTTGTGCGCGGCTCGGTCAGCGTGTTCACCGGGAGCTTGAGGTAGTACCACTGCGGGAACGCGAGGAACGTCCTGAGCCTGGACAGCAAGATCTTGCCGGCCACGCCGTACCGCTTGGCCAGCGCCGCGGAGTCCGGCGCGGGCGGCGCGGCGCCGATCCGGTCAGCCCGCTGGATCGCGATGGTGCCGCGCCGCTCGGTGGTCCAGTCGCTGTAGACCTCGCGGACGATCAGCATCGCCGAGCCGGACCCGAGGGTGAAATAGTTGCGCGGCGGGTCTTCCCTGGCCGGACCGAACCGCAGCTCGAACCTGCCGTCGGGGCCGATCTCGATCTCCCGGTCATCGAACGCGGTCAGGCTGTCCGGGACGTCGACCGGGGAGTAGTCGCCATTGAGCACCTGGAAGCTCAGATCGGCGGTGCTGCCGCGCTGGCCGGTCACCACGTACTCGGCGTCATCGCGCAGGTATGCGTGGAAGTACAGCGTGTCCGGATTGTCCAGGCCGATCTTGGCGTAGGGCCCGGTTGAGGAGACGAAGTAAGGAAAGTCGCGCTGGTATGCCCAGGCGAGCTGCAGCGACATCTTGACGCTCCCGGCCAGGTAGTCGTACCCCTCGGCCAGATCCTGCTCGGTCCGGACATGCGGCGCGCCAGTGATGATCTTCTCGGCCTCGACCACCGCGTCGGCGAACGACTGGGTCAGCACAGCAGCCCCTTGACGGCTCGATCGACTGGCGGATCACCGGGCCAGACCCGATCGGCTGGCCCGGGACAGAGTAGAACGTGTTCTAGAAACGCGTCAATCGGGTGCGGCGGCTAGGCGGACGGACTGGGCGCCCAGCGGTTCGCCGTGAATCTCCAGCTCGGTATGTCGTCCAGCGACATCGTCGCCTCGTAGATCCGCTCGTAGCCGGTATGCGCGATCCGCCAGATGCCGTCGGCGCCGCGGTGATAACGGTCCTCGTAGAACGCGGCGCCCTTGATCACCAGCCGGTACTCGGTCGCGATCACGGTGTCCTCGAACCGCCAGGTGCCGGTCGCGGTGTCACCATCGACGTCGATCTCTGGCTGGCCAGCGGCGTGCAGCGTGATGATGTCCGGCCCGAGGCTGTCCCGCAGGAACGTGACGATCTCGTCCCTGCTGGCCAGGTTCAGCGGCCTGCCAGCCGACGGCGTGCCGTAGTCCGCCGTCGCGTCCTTGGTGAATACCTCCGCGATCTCGTCCCACAGCTTCAGATCGACGCAGCGCAGATATCGGTACTTCAGCCTGCGGATCTCCTCGATCGCGGCAAGGTCCATGGCAGCAACTTTCCTCAGCGGACTGGCTATCGGCTAGAACCTGTTCTACCTTTTTCGGCGCCGCGCTGGCAAGATCTCAACCGTGCGCTTCTCCTACGCCGAGTCGATGATCGATCCGTCGTTCTACGCTCCGCTCGCCCGCGCCGCCGAGGAGGCCGGGTACGACTCCATGGTGCTGCCGGACAGCATCTGCTATCCCGAGCACTCCGTCAGCACGTACCCGTACAACCCCGACGGCAGCCGCGAGTTCCTTGAGGACAAGCCGTTCCTTGAGCCGTTCTCGCTGATCCCGGCCCTCGGCGCGGTCACGCAGCGGCTAAGGTTCGTCACGTTCGTGCTGAAGCTGCCGGTACGCGACCCGGTGCTCGTGGCGAAGCAGGCGACCTCGACCGCTGTCCTGACCGGCAACCGGCTGGTTCTTGGCGTCGGCACCAGCCCGTGGCGGGAAGACTATGAGGTGCTCGGCGTGCCGTGGCAAGGCCGCGGTCGGCGGATGGACGAGGCGCTCGCCATTGTCCGCGGACTGTCGGCTGGCGGCTACTTCTCCTACCACGGCGAGGTCTTCCGGCTGCCGCCGGTCAAGATCGCCCCGGTGCCAACCAAGCCGCTGCCGATCCTGATCGGCGGCCACAGCGACGCCGCGCTCCGCCGGGCCGCGACTGCGGGCGACGGCTGGCTGCACGGCGGCGGTGACCCCGAGCAACTACCTGGCCTGCTCGCCAGGCTGACCGCGCTCCGCAGAGCCGAGGGCACGGCGGACCGCCCGTTCGAGGTGCATGTGATCTCCGCGGACGCCTACAGCCCCGATGGGGTCAGGCGACTGGAGGAACAAGGCGTGACCGACGTCATCGTCGGCTTCCGCTGGCCGTATGTGACCGGTCCCGACGTCGAGCCGCTGGCCGAGAAGATCACCAAGCTCCGGCAGTTCGCCGATAGCGTCATCGCCGTGGTGCGGGCATGAACCGCGCTATCACTGTCCGGGACCTCGCGCGGCGGTCCCAGGCGGCCGTCGAGGCCAAGGACCGCGACACCTGGCTCGGATTGTTCGCCCCCGATGCCATCGTGCAGGACCCGGTCGGGCCGTCCCCGCTCGACCCTGCCGGAGGGGGACACCGCGGCCTGGCGGCAATCGCCGCCTTCTATGACACCGTGATCGCCCCGAATGAGCGGATCACCTTCGAGATCGACGCCTCCTACTTGTGCGGCAACGAGGTCGCCGACGTAGGCGTCATCCGCACCACGCTGCCGGGCGGCCGGCACATCGCCGTCGTCCGCGGCGTCTACACCTATCGCGGCGACGGTACGGGCAAGCTAGCCGCGCTGCGGGCGTTCTGGGAGTTCGACGCCGCCGCTGTGGAAGACACCTGAATCAGGGCGAAGGGATTGATCTGATCGGCTGCCAGGATGTACCAGGCAGTTGCCCCGGTGTGCAGCGACGAGTAGTACAGGCCGCCGCTGCAGTCGCTGAGCCCATCCCTGGACGCCGATATGATCCCGAGTCCGTCGTTGTTGGGCCCGCGCTTCTGGGCGTGATAGATATCCGACAGGTACCTGACTGCCAGCGTGCGATCCCGGGGATTGCCGGTCAAGGCCAGCGCGTCAGCGAGGTGCGCGGTCCCCTCAAGCCAGACGCCCGTGCGGTCAGCACGGCAGAAGCTCACTCCGCTGAATCCGTGAGCGGTCACGGCAAGGTTGCGCACGTCCCAGTCGACCGATCCCTCGAAAACGGGATCCCGAAATGCCAGGTATGACCAGCTGTTGATGTCTTCAGGACTGTAGCCGTCGTTCGTCGTCGTGCCGTCGTTGAGCGTTCCGATGTCGAAGCGGCCCTGCGGCTGGTCCCACATCGCCGCGACGAAGCGCCTCGCCCACGCCGCCCTGGCCGACCAGACCGGATCGCCGGTCACCACGGCGAGCAGATGGAACAAGCCGTAGAGATCAATGTTGTGCTCGGTAGACTTCCAGGCGACCTCCTGACCGCTTGCCGTCTCGCCGCCTGTGTACCCGCCCGCCCCCCGCGTGTCGAAGCAGTTGACCTGCACCCAGTCCCCGATTGCCTCGGCCCCGTGCAGGTAGGCCCGCTTGCCTGTGGCCGCGTAGAGCTGCACGAGTGCCAGTCCGGCCCAGGCCAGATCGCCCGTGGGTACCGCCGTGCTGTCCGCTACCACAGCTGCATGGCCGCGCCACGGAGTCGGCGCGTAAGCGGCGCGAATCCGCCCGTCCTTCAGCGGATCGTTCGCCTGCGCGTACAGCAGCCCGTTGCCGATCACCTCTGCTCTCGACCGCGCCCCCGAGTTGCCAGCCGCCAGATAGGCATCGATCAGTACCGCGTCGTCGTAGGTCTCCGAGGCAGTGAAGCGCTGCGATCCAAGAAAGCCTCCGGTGAAGCTCTGCACGAGGCGGGTGGTCGTGCCCGCGGCATATTTGTCCATCATCTGGTTGAGGAACGAATAGGCATCCGCGATGCTAGTGGCCAGTCGGCTAGCCGGAAGCCCGGCAGGCCGACTGGCCGCGTTCGCGGCACCGGTTGCCTCGCATCCAGCGACGCCAGCCGCACCGGTGGCCAGTACGACTGCTGCCGTAGCAGCCCGTGCAATCCGCTGCAAGGTCCTCACCCCCGCAGATCGTTCCCGGATCGCGGGGTGACAATCTTCTCAGTGCTCGGACCCGCCGCACGTCCGCCGCTGCTACCAGTGCTCGCGGTGGACTACCTCCTCGAACGGCCGGCGGTCGGGCGCGCTGATCGGTGCCAGCGGCCGGCCTGCGGGATAGCCAAGCGAGATGAGGAAGTGGCAGAACTTGTCCTGCGGCAGGCCGAGCATGCGGCGCGCCGTGTCCTGATCGCCGATACCCGAGTGGCAGCTGCCGATCCCTAGCGCGGCCGCCGCCAGCAGCATGCTCATCGCCGCCTGACCGAGATCGAACTGAGCACGGCGCTGCGCGTCGTCATCGGCAGCGGTGATCAGCGCGATCGCCGCCGCGCAATGCGCCACGTGCCCGGCGCCGACCCAGACCGTGGCAAGCTGCTGCAGCTGATCCGGCGCCGTGACGCTGATGAAGTCCCAGGGCTGGGTGTTGCGCGAGGACGGGGACCTGCGGCCCGCTTCCAGGATCTGATCGAGGTCCTGGTCTGAGATTGACCTGCTGGCGTACTGCCGGACGTTGCGGCGTGACCTGATCGCATCCCAGGCCGTCATCGGCCCGCTGCCCGCCGTCCCTGGCCCGCTGCCCGGCGTCGCCTGTGGACCGCTGGCCCTCCCGCTCTGGTCGTTCATCCTCGCCTCTCGATGTCGGGTGCTCTGACGTCTTCGCGTCTGCCATCAGTCTCCGGGCCTCCGGCCGACCGCCGTCGCGTTCAGGCCGCCTTGACTGCCTCGATCAAGAAGCGCCGCGTCGTCGCCTCGAACGGACCGTCGACGGCGATCCGGTCGTGCAGTGCCCTGAGCTCGGCACCGTACCGCTGCACCGTAAACCCAGGAACGATCCAGATCACCTTGCGGAGGAAGTAGATCACCGCGCCTACGTCACGGAACTCAGTTCGCAGCGGCTCCGAGCGCAGATCGGTCACCGTGAGCCCGGCAGCCTGCGCGTCGGCGCGGGCCAGGTCCGGCTCACGGCCGGACTCGCCGGGGGTCTGCGGGCCGAGGAAGAAATCGGTCAGTTCGCCGACGCTGTCCGGGCCAACCTCCTGAGAGAAGTACGTTCCGCCCGTGCGCAGCACCCGGGCGACCTCCGGCCAGTAGACGCCGACCGGATGCCGGCAGACCACCAGGTCGAACGTGTCCGCGGCAAACGGCAGCGGCGCCTCGTCATCGTGCGCCAGCACCGCGACCCCGAGCGGGTGCAGCCGCTTCGCCGCCTGCGCGATATTCGGCGGCCACGACTCCGTCGCGACCGTCCTGGCGGGAAGCTTGGGCACGCCGTCGAGAACCTCGCCGCCGCCGGTCTGAATGTCCAGCGCGACCGATGCCTGCGCCATCCGCTCACCCATCATCCGGGCGTAACCCCAGGAGGGACGCTCCTCGCTCGCCCGGCCATCCAGCCGGGAGAAATCCCAGCCGTCCACCGAGACAGCCGCGGCCTCGGCGACCAGATCGTCGAACGTCCTGTCCACACCGCCATCGTTCCATACCTGGCAACGCCGACGGCCGGCACTCGCCGTCAGACTGCGGAGCCGACTGCTCAGCAGCCGGGGCCGCAGCGCGGCACCGACGCCCGGCACTCGCAACGCCGACGCCGGTCACTCGCCGTCAGGGTGCTGAGCCGACTGCTCCGCAACTGGCCCCGCAACCGGCGGCTGGGTGCGGCCGGCTGTGTCCCGCGTCATCGAAAATATGGCAGTCCGGCGCGCCAGCCGACGTGCGGTGCGCTGCGAGGACGGCATCTTGCGGTGCCGGCCCGCATATTGCGGCAGCAGGTCAGTGTCGAACTTCATGTTCACGCCCATAACAGCCCCGCTTTCCTCTGGTTGCGAGACCCCGGTTGCCGGGGCGAGGCGACTACGAGATCGCAGCTCCCCCCACGACTCCCGCATTCGGACGTGATCCCGTCGGGTCGGGTTCTGTCCGTGCCGTCCGCAGGCCTGCAGGCGGCACGTTCCTGCCTTCGTGCGGTGCTGCCTCAACCCCGGCTGTGGCACAGCTAACCGCGTGGCTGGCCTGTCCGGCCACCCCCGATCTCCGGGATGCGCGCGCGGCAGCACCGGGCCTAGAATGCGCGCTACCGCGCGCTAGAACGGTCTAGGCGCGGGCGTAGGCGGGTATAACGGCACAGCCAAAGATGGGCGGGACGGTGATGGTCCTCGATTCGGCCCCGGCGACGACGCACGTCACCACTCCGTCGGGGCGCGTCATCGGGATCCCTGACGGCACCCAGCTAGTCTTTGGCCGAGGGCCCGACGCCGATCTGGTAATCGCCGCCGGGCGCGGGCTGTCCCGGCGGGCAGGCGCGATCAGTGCCGTGGACGGCGGCGCGTGGGTGGCGAACCTCAGTTATACCCATGCGTTGTACGCAGAAGGAGACGGCTTCAGGATTCGGCTGCCGCGTCTGGACGAGCATGGCGAGCCGCCTGGCGGCTGGTTCGTGCGGCGGGGAACAGCGCTGGTCGGCTCCCGCGCGATGCTGGACGAAGGCAAGCCGCTGCGCCTGGTCGTTGATTCCGTGGCTGTGCCGCCGATCGAGGCTGACAGCCCGCCGGCCGCCCAGATCCGAGTGGACGGCGACTCGACACTGCTCCCGCTCTATCTTGACCCGCACACCAAGCTCTTCCTGGTGGCACTGATGTGGTGCCGGCCATGGCTGGTCGACCCGGCACGCGGCACACCGCTGCCCCGGACGCCTGAGATCGCCCGCGCGGCGCTTGAGGTCACCGATGCCCATCACGAGATCGACTGCTTCGACAATGACCCCGCGTTCCGCGACCGGCTGTCCGCCCGGGTCGGCGAGCATCTCAAGGTGCTCCGCCGCAAGATCGTCGAGCGCGGTCTGGTGCGCCCGGGCATCCGGCTGTCCGACGAGGTCGCCGTCGGAGCACTGATTGAGAACGGAGTCATCGCCACCGCCGACCTCGCCCGTCTCGGCGATCCAGGCTGGTGCTCCCGCCAGGAGGACCTGTGGTGGACGCAGGTGATCTAGCCCTTGCTGACCGGGCTAGTTGCGGGTCACTGCGAATGTGGCCACCGCCCTGGCACCGTTGGGCTGCGTCACTATGACCTGGTACGTACCGAGCGGCAGCAAGCCGGGGAAAAACTCGTGATCCTGGTTGATCACGTAATTGAAGTTGCCCTGGTTATCGGCGATCGGGTGCATGGGCGAATCGCCGTGCCCTTTCAGCGTCACCGTGAGCTGCTGGTCAGGCATCCAGCCCTGGCCGTGCACGGCGAATGTCGTTCGGCGATCGCCCGTGACCTGGGGCAGCCCGATGAACGGCTTGCCGTTTGGCGGCGGCCGCCCGCCCTGCTGCGGCCCGCCCTGCTGCTGGGACGGCGGCAAGAACGGGCCGAGTTGGACCGGTGTCCGGTTGCCGGCGACCACGGTGCCGATCACCGCGCCGACCGCGATCATGGCGGCAGCGGCCAGCGCCGAGCCGGCGACCAGGAGGATCCGCCTCCTGCGCGGCCCGAAAGACCCGCGCGGACCAAGCGACCCGCGCGGCCCGCCTGACCCGCGCGGTCCGCGTGATCCGCGTGATCCGCGCGGTCTGCCGCCAGCTCTCTTACGATGACCCGCTGCCGCTCCCTCAGCGCGGGAAACCTGCGCCCGGCCTGCGCTGGGACGCGAGCCGAACGTCTCCTCGTCGGCCTCCGTACTCAGCGGGCTCGCCGGGCCAGACGGCGTGGGTTCCTTGCGGTACTCCGCGATCAGGGCCAGCGCCGGGCTGGAGAGTGCCGCCGGACCGTGCCCCCGGTCGTCCGCCGCCGGGCCGATATCCGTGGCCATGTGCGCCAGAACCGCCGCTGACGTGGGCCGCTTGCGGGGATCGCGCTCCAGGCAGGCCACCACGATGTCAGCTAGGTCGGCGGGCAGCCCGGTCAGATCCGGCGGCTCGGTAGCCAGTTGGACCAGCACGTCCATGACGGTGTCGCCCTGGTACGGAGCATGCCCGGTGGCGGCGTACAGCATCGTGGCGCCAAGCGAGAAGACGTCGCTGGCTACGGTCGCCTGCCGGGTGTCCCTGGCCTGCTCGGGAGCCATGTAGGCCGGGGTACCCACCGCGCCGCGGGTCACCGTGAGCTGGATTCGTTCCGCGGCCCTGGCCACTCCGAAGTCGATCACGCGCGGTCCGTCCGGCGAGACCAGGACGTTGGACGGCTTCAGATCCCGGTGCACGAGCCCGGCGTTGTGGATCGACTCCAGGGCTTCAGCGCATCCGGCCGCCAGCCACCGGACCGCTGGCACGGTCAGCGGGCCGCAGGCCCGGACCAGCGCGCTCAGCGACGGTGCCGGCACGTACGCGGTTGCCAGCCAGGGCATGTCTGCCTCGGAATCGGCAGCCACGACCGCGGCGGTGAACGCCCCGCTGACCCGCCTGGCGGCGGCGACCTCCTGGGCGAACCTGTTGCGGAATTCCGGTTCCTCAGCAAGCTCGATCTTGATCGTCTTGACGGCGACCAGACGCCCGGCAGCCGAGCGGCCCAGATAGACCCGCCCCATCGCGCCGGCGCCGAGCCGACCGATCAGGGTGTAGCCGCCGATCCGTTCCGGATCCCACTGGCGCAGTGCTTCCACTAACGGTGGCTCTGGCACAGCATGGTCTCCTCCCGGTACCTGACGATTAGCCCTTATCATGCCGACTCGTGAACGCGGATGGACACGCAACTGCGGTGATCGCGCCCAATCGGCGCCGCGTACGGCCGGATCCGGGCACTGGCAGCGCTACTTTCCTTGATCCCGGTGAAAGGGTGTTGCCCGCGCCACCCCGATTAACCACGATCATGTGCGGGCCGACTGGCTCGCGTGCCGGCGGCCGGGCTCGCGTGCCGGCGGGCGGGCTCACGTACAGGGCGGGCGGCCTCAC
>OCZU010003346.1_pt1 | contig 10128 bp, 7 predicted proteins | sample 1539001 | NCBI WGS metagenome assembly OCZU01 (sample SAMEA3539306, study PRJEB22396) | soil metagenome | biome: tundra; feature: field; material: soil | place: USA | collected 2010-05 | depth 0.15 m | reverse complement strand
GAGGAGGCCGAGACCGCCCCCTACACCAAGCAGAAGATGATCGCCGCGACGTCGCGGGACACGATCAGGTCCCGCAGCCGCACCGGAAAGCCGTCCCGGCAGCTCAAGTCCGACTGGACCGCGGCCTGGGAGGGCGACAAGAGCCCGGGCACGCTGCCGATGCCGCTCCAGTCACTACTCAGCGAGCCGGTCATGCGCCGGATCGACGTTCTCGCCGAGCAAGGCAACCAGGGCGCGCAGGAACTGGCGACCTACTGGGTCGGGCAGGGCGTCGGGCTGATGAACAAGGCGACCACCGTCCGGGACGTCATCTACGAGATGGCGCAGGATTTCGCGGAGGCCGCCGAGCGACTGGCCGCGACGGTCGCTGACTGACAGAGCTCGCCGTAAATGGATACGTCAGGCTGGCCGCGGAAAGGCTTCTGGCCTGTCAGTATGGCATATCGCTCATGGCTGGCGGCCAGCGAGCCGAACCCGGACAGCGCAGGGCGGTCAGGGAGCATTCATGGCCCAGTACGACGACGTTACAGCGGCCGACGACGAGCCGGCTCCTCGACCAGCCGACGCGCCGGACGGGAACCGGACGTGGGTTGTGGCAGTGGCCGGACTGCCCGCGCTGCGGAGGCTGAGGGCGGCCTGGAACTGGCTCACCACGGGGGTCTGGGCCGGCCTAGCCTGGCTTGGCCTGACCGTCGCCGCCTGGGTGGCGATGGGCCAGATCAGCTCGATCGTCGATGAAGTCACCCCGACCGGGCAGTACCCCGTCTCAGCCGTTACCGGTATCGGAGCGCTGGGAAGCGTGGCTGCCGCTCCGCACGCGACCCTGAACGCATGGGACGAGGCGGGCCGGCACTTCCCTGCGCTCGGGCACTGGCTGTGGTGCTACCTCGGCATGGACCTGCTTTACATCGCCGGTTTCGCGATGCTCGGAGTCACCGTGCTGAAGAAGCGCGGGCATGCCGTGACCGCGCGCTGGCTGCTTGCCGCCGCTGCCGCCGCCTACGCGGCCGAGGCAGGAACGGGCGCGCTCGCCCTCACCATGGCCCGGCCGAGCGGCACGGGCAAGGGGGTGCCGGACGTGGCTGCATGGCTGCTGCACATCAGCACTGAGATCAAGTGGGCCGTCGTCCTCACGCTGCTGGCCTGGATGGCTTACCGGGTGCACGCGAGCTACCGCGACAACACGGTGAGCCCCGAGCGGCGAGATGTCGCCAAGGGCATCTACGCCGACATCCGGCGGCTGATCCAGGCCCTGGAGATCCAGCGCTTCTCGCTGGTTGTCGTCGTGCTGCTCGCGCTGATGGCTATCGGCCCGCCGCTGAACGGCACGCTCGAGCAGATGCCAGATGTGCAGCGCGCCTGGCTGAACTCCGGCTCGTCGGCCGGCCGGTGGCAGATGCTCATCGCGGCATGTGCTCAGCTGGCGCTCGCGCTGATGCTCCTGTCACTCGGCCGGATGCGGACGGAGCGCGCACGTGCGAAGTTCGCGCCCGCTCACGACCTCGATCACCAGGACGAAGGCGAAGTCAAGGACCAGAGCCAGGCCGAGGCCATGCGCCACGAGACGCATTCCAGGATGAAGCCGCGTCTGCGGGTCTGGTTCGGGCTCTCGGCGCTCATCGGTGCGGCGGCGGTCGTGCTCTGGCTCACCGGAGGAGCCAGGGTGTCCTGGAATCGTGTCCTCGCCTGCTCCGGTGTGCTGCTGATCATCGCCTTGGTATCCAAGGTCGTCGAGCACATCCCCTCCTTCAAGGCAAAGCGTACGGCGATCCCCCTTGGCCGGGAGCTGCCCGGCCAGGACGGCAACGTCGTTGCCGTCGCCAGGCTGGCCGGTGAAGCACTGGCCGTCGCGGTCATCGCGGTCACCCCGCTCGGCGTCGTGCGGTCGTTCACCGTGCCAGCACTGGTCATCGGCGGTCTTGGGGTGCGCGGCGCACTGGTCGCGGGCGTCGTCGGCTCGGCTGCGATCCCGCTGGCTTGCGGACTTCTGCTCACGTTCCTGCTGCGGTCCAGGCAGCCGGAGGAGAACGGGCCTGTCCCGGCGCCGCAGTCGCGGCCAGTGCAAGGGCGGAAACTGAGCCAGGAGCTAGCTGGTACCACCATCTTCATGTGGAGCTTCGGCGCTCTCTTCGTCCTCGCCGACGTGTGGCTGATCCTGGCTCCGCTGAGCGCGACGCACGTACTCGGCGTGCTGGCCACGGCGGTGATCGCGATCGGCTCTCTGGCAAGCCTGCTTGGCCTGCTGGCCTACCTGGCCCAGACCAGGCAGCCGCTGCCACTCTTCGTAGCGCTGCGGATGAATGTGACGCCCGTGCTCACGATCATCGTGGTCATCGCGCTGGTCGGCGGCATCGCGGACCGGAATTCGTCCCTGCATCAGGTCAGCGGCCCCGTCGCGACGGGCGGCCCCGATCGGCCGTCCCTGTCGGCCGCTCTCGGGCGCTGGCTGCACAGCCCGCTCACGGCGGCGTGCGCCGTCCCCGCGCGGGGCGCCCCGGTCGTAGCCGGCCATCCGGTCAGGATCGAGCCGCTGATCCAGGTGGCTGCCTCCGGCGGCGGGATCCGCGCGGCCTGGTGGACGGTGAAAGTGCTCGGCACTATCGCCAGCACGCCGTGCGGGGTTCACGATGTCTTCGCGGTCAGCAGCATCAGCGGCGGATCGATGGGGACAGCCGTGCTGGCGTCGGTAGGGACAGGCAGCCGGCACCCGGTGGCGGCTGCCGACGCGAGCATTACCGCGATGGCAGGCCCCGACGCCCTGGCGGCCGGGATCGACGGGCTGATGCTGCGTGACACGATCGCCGGATACACCGGCCTTGATCTCTGGGCGGCTCAGATGCCGGCCACGGAGCGTTACCCGGACCGCGCCGCGCTGATGGAAGCAGTCTGGGAGAACGAGGACAACGTGCTCAGCCGGCCGTTCCCGCTCCGCCACAGCTGGCTGCCCTGGGCGCTGCTGTTCAACTCGACGTCGGTGAGTACCGGCTGCCGTGCCATCCTGTCCAGCGTCACCCTGCCGCACCCAGCCGGGACTCTCATCCCGGCCGAGGGCTTGTCCTGCGGCCTGGGCACCTCCGGCCCGGCCGGCAGCTATGACTTCTTCGCACGCCTGAGGTGCGAGCGGAACATCACGACAGCGACGGCTGCCCTGCTGTCGGCCAGGTACGCCTACATCACACCCTCAGGGACGCTCGACGGGTGCGGCCCGGCGGCCCGCACGTTCGATGACCAGCTGGTCGACGGGGGGTACGGCGACAGCTCCGGGCTGTCCACCCTGGTCAACCTGGCACCGGACATCATGGCCCGCGTCCGCCAGTACAACGACGGTGCGATCGCGAGCGCTCCGCGCGGCCGGCCGATCACCCTGGTGGTGCCGGTCACGGCCTACCTGGGCAACAGCGTGCAGCCGGCCGAGACGACGGCTGTCCCCGCGCGGACGCCAGAGTTCGACGTGCCGGCGAGCGCGCTGTCGGTCGGGCCGGCCACCGAGCTGACCCGCACCGACGTGCTGCTCCAGGACATCGCCGCGACGACGGGGCCGTCCCAGTGGGTGACCTGCGGCAGCGCCGACGCGATGTGCGCCGACGCGCAGGCCATCGCTCAGCGGGTCGTGCCCGATCAGCTCGTCATGGTGACGCCCACGGAATATCCAGGGGTAGCGGCGCCACTCGGCTGGCTGCTCTCCCAGGCCAGCCAGAAGGCGCTGGATCGTGCGCTCCGCCGTGACGTCAGGATCCGGCCCTGCGGTGCGTACCGGAGCGGCTACGCGGCCCGCGATCCTTACTGCCTGCCCGGCGTCGGGGGCCTGGCCGACCTGCTCGCGCTCACCGGCCGGAACCCGTAGCTGCCCGGCCGCGCTGAGCGGCGATGCCGGGCGCCATAGAATCAGCGCATGCCCATTTCCGGTGAATACGAGCCGAGTCCCCGCGGCTGGGTCCGCGATCAGGTCGAGCAGTTCGAGGGCTCAGGCGGTACCGAAGGTACGACCCTGCGGGACACAGACATGCCCGTGGTCATCGTCACCAACGTCGGCGCCAAGACCGGCAAGGTGCGCAAGACGCCGCTGATGCGGGTCGAGCATCACGGCCGCTACGCCGCGGTGGCGTCGCTGGGCGGCGCGCCGAAGCACCCGGTCTGGTACTACAACCTGAAGGCCAATCCCCGCGTCGAGGTGCAGGACGGACCGACGCGGCAGGAGATGGTCGCCCGCGAGCTCACCGGCAGCGAACGCGATCAGTGGTGGGAGCGCGCCGTGGCCGCCTACCCGCCCTACGCCGAGTACCAGACCAGGACGACGCGCCAGATCCCGGTCTTCGTGCTCGAGCCCGCCGCCGACTGACGCCTCGTGGCGTCCACTCCGCCGGGCCCGCCGGGCACCTGCTCGGCGCTCATTCACAAACTTGGAGGCGACCGCCCGCAGCAGTTAGAGGCTCGCCCCGTAGCGAGGTAATGTTGTAATCATCGTTGCGGAGGTGGTCACATGACATCCGATTCGCCGCTCGACGCGTACTCGCGGATCGTGACGGGCGTGGCCGCCGAGCTGACGCCGAAGGTCGCCAGCCTGCGGGTATCGCACGGCTCGCGCCGGCCGGGGGAGAGCCTCGGCTCGGCGGTCGTCTACACCGGCGACGGATTCCTGCTCACCAACGCTCACGTGGTCGGGCGGGCCGCGGGCGGCACGGCGCTGTTCTCCGACGGCACAAGCTCGCCGTTCACCGTCGTCGGCACCGACGTGCTCTCCGACCTCGCGGTCGTCAGCGCCGCGGCCGGGACGCCGCCTCCGGCTGAGCTCGGCGAGGCCGACGACCTGGTCGTCGGGCAGCTTGTCGTCGCCGTGGGAAGCCCGCTCGGGCTGGCAGGCTCGGTCACCGCCGGGGTGGTGAGCGCGCTGGGGCGGTCGCTGCCGACCAGAAGCGGGTCGGCCGTCCGGCTGATCGAGGACGTGATCCAGACCGACGCCTCGCTGAACCCGGGCAACTCGGGCGGCGCGCTGGCCGACTCGCGCGCCTGCGTCGTCGGGATCAACACCGCGGTCGCCGGCGTCGGACTTGGCCTGGCTGTGCCGATCAACTCGACGACTCAGAAGATCATCTCCGCGCTGATGCAGCATGGCCGGGTGCGGCGGGCGTACCTCGGCATCGTCAGCGCCCCGACGCCGCTGCCCGCCTCGCTGCACGAGCGCGTCGGGCGCAAGGACGGGCTGCGGGTAGCCGAGCTGGTCGCCGACGGGCCGGCCGCGCGGGCGGGGCTGCGTGCGGGCGACATCCTGGTCAGCGCGGCCAGGAAGCCGGTGACGACAGCCCAGGACCTGCAGCGTCTCATGTTCGGCGAGGCCATCGGCAAGCCGCTGGAGGTCACCGTGCTGCGCAACGGGGCGCTCGTCGACGTGATCGCCGAGCCATCCGAGCTGGCGTCGGCGTGAGCATCATGGGACCAGGGGGAAACAGCGCCGGCAACAACGGGCACACCACGGCTGAGATGCTCCGCGCAGTACGTAAGAATGACTTATGAGCAAGCAGCCGAGTTCGCCGCCGCCGGGTGACAAGCCAGCCCCGACGGCACCGCCTCCACCACCGGCCTGGCGCCACTGGCTCTGGCCGATCGCGCTGGTCGCGGTGGTGGCGCTGTACTTGTTCCTGCCGCGAATCAACAACACCGGCACCGTCACGCTCAACTACACCCAGTTCATCACCAGCGCAAGCCAGCACAAGCTCAAGGACGTCACGTTCTCCTCCTCATCGAACGGCAGCAACACGGTGGCCAGCGGCACCCTGACCAACGGCAAGCCGTACACGACCGTGATTCCCGGTGCGCCGACCACGCAGCTCGCGAATCAGCTTAAAGCGGACGGCGTCAAGAGCATCACGGCGAGCGCGACGTCGCCAGGGCTGAGCACGGAGCTGCTGTACTGGCTGATCCTGCTGGCGCCGCTGATCTTCGTCGTCTGGCTGTTCCGGCGGATGTCCCGTGGCGCGGCGGGGGCGCTGCAGGGCACCCTGGGCGTCGGGCGATCGAAAGCCAAGGTGTTCGATGCCGAACGGCCGAGCACCAAGTTCTCCGACGTGGCCGGGTACAGCGGAGCCAAGGAGGAGATCAGCGAGATCATCGACTTCCTGCGCAACCCGGGGCGCTACCAGCGGGCCGGCGCGATGGCCCCGCGCGGCGTGCTGATGGTCGGGCCGCCGGGGACCGGCAAGACGCTGCTGGCCAGGGCCGTCGCGGGCGAGGCCTCTGTGCCCTTCTTCTCGGTGACCGGGTCGAGCTTCGTGGAGATGTTCGTCGGCGTCGGCGCGGCACGGGTCCGCGACCTGTTCAGCGAGGCGCGCAAGCGGGCACCAGCCATCATCTTCGTCGACGAGGTCGACGCGATCGGCCAGCGCCGGGCGGGCTCCGGCGCGGTCGTCGCCAACGACGAGCGCGAGCAGACGCTGAATCAGCTGCTGGCCGAGATGGACGGCTTTGACATGACCCAGGGAATCGTCGTCCTGGCCGCCACCAACCGCCCCGAGGTGCTCGATCCCGCTCTGCTGCGGCCGGGCCGGTTCGACCGGCAGATCACGATCCCGCTGCCGACCCTCGACGAGCGGGCCGCGATCCTGGCCGTGCACTGCCGCGACAAGAAGCTGGCGCCCGATGTCGACCTGAAGATCGTGGCCAGGGGAACCCCCGGCTTCTCCGGAGCCGACCTGGCCAACCTGGCCAACGAGGCCGCGATCTTCGCCGTCCGCGGCAACCGCGACGTGCTGACCGCCACCGACTTCGACGACGCGCGGGACCGGATCCTGCTCGGCCGCCGGGAAGGCTCGAACGTCCTGCTGCCCGAGGAGAAGCACGCGGTCGCCATCCACGAGGCTGGCCACGCTATCGTGGCCGCCCTCTCCAGGCACGCCGACCCGGTCGCGAAGGTTACGATCCTGCCGGCCGGCCAGGCGCTCGGCGCCACCCAGCAGCTGCCGCTGATCGAGCGGCACCTGTACGGCGAGGACTACCTGCACGACTCGCTCGCGGTCCGCCTAGGCGGCCGGGCCGCCGAGCTGGTCGAGCTGGGCCAAGGGTCGACCGGCGCGGCCAACGACCTGTCCACGGCCACCGATATCGCGACCAGGATGGTCCGCGAGTTCGGCCTGTCGGCCGCGCTCGGCCCGGTCGGCTACCCCGAGGGCGGCTCGGTCTTCCTCGGCGGCGGCGGTAACGGCTTCTCCAGCCGGCCCTACGCCGAGTCCACTCAGGCGGCCATCGACTCCGAGGTCGCCAGGCTGCTCAGGGAGGCCGAGCAGACCGCGGTCGACCTGATCCGATCGCACAAGGACATGCTGGACGAGCTCGTCGAGCTGCTGCTCGAGCGTGAGACAGTCGACGGCGCCGAGGTCTACCGGATCGTTCACCTGCCGGTCCCGCAGCACCGGCCCGAGGAAGTGGCCATCGGGCCGCGCGCCAAGGCGCTGCGGGCCGGGCCGGCGACCGTGCATGCGGAACGCTCCCAGTTCGCCGGGACCGAACTCGGGGACACCCAGCACGCCGCCGATCCCGAGCAGCGCGCGAGTCATGGAGCTGCTCGTCCTGTCCGGCGGCGCGGTCCGCTCGGTACTCAGCTACCAGCGGTGCGCGGACGCGATGCGCGAGGCGCTCGCCGCCCGGGCACGCGGCGAGGTGTTCCAGCCGCTGCGGTCCGTGCTGAAGCCGGAGGGCGCGGCCGGCCTGATGGCGCTGATGCCGTCCTACCAGCCAGGGCCCGCCGCCGGGTACGGCCTCAAGGCGATCTGCCTGATGCCTGGTAACCCCGCCATCGGCCTGGACACCCACCAGGGCATCGTGCTGCTGTCGAGCCCGGACACCGGCCAGCCGCTCGCGGTGCTCAATGCCTCAGCGGTCACCGAGATCAGGACGGCCGCCGTCTCCGCCGTGGCCACCTCACTGCTGGCCAGGCCGGACGCGGACGTGCTGGCCATCGTCGGCACGGGCGTGCAGGCCAGGACCCACCTGATGGCGATCAGCGCCACGAGGCCGCTCGCCGAAGTCCGGATCGCCGGCACGTCGCCGGCCAAGGCGGCGAAGTTCGCGGCGGACGTGGCTCCCGCCGCCCTGGCCGAGGCCGGAACGGGCCCCCTCCGGGTCGTCGGCTGCGACTCGGCCCGCGAGGCCGTCGCCGGAGCGGGGATCGTCGTGACCGCGACGAGCTCGCCGGTCCCGGTGCTCGACCGGGGCTGGCTGGCGCCGGGAACCCACATCAACGCGGTCGGCGCATGCCTGCCGGCCTGCCGGGAGCTTGACACGGCGACCGTGGCGGACGCGACCCTGTTCGCGGATAGCCGGGAGTCGGTCCTCGCCGAGTCGGGCGACTACCTGCTGGCTGCCGCCGACGGCGCGGTCGGGCCCGGGCACATCCGCGCCGAGATCGGCGACCTGGTGGCCGGGTTGGCCACCGGCCAGGGCCGGCAGGACGACGCGGAGATCACGATCTTCGAGTCGCTCGGCCTCGCGATCGAGGACCTCGCCGCCGCGATCGTCGCCTTCCGTGCCGCCCGCGATACCGGATCCGGCACCTGGGTCGAGTTCGACTAGACCGTCGCTAGCGGCGGCGCGCGGCTCAAGTTTCATTTAAATCGCTGGCGCAATTAGCTGCGTATGCCATTCTTTACTGTATGGGCAAGCATGCCGCGTTCTATGTCGCCATCTTCGCTACCACCTCGCTCTTCATCGGTTATCACTATGCGCACTACAAGGGCAACGCGAGCGAGCTGGCCACGCGACTCAAGCAAATCCCCGGCCTCAGGGATGGGCGCGACCGCCATTTCGGGACCCTCGCGCTGCTCTGCGTCCTGTCGGCGGCCGTCATCTACGTGATCGCGAAGCACAGGTAACGTCGGCCGAACCGGGGATCGGCCGCGGTTCACGTCGGCGCGTGGAACCGGCTGGTCCCGGCGTGCGTCTCAGTTGCAGGAACCACGCAGACCGGGAGCAGCGATGATTGTCAATACAAACTCTATTTACCGGCCGATAGCGATCGGAATTGTCTCCGCCGCCTTGCTTATCGGCTCATTCCTGCTCGGGTCGGCCCAGTCTGGCTCGGCGACCTCCGCGTCAGGTGGGGGCAGCCATTCAGCCGCGTTCGTGCTGACTTCCTCGGGAGCCGGCGGGAAGATAACGGTCACCGGGACTGGAACTGTTACGGGAACGCCCAATCAGCTTGTCCTGTCCATGGGAGTGCAAACTAGCGCCTCGTCCGTTTCGACTGCGCTGGCAAAAGCCAACGCGGCCGCCAGGCGGGTGATCGGTGCGCTGAAGACCGGCGGCGTGCCGGCGGCCGACATCCAGACCTCCGGCCTGTCGATCTCGCCCAGCTACAGCGGCAAGAACCAGGTGCCGACCGGCTACGAGGTCAGCGAGCAGCTCACCACGACGCTGGGCAACCTCGCTAAGGCCGGCAGCCAGATCCAGTCGGCTGCTACCGCTGGCGGCAACGCGACCACAGTCGACGGAGTGTCACTGAACCTGACCGACACGAGCACCCTGCTGGCGCAAGCCAGGACCAGTGCCGTCCGCGACGCACACGCCAAGGCGGCCCAGTTCGCCCGCGCGCTCGGCCAGCCGCTCGGCAGCGTGATCAGCATCTCCGACCAGTCCCAGACGGTTCCTTACCCCGAGTTCAGCGCCGCCCTCGCCGCCGGCCGGGCGGCGGCCCCCTCGGTGCCGATCTCGCCCGGTAAGCAGCAGGTCAGCGAGCAGATCACGGTCGTCTACGCGATCGGCTGATACGCTTCGGCCATGACGTACGCGACCCGGACCGGTCACTGGTGGCGCCGCCGTTAGGCGGGCCTGGTTCGCGTATTCCGCAGCTCAACGAAGGCGACCGCCCGGTATCCGGCGGTCGCCTTCGTGCGTCAGCCACGATCCCGGCCTGATCAGGCAGGACAGACGCATGCCCGCACAGCCCGACGACCTCAGCGTCGACTACAGCGCAGACTTCGGTACCCCGCCGCAGCAGGGCGTGAGCCAGTTCGTCACCGCCGGCGGCGTCGCCGTGACCAGGACCGCCTCTCCGTTCGAGCCCGGCCTGCTGGCCGAGGTGACCAGGCAGGCCGACGAGCGGCGCGGCGGCACGTTCAGCTCGGGAATGGAGTACCCGGG
>OCZU010003344.1_pt1 | contig 10132 bp, 10 predicted proteins | sample 1539001 | NCBI WGS metagenome assembly OCZU01 (sample SAMEA3539306, study PRJEB22396) | soil metagenome | biome: tundra; feature: field; material: soil | place: USA | collected 2010-05 | depth 0.15 m | reverse complement strand
AGGCGATCACGTGGTCGAGCCCGCCGTAGCCGATGTCATAGGCCCAGCCGTCGCCACCCACGATCCAGACGCTCTTCTTCACCAGGGCGTCTGCCAGGCTCAGCAGGTCGCGCGATTCGGCGGTATTGAGGCCGGCGAGTTTCTCCTTGAGGAGTAGGACGCGCTCGCGCTGCGCGAAGATGCCCTGTTCGGTCTTCTGGTCGGCGTTGATGATGGCCTGTGCCAAGTCCTCGCCGATGGCGAAGCCCAGACGCCAGACCAGCTCGCGGGCGTATTCGCCCTGCTTGTCGGCGGCCAAACGCATGCCGAGTCCGAACTCTGCATTGTCCTCAAACAGCGAGTTGGACCATGCCGGCCCGCGGCCTTCCTCGTTGCTGCAATACGGCGTGGTCGGCAGATTGCCGCCATAGATGGAGGAGCAGCCGGTGGCGTTGGCGATCAGCATCCGGTCGCCGAAGAGCTGCGTCATGAGCTTAATGTACGGGGTCTCACCGCAGCCGGAGCAGGCGCCGGAGAACTCGAACAGCGGCTGGAGCAACTGGACGTCCTTCACCTGGCTCATGGAGAGCGCCTTGCGGTCGGTGTCGGGGATCTTCAGGAAGAAGTCCCAGTTGGCGGCTTCGGAGTCGCGCAGCGGGGGCTGCGCCACCATGTTGATGGCGCGGTGCTTCACTTCGCTCTTGCTCTTGGCGGGGCAGACCTGCACGCACAGGGTGCAGCCGGTGCAATCCTCGGGGGCGACTTGCAGGGTGTACTTGCGGTCCTTCATGTCCTTCCAGCGCGCAGGCACGGATTTAAACGTGGAGGGCCTTCCGCCCAGATAGCTGTCGTCGTAGACCTTGGCGCGGATCACGCTGTGGGGGCACACCAGCACGCACTTGCCGCACTGGATGCAAAGCGCCTCATCCCACTCGGGGATCTCGAGGGCGATATTGCGCTTCTCCCACTGGGCGGTGGCGACGGGGAAGGTACCGTCGATGGGCATGGCGCTTACCGGCAGGTCGTCACCTTCGCCGGCGATGATGCGGGCGGTGAACTTCTGGACGAAGTCGGGCGCCGCGGCGGGGACATACGGCCGGATATCGAAGAGCGCGGTGATCTTGTCCGGAACGTTGACCAGGTGAAGATGGCTGAGGGCCTCGTCGACCGCCGCGTAGTTCTTTTGCACGACGCTTTCGCCGCGCTTCCCGTAGGTCTTCTCAATGGCGTGCTTGATGGCGGCGATGGCTTCCTCGCGGGGCAAAACGCCGCTGATGGCGAAGAAGCAGGTCTGCATGATGGTGTTGATGCGGCCACCCATGCCGGTGAGTTTGGCGACTTCGTAGCCATCGATGACGTAGAACTTGAGCTTCTTGTCGAGGATCTGGTGCTGCACGAGGCGCGGCAGCTTGTCCCAGACTTCTTCGGGCCCGAAGGGGCTGTTGAGCAGGAAGGTGGCGCCGGGTTCGGCGTACTTCAGCATGTCCAGGCGCTCCAGGAAGGAGTACTGGTGGCAGGCCACGAAATTGGCCTTGGTAATCAGGTAGCTGGAGCGCAGCGGCCTGGGTCCGAAGCGCAGGTGGGAGGTGGTGATGGCGCCGGACTTCTTCGAATCGTAGACGAAGTAGCCCTGGGCGAAGTTGTCGGTCTCTTCGCCGATGATCTTGATGGAGTTCTTGTTGGCGCCCACCGTGCCATCGGCGCCGAGGCCGTAGAACAGGGCGCGCACCGTGCCGGGGACCTCGGTCGAGAAGTCGGGATCGTAGTCCAGGCTGGTGTGGGTTACGTCGTCCTTGATGCCGATGGTGAAGTGGTTCTTGGGCGAAGTGCGCAGCAGCTCGTCGAAGACGCCTTTCACCATGGCGGGGGTGAATTCCTTGGAGGCCAGGCCGTAGCGGCCGCCGATCACCTTCTTTGCGACGCCCATTTCGGCGAACGCGGTGATGATGTCGCAGTACAGTGGCTCACCAGTGGCGCCCGGCTCTTTGCAGCGGTCCAGGACGGCGATCGACTGGACGCTGGCCGGCAGTGCGGCCACGAAGGTCTCGACCGCGAACGGCCGGAACAGGCGGACTTTGAGCACGCCGACCTTCTCACCGGCGGCGACCAGGACATCCACGGTCTCATGAATCACTTCCGCGCCGGAGCCCATGATCACGATCACGCGCTCGGCATCCGGGGCGCCTTCGTAGTCGAACAGGTGGTACTGGCGGCCGACGACCGCGGCGAACTTGTCCATGGCGTTCTGGACGATGGTGGGGGCGGCCAGGTAGTACGGGTTGGACGCCTCGCGCGCCTGGAAGTAGACGTCGGGATTCTGGGCGGTGCCGCGGAGGACCGGGTTGTTGGGGTTGAGCGCCCGGGCGCGGTGCGCACGAACCAGGTCTTCATCGATCATGGCGCGGAGATCGTCGGGGGTGAGCTGCTCGACCTTGGCGACCTCATGGGAGGTGCGGAAACCGTCGAAGAAGTGCAGGAACGGGAGGCGAGACTCCAGGCTGGCGGCCTGGGCGATGAGCGCCATGTCCATGACTTCCTGGACCGAGTTGGAGGACAGCATGCCGAACCCGGTGGAGCGGGCGGCCATGACGTCGCTGTGGTCGCCGAAGATGGAAAGGGCGTGAGCCGCCAGGGCCCGCGCGGCGATATGGAACACCGTGGAGGTGAGCTCACCGGCGATCTTGTACATATTGGGGATCATGAGCAGCAGGCCCTGCGACGCGGTGAACGTCGTGGCCAGGGAACCGGCCTGCAAGGCGCCGTGCAGCGCGCCGGCCGCTCCGCCTTCACTTTGCATCTCGACCACCGTCGGCACGGTGCCCCAGATGTTGGTCTTCTGCTCGGCGGACCACTGGTCCGCCCATTCCCCCATGTTGGATGATGGCGTAATCGGATAAATGGCGATGACTTCGTTAGTTTGATGCGCTACGTATGCGGCTGCTTCGTTGCCGTCGATTGTAACCTTCGGACGAGTGGTGGATGAGTTGGTCAACTCTCCCCTCCTTACCAAAATAGGATTCATTGCGTTAAGACCCATTATAAGACCTTTTTGTCGTAAAAATCTACGGTTTTTGAGCTGAAATGAGATTTTGGGGAAGTTGTTGGATTCATTGGGGCAGGAGGGGGAGCACGGGCAACTCCGGAGTGGGGCACGATTTTGACGGAACGAACCCAATTTGGGGATGGCGGGGCGGCGTGTATCTGGGCTTGGGAACATGACGAAACGAACCCAATTCTGACGTTGAGCCACTGGGAACAAGGGAATTGGAGTGATTGGAACGAACCCAAACGCGGCCTGCGGGGTGGCTTGGTTGCGGATGGGACGCAAGAGGCGCGGTTGACGAATATGAAGGAACGAACCCAATTTGGGGGCCGGGCAGGCGGTCCGGGCGTCGGTGCGAAACAAAGCCAATTTGACGCTGACGATCCACGGCGGCGGTGGCGGGACTGGCGTGTTTTCTGGTTGGCGTCGAGCTGTTTTGGTGATCATAAAAATGAAAACGGGCAGGAGCCAGGTCGCCCTGGGTCTGCCCTTGCCTCACAAGCTCATTGTAAAGCACGGGTACCCATCCACCCGCCGAAGAAGGTGGTAGATGCACCGGGCCGGGCGGCGGTGGCCGATGTGACGAAACGAACCCGATCCGGAGGCGGTGGTGGTGGCATGAGGCGCCTCCGCGAAAATTACGAAACGAACCCATTTTTTGGCGTTGGGCAGCTGGGAACAAAGGACTTGGACAAAACAAAACGAACCCAAATCCGGCACGCGGAATGGCGCGATCGCGAAAAGGGAACGCGGGAAGGCCGGCGTTGGCATCTGACGGAACGAACCCAATCCTGAGAAGGTGTGGGCGGGTGCGGAACGAAGCCAATTTGAGCGGATCGTCCATGGGGATGGTAGCCCTGCGGTCTCGCTGATTGGCGCCGAGCTGTTTGCTGTTGGGCATAGTTTAAAAAAAGGGCAGGAGCCAGGATGCCCTGGTTCTGCCCTTACCTTACAGGCTCATTGTAAATGACCAATACGAGGGCTTGCTCCCAGAGAAAGGGTCATGAGCGCCTTAAGGTATTGATAAGAAACGGCCGGACTTTCTTTCGAGCGGCTGTGACCGATTTACGGCCGTTCGCGACAATTGGGCGAAGTCGTGGCGGTATCGCGGCTCAGCATCAAGCGTCGAGGAGGCGATTCGCAATCCACGCCGACTGTGGTGGGCAGACCAAGTAGGGCCGGGTTCCAATGTGGTTCGGACTGAACGTCCTGACACCCAGTTTCAGACGTTAGTTCCAGGATTGTTGCCGGGATCGGTTCCCAGAGCATCATCAAGAGCGGCCTTTGAGATCCTGAGTCTAGGGCAAGCCCCGGAGCAATTCACGCCGACAGTACGGCTGTCAAAATCAACCAGCCAAAAAGTCGCTGGCCGTCCACACCGTGGGCACGGTCCGCTTTCGATGCAAGCTGAAAGTTTCCTAATAGTCATACACTGACTATTTCGACGTGAGCACCCGAAAACACTAATCCGGGCTTCAGAATCTCTACTTGCGGCATTCGATTCTGACGACCGCCTTCCTGGCTCGCTCTGCGATCGTAACGTTGTCAAGGTTGGGGTTCGGGGGCTGGGTTGCATATTCGATACCGTTGGCGTCAAGGAATGCTTGGACTGCGGCCTCCCGAATGGCGAAGTTGACGTTCTGAGGCACGTCACCGACCAGTTCGACTGTTTTCAACACGTCGAGTTTGCTCGACACGACGCCCATGACCGCTCCAGTTTGATCCAATAGCGGCCCGCCGCTGTTGCCAGGCTGCACCGGAGCGGTGATCTGGAGCATGCGGGTATCGTCGTGGAGGCCCGCCAAAGGACTCACTGTGCCAGTCGTTATATTGACCGAGGATGCCAGGATGCCTTGGAGGGGATAGCCGACCACCATCACGCTTTCGCCGAGTCTGGCTCGCTGCCCGCTGAGTGCGAGCGAGTCGGCTCTTTGCTTGATCGGGCCCACAACTGCCAAATCGTTTCGGACGTCGTCGGCAACAATGCCGACCGCCTGTCGGCCTGCAGAAGAGAACACGTCTATTTGAGTGCAGCTATCGACGACGTGGTGGTTCGTTATGACCTGACCGAAACGACCTACCAGGAAACCGGTACCGGCAAGAACTTCCTCTCCCGTTGGTTTGGGAGTCGGCTTGCTGCCGGGTTCACTGCTCGCCTTGCTTGGCTTCCAGTTCCTTGCTAACGTTTGCGCTTCCGCGAGTTGCCCCGGCGTCATGAGAGCCGCCAATTCGTCCCTCAGCGCGGTATAGTACCGGCGCATTCTGGCGAGGTCTTCCGGGCCGAGAAGATAGGAGTACTTCAGGTTGACGGTATCTGAGACAGCAAGGTTCGCCCACATGTGTGCTTGAACGTAATCTTGCGGCACCCCCCGACCGTCCTTGTATATCCGGGAAAGGCTTAGCTGCGCGTCTCCATCCCCTTGATCTGCCGCCGTGCGGAGCCACCGCACTGCCTCGGTATCACTCTGCGGCACTCCTCGGCCTTCCAGGTACATCAGACCGAGATCCCGCTGTGACCCGGCAGCACCCTGTTCGGCTGCCAACCGGTACCAGCTCGCAGCCTCCTTCGAATTGCGAATGAGCCTCTGGTTCCTGGAGTCGGCGACATTCCATTTCGATTCCGGCGTCAGGGCCATCACCTCAAACATCCCGTCTAGCCAGAAGCCAAGGTCAGCCTGGGCTGCTAAGAGGCCCTGCCGCGCGGAAGCCCGCAGCAGTTTGAGGCACTCGGCATAATCCTTTGGGACGCCATTTCCCAAACGGTACAGCAGGCCGAGCCTATATTCTGCCTTCGAGTGTTCCTGATTGGCTGCCAGTTGGTACCACTTTGCCGCCTCGTGGTAGTCCTTCCGGACACCGTCACCCTGTTCGAACGTCAGCCCGAGGTTGAACTGAGCGTTCACCTCGCCCTGAGTGGCGGCGGTGCGGTACCATCGCACCGCCGCGTAATCGCCGGCCTTGTAGGCGCGCTCGGCGGCGGCAACATCTGCGATCGCAAACTACGTCTCCCATAAGCAACAGTCCGACCCTCGCAAGCAGGAAAAGCCCGGCGGCGATCGAAACGGTGCTGTTCGCTCTTGGCTGATCCATTCTATCCTCCACTCGTGGTTCACGGGCCAACAGATTCCGAAGCCTCATTCGCAGGATAGTGCCGCCCGCCGCCAGTTGTTCTCAAGAATCTGCGCTTCCGAGGTGGGGACGGAGCGCTTTACTTCGGCGCCGGCGCAAATGAAATCCTTCCCTTCGGTAGGGGGATCCGACCCCGGTATTATGTGTTCCGTACGATACGGTAAAATGTTGGGTAAATGAAATATCGAGTGTACCTGGAACCAGACGAGGACGGGGTGTTTGTGGCCACCTGTCCCGCTTTGCCTGGGTGTGTTTCCCAAGGCCGAACGCGCGTGGAAGCGACCGGGAACATCCGTGAGGCAATCGAAGGTTACCTCAAGAGCCTGAGGAAGCATGGTGACCCAGTGCCTCCGAGCATTCTCGAAGAGGTCATTGAGGTTTCCAGCGGATGACGTTGCCGGTGGTTTCCGGCAGCGAGGCGGTCAAGGCATTCCGAAAGGCCGGGTATGAATTCGATGAGCAGCATGGCAGCCATATCATTCTCCGTCATGCCAAACCGCCGCACAGACGTCTGTCCGTTCCCAACCACAAAGAACTCGCCAAGGGTACTCTCCGGACGCTGATTCGAGAAGCCGGGCTTACCGTGGAGGAATTCGCGCGGCTACTTTAGGATCGGTGACACAGCGGGCCGGTCGCGGCGTGAGTGCGAATCCCTGCCGTAGAGCGCTGGTCAATACTCATCCGCGTGCTGCTCCACACGCTGTTCCCGATTCAACGCAGGAACAAGGCGAGCGGCAATCCGAATCGCCGCGAGAGCCGCCGCGCATGCTCGCCGTTGATCTGGCGCTTGCCTGTCATTACCGCAGACACAATGGATTGCGATCCGAAACAATCCACTAGATCCACCTGTTTCAAGCCGCCCTCTTCCATCAAGTGTTCCAATAGGGCGAGTGGTTGCATGGCCTCAATCCGGCCCTTCATGCGCCGCTCGTCGTAGTCATCCACCAGGCGCTCCAGCAACTCAATCAGCCGTTCTTCTTCTACCGTCCTTTCCCGGGAAAGCGCAAGCTTCATCAGGAGTTCGGCCAGCCGGTCATGCTCCCCATCGGTGCGGATGACACCCGGCAGGTACTTGGCCAGCAGCCGTCCGTACTTTTTCTCATCGATGACATCGATTACGGGCATAGGTCCTCCACATTCGTTCGGTCATACTCGGCGTGAGTCAAGAGCGCGCGGAAGAAGAGGCGCTGCAACTCCCAACTGACACAGCAGAGCAATCGGTAGTTGTTTCCACCTACGTTGAAGATGAGGGTCTTGCCCACCTGGTCGGCACTGGGGTAAAATTTCCGGACGTCCATCAGGCTACGACACTCGGCGGCGGTAATCACCGTCAGCCACCGCGTTACCGGCGTCACCGAATCCGGATGACGCCGCGCCGCTTTCAGAGCGTTGTAGCGGCTGGTGACCTTCACGGCTTCATTATCGCATTTTGCTAAGTCCTGTGCCGCCGGCCATTCGCGCCGACGTAGCCGCGTTCGCCGGCCCCCCATGGCGCCTACACTACGCTCGAACCTACCCACATCACCGTTTCCAGCACGGACAAAGGCTACCAGGGTGACGCCGCGCTGGAGATGCTGTTCCACGAATCGTCGCATTCGTTGGATGAAAAGGTGCGCACCGCTTTGGAAAAGTAGCGCCTCGCGCGGGGCCTGGTTTTCAAGTGGCGAGGTTTCAGTCACGCCGTTCTTTTCCATACCGCCGGCGAAATCGCGCCGCTACCTGCCCGGCTACGAGATGTATGGCGTCCGGAATCGTATCTTCGTGGACGGTTGGCCTGAAAGCCTGTTGTCCCTACGTGGATGACGTACCAGCCTTGAGCTTCTTGACCTGCTCTCGGCACTCTTTGAGCTTCTTGCGGTATCGGTCCTTCCATCCTGCGTGTGCCGCCTCCTTCTGTAGCAGCTCGAAGATTATCGACCCTGCTTCCTTCCCGTACTTCTTAACGTAAGATTGTTCAGTCCGCAATCAGATCACCTTAGAAATCCAGGCCGCCCTCAACCTTCGATGCCGCTAGACAACCCACCGCAAAATCCCTCACGGTCTGCTTCTGCAAGACCATGCGCCAACTTTCCTCGGTTGTCTCTGGAGGTCGCTTTACAGCAGTATTCATGCAAGCCCGAACCGCAACGGCATAGGGCCGCAAGTGTTCCATCGTGCCGAGCCATTGCATCGCCTCACGAGTCGAACCGTACTTCAGTTCCAACCCCTTCGTCGCAATATCAGCGGCGGTCGCCAACTGGATTCGGTAGCTGGTAACCATCCCTTCAGACATGGACGCTGCCGATGAAAGACCGCCCGAATACCATTCTTGGCCGGTTGACGTATCAGTCCTTTGAGTAGTCTGATTTGCGTTATCGTGTACGGCGGAGACGATGCTGCACGCCCCCATGCATGCCACTAGGACGCCAACTATCCAGAATATCCCATGAAGAGGTTTGACTGAACTACGTTCACCGTCTATGGTCCCCCTCACGCATCGGCAATAAAGCTCGGCGATATTGATGGAGAACCCCATGTCCAACGTCATCGAACTGCGCCCTGGCGGGGAAGCGGGCGATCCGGCCGATGGTGGCTACGAGGATACGGAGTTTGAGATCCTAGATGCTGGCGCGGATCAATATATTGTTGCGGGCGTGTCTGGAACCACAGCATCGGCCCGCACGGTAGTGCGCTTGGTCTTATAAAACATGGAATTGAGGAGGGCGGTGTAAGACAGACCTCCCATGCGGATCTTAGCCCCAGACCTCGGCGAAGTCAGTTGCTAACTCCGAGCAGCTTCAATTCGGGGAAGTCCTGGTGGTATCGCGACTGGTCTAGTGTGAGAAGGCGATCCGCACGGAACAGAGCATGAGCGCCGACGAGGAAATCCACCAGCAGTCGCTTCGGGTCGCTACCGCCGGAGAGCCTTCTTCGTTGGGCATAGATTGCGAAGCGAAGTCCAGCTTCGCGCCAGATTTGATCTCCCAGATCGAACTCGATCATCAGTTGGGTCTGGTGCAGGAAGTCATCCACGAAGCTTTGCGAAGCTCCCGGATAAGCGAGCAGTTCCGCGTATACCGGCCCGCATACAATCAAGCCACCGTCGGAACGCGCTCGGGCGAGCAACGCCGCAATTTCTGTCGCCAAGGGTTCCGCGGACCAAAGGGCGGAAGGAATGTTCGTATCAAGCGCGGTGATCACTCGACAGTGGACTCCCCGTCTCGGAGGTCCGCCACCCAAGCGTTAATATCGTCTTTGCCGCGAAATGCCGGCAGCGCGCCAATATACCGCGCAAACGGGTTTGCCTCCTGACGGTGGCGGCAGATCAGGGTGCGCTCGCCTTCGATCACGAATTCCACTCTGTCGCCTTCGTGCAGACCCAGGCGCCGACGAATCTCTTGCGGGATCGTGATCTGGCCTTTGCTGGTCACGGTGGCGGCGAGACGATTCATATCGATGTTCCTTACATTAAGATTATAGCTCCTTACCCGGACTCGCGAAACCTGGTTCTCTTCGTGGTATGCGTGCCGCTGGGCAACGCGGGTTTGGTCCAAACAATTAGAATCTTGTAAACTCTTGTGACCATTGACACTTTTGAGCCCCAGCGTCTATACTTCTGCATGTCTGAATTCGCTCAGAATCCTCCGCCGGAAACGTTACAGTTTCAACACGCGGAGCCACTTCCTGAAGTCAGTCGGAGCGCCGGTTCCGGGCCGCTCTGCGTAGTCTGTAAACGGCCGACAGGAAGCACCTACTTTCACGCGCAGGGGCACGTGGTATGTCCCATGTGCGCGGATCGAATTCAGTCCGGCCAGCAGGCGCCGGCACCGGTTTCCCTGGCGCGCGCCTTTCTATACGGAGCAGGCGCGGCCCTCGGCGGCTGCATTCTGTATGCGACCGTATCCATTGTGACTGGCCTCGAAATCGGCCTGATCGCGATCGTGGTCGGCGTCATGGTGGGTAAGGCAATCCGCCACGGCTCGCACGGTTTGGGCGGACGCC
>OCZU010003343.1_pt1 | contig 10132 bp, 8 predicted proteins | sample 1539001 | NCBI WGS metagenome assembly OCZU01 (sample SAMEA3539306, study PRJEB22396) | soil metagenome | biome: tundra; feature: field; material: soil | place: USA | collected 2010-05 | depth 0.15 m | reverse complement strand
AACGGGCAGGTCAACGACACGATCGAGTTTCCGAGCGGCACAGGTTACCCGGGCACGCGGCCCTGCTCATGTCTGGCATTGGCGGCAGGTCCGGGATCTGCTTGACGACCGTGCCCCCGGAGCACATTGTGACGCTGGCAGGCCCGCTTGGGCCGGATCTAGCCTGGTGAAGTCGCACGCGCAGTATCAGCGCGCCGTTATCGCGGTGTCTGCGCAGGCCAGCGCGGTGCGGTCACGGGACGAGACGTCCCATCCCAGGCGCTCGCGGCAGGTGGCTGGCCACACTCCGCGCGGGTACTGTCTACTAGTAAGCAGTAGAGGGAGACGATCAAGATTGAGTGAGCTGCCGCTCGAAGAGGTGCCCGCCGCGTCAGATGCCGTGCACCAGGCCGCTGACGGCCGGGTGATCCACATCACCGAGGGCGGCCAGCGTATCGCCGCGATCGTGCCCGAGTCTGTGCTCAGGTCCCTCCAGGCCGCCGAGGATGCCGAGGATGCCGCCGAAGCCGACGCCGCATTCGATGAGCCCGGCGAGGACATCCCCTGGGAACAGGTCAAGGCCGAACTCTGACCCCGTGGCCGCCTACACGGTGCAGGTTCGGCCACACGCGCGCCGGGGACTCCGCCAGCTTGACAGATCGGCCCGGGAAGCCATTACCGAGGTGATCGATGGACTGGCGATCAAGCCACGGCCACCCGGTGCGAGCGCCCTCAAGGGACACCGGCCATACCTGCGTGTCCGCTCGGGTGACTACCGGATCATCTATGCCGTCGATGAGCGCGCAAAGACTGTCCGGGTGGCGGCGATTGGGCACCGACGTGAGGTCTACCGCAATCTCACGCTCTGAAGCATCCGCCAGCGGCTTCCCTGACCGTTTGCAGCGCACTGGCCTGCGGCGCTGCAGGCGTAAAGAACAGCCGGGGAATGCGCCGGGCTGGCTCGTGCGGGTGCTCAGCCCGTCAGAACTGCGCGCTCAGCCCGTTGGGAGACGTCCTCGTCGGCTCCAGCCCGCCAGCCGTCAGCAGCCAGCCCGCCTCGGCCAGCCGCTCCCAGCTCTCCATCAGCAGCCCGGCGGCTCGCGGCTCGCGCTCCTGCAGCCAGCCGCCCATCGCGGTGAGCGTCTCGTCCACCCGGCGCAGCTCGGCCAGCACCATCTCGCGCTCGGCTTCGGTCAGCCGTAGCGGCACGTGGGCGCCGCTCAGCTGTCATCGCGGCACCTGCTGCACTGGAAGCGGTGCAGGTCGCTGAAAATCGAGCCCACCGACCGCCTAATCGCGTGGCCCTCCAGCAGCACCCGCTGAGCAGCCCGGATTGACAGCTGATCGCGGCAAACCAGGGTGTGTGGCACCGCACGTGCCCGCTGGCGCTGCTCCGGTGGCAGCTGCCAGCCGACCGGGTACCGTCGGCCGTCCCGGTTGACCTGTACTTCGACCACAACCGTGTTCACAGTCCCCAGTGTCGTTCACTGGGTGCCCGTCCGTGACGCAGCCCCGCGCCCAGCCGGCGGCCAAGCGTTATCAGGCAGCTGGCCGGGCAGCGCGCGTACCGGGCCGGGCCGCCCAGCAGGCCGTCGAGACGTGGTGTTCAGCCGCCGCCATGGGGGACCTGCCCCGCAGAATCTCGTGAGATCTTCCAGAAATCATGGGTGATCCCCGGGACTGTGAGGGATGTGAAGGATTGCTGGAAAGTTCTCCCCGCGCGCGCGAGACAGAATCTTCACAGAATTACGGCTAGATCTGTAGGCCGCCTATAGGGCGTAATAATGCTCACACCCTTCACATCCTTCACTGCGCACGATCCTTCACATCGTTCACGGTGTCTTCCAGCACACATCCATCACGTATCACCAACAAGTCCCGCGCCGCCGGGCTGCTCTTCTCCCCTGTACGGCTCCTCGAACAGGTAGACACCCTCGGCTTCTCCCACTCCTCGCAGGCGTGGAAGAACCTCACCGACGACTTCCAGCGCGAGTTCGCCGCAAGCGCGCTCTCCACGACGTGGCCCAGCCAGTGGTGGCAGCAGTGGAAACCGGTCGTGGACCGGCAGATGCCCCTCGTGGACGCCTGGTGGCGCAGAGGGCTGCCCCTGTCCACCGGCGCGTTGGAGACGATGCTCTCCGGTCCCGTCAAGGGCGCGTTCACCGGGCGACAGGCATACTTCGGGAACGTGCGACGCACCGCGATGCTCCTCAACCTCATCACCTTGCAGATCAACCGCTGGCTCAAGAGCCCCGAGCGCATCGCCGAACTGCTGAGCAAGGACGCCGAGGCCGCCAACGGCTTCGCTGCCCCTGCCCGACAGTGGCTGGACTCAGGACAGGAACGGTCCCTGTACGACGAGCAGACGATTCAGCAGTTCCTGGACGGCGATAGCTGATGGCCTCACCCGCCAAGCGCGTCGTCAGCCCTCAGCACGCCCAGTTCTGGGCGAACCTGCCTGCCCTGCACGTGGTGGACGTCGAGACCACGGGCCTGGACGCGGGCGACCGCATCATCTCGGTGGGGTTCGTGAAGGTGCTGCGCGGCAAGACCCTGGATACGTGGTCGTCGCTGGTGAACCCACGCGGCAAGTTCATCTCCCGAGGTGCCGAGGAGGTGCACGGCCTGGTGGACTCCGACCTCACCGACGCCCCGACCTTCGACAGCCTCCGCGACAGCATCGGACGCTGGCTCCAACCCGACGTCATCTTCGTCGGGCACAACCTCGGATTCGACTTCTCGATGCTGCGCCGGGAGTTCGAGGCCAGCGGCTCACCGCTCACGACCCTCACCGGCCTGGACACGATGACCCTCGCAGCGGCAGCCGGTATCGCCGCTGGACGCATCTCCCTGAGCGAACTCCTCGAGCGGTTGGGCCTGGCCAACAGCGCCGAGCACACAGCGGTCGGCGACGCCCTCGCCACCGCACAGGCGGTCATCGCACTCTTGGGCCTGCTCGTGGACCAGGGACGCACCAGCATCGACGACCTCACCTTCACCACCGACAGTGTCCTCGTCCGCGAACTGTCCGAGCAGGAAGTGCAGGAACTCCTGCCGGACACCCCGGAGCACCACGCCTCCCACAGCCAGCCGATGATGCTTCCCGAGCAGCGGCAGGAGGCTCTTGACTACTGCCTCTCCGTCGGCTGCACCATCTTGCAGCGACGAATGCAGGACGCCCTGGCAGGCCCCGAGGACGCACGATGGGTCGTCGCCTGGGCCATCAAGAGCCTCACCGAAGGCATCGACGCAAGCCGGGCGGAGGACCGGCTCTCCCGCGAAGTGGCGGGGCGCCTGCTCGCGGGCATCGGACGGGCCGTGCCACGAGCCCGAGACAGCCAGTACGCCCGCGACACCTACAAGAAGCTGATGCCTGCCTTCGCCCATTACGGCGCCTGCGCCGACACGCTGGTCGCCGGCGAGCGATGCGACTGCTGCCAGCGAGGCACGAGCCTATGCCGCCTCCTGCGGGTGCGACGCAACCTGGCTCACGCCTACATTCACGTGAAGTACTACGACGACTCACCCGCTCGCAACGCTAAGCGCAAGAAGGCCGAAGTGTCCTCTGCGGAGGACGAGCTGACCCGTGCCGCCAAGTTCCTGCCCATCACCTCACCGAAGGAGAAGGGTGGCAGAGGCGGCTCCCGCGTCGGGTTCTTCCACGAGCTGGTGAAGCTCGGCGATCTGGACGCAGCCGGGTACGGCGCCGCGCAAGTGGCTCGCATTCGTCGCCAGCGCAAAGGCTTGGAGTGGTCCCGCAAGACGCTGGAAGTGGCATGGGACAGGGGCTGCCGCAACCTGATGCTCACCGACGAACTGACGGCGCTCATCTCCATCGGGGCAGGCGCAGGCCGTGAGCGGACACGCACCCCGGAGGAGGCGCTGGCCGACCTCACCCTCGCACGGGCACACCTACAAGCTGCTGAGGAGTCCAACCCCGGGGTGTGGGAGGGCAAGACCCGCAGGGAGGTGCTGACGCGGCGCTCCACCAGCCTGGACACGCGCATCGCCAAGTTGGAAGCGCGCATCACCATGAAGGTCGAGAACGGCGCAGACGACCAACCGGCACCCGAGCCCGCGAGCAAGGGTGCCGGTGTGCGCAACCCGCGACCGGCCCGGCGTCTCCTGCTGGGCCAGATGCGCCCCGTACGCGTGGAGCAGAACGCAGAAGAAGCCGCGTTCGCCGCCGAGGCATCCCAGGCTGAGTACGGCTGACAAGCCGGATGGCATCGGGCTATTTCTCAAGTCTCCCGCGCCTGCCTGCCGCCGAAGTGGGAGGTGGGCGAGGAGGCGTGCATGTCGCGGGGACTGAAGCACGCTCCTCGGCGCGCTTCACCTGCTCCTGGCCGCCATCCCCACCCGGGCCGCGGCCTCCGATGGTCGCGTACCGTCTGCGACAAGGTCCTCCTCAGTGTTGGCGGCAGCACCGACGACGGTCCGACTGCACCCGCCACGGCTGGTTCCATTTCTCAGCCCCAGGGGCGGAACGGCATAAGACACTCGCGGGTGACAGGCGAGGGCCCGCCGAGGGCCGGCGGGTCGACAGCAAAGAGCTAGCGCTGCGCGTCCAGGAAGGCGAGGATCGTGGCAAGCATTTCGGGCCTGCCCAGAGCGTCGTGGGCGCCCGGCACGCTAGCGAACTGGGCGGACGGGATGGCCGCAGCCAACTCGGCGGCCGAGGCGCGGGGGTCTCGCTCGCCGATCACGACGAGGGTGGGGACGGTGATCCGGGCCAGCGCTTCCGGTGGCGTTCCGACGAAGCTGTCCAAGACGAGTAGGAGTGCCTGCGGGTCGACACCACGCTGGGCCATCCAGTCAACCATCGCCCGCTCCTGCGGCTCGAGCGGGGTGCCCTCGACCATCGCGGTGAGTAGCCGTCGGTGGCCAGCGGTCCGGTCGCTGGCTGGCCGGGTCACGTCGAAGCCCTGGCCGGCTATCACCGCCCTGGCCGGCCTCGCCCCCCGGACGAGCATCCGCAGCACCACTCGGCCGCCCATGGAGTACCCGAATAGGTCGTAGCCGTTGTTCGGCAGGCCGAGCGCTGACACCACGGCCAGCCCATCGTCGGCTAGAACGTCGGGCGGATAGGCCGACGCCTCATGCGGGCGGCCGCTGGCGCCGTGGCCACGCAGGTCAGGCATGATCACCCGGTGGCCGGGGGCGGCGAACGCGGCCGCGAGCCCGTGGTCGATCCACTGCTGGCTGTCGCTGGAGAAGCCGTGGACGAGGACGAGCGGCCGGCCCTCGCCGAACTGCCGGTAGGCCAGTTCCACCCCGTCCGGCGCGGTGCAGCGGTGGATCACCGGGTCCGCCTCCATCTCTGGACTGTAGCGTCCAGACCGGGGGCGGGCTGGCGGCAAGGGAGGTGTGGGTGCGGCGGCGGCCATGGCGGGGATTGTGCGCGCCGCCCCGCTGGACGCAACCACTCGCCACGTGGCCGACCTTGTTGGCTGGCTCGTCGGTTCGCCCGGAAGGCCCTGGTTACCACGGTTTACGCTGTCCTGGTTCGTGCGGCGGTGTCTGTTCCGCAAATCTGGGCAAGTGGCGCGAACGCCCCAGCCCAGGTATTCGCCCAACAAGGTCCACATGGCCTGCAGCGTGCGACACGGCAACCGGTCAGTGCCGGGCGCCCAACGCCCGCCAACCCGCGTACGGCAAACCCGACAATCCAGCGCCATTGCCTCAAGAAATAGCCCGATCCATCCGGTTTGTCAGCCGTACCCATCCCAGGCCAAGCCCGGGAGCCAGACCCCCGACTACTGACAGGCGGGCCGCGCACCGTTCAGCGCCACCACCAGGTCCGCCCGCAGCGTGGCGTCGACGACGTGACCGGCAGCGCGGAGTGCGAGGGTGAGCGCACCAACCAGGCCATTCGGGGCCAGCGAGAGGTTCTCCGGAAGCAGGTCACGAAGCCTCTGAACCATCGCGGGGCTACATGCAACTGACCCGGCCAACACGGTCGGCGCACCGGGTTCGACTCGAGTCAGCATCGCGCGGGTGGACGCCGCGAGCGCAGTCGCGGCCCGGTCCAGAAGGTCCGTTGCGACGGCGTCGCCAGGTGCCGACGCGGCGCAGTGTGCAAACCGGCCCGCGCCGTGCGCCGGGACGTCGCCGTAGACCGCGCCGGTGAGAGCGCTGGGCGTGAGTTCTTCTGGTGAGACTCCCAGTTCGGTGGCCACGCGAGCGGTCAGCATGGTGGCCGGACCCAGGCCGTCGAGATCGGCGAGGACTGCGCGGAGCACCTCCCGCCCGAGCCAGACCCCGCTGCCATCGCCGCCAAGGAACCAGCCCCAACCCCCTGCCGTGGCGGTGAACTTGCCATTGTCGACGACGGCACTCATCGAGCCAGTCCCGGCGACGGTGACCACGCCGACCCGCGCCTGGTCCCAGAGGAGAAGGCGGCCGGTAGGTCATTACCAATCCAAGACGGTGTCCCTGGCACCATCTCGTGCCACAGAGCGGTCGCCTCCCGAACGGCTGCGCCGCCAGCGACGGCGAGAGCCCCGGCGGTGAGCTGCCCAGCGGGAACCGTCCCGAGCGCCTGTTCGACCGCCGCACGCAACGCACGTTGAGCCGCTTCCAGGCCCACCGAGTTGACGTTCGAGCCACCGGCGATCCCCATGCCGACGACGGTGACCGCCTCCGTCTGCACATCGGCAAGCACCGCCTTGGTGGAGGTGCCCCCGCCATCAAGTCCAAGTATCAGCATGAGGGTGACGGTGCATGCTGCTGCCGATCTCGCCGGAAGGCCGAAGTGTCGGCGTGGCGCAGCCGACGCGCTCAGGCTGGTGGTGTGCCGCAGCCCGCTCCATCGCGTCGCCGTGCAGGGGAGGATCCGTGGTTGCCTCACGCTGTGTAGTTGCCGGTGCCATCGACTGGGGCCTTTGTCCCGCTCCTTCAAGGGACCCTAAAGCCCACTAAACGCCGATGCCTGTTCGAGCATTACGGCGTGCAACTGTGGATGCCGGAGGCCGGCGGCCTGGTCGACTTCCAGGCCGAAGGGCACGAGGCGATGATGATCGGGCTGGGGATCCAGTCGAAGCGGGAGATTACCCGGACCCGGATCCGGGTCCGCACCGCGATGGCAGCCCAGACCCGCGAGCAGGGCCGGTACCTGGGCGGTCGGCCACCATATGGGTACCGATTGGCGGATGCGGGCCCGCACCCGAACCGGGCGCACGCAGCATGGGGACGGCGGGGCCGCCGGCTGGACACCGACCCGGAAACCGCCCCGATCGTGCGGTGGATCTTCGCGCAACGGCTGGCCGGGCACAGCCTGGCCCGGATCACCCGGGCACTCAACGAGGCGGGCATCCCGTGCCCGTCAGCAGCCGATCCCGGCCGCAACACTCACCGGGCCGGGCTGGCGTGGTCGCTGACCACGGTGCGGGCGATCCTGGCCAACCCGCGTTATACCGGCCGGCAGGTGTGGAACCGGCAGCCTTCGGCCATGGACCTGATCGATCCGGCGAACACCGGGCTCGGGCACCGGCAGGTGCAGCGGTGGGCCCTGCCCGAGGGCTGGGTCATCTCCGCCCGCCCCGCGCACCCGGCGCTGGTCAGCGAGGAGGATTTCATCGGCGTGCAGGGCATCCGCGCCCCTCGCGAAAACCCTGATAGGGGTCGCCAGTACCGGCTGGCCGGGCTCATGCGGTGCGGAATCTGCGGGCGGCGGCTTGAGTCCTGCTGGGCCAACAACCGGGCGGCCTACCTGTGCCGCCACGGCTATTCCAGCACCAGCACCCGGGACCCCGCCCGGCCCAAGAACCTCTACATCCGCGAGGACCACATCCTGCCGCACCTGCCTGCCCTGTTCATCCGCCTAGTCGGCACGGAAACCCCCGCCGGGCGGAAAAGGCGCCGCACCCGGCATGGAACCGACGTCACAACGCCAGTCAGCGACGCAAAGGCGATCAGCTACCTGCGTTCCAGCCAGATCACCCTCACCTACGACCCGCGGTCGGAAACCCTGCAGGCAGACACCACCGAAGCCGTGACAGCCATCATCGGCCGCGCAAGCTAACACCCAAAGGGCTCCGCGCCCACAAACCGAAGAAACGCCGAGAGGTAAGGAGGAACGCAGGTCAGCGGGCTAAGCGCCCGGCACGGGCGTGAGCCTGCGCTCGGGTGACGCTCCACCATGCCCGAAATCGGCCAGATATGTACAAATAGTGTGTCCGAGGGGGGACTTGAACCCCCATGCCCCTTTCGAGGCACTAGCACCTCAAGCTAGCGCGTCTGCCTATTCCGCCACCCGGACGTGTGCCGGAGCACGTCGATCCCGTTCCGGCCGCCTCACGATAGCAAATCCCAGCCGATCACGGCGAAAAGTGCTGACCCGCGCCGAACCCGGTCAGCGCACCGCCAGCCGAGCCGCCCGCGGTGCGGCGCCGGATGCGACCATGGACAGGTGACGCCGAATCCAGCCACCGCGGTCCCCACTGCGCAAGAAGAAGTCGCGGGCCTGTGCAGCGACCTGATCAGGATCGACACCTCGAACCGGGGAGACCACTCCGGGCCGGGCGAGCGCCTGGCCGCCGAGCACGTCGCCAGGCTGCTCGACGAGGTCGGCCTGGAGTCGACCATGCTGGAGTCCCATCCCGGGCGGGCGAGCGTGGTGGCCCGCATCCCCGGTGCCGACTCGCTGCGCCCGGCCCTGCTCATCCATGGTCACCTGGATGTGGTCCCCGCGGACGCGGCGGACTGGCGGGTGCCGCCGTTCTCCGGCGAAATCACCGGCGGGTGCGTCTGGGGCCGCGGGGCGGTGGACATGAAGAACATGGACGCGATGATCCTCGCGGTGATCCGGCAGCGGCTGCGGGAGGGACGCCGCCCGCCGCGCGACATCGTGCTCGCCTTCGTGGCCGACGAGGAGGCCGGCGGGAAGTGGGGCGCCCGGTGGCTGGTTGACAACCACCCGGGCCTCTTCGAGGGGGTCACTGAGGCGATCGGCGAGGTCGGCGGGTTCAGCGTCACGATCGGCGGCCGGCGCCTCTACCTCCTGCAAACCGCTGAGAAGGGCATCGCCTGGCTCCGGCTGACCGCGCACGGCACCGCCGGCCACGGGTCCATGCTGCAGCCGGACAACGCCGTGACCGAGCTGGCCGAGGCCGTGAGCCGGCTCGGCAGGCACGAGTGGCCGGTGCGGCTAACCCCGGCGGTCGAGGCATTCCTCCGTGAGGCCTGCGACGCTCTCGGTGTCGAGTTCATGCCCGACTCGTGGCCCCAGGTGCTCGGCAAGATCGGTTCGCTGGCCCGGCTGACCGGGGCCACTCTGCGCAACACCACCAACCCCACCGTCCTCAACGCTGGGTACAAGGTCAATGTGGTTCCACAGGTGGCGTCTGCGGAGGTGGACGGCCGATTCCTCCCCGGCCATGAGGAGGACTTCCTCTCCGAGGTGGACAACCTGCTCGGGCCAACCGTGCACCGCGAATTCATCCATCACGACATCGCGGTGGAGACCACCTTCGACGGGGACCTGTGCGAGGCGATGACCTCGGCGTTGCTCTCCGAGGACCCAGCCGGGAAGGTTGTCCCGTACTGCCTGTCGGCGGGCACGGACGCCAAGTCCTTCAGCCGGCTCGGGATCAGGTGCTTCGGCTTCGCCCCGCTGCAGCTTCCGCCGGACCTTGACTTCTCCGGCATGTTCCACGGCGTGGACGAGCGCGTCCCCGTCGACGCGCTCCGGTTTGGCGTGCGGGTCCTGGATTCCTTCCTTGATCGGTGCTAGCTCCGGGCCCAGTGACCGCGGCGGGTACGGCGGTTTCCTGAAATCAGCCGATGGGCACTTTGGGTAGTGTTATCGTTACTCACTGTGCGAGACTGGGTCCGGCCGGGCCCGAACCCCTCTGCGAGTGCCCGGACGGAAATGCCCGCACGAAACCGGTCCGCGGCGAGGAAGGTCGCCTGAGAACCGGTGCCGGACCATGACCCGGGCCGCGCGTGAGTGTCCGTGTATAAGGCGCGGGCGTACCGCGACGCGGTCAGGGCCTCCGGCATCCGTGTCCCGGAAGATTGTCGCGGCCGATGGTGGTCACCACCCGCTCAGGCGGCCACGGTCAGCCGGCTTGCTCACGTAGTCCGCCACTGACCGTGGCCGCCGTGGCCACCTGTGCCCGGCTGGGCCGCGCTGGGCTGGGCCGCGCCAGGT
>OCZU010003342.1_pt1 | contig 10138 bp, 5 predicted proteins | sample 1539001 | NCBI WGS metagenome assembly OCZU01 (sample SAMEA3539306, study PRJEB22396) | soil metagenome | biome: tundra; feature: field; material: soil | place: USA | collected 2010-05 | depth 0.15 m | reverse complement strand
ACCGCCGCGCCGAGCTGGTCGGCCGCCGGGCCAAACCTGATCGCCAGCCGGGTCCGCCCGCTCGCGGCCGGCAGCGGCCCGGTGTTCATCGCCCCGACGATGATCTCCGCTGGTCCCGCCCCCGGAGCGGCGGCCTCGTCGTCAAGCTCGCCGTCCAGCATGTACTGCCGGTCCGCGGCCAGCGCCAGCTCAAGCAGCGTCCCGGCGAAGCAGCTACCGGGCTCGATCAGCGCGATCAGCGACCGGCTGGTCGAGTCCAGCCGCCGCAGCGTCCGCTTCCACAGCCCGATGATCTCCCGCGCCAGCCAGTCCCCGTCGCCCGCTCCGGCCGCCAGCAGCTCATCGGTCGCGATCACTGCGGCCAGATCCCCGGTGGTCCGCAGCAGCCAGGTGCCGAGCTCGGCTTGCTCGAACCTGAGCCACGTGATCGCGGCGTCCAGCTCGCGGGCCGCGGCCAGCGGCCAGGCGCCGGCCCCCGCGGCGTGCAGCCCGGCCATGTCGCCGGGAACCTCATCGGGTCCGGCGATGGTCAGCGTGGCGGTCGCTGCCTGCCGGTCCAGCTCGACCCGGACATGGTCATAGACGATGGTGTCCTCATTGGCATAACGGGACAGCTCGGGCAGCTCGACGCCCTGATGGCTAGCGCCGGAGCCGGGCCGCTCGGGGGTCCGGGACGAGCTGAGGACGGCCCGTTGCGCCATCTGATCGGCAGCGGCGCCGAAGTCGCTGGGCCGCGCGATCTGGTCGACCAGCCGCCAGGCGAGCGCCCGCTCACCCCGGACGCCCTCGGCTGTGGTCGCGAACAGGTCGGCGAGGTCGCGGCGGACGCCGCGCTTGTCGGTCAGCCGGGTCAGCCCGCCGGTTCCTGGCAGCACGCCGAGCAGCGGCACCTCGGGCAGGCTGACCACCGACGAGCCGTCGTCGACGAGCAGGATCTGCTCGCACGCCATCGCCAGCTCGTAGCCGCCGCCAGCGGCAGTGCCGTTCAGCGCGGCAAGGTAGACCTGGCCCGAGCAGCCGGTCGCGTCCTCGATTGCGGCTAGCGTCTCGTTGCAGAACTTACAGAAGTTGACCTTGAAGCCATGCGCGGACGAGGCAAGCATGCCGATGTTGGCACCAGCGCAGAACATGCGTTCCAGCGCGCTGGTGAGCACGACGGCGCGGACGCCCGGGTAGCTGAACCGCAGTCGCTGTACCGCATCGGCCAGCTCGATGTAGACGCCCAGGTCGTAGCTGTTCCGCTTGAGCTCGTACCCGGCCGACTCGCCGTCCTGCGCAAACCGTGCGTCCGGCGTCACGTCGAGGGTCAGCGTGGCCACCGCGCCGTCGACGGCCAGCCGCCAGTGCCGGTAGCGGTCAGGCTCGGTGTCAAAGCGCATCTGGACTCTCCCCGTGCCCGGCCGGATGCCCGGGCTCGCCTTCCATCCTGACCTGCTTGCAGCATATTCGGCAAAGGCGGGGCCGATCTCGGCGCGCGACACTGGCCGGGCATCGTTCTTGACACTGTCATTATTGCAGTGTCATTATGAGTCAATGGACGGAACCTGGACGATCGGCGAGCTGGCGGAGCTGGCCGCCGGGACGCTGACGGCTGGTCCGCCGCATCAGGTCAGCGGCCGGGTCAGGGAGCTGCCCAATGACCGGCTGATCCGCTGGTATGTCACCGTCGGCCTGGTCGACCCGCCGCTGAGCCGGACCGGGCGGATCGCCAGGTACGGGCGGCGGCACCTCCTGCAGCTTGTCGCCGTGAAGCGGCGCCAGGCGCAGGGCCGTTCGCTGGCCGAGATCCAGGCCGAGCTTCTCGGCGCGCCGGATGCCTACCTGGAGTCGGTAGCCGAGATTCCCCTGACTGGTTCGGCTGCTGCGGATCAACAGACTGCGGACCGGCCAGATGCTGGCGATCGCTTCTGGCGCCGGGTTCCCGAACAAGAATCGGCCAAGCGGCCCGTGCAGGAGCAAGCCGAGCTGATCCGCGGGGTTCGGCTGGCGCATGGGGTGCTCTTGCTGCTCGATAGCGACGGTGCCGGCGTTGGCTGGTCACCTGCCGATGCGGCCGAGCTCCGGTCGGCGGCCGGCCCGCTGCTCGCAGCGCTGGCCCGGCAGGGTCATTGCCCGGAAACTGATGATCAGGAGAGGAACTGACCGTGACGCTGAATATCGGCCAGCTAGCCGACGACATCGAGCCGGTGCAGGACGCCGGTTTCGGGGCGCTCCGCACCGCCCAGGGCAACCTGCCGCTGCGCGCGCTGGATATCCATGCGGCGATCACCGCCATGATCGCTGGCGTCGAGGTCACGGCGGAGTTCACGAACCCGTTCGACCTGCCGGTCGAGGCGATCTACGTCTTCCCGCTGCCCGACCGCGGCGCCGTCACCGCGCTCCGGATGGAGGCGGACGGCCGGGTCGTCGAGGGCGTGCTCAGCGAACGCGGCCAGGCCCGGCGGGACTACGAGGCAGCGATCGCGGCGGGCCAGCGCGCCTCACTGGCCGAGGAAGACCGGCCGGACGTCTTCACCATGTCGGTCGGGAACATCGTGCCTGGCGAGAGTGTCATCATCCGGCTGTCGCTGACGCAGCCGCTGCCGTACGAAGATGGCGCGATCACGTTCAGGTTTCCGCTGGTCGTAGCACCGAGGTACATACCAGGCTCGCCGCTGCCCGGGATGCCAGCCGGGACCGGCACCGTGCCCGACACCGACGCCGTTCCCGACGCCTCCCGGATCACGCCGCCGGTGCTGCTGCCAGGCTTTCCCAGTCCGGTCCGACTGTCTATCACCGCGGACATCGACCCGGCCGGGCTCCGGCTGTCCGCAATCCAGTCCAGCTTGCACGCTGTCGCGCACGAGAGCACCGACGCTGGGCACACCATCGTGCGGGTAACGCCGGGGGAGCGGCTGAATCGGGACTTCATTCTCCGGCTGACCGTCGCTGAGGCTAACGAGGTGACCGGCTCGCTGGTGCTGTGCCCGGACGATCCGGCCGCGGCCGAGGCCGCGCAGCCGTCTGCCGCCGATCCGGCCGAGGCGGCGCAGCCGTCTGCCGCCGATCCGGACGGGGCTGGTACCGGCACCTTCGTCCTTACTCTCGTGCCGCCCGCAGTCGTGGCGGGCGTCGCGCCCCGCGATGTCGTGATCGTGCTCGATCGGTCCGGCAGCATGGAGGGCTGGAAGATCGTGGCGGCGCGTCGCGCGGCTGCGCGGATAGTCGACACGCTTGGCGCCGGTGACCGGTTCTCGGTGCTGTGCTTCGACAATGTCGTCTCTGAGCCGCCTGAGCTGGCAGGCGACCTAGCGGCCGGAACCGATCGCAACCGGTTCCGCGCTGTGGAGTTTCTGGCCGGGGTGACCGCGCGAGGCGGGACTTCCATGCTGCCCGCGCTGGAACGTGCAGTCGATCTGCTCGGCGCGGCCGGCGCTGCCGCGGCGCCGCGGCAGCGGGCGCTCGTCCTGGTCACCGACGGCCAGGTAGGCAACGAAGATCAGATCATCGGCAGCCTCGGTCCGCGGCTGGCAGGCACCCGGGTGCACGTCGTCGGCATCGACCGGGCGGTCAATGCCGGCTTCCTGACCCGGCTGGCCGCCGTCGGGCGAGGCCGGTGCGAGCTGGTCGAATCCGAAGATCGACTGGACGACGCCGCCGCTGCGATCCATCAGCGGATCGGCGCGCCGCTGGTCACCGGGCTGACGATGCAGGCCGACGGGCTGAACGTGATCGCCGCCATGGTCGCGCCGGCCCGGCTGCCCGACCTGTTCACCGGCGCCCCGGTCACGATCTCGGGCCGGTTCGATGGTGCCTGCTCGCCCGGTGCGGCGATCACGGTGCGCGGCGTGTCCGCCGATGGCACCCGGTATCAGCAGGTGCTGACCGGCGGGACGGCAGGCGGCCGCTCCGCTACGGCGATCTGGGCCCGGGCACACGTGCGGGAGCTTGAGGACAGCTACGCCTGCGCCGGCCCTGGGCTGACCGCCGAAGTCGAGCGGCTGGAAGGTCAGATCGTATTCGCGTCGCTGCGGTTTGGCGTGCTGTGCCGGTTCACCGCGTTCCTGGCTGTGGACACCCGCGTTGTCACCGACGGGGGAGTGCCGCATCGGGTCAGCCAGCCGGTCGAGCTTCCGGGCGGCTGGGACATGCCGGTGCCCGGGCGCCAGCCCGCGCTCCCCGTCTCGGTCGCGCCGACGGGTTCGGTGAGCCGTCCTGCCGCGCCCGGCTCTGGGAGCGCTCCGGCCGGTCCGATCGGTGCCGGCGCCTCGGCCGGTCCCGGCATCCAGGGCGGCTTCGGTGGCGTGCCGCTTCTCGGCGCCGACGGCGGGGCGCAGGTCCAGGAAGCTGGACGGTCACGGCGACTGCGGTCGAAGGCGATACGCCGGTCGCCAGCTCAGGGTCCAGGGATGTCGTCCGCCGCGGCCGGATCGCCAGCTGCCGAGGCTCGGGCACCCGGTGCTGTCGCGGTAATCCCCGACTGGGCACGAAGCCAGATCGCCGACGAGCTCACCTGGCTGGATGCGGCGGACGGCACGCCCGGGGCTGAGCTGGCGCGCGATCTGTCCGACCTGGGCACTCGGCTCACCGCGCTGGTGATGTGGCTGTCCGAACTCGGGGTTGAACCGAGCGGCCTGTCCAGCCTGCGGGAGCTGGCCGCCAGGCTGGCGTTCGGCGCCGGCCCGGACGGGCCGTCCGCGCCGGACCTGGCCGGCCTGCGCGACGACGCTCGCGAGATCCTGCGGCGCTTCGGAGGGCAGCCGCGTGACAGCCATCGGGATCGCGGTCGCGGCGCGAGCCCGGCCGCTGGACCGGCAGCTGCAGCGTCGTCCCCGTTCTGGAAGCGATCGCGGCGGGGACAGTAGTCGCGAGCCGGCCGCCCGCCATGGCCGTGGGCCCGGGTGGGCGGTCTTCGTCACCGGATTCAGCACCGGGGCCGTGCGCGATTCACGTCACCGAATCAGGGATCTTCAGCTCTCGACACCCATGGCGGGGTGTGACAGTGTCGGGTGGAGGACGAAGGGTGTGCGGACGATCGCCCATTGTAATTGCCGGGTTCCCTGGAGGTCCAGGCAGGATCCGGCTCTGACGGTCATCGCGCTGGCACCGCCGTGAAAGGTGTACCTGTTTTATCGTGCTGTCGCCGGCTGACCGGGACCGCCGGTCCCGCCTCGGCGCGGCGCTACCGAAGGAGAGCCCCATGTCGCACTTACTCCTGCGCAAAGCCTGGCTGCATCGCCGCGTCGTCGCGGTTGGAGCTTCGGCGTGCGCCCTGGCCGCGGTCGGCGCGCTGGCGATTACCAGCCCTGCCCAGGCCACCGGCCGGTCCGTGTCCGCAGGCCGGTCGTCCTGCCGCGTCGCCACCCTGAAGGGCACCTACCTGTTCGCCGGCAGCGGATGGACGGTCTCGCACGGGAAGGCCATCCCGTCGGCCTTCGCCGGATCCGAGCACTTCAACGGCGCCGGCCACGTGGCCGGAAGCTCCACTTTCAGCTCCGACGGCACGATCTTCCCGCGCAGCACCTTCACCGGCACCTACACCGTCTCCGCCAACTGCACCGGCACCCTGACGATCGGCACCACACTGCACTTCGACTTGTACCTGGCACGCTCGGGAGCCATGTTCACCTACCTCCAGACTGACCCCGGCTCCGTCAGCGCAACCACCGAAAATCGCGCCACCCGCACCTGACAGCTACCACGCACGATCTCGCCGTACTCAGCGTCGGCCGCACCGTCCGGGGCAGGTGGCCGACGCCACCGCCCCGGACGGTGCAGGTCGGCCACCCAAATGGCGAGCGGGCGGCGGGCGCGGGCGGGCGGCGCTGCGCCGTGCCCGGGGAGGAGGCATGATGGGCCTGGCAGCGGATGAGGTGTTCGTTTTCGCTGGTGCCGGGGTGTCGGTATCGATGCCGGCCGGATTGCCGGTGTTTGACTGGCTGCGCGATGAGGTGCTGCGTCAGCTTGGGCTCGGTGAGTACGTGCCCGGCTCGTCCGGTGCTGATCTGCGGCTGGTCGAGGTCGCGTCGGGCCTGGTGCCTGAGCCATTCATGCTGGAGCTGACCCGGGCTGGCGTAGATGTGCCGGCCTGGCTGGACGCGGTGCTGTCGGCCGGGAAGCCGAATGCCGCGCATCACGTGCTTGCTCAGCTGGCAGGTGCGGGAGCGCGGGTATGGACGGTCAACTTCGATGACCTGATCGAGCAAGTTCCGGGAACGGCGCTGCGGAGGATCACGTGGCCGCAGGATCCGTCCGGGGGCGCGCCGCTGATGAAGCCGCACGGATCGGTGGGCGGGGACCTGATCGTGACTGCCGCGCAGGTGCTGTCTGGTCTTGACGGCGCGTGGCTGGAGCGGCTGCGGGCCGATGTCGATGGCCGGATGGCGGTCTTCGTCGGGTACCGCGGCCGCGACCTCGATTTCCAGCCTGCCTGGGACACTGTCCTGGAAAGGGCCATGGGGGTGGTGTGGTTCGACCGGTGGGCTGGCTGCGAGTTCTTCGAGGCGGGCCACAAGCGGCTGCTGCTGCGCCAGGTTCATGCGAGAGGAGACCTGGTCTTCGCGCGGCCCGCGCCCTTCCCGCCGGGCACGCCGGCTGGTGCCCGGCCCAACCCGTCCTGGGACTTCGCCGCGTGGTGCGGCGACCGTCACCTGGCTGACATCAGCCCGGATCTGGCCCGGCTGCTCTTCGATGACGTACCGCCGGTCAGCTATCCGCCGCTGCCAGGGGCTGTCGGCTGGGTCAGGCCGGCGGTGCAGGGCCTGCTCGGCGACTACGCGGGCGCCCGTCAGAGCTATCTGCGGGCCGGGCTGCGCCCGGGCTGCCAGCGTAAAGCCGCCGCCGCGCTAGCGACGTCGTTCATCAACCACGGCGGCAACAGCGCGGCCGCCGTGCTCGCGCCCGCTGCCGTGCTGGCCCGGCTGGAACGCCTGGCCCAGGTCGGCGAAGCCGCCCGGCGCAAGCGCATCACAGCGTGGTCCCGCACCGGCCGGCACGACGCCGTGCTGCGGGCGACCCGGCTGCTGCAGCCCGAGGCGGTGTCTACCTACCTGATTCTCCGCTCCGAAGCCCAGCGGATAACCGGCTCCCTCGACGAAGCCGCGCTCTCAGCCGGCACCGCACGCACGCGGGCACTGACCGAGAACCATCCCGTGCGAGCCGCGCACGCAGCCTTCCAGCAGTGCCTGGCCCTGCTCTGGGCCGAGCGCCTGGACGAGGCACGCAGCTGCCTGACCGATCACCTCAAGCCGTACGCAGCCCTAGCCGCCAGCCGCTGGGTTGCCTGGGCTGACTTCATCGCCGCCGGACTCGCGGTCCGTGGCGGAGAACCGGACGCGGCCTATGCCAGCTTCGATGCAGCCGAGACAAGATTCAGGGCCGAGGCACTGCTCGACGGAGTCGTCAGCGTCAAGATCGCCCGCCTGGCCGCGCACCGGCTCTGCGGCGACGCTGACGGCTACGCCCGCGAGGTCGCACAGGTGACCGCGCTCAGCCGCAGCGGTGACCGCGGACAGCGGTACTACACCCGGCGGAACGCCTTCACCGCCGAATCCATAGACATCGACCGCGCCGAGTTCGCCCGCGCCAGCCGGCCAGACCTGCCAGCAGCCTGGCAACTGTATGAGCAGGCAGCTGCATCCCGCTACCCCCTGCACAGGGCACTGGCCCACCTCGGCCTCGCCATGATCCAGGCCCAGCGCGGCCACGACCCTGACCACGCCCGCGCCGCCGCCCAGGTCGCCAGACAGATCGGCAGCCGCCTCATCACCACCCGGGCCGGCCAGCTCCTCGCTCACTCTCAATCAGCAGATGCCCTGCGCCCGGTTTACTTCTGCTAATCCGGCTAACCCAGCTAACCCGGAATCAGCAGTGACAATCGCATGCTCGCTGCTGCTGGCTGGTGCCTTTAGGGCGTGCAGAGCAGGGCGCTGCGGCAGCTGCAGCCGACCGGATACCGATGATCGCCGTGAAGCTATCCGCGAGGCTGGCCGGCCGGGGAAATGGCGGCCGGCGGCCATGGTGCCGCTCCGGCACTGGCAGGCCCGCTGCGGGAGTAGCGCTGGGCGAACCGGCGCAAGATGGCGGGCGGCGCGGTGACGCTGCTGCGATGGGCCAGCGCCTTGAGCTCGCCGACCTGCCCGGGTTCGAAGTATCCGGCGTGCTGGTAGACATCGATCCGGGTGCACAGGCCAGCCGCGTCCAGTTCGGGATGGAACTGCGTTGCGTAGGTGTGCAGGCCGATCCTGAACGCCTGCACCGAGCAGGCGGGGGAGCTGGCGAGCAGGACGGCGTGCCGCGGCAGCGCGCTGATCGCCTCCTTGTGGCCGACGAACGCCTCGAATGTGCCGGGCAGCCCGCGCAGCAGCGGGTCTTCCCGGCCCTGCTGCGTCAGGGTGACCGGGACGCAGCCGGGTGGCTCGCCGTGCCGCCGGTCCACCACCGCCCCCTGGTGGCTGCCGAGCGTCCCGATGCCGTAGCAGGTCCCCAGAAACGGGAAGTCCGCGGTGATCACCTGGTCGAGCAGGCCATGCAGGTCTGCCTCGGCCCGCCGCTGCACGGGCGATTTCGACCCCTGCGGATCGCTGAAGTTGAACGGCCCGCCCCCCAGCAGGATCCCCGACCATTCGTCCAGGTCGATGTGTCCCAGGGATCGCTGCTCCAGCCGGACCCGGCGCAGGTCACGCTCGCCCAGCCCGGCGAAGGCAAGAAACGACTCGTACTCGCCATCCGCGGCGATGTCCTCGGCGCGGATAGCCAGCAGCAGGAACGGTTTCACAAGATCACCCTACGGGCTCCGGTCCCTGGCACGGCCGGTCCGCCAGTCACCCGTGCGCCGGGTCCGGTCCCACCGAGTGGGACTGTGCAGGTGCGGCAAGCTTGCCGGGTGCCTGAAGAACTGCTGCGCGGCGGGTTCGTGACGGAGGTGGTCCGGGTCGGCGACACCGTTCGCCGCAGGCCGGGGCGGAACTCGGTCTTCGCGCACCGTGTGCTGGACTTGCTGGAGCAGGCTGGCTGGGCTGGCGCGCCGCGGTTCCTGGGCCTGGATGAGCAGGGCCGGGAGGTCCTCAGCTTCCTGGACGGGTACGTCGCGTGGCAGCCACGTCAGCTGGCTGAAGTCGGCACCGATGGCAGTATTGCCGCCGCCGCGGAGTTGCTGCGCCAGTTCCATGACCTGACGGCGGGCACGGCGGTCGCGGGCGGTTGCGAGGTTGTGTGTCACAACGACCTGTCACCCAGGAACACCGTCTACCGAGATGACGGGGCGGGGCTGCGCCCTGTCGCGTTCATCGACTGGGATCTTGCCGCGCCGGGCAGCCGGATCCACGACCTCGCGCATATGTGCTGGCAGTACGTCGGCCTGGGCCCGCAGCTCGAGGCTGCCGGGCAGGCCGCCCGGCAGGTGCGACTGGTGTGCGACGCCTACCGGCTGGCCAACCGGAACGCCGTGGTCGACACGATCTTGTGGTGGCAGGATCGCTGCTGGCGCGGCATTCAGGCCGGCGCGGCAGCCGGCGATCCGGCAATGACCCGCCTGCATGGCACTGGTGCAACGGAGTCGGTGCGTCAGCAGCACCGCTGGGTCGCCCGTCACCGCGCCGAACTCCGGGCCGCGCTGCGATAGCCAGCGGGTGCACGAGCCTCCTGGCCGAGGGCTGGGAGTTCGACCACCTACGCTGACTGCGTAGACGATTCAGAGGACAGCCAGCGGGCCGCTGCGGAGAAAGCCGGAGCGGCGGCCCGCGTTGAGCAGGAGGGGTGAGTGCCGGTGGTGTCAGCGCTGGATCGCACTGTCGCGCTGGTGACCGGGGCTTCGAGCGGCATCGGCGCGGCCACGGCCACCGCGCTCGCAGCCAGGGGCGCAGTCGTGGCGCTGGCAGCGCGGCGCCAGGACCGGCTGGAGGCGCTCGCCGCCGGTATCCGCGGTCAGGGCGGGACCGCGCTGGTGCTGGAGTGCGACGTCACTGACCAGCAGGAGGCGGCCGGTGCCGTGGAGCGCACGGTCGCCGAGCTGGGCCGTCTGGACACGCTGATCAACAACGCGGGTGTGATGCTGCTCGGCCCGGCCGCGGACGCGCCGCTGGCTGAGTGGCAGCGGATGGTCGACCTGAACGTGCTGGGCCTGCTCTACTGCGCGCACGCGGCGCTGCCCCATCTGCTG
>OCZU010003341.1_pt1 | contig 10141 bp, 10 predicted proteins | sample 1539001 | NCBI WGS metagenome assembly OCZU01 (sample SAMEA3539306, study PRJEB22396) | soil metagenome | biome: tundra; feature: field; material: soil | place: USA | collected 2010-05 | depth 0.15 m | reverse complement strand
ATTCCATGGTCGGCATTGCCCCTAACACCAGAATGACCGGCACCAGAATGCCTTCCTTACCGATGGCCGGTCACATCGAAGTCAGGAAAATTTCGCTGATTTGGAGTTACTTACGAAAGTTATTCGCAAAGATATTCGCAGTTAAAATGGTGCTTGTTTGTTTACATTAAACCATTAAATGCATTTTTGCACTGCGATACGAATCTCTTGCCATGCCCTTGCACGTTTTGAATAAGTCAAAATGCTCGATGGCTTGAATTCTGCTTAATTATTAGTGTGCTATTTACTTCCTTATCTGCTGGATTTGTCGATGAATCAAATTCCCAAGTCTATAGATTTTTATGAAAACTGGACAGATAATCTTGATTTTTGCATTCCTTGGACTGGCGGCGTCTGCTTCGGCGATGGATCGTTGGGCGGCGCTTTCGATGATTGAAAGTGGTGACGATAATTCTGCCATTGGGCCGGGTGGTGAAATTTCATGTTTCCAAATCCAGCTTGATCTTTGGCCAGGCGGCAATCCTCAAGATAGACAACTTGCGTTAGTTGTCGCTCAAGAAGTCATGCGTCCACGCCTGTCCGAATTTCAACAAAGCCATAAGCGCGATGCGACCGCTTTTGAATTTTATGTTTTGTGGAATGCTCCTCATCAGGTAAATCGTCCGAGCACAGTTGTCACGGAACGCGCCCGGCGGTTCGCGAATCTGGTCGAACTTGTTCCGCGCTGAAATGTTTTTGCCGCGTCGTAGGCTTTCATATATTCGCCGACTGTCGTGGCCCATGAAAAACCCGCTTTCATTGACCAAGACTGGGTACACAAAGCCGCGCGGCAGTGCCTAAAATTGAGTTTTGCGACCGGAAATGATTATTTTGTCGCCCGTGACCTAATTTCAAGTTTTTGAGCTGGCAAATAAATTGGTTGTTCCGCACCTATGACCTGAATACCAGCCTTGCGAAGCCTTTCATTGCTTGCTTCGCTGGCTTTGGCAATTCGCTTTAAATTGCGCTGGTGTTCTTTATCGTTCACACCTTTTTTCTCCAATTGATGAGCATTACACGCAGTGCGTAGCTTTTTCAATCACTTATGGTCACTGCGGGTGTTACCCCATATTTTTTCAATTCAATCACAGCTAGTCTAGTGTCCAATAAGTAATTAACATTATAGGTTTGCGTGGCATAATCGGGTGATGCCACGCCAAGCCCGGTCATTGACCTTGAGCATTTTGGAAGCGGAGCAACTGAACGCGCGCGTGCTGGATCGCCGTTCTACCCAGCAGGTGGTGTTGCGTGCCCGCATCGTTTTGCTGGCTGCCCAACAATGGGAGAACCAGGATATTGCCGCCGAACTGGAAACCACCGCCCACACCGTGGGAGTTTGGCGGCGGCGGTTTGCCCGGGAGCAACTGACGGGGTTGGAGGATGCCCCGCGTTCCGGCCGGCCGGCGTCGCTGGCCGCCGCCACGGTGGCGAAAGTGCTTACGACCGTGACGCAACCGCCCAAGGGACGAACCCGCTGGAGTGTGCGCAGCATGGCCCGCCACGCCGGCTTGTCCAAGAGCCGGGTGCAGCAACTCTGGCAGGCCAACGATTTGAAGCCGCACCGGGTGCGCACGTTCAAGCTTTCCAAGGATCCTCAGTTTGCGGCGAAGTTCTGGGAGGTCATCGGCCTGTATTTGAACCCGCCCCAGCGGGCGCTGGTGCTGTGCTGCGATGAGAAAAGCCAGTGCCAGGCGCTGGCGCGGAGCCAGCCCGGGTTGCCTTTGGGCCTGGGCCACATTCGCACCCGCACCCATGACTATGTGCGCCACGGCACCACGACGCTCTTTGCCGCCCTGAACACTTTGGATGGCCGGGTCATTGCCCGCACCGAAACGCGTCACACCCATGTGGAATGGCTGCGGTTCCTGCGGCAGATCGAAGCCGAAACGCCGCCGGAACTCACCCGGCACCTGATCGCGGACAACTCCGCGACCCACAAACACCCGGCGGTCAAGGCCTGGCTGGCCAGGCATCCACGGATTCACCAGCACTTCACGCCCACGAGCAGTTCGTGGCTCAACCTGGTCGAACGTTTTTTTCGCGACCTCACCGAGGAGGTGATCCGCGAGGGCAGCTTCCAAAGCGTGCCGGAGTTGGTGCGCACCATCAAAGTCTGGCTCGCCGAACACAACCGCCAACCGCAGCGCTATGTCTGGCGGGCCGTGGGAGCCGCCATCTTGGAAAAAATCACCCGCGCCCGCGCTAAACTCGAAGAAATAATGGCAGATACTTCAAGGACAGCAGACTAGCAAGGCGTTGCGCTAGGAACACATCAGCCGCCGGTTAACCCATTGTGGGCCGGCGGCGGCAGGCTTTTTGGGTTATCAACAATCTAGTCCTACACCTCCCGAACGAGGAAGATCCCAAAACTGCGCGGCAAAGTTGGCTTCATGAAATTCCTGAATTTGATGGTGGGGTAACACCTTATAGCGGTCAATCGGCTTCCTGCCTATTTTGGACACTGTAACAAAGAAAATCTTTAAAAAATATGAAACGAAAACTACAAATCATTACCAGCGCCTCTGCCGTCTCTCTCTTGGCGTTGACAGCCTTGGCCCAAGACACCTCCAATTCCAAAGATTACGCCCCGAATCGAAAGTCCCATGTGCAGCGCCCGGCTTGCCTAAAGGACACAGCGAAAGCCAGCGACCTGATCGGGATGACCGTAAAAAATAATCAGGATGAAAAGCTGGGTAAAGTGGAAGACCTCGCAGTGGATGTGGAATCCGGTCGGGTCGTTGAGGTAATTATCTCGACCGGCGGCTTTATGGGCATGGGCAATTCACTTGCCGCGGTGCCGCCGGAAGTGTTGCATCAAGCTGTCAGCCATAAAGTCCTACATTTGGATGCCAGTAAAGAAAAGCTGGCAGCGGCACCCAGATTTGACTCCGCGAATTGGAACCAATGCACGCAGTCCAACCGGGTGACCGACGTTTATGGTTATTATGGCATACAACCTTATTTTGTTGCCGACCATGGCGACTACCAGACCACCAATGTGGATGGGATATTCGCCAGTTCATTGCCCCGCAATATGGATGGGACAATCAATACGACCGGAGGGCGCACCATGGATGCAGTGCACAATGAGGGAATAGCCCTTGATGTGGAGAATACCAACAACCCGATTTTAACCCAATACCCGAACGGAACTTGGACCACAAATCACTTTAGGAATAAGAATGGAGCAATATCTTCATGGTCAAGTCTGGTCTATGTTCAGAAGGCCAGCAAGCTCATGGGCAAGTCGGTGAAGAATCTGCAGGATGAAAAACTTGGCAAGGTGGAAAACCTCATAGTGGATTTGTCGGCTGGCCGCATCGTCGCGGTCATCATTTCGTCCGGCGGATATTTGGGGATGGACAACGAGTTGAGCGCCGTGCCGCCCACCGCGCTCCGAGTCAATGCGGAACATGACACCCTTCAACTAGACACCTCAAAAGAGATGCTGGCCAGTTCCCCGCACTTCAAGGCCGGTGAATGGCCTGATTTCAACCAGCCCTCCTACGCGGGCGGAGTTTATCACGCCTACAAAGTTGAGCCTTACTTTAATGCCAATTCGACCGTTGAACCAGACAACACGGCGCGCCATGTCCGTGATCGTGATAACCGCACGCTGACGCCAATGAATCAGGGCAACAGCCAGGCGGACATTGACATCACGGCGCAGATTCGCAAGGAAATCATCGCTGCCGATGGCATGTCCACGAATGCTAAAAACGTGAAGATCATCACCATGGACGGCCATGTCACCCTGCGCGGACCGGTCAATTCAACCGAGGAAAAGGGCCTCATTGGTGATATCGCGGATCGGATCGCGCAGGCCGCCAATGTGGACAATCAGTTGGAAGTTCAGATCACCACCAGCAGCAACAACTAATTCGGTTAACACCCAACAAAAACAAACCAAAGAAAGAAAAATTATTATGTCAAAGAAATCTGTATTCTGCATCGCCACCTCGCGCAACCAGGCTGATCAAATTGTCGATCAACTCAAGGCCGCGAACTTTTCCAACAACGACATCTCGGCTCTATTTGCTGACAAAGGCACAAGCCACGACTTCGCGCACAAGAAGAGCACCAAAGCTCCTGAAGGAGCCGTCACGGGTGCTGTCACTGGTGGTGCTGTGGTCGGGGCGTTGGGCTGGATCGCCGGGATTGGCGCACTGGCCATTCCGGGAGTGGGACCGTTTATTGCCGCTGGACCGATTGTCGCCGCGTTGAGCGGTGTGGCCATCGGAGCAGCCGTTGGCGGCATTGCCGGTGGACTCATCGGTCTGGGCATTCCTGAACTCGAAGCCAAGCGTTATGAAGGCAAGATCAAGGAAGGTAACATTCTCATTTCGGTTCACACCGATAATTCAGCGGAAATCTCCCGCGCCAAGGACATCTTCACCAAAGCCGGGGCGCAGGACATTTGCACCACCGGTGAGGCTGCAACACCAAAGGAATACAAGGCCACGGACCGCCCGGCGATTCCGACGCAGGCGGCCTATAGCGGTCATGGCCGGTGATGGCTTAAAATTCTCCCTACGGTTGAGATAAAACTTAACCGTAGGATTAACACAACAAATCAATAAAAAAGACAAATAATGAAAACACTAAAAGAATTATTTCTGGACGAACTGAAGGACATGTATGACGCGGAGCACCGCATCATCAAAGCCCTTCCTAAATTGGCCAAAGCCGCAACTTGTCCAAAGTTGAAAGCCGCATTTTTAGGCCATTTGGAAGAAACCAAAGGACAGGTGACGAAACTGGAAAAAGTATTCCAATCCTTCGACGAAACCCCCAAGGCAAAAAAGTGTGAAGCGACGGTGGGACTTCTAAAGGAAGGTGACGAAATTGCCGCCGACAACAAAGGCGAACCGACGATCAATGCCGCTTTGATTTCCGCCGGTCAAAAAGTTGAGCATTACGAAATTGCTTCCTATGGTTGTCTGCATGAATGGGCGGGATTGCTGGGAAACAAAGAAGCCGCCAATCTGATCGAAGAAATTCTCGACGAAGAAAAGGCCGCCAATGAAAAGCTCATGGAACTGGCGCGGGCCAGCAGCAATAAGGAAGCATTATGCGGCTGTGACGAAAAAGAATCGCAGAACGGGGCTTCGGACAAACGACCGGCGAATTTGCGCCGCGGTATGCGCCCGGCCAACTCGGATCGCAAACGTGCGGAGTCTTTGGTCCAGCTTTAAACCATAACGGCTCTGCGACCCCTCAAGGCGGTTGCAGAGCCATCAAACCCTTAATTAACTATGATCGCATTAATAATCCATCCCGTTTTTGCCGCCGCCGGCTATTCCTTGATTTATCTCCTTGGAGGCGGAGGTCTTTTCGGAGCCCTCGTCATCTTTATCGTTGCAAAAATGTTCGGCAAATAAGGTGTCGCCATCAAGCATAAGCATCACGCGTGTGAATGATCAAAATATAGCTCAAACAACCTTTCTTTACACTATGAAAACAAAAATCACAATTCTGACTCTATTTTGCTGTTTGTCCATGTGGGCGGTTGCCGACGATGTTGACAAAGCCACTGGCTCAGTCTCAGGGTTGGGGATCACGACCCCCGGCGTTCCACCGGTGACCACAATCCCGCCCGCGTCTGCCGCATCGGTGACCAACAATCCGCCTGCGTCTGTCTCACCGGCAACCAACAATCCACCTGGCTCGTTTCAACCGATCACCAATTCTGCACCAGGGCTTAATCCATCCTCCAGCAATGACGCTTCCGGTTATGTTCCGCCGGGATATCAAAACCCTTACGCCAATTATACAAATCCATACTACAACTACACCAATCCTTATTGGGCTGCGCATAACACAAATGCTCCTGGAAATATGAATTTATATGCCAACACTAATTGGTCGAACACTAACACGGGTTCGTCGAACATCAGCACCAATCGTCATCATTGGTGGAAGTGGTGGTAATCGGCGGAAAAACGGAAATAATTGTTGTCAACAAATAAAGGCAGTCACCAGCCTCGTGTCTGAATTACGCAATGTCATTATGAAATCCTTATCCACCGCGGGAGCGGTTTCCAAAGGAGTCCGTTCGGAAACCAATCAGCCACTGAATGGGCAACAGAACGTCGCGGGCGGGAACCTTCGTGGAGGCAAATCATCCTTAATAGTGTTGGGTTGGCCAACTCAGCCTGGTCGCAGTCCCGTACGCGGTCATGATGCGTCTGCTTTCATGATGTCTCAATTGGGATGAACTACCTATGAAAGATCCCGTTTATAAACTCATTGAACACACTGGCACTTCCACCGATTCCATCGAGAACGCGGTGGACCAGGCCATCAAACGCGCACACAAAACCATCAAGGCGGGTGGGGAGTCGTAGAGCCTGCCAAAACATGTCTGACGTAAACATCACAAACGACGCGATCAGCACCTGGGCGTCATGGAATTATAGAAAGTGATTATGAATATAAAAAAAGCAGTGACAGATTATCCCATCCAACATGCGCTTGCCGATCCAAACGCCACGCCATTCTCTCCAGGTGACGAATCATTGGCATTGACGCCGACACAAAACTAATTCCAAGCTGGTTTGTCGGCGACCGGAGCCTGGATAGCGCAGCCCAGTTTATTGGTGATCTGAAGGGCCGCCTGGCACATCGCGTGCAGCTCACCAGCGACGGCTACCGGCCTTTCCTTGAAGCCATGGAAGCCGCCGTTGGTAGCGAAATTGATTAGGTTGAACTGAACTCACGATAGATGAATGTGTTCTATGATGGAATTAAACAACAGTTGCGATAAGTGCGGCCTGCCAAAGCTCAACCCGGATAGTGAGGATCATATATCTGGATTAGCTTTGGATTGGCTGCTTTACATGAAACGGTCTCCAAAACCCGATAATGCATACCCGCCTGCGAAGCTAGACCCACAATTCCACTTATGGCGGTTCCGATGGCATTGCGCTCTGATAAGAAACAACCTTCGAGCAATGTTCGTGAGCGTGGGTCGCGCGCTACGAGAGCTTGCGCTTTTTGTAAAAAAGAATTCCACCGTTCGTCAGCAAAGGGTGTGTTTTTGTCGGGCCGCTCCACAATAATAATCCATTGCATCTTAATGATTTTATTGGTTTTCTGCCGCCAGTATCCGCAGCCGCACGAGCCGTGTCCAGCCGCAAACACCGCCGGCAAATTCCTGCTTTGAAAGTTCTGGGATTCCAAAGTAGCCCACTACCCAGTTTTCGGTAGTGGCTTAATTTGATTTTTTATTGCTGGTTTCACTTTTTATCCTTCATCACGGCCATGATTGCCACTTTGACCGCCGTTTCTGGTGATTCGACTGGCGGGATTTCCAACACCGTCACAAACCGCTCCTGGCTTTCAACCTGCGATGTTGTAATCCGGTTCACGTCCGGCATGCCCGAAACGATTGTGCGCTCAACATTAACAATCTCATCGGTTTAAAAATCAAATGACAAACATTCCGATGCCCGCGCCAAACATAAGCAAGGTGACCAACACCATCAGAATAAAAGATAATTTTGAGGGTATCTGTTTCCGCATTATTTTTTTATCCGAACTGACCAGCAAAATACCACTCAATAAAAACGGTGCCAGCAACCCATTGATGATGGCCGTCCAATAGAGGGCTTTGATCGGGTTGACGTTAAGAAAATTAAGCAAGACTCCAATCGACGCGGAGAAAATGATCACCGCAAAAAAACCGCGAGCCCCTTTGAAGTGTTTATCAATGCCCTGATGCCAATTGAAGGTCTCGGCCAGCGCATAAGCTGCCGACCCGGCCAGCACCGGAATTGCTAATAAACCGACGCCGATGATTCCCACCGTATAAAGCAGATAGGCAAATTCTCCAGCCAGCGGCCGCAATGCTTCGGCAGCTTGTTTGGAAGTTTCAATTTTGGTGATGCCATGTTTGTGCAAAATGACCGCCGTCACCACGATGATAAAAAACATGACCAAATTCGAGGCAAAGGTTCCAATGCCCACGTCCATTTTACGAATGGCCAATTCTTTTGCCGTCACACCTTGTCGTTGCTTTAATGTCCGTTCTCCTTGCGCCTTTTCTTCTTCCACTTCCTGTGATGCCTGCCAGAAAAACAAATATGGGCTTATCGTCGTTCCTAATATCGCCACGAGCGTTGACCATGCTTCATGGTTATGCGGCCACGAAGGAACAAACGTATCATGCAACAATGATTTCCAATCGGTGACGACGAGGAAGGCGGTTATCGCATAGGCAAAAAGAACCAGACATAGCCACTTAAGGACATCGGCGATTTGATGGTATCGAAATCGAATAATCGCAACGATGATTAAAACGGCGAACCCTATCACAAAATAATGCGAGCTTAAGCCTGTTAGCATTTGGCCGGCGTCGGCCATGCCGGATAAATCTGAACCAATATTGATGGTATTGGCTATGAGCAACGCGACCGAGAACAGGATGACCACCCATCGTGGAAATTTCTTCATTAACGCGCACGCCAGCCCGGCTCCAGTCACCATACCGATGCGCGCACACATCATTTGAACGACTGCCATGAGCGGCCACGTCACAACCGCCGTCCATAAAAGCGAAGTGCCTAATTGTGCACCGGCGATGGAATAGGTGGCAATTCCTGAAGGATCATCGTCCGCAGCGCCGGTAATTATCCCGGGACCGAGCGATTTGAAAAACTTTATGAATGTCTTTTTCATATCAGAACTGTCCGGCTATAAACCATTGAATAACAATTGATTAGAAAATACAACGTTGGGGATTGGCGAATGTTCTTTTGTAAACAACTCATAAAGAGGCACTTTCTCAAAAAGGCTGACGCTGATTTTTTGGAGGATTTCGTGAAGAGATTTCTCAACGCCCAACTCCTTTTTCTTGATGGCGACGATCAGATACGTGGCTATCGCAATCCAGATTTGGGTGCAAACCGCATTCTCACTGGTGCCGTAAAATGCTTGGATCCGCAAATGTTGTTTGATCCACTTGAAAAAGAGTTCGACCTTCCAGCGGTTTTTATACAGCAAAGCAATGGTCTCGGCGCTCAGGGAAAAGTTGTTAGTCAGGAAAACCAGAAAGCGTTTGTGTTCCGGATCGTAAATTCTAACTCGGCGCAATGGTCGGGGATAATCCTTCTGCGCATAGAAGTTGGCGAGGGAGATTCGTTGATCGCTGAGGACGTCGCCGGTAACGGGATAAGATTCATGGCGGGTATGAGCCAAGTTATCTTTGGCCCGAATCACAAAAAAGGCACCGGCTTGATCGATTTTGAAAAGCCGCTGAAAATCCACATAGCCACGATCCATCAAATAGATCGAACCCGGCTCCCAAGCGATCTCATCCAGCCAGTTGACTTCATGCGTTTTTCCATCGGTAATATGGATTTGCACGGGGATCGAACCCTTCAAATCCAATTGGGTGTGCAGCTTGATCGCCGCTTTGGTTTTGCGAAACCGCGCCCAGGGAAACAAGCTCAAGCAAAGGTCGATGGTGGTGGCGTCGATGGCGTAAATGGATTCAGTGATCTCCAATCCGGTCGGATCATTGATATAAAGTTTCCGGGCTTTGCGGATCAAGATCTGAGCGAGGTCGTGATAAATTCTCCAGTCTCGACTTTCATTGGCTTCCGCCAAGGTGCTGCGACAAATCGCAGCGCGAAATCCCAGATGATACAAATCCGACCGAGTCCGCAGGCAGTTTTCAATATCCCGCAGACTCTCCCGATACGAGAGTTGGGCAAACCCCATCGCCAGCCACTGGTCCCAACAACGAAAACGGCTCACCTTGTGATGCCCTCCGTATTGCTGGACACACCGGGCAAACTGAGTATCGTGAATTGAGGTCATGATCTGGGCAAAAACGCTTTTTCCTTCATACATTCTTTAAGAATCAAGAAGAATCTTCATTTTACCAAATCCAAAAACTCAAGTCGCCCACAACCAAATAAGGTTCCAATTTTCTCTTTATCATAGACTTATGACTTTTAAAAACCCAAACGACCGGACACTGCTGATACAAATCATATTGTAATTCCTTTGGATGCCAATTTGCTCGGAAGCGATACCAACGAAATTGTTCCTCCAATTAACTTTCGAAATATGCCACTCGATGAAGCGTTCAAACAAC
>OCZU010003340.1_pt1 | contig 10143 bp, 6 predicted proteins | sample 1539001 | NCBI WGS metagenome assembly OCZU01 (sample SAMEA3539306, study PRJEB22396) | soil metagenome | biome: tundra; feature: field; material: soil | place: USA | collected 2010-05 | depth 0.15 m | reverse complement strand
CCTCGAAAGCCATGAACACGCCCGGCTCGCCGAACTGCACCGCGCCGCGCACGAGGAATTCCGCGGCCAACAGCGTCTTGCCGCACCCCGCGCCGCCGCAGACCAGCGTGGGCCGCCCGCGCGGCAACCCGCCGCCGGTGATTTCATCGAGACCCTGGATGCCCGTGGGGCACTTGGGCAAATGAGTCGCTGGAGAGGTGGATTTGGAGCCGTTAATTTTCATTCAGGGGTGTTTTATGTGAACGCGGGGGGAAACAAAACAACCATAGGGTAGTGTATCATTTTGAAATTCGATTTCGTTTTTTACCGTCCGGCCACATAGGTATTAGCTTCAGTTTTGACCACTGCCAACGCAACTGCAATGGGGTGAACACCCCATAAGATTCAAACCAAATCAGGTTTGTTTTCAGCGGACTTTATCAGCGGGTTTTTCGCGTCCCCCGCGCGGACCGGGCCGAGCGGAATTTGCACCTGGATGGTGGTGCCTTCGCCCGGTGCGGACGCGATGTCAAAACTGCCGCCGACCATCTCCAACCGTTCCCTGATGCCGAGCAGCCCCAGGCTCTTGCCCTTCTTGGCGTGCAACACCTGGTCCACTTCGAAGGATTTGCCGTTGTCTTTGATCTGCATGCGCACGGCGCCCGGAAGTTTCTGGATCCTCGCTTCCACCCGGGTGGCTTGCGCATGGCGGGCCACGTTCGTGAGCGCCTCCTGGGCGACGCGATAGAGCACCGTTCGCTGGGCGCTGTTCAGTTTTTCCACGCCGGCAAAAGTCGTGAAGCGAACGTGGAGACCCGTACGTTTGATGAACTCCTTCATGAAGGAATGGAGCGCGGGAATCAGCCCCAGATCGTCCAGGATCGTCGGGCGCAGTTCCCGGGCGAACCGATGCACGATTTCCACCGACTCTTCCACCAGCCGTTGCGTCCGCGTGATTTTCTGCTTGAGACCCTTGGGGTTGTCCCTGGCCTCATGGGTCAGGGCCTCCAGATAGACATTGATGCCCACCAAGGTTTGGGCGATTTCATCATGCAGCTCACGGCTGATGCGCTTTCGTTCCTCCTCCTGCGCGTGCAGAATTTGATGGGACAGATGCCGCAACTGTTCCTGCATGGAACGTGACTGCTCCAACAACTTGCCCTGGTGTCGTTCGCTTTTCTGGAGGGCTTCCTCCACTTCCTCCCGCCGGGCAATTTCCCGGTTCAACTCCTGGTTGTTGATGGCTAGAGCCTCCATGCGGCGTTGCGCCTCCGCAGTCATCACCAGCACCGCCACCCGGCACCATTTCCGCGCACCCCTGAGCGAGATGGCGGGCGTGGCCTTGAAGTCAGCCCGGAAAGCGATTCCGTTACCGTTCAGAAGTGACCCCTCCCAGATTGTTTTTTCGACCCCGGCGAACACTTTTTCAAGGAAGGCCAGAAACATTGTCCGATTCGCCGGCGGCACAAAAAGCTGTAAGCGCCGGTTGATAAGTCGGGACTTTTCCATGCCGAGCATGGCGGCTCCCGTCAGATTCACCTCCAGAATCAGGCTCTGTTCATCGAGGGAGAAATAGCCCACCGGCGCGAAATCATATAGGTCGATGTACTTCTCCAGCGCCACCTCAATCTCATCCCTGGCTTCGTGAAGCTCCGCGTTCTGCATCTTTAGCTCGATCTGATGGACCTCCAGTTCGTGGAGCTGCCGCCGGGTGTCGGCGTCGGTTCGGTTCCGATCCGTCCTCGCCTGCTGGTTTTTCAATTGGGCTTCGGCGCGGCGGCGCAGTTTGGCGGAATCGTCTGAAGTGGCTGGCTTTCTATTCATGGCTCGGGCTTGCTGTTCGGTGAGCTCCCCATGACCCGAAAAAGAATCTCCTGCAGTTTTCCGACATCGAAGGGTTTTGCCAGGGCGCCCTTGAACCCGTGGCGTTCATGTTCCAGAATCACTGGATCGTTTACGTATCCGCTCATGGCAATGGCCTTCACATTGGGGTCAATCTTGAGCAACGCCTGGATAGTCTCGTGCCCTCCCATCCCCCCGCGAACCGTCAAATCCAGGATCACCACATCAAAGCGACGGCCAAGGCTTTTCGCTTTTTTATAAATCTCGACGGCCATCTGACCATTCTCCGCCAGCTCCACCTCATGGCCCATCCCCCAGAGCGTCAGCCCGACCACTTTCCTCATCCCCTCCTCGTCATCCATCACCAGCACCCTCCCATGCCGCGGAACGCCCGGCACCGCCGATGCTTTTTCTTCGCCGCTCAATTTCCGGGCCTTGGCCTGTGAAATAACCCCGCCCGCCGGACCCGTAGCCTCCACATCGCTTTTTTCACGGGCCGAGGGCAGGTAGATGTGGAAGGTGGTACCAGCCCCTTCCTTTGATTCCACGGCAATCGCTCCTCCGTGTTTCTGAACGATCGCATGGCAGATCGTCAGCCCCAGACCCATTCCCTTTTGATCCCCTCTCTGCTTCGTCGAGAAATAGGGATCAAAGATTTTCGGAAGCACCTCCTTCGAAATGCCGGCGCCCCGGTCAACGATGCTCACCCGGACGTATTCACCGGGTGGCAGGGAAGGCTGCTCATGGGAACCCAGGACCGCATTCTCCGCCCGGATGGAGACCACTCCTCCATTCGGCATCGCCTCCCGCGCATTCAGAACCATGTTCCGGATGACCTGTCCGATCTGCCCCTCGTCCACTTCCGCCGGCCAGAGATCCTCAACCAGCGAGAATTCACCCCGCACCCCGCTACCGCTCAAGGCGGATCGGCCGGATTCCTGAATCACTCCGGACAGGAAGGCCGGCTTCCGGATCGGCACGCCTCCCTGGGCAAAGGTGACAAACTGCGCGGTCAGGCTCCGGGCCACCAAGGCGCTCTTCTTCGCCGTCTCCAACCGATCCACCAACTCCGCGCCGGGAGGATTGAGCATCTGAGCCAGTTCAAGATTTAGGAGGATGACGGTGAGCAGATTGTTGAAATCATGGGCAATGCCGCCCGCCAGAATCCCCGTGGACTCCAGCTTGTTCAGAATGAGACGATCCGCTTCGGCCCGCCTGAGTGCGGTAACGTCCGTCACCGCCACCCGGCACGCCTGTTCCGACTCAAAAACAATGGCCCTTATCCGCACATCAACCGGGTGTTTGCCTTCCACCGCGAGCTTCACTTCACATTCCTCCCTGACCCGGCTCTTAAATACCTGCTTGAGAAAAGCGTCGAAAACAGAGCGGTCCGCCGGGGAAACGGAAAAAGCGAAGCGCCGTTTCACCAACGCGGGTCGCGCGATGCCCAGCAGGGTGGCAACGGCCAGATTGGCCTCGCCGATGGCTCCCTCGCGGTCCAAGGTCAGGTAGCCCACCGGCGCGAAATCGTAGAGGTCGGTGTATTTCTCCAACAGCGCCTCCAGCTTGCCCCTGGCTTCCTCGAGCTCCTCGTTCTGCATCTCCAGTTCGATCTGGTGGACCTCCAATTCGTGGAGCTGCCGCTCGTTGTCGGCGTCGGTCCGGCTCGGGGCCCTCTTTGTCTGGTGGCTGCTCAGGCGCATTTCGGCGCGACGACGCAGTTCGGCAGGATCGTCTGAGAGCTTGGGCTTCTTGCGCGGAATGAGGCTTTTCATATTTTACGGGACGCTGGCAATTCTCCGGCACCGTCCGCGCTCCGTTCAGGTTCGGCAGTTTCCGCCGGCACCTTGCCCCGTGAAATAACCTTCGCCGTCTGTCCCTTGCCCCGTGGAATAAGTTCCGCGGCGTGCCCCGCGCCACCGGACGCGTATTCCACAGGGCGAGCATCCCCACCGCCTATTTCACGGGGCGAGTCCTTGGCCTGCTTCGTCTTCCTGGATTGTTCCGCGACATGCTTTTCCAGAAGGGTGTGCTTCTCCCGCAACTGCGCTTCCAGCGTCTTGGCTACGGTGATGTCCGCGAAGGTGATCACCACGCCGTCAATGCGGTCGTCGAGCGTCCGGTAAGGCATGATGCGCACCGTGAACCAGCGACCATCGCGCGCGTTGACCGGTTTTTCCGCAAAGCCCAGCTTGCGCAACACCTCGTGCGCGTCCGCCGACAGTTCCGGGTACAGGAGGGCGGAGGCAAGGTCGGTGATGGGTCTGCCGATATCGCTCGGGATGAGCTTGATGATTTTCGTCGCCTGGGTGGTGAACCGGCGCACGTTGAGATTATTATCCAAAAACAGGGTGGCGATATCCGTACTGTTGAGCAGGTTCTTCATGTCGTTGTTGGACCGGGACAACTCGTCCACCTTGACCTGCAACTCGCTGTTGACAGTCTGGAGTTCTTCGTTCAGCGATTGCATCTCCTCCTTGGAGGTGGTGAGTTCCTCGTTGGTGGACTGAAGTTCTTCATTCGTGGATTGCTGTTCCTCGTTGGTGGACCGGAGTTCTTCCTGCGTGGTCTGCACTTCTTCGCGGGTGGTTTGCGCCTCCATACGGGCCTGCTGGTACTTCTGTTCGAGCTCTTCCACCTTGGCGCTGTGGACCGGAGTTTTTCCAGCGTTCCCGGGGCGGCTCGACGCTTTTGTTTCCACCGGCGCGGCCACGTCGGCAAACACGATCATCACCAACCCCCGCAGCGTCTCCGGTTCCTCGAGTCGCCGGACCGTAATATCCACGTGCTGCTTCCCGCCGTTGGTCCCGACTTTGAGTCCACGAACCACCACGGAACCTTCCTGCTCGAGTGCTTTTTGGAAAGCGTTGGTGAGTTCGTTGCGCAGACCCTCGCGGGTCATGGCAAAAATATTCCAGTTGGCTTTGCCCGCGGCGGGTTCCAGATATTTGCCGGTCCGGCCGCTGACGTAGAGGATGTTGCCCCTGTCGTTCACGATCAAGGCTGACGGGGCGTAATGCTCCAGAACCAACTGATCCGCGAGAGACTGGAAACTGAGCGGCATTTTCGTTTCCGAGCGGGCCTCGGTCCCGGCGGGCAAAAGCGGGGCAAAGGACGAGGGAAACTCGATCAGCTCCGTTCGCGTGGCGGACTCGGTTCGCCGGTAGAGCCTTGTCTTGCCGTCGAGGGGGGTAAACAGGTCGGTGAAACCGCCGACCGTCTCCGCGCTGCCGAGCAACAGGATGCCACCGAGGGTCAGGCTGTAGTGAAACAGCGGAATGAGTTTCTTCTGCATCTCCGCAGCCAGGTAGATCAGCAGATTGCGGCAGCTCAAAATGTCTAGCTTGGTAAACGGCGGGTCCATGATGAGGCTCTGCGGGGCAAAGACCACCATTTCCCGAATCTCAGTGCGCACGCGCCAGCCGCGTTCTTCCTTGGTAAAGAACCCGCTCAGCCGCTCTGGCGACACGTCTGCACAAATATTTTCCGGATAGATGCCCTGGCGGGCCTTGTCAATCGCATCCTTGTCCAGGTCGGTGGCAAAAACCTGCAACGTATTATTCCTCTTGGGCTTGACCTCCTCCATCACCTCTTTGAACACCATGGCCAGGGAATAGGCCTCCTCCCCGGTGGAACAGGCGGGCACCCACGCCCGCAGTACCTGGCCGGCCGGCCGGCTGGCAATGAGAGTTGGGATGACCTTTTCACGCAACTGCTCCCAGACGGCGGGATCGCGGAAGAAGCTCGTCACGCCGATCAACAACTCCTTGAAGAGCAAATCCAGCTCCTGGGAGTTTTCCTGCAGATAACGGACATAATCGGCTATCTTGTCAATCTGGTGGATGCCCATACGACGCTCGATCCGGCGGTAGAAGGTATTTGTCTTGTAAAGGGAAAAGTCATGGCCGGTGTGGGTGCGCAGCAGGATGATCACCTTGTCCAAGGCGCTCTGCGCCTTGTCTTCCAACGCCGGTTCGGAGGCGTGGGCCAGCGGAGTGCGCTGGAGATAGGCGATAATCCTCCCCGGCAGATCGTCCACGTGGGCCACAATATCCGCCAGCCCCGCGTCAATCGCGCTGCGCGGCATGCCGTTGAATTTGGCCGTCGCGGGATCCTGCACCAGCGCCACGCCCGCCTTTTCTTTGATGGCCCGCAGCCCCAGCGTGCCGTCGGAGCCCATGCCGGATAGAATAACTCCGATGCTGTGTTCCTGCTGGTCTTGCGCCAGGGAGCGGAGGAAGAAATCAATCGGCAGACGCAGTCCGCGCGATGATGTCGGTTCGAGCAGATGCAGGACCCCGTGCAGGATGGACATGTCTTTGTTCGGTGGGATCACATAGACGCAGTTCGGCTGGACCAGGGTGCGGTCCTTGACCTGGATCACTTTCATGCCGGTGGTGCGCTGGAGCAGTTCGGGCATGATGCCTTTGCGCGTCGGGTCCAGATGCTGGACGATGACAAAGGCCATGCCGCTGCCCCTCGGCACGCGCGCCAGGAAATGATCCAGGGCCTCGAGTCCTCCGGCGGAAGCGCCGATGCCGACGATGGGGAACGAAGCGCGCCGTGCCGTCGCCGGGGAGGGTGATTCTTGCCGCTTTTTTGTTTTTTTGGAAACAGCGGTGGCAAGTTTTTTGCGCCGGCGTTCCAGTGAGGACTTTTTTTTCATGATCTTATTTCCTGCGGCTGTGGAATTTGATGGGACAGGGGCCGCAATTGTATCTGCCGGGGGCGCGGCTGCTCCAACAACTGGCTTCGGTACTGCCCGCCTTTCTGGAGCGCTGCCTCCGCGGCCCAACGCCGGACAATTTCCCGTTTCAACTTGCGCTTGGCGGCGGCCAGTTCTTTCGTCCGCTGGCGCAGGGTCAGGTGCAGTTGACTCAACTGGACGCGAGTTTCCATAGCGACACGCTGAGTCTTCTCCATTGGGGCCATGACCTCAACAAAAAAAATCTCGGCCCGCTTGAACATTTCTTCCTTGGTTCCGGCTGCATATTGCGGCGCCATAAGTTTTGCCAGGACTTGTGTGTGCAGCATCGCCACGTCCAGCTTATACGGCCCGGAGGCCACGGCCTGGTGTCCCAGTCCGCGCGCGGGATGCAGGTTTGCGCGTGACGCCTCCCGGAGATGTTTTTGCAACGCCGCCCGATAGCGTTGCGACCACTCGCTCAACTTTTGTTTCATGATGTACGTTGAATTTAGGCGCGGCTTTCCGTGAGGTTTGATGACTCAATAGCGAGCCGCCAATGCACATAAACATGGGAAAACTCTTTCAATTTGACTATGGGGTGAACACCCCATAGCGCGCACGCGGTTTCATAAGATCGTTGCCGTATCTGATGGCGTTCCTCCCTGCCCATGTCCGTCGCGGCGTTTTTGGTCGCGAACGTTTCCAAAACCGGGGCGTGCTGACTTGGATCTTCTTCGGCCGCCTCTCACGTTTGTGGCCGTAACCCTCTCCATCTACGACCGCCACTTCCTCAAGATTTGCAGAAAGCCGGTTTTGTGGCTCATATCCCATATGGGGCAAACACCCCATAGCGAACAGCCAGCCCGGCGCGTATTGTGCCGCCGGTAACAAGACCAACAACGCAACGACCGAAAGAAACACGCATGATCGCAACAATGTATCCAGTGACGCCCCGAGTCGCAAGCGCACGAGGCCCATCGCCCCTGAGCGCCGCCACTTTTTCCCAGACTCCTTTGGGCCGGGTAATGTTGCACGCGGCCTGCCTGTGCCGTCACCCCGCCGCCGCCCACTTCTTTTTCAATGGTCTGACCCGGAACTTGCGCGAATGGCGGCCCTCAACGCACCCGTTCCCGCTGAAGTCGGTGAAAGCTCTGCCGTTGAAAAACCGGCGGGGGTGGCAGGGTGCTTTGAAGAATTTCATGACCTCAACTTCCAACTAGGCAATCCGCACCAACTCCCGACTTTCGGATGCGCGCGCCAGCTTGCCTTGTGGCGGGTGGAAGTGCGTCAACCACGATGAGCGATCACCAAAAACAAACCGATTTTCTGACGCAGTGCCTTCTTTACGATGACACCGCTAAGAGCCACAAACTGGCGGAAAGAATCGCGCAGGTTCAACAGGACGCGCGCCGGGTGCAGCGCGGGTTGCGCTTGATGGGAGTGCTGGCCCTGCTGGCGGTCGTCGGCCTTTGCTACTCAGCGGTCTTCCTGGCGTATTATCCCCAAAACGTGTGGGGGTTCACGACGAATTTCATCACCCAGGTCTTTTGCGTGCTGGGCCTGGTTTCAACGATTTGCCTGCTGGTTTTTTCTTACCTTGGGGTGGTCTATCGCAAGGAACTGGATCAGCGGCGGGAAGAATGCCGTCAGTTGGTCACAAAAGTCATGGAGTTTCGCATGGGCAAGCCGGTCATCACGCCCTTGCACGACAGCCGTGTCGGCGACGGAAATGGCGGGGCCGTCCAGGCCGCTGACATGGTCAATGGTTCTCCTGACAAAATTGAATTGACCGCACGGGGCTGAACCTTCGATGCACGTGCCGCGGCCACGGCGTCACGCTGTCATTTCCGTTCCAAATCTTCTTCCGTTGAATCAGTCGTCGGGGAGCGCTTCCAATCGTCCACGGTAGGGTTACACCCCATTGGAAAGGTTTGTCCCATCGCGTAATGTCACTTCAGAAAACGAAGGCAAATGAATTGCCCTCAATAATGAAAGACAAATTATGCATCTCTTATTCTCGCCGGTTCTTGCCAGTGCCATTTGGATTGGCGGAGGTTCGGTCGGCCTCCTTCTCGTCATCGTCATTGTGGTTCTGCTGCTGCGCGGCTGACCGCTGAGCCGTTTTGCCGAAAACTTCATCCGGCCACGCGGCTGAGCACTTAATAGCATTATGAAAACCTTGTTTACAGCGGAAGCGATTTCCAAAGGCGGACGTTTGGAAACCAATCAAACATCGAAGGGGCTGCAGAACGTCGCCTTGGGGAACCTTCGGGGTGACAGACCCTCCTTCACGGGGTGCAGTTGGTCGGCTCAATCTGGTCGGAGCCCCGTGCGCGGTCACGATGAGTCTGCTTTCATGAAATCGCAACTGGGGTGAACACCCCACCCGTTTGGAGGTCTGACCAAAACAGTAATATCAACAATTTGTCCGGACGATGGGTCGGGACCGATAAAAAACAGAAAAGAAAACATTATGAAAAATGAAAACATGCGGGCCATGCTGGCGATGACGGTGACGGCGGTGATGATAAGCAGCGTTTTGAATATGCCGGCTCAAACTGCTCTTGCGCCAAAGGCCATGCCCCCGGCACCACGCACCCCGGCGACTCCACCCACTCCACCAGTAGCGCCGACTCCACCGGCGTCACCGGCTCTACCGGCATCACCCGGTTTACCCGCGTCACCGACTCTACCGGCATCACCGACTTTACCGGCGTCACCAATCATACCACCACAACCCGGGCAACCGATGCCACCTGCACCAGTACAACCCATACAACCCATACAACCCATACAACCCGGGAGCCCCGGACCCACTCAACCGTGGGCGTTCACCAACCGGGTGCCAATGTTCACCAACCGTGTGCCGGTATTCACGAATCGGCCGTGGGGATTCACGAATCGGCCGTGGGGATTCACCAATAAACCGATGTGACCCACCAATCGTTAGTCAAAATTCCCAAACTAACCATCCTCCTCCCGTACCAGAAGAATCGAACATGAAAGACCAGGTCTACAAGCTCATCGAACTCACCGGCACCTCCGGCACTTCCATTGAGGATGCCGTTGACAAGGCCGTTCAACGCGCACACAAAACCATCAAGAACCTGTGCTGGTTCCAGGTGATCGAAACGCGCGGCAACATTGACAAGGGAAAGGTGCATCACTGGCAGGTAACCATCAAAGTCGGCTTCACCGTGGAAGGTTGAGCGCGGGCGCACCATAAACTCACATGGACACAACCAGACGCAGCCGGGTGTGAAAGCCGGCTGCCAACCTAAAATATAATATGGCTAAAGAAGACATGAAATCAGGATTGAATATCACTCGCGAACGGATGATCCAACTGCTGAACGAGGATCTGGCGGGAGAATACCAGGCGATCATTGCCTACACCGTTTACAGCCAGGTGCTGAAAGGGGCGGCGTACACAGACATTGCGCGGGAATTGGAACTGCATGCGGGCGAAGAATTGCAGCATGCTATAAAAATTGCCAAACAGATTGACTATCTGGGTGGCATGCCGGGAGTAATGCCCAAGCCAGTTAAAACTTCAAATGACCCGGTCGAGATGCTGCGCGCGGATCTGGAAAACGAACGGGCAACGGTGGGGCGTTATCGTGAGCGCATCCAAC
>OCZU010003338.1_pt1 | contig 10144 bp, 7 predicted proteins | sample 1539001 | NCBI WGS metagenome assembly OCZU01 (sample SAMEA3539306, study PRJEB22396) | soil metagenome | biome: tundra; feature: field; material: soil | place: USA | collected 2010-05 | depth 0.15 m | reverse complement strand
CCCGAGACTTGACCGCTTTCTTGACGACACTCAAGGAGCATAAGAAGGGAGGCCTTAAGTGAGACGCCTCCATGTTGCCTGCCTGACTCTCCTCCTTATTGTTCCGATAGGGTGTACGAAGCGCAGCAACGTGAATCCTCCTCTCTCCTCCAAAGTCTTCGGAACGCAGATTGTGGAGGTGAGCGGAGGGAAGCAGGCGGCTGGTGTCGGTTCGAAACTCGTCGAGCCGGTTGTTGTGCAAGTGAATGGCGCCGACGGGAGCGCACTCGCGGGCGCGTTGGTCTCATTTCACGGCGACGGACTTGTGTTGATTCCCACCGAGGCTCTCTCCGACGCGAGCGGACAGGTGAGCGTTTCCATTCAACTTGGCGGAATCCCAGGGAGCTACCAACTTGTTGCGTACACGCCCAAAACCGGCGGAGGGAGTACGACCATCAACGTGCGTGAGATTGCGCTGGGATATCAGGAGAAGGTAGGCAAGGAGGTAAGCTACAAGTACTGCACTACCTGCCATGATCCTGAGTCCACTGCCGAGCGGGTTTCGAACTTCGACAACCTTGCTCCTCCGCTCCCCCACCAGTTCACGGACGGGAACACGCTGAATAGGATGTCGGATGCTGACTTGATCAAAATCATCGCCGACGGTGGCCCCGCCTTAGGAAAGTCCGCTCAGACCCCGGCATACCGAAGTACTCTGACACAGGCGCAGATCAAGGCTGTGGCGGCCTATATGAGAACTATCGCTGACCCGCCCTATCAGCCTCCCGCCACCAAACCCTGACCGCGGTGGTCCTTAGTCGACCCGTCTACTTCCGCGCGTACGTTTATTTTGATTCTTGGGAACTTCATCCGAACCTGGATCGGGCTAGGATTTCGGATCCGGCGGAGTTTCAAACCGCGCGATTGCGTCGCTTCAGCGAAGGGTTCAATCCCTGACAAACGGGCTTCGCGGAAACCTCGGCTGGCTCGGCATTCGACCGCACCACGCTTCCTCCAAGCCGACTTCTGGACCGCGTTGACACTTCAGAGTCGCCCGTCACTCGGGAGAAACGACGCGCCACTTGTCTTCTCTATTGATTACGGGGTCACATCCAGTCCATAAGATGGGTGGCTGAAGGTTCCGCCGATCTTGATGGGCACGATCTCTCCAGCATTTTTCTTCTTGAAGAATGGCTCCACAGATTTAAGCAAAACTGATTTCACTCCCTTCGATCCCCTGGAAAGCTTGTTATCGACTTGCAAGGTTCCGTGAAGGTTAACCCGCTCCGTCAGCAGGCCGTATGTGCCATGCACATGAGCAAGCGCTCCCGGAACGCTGAACGAGAGGTCTGAGAACGTCGCGATCGCGTGGTTCATCACGACATGCCCCTTCAGATTTTCAACGACGCTCGCCGGATCGTCGTTCTTTTTCTCGCCCTGAGCCAACTGACTGAGATTGTCAACCTTTTCCTGCGTCGTCGAGCGGACGAAACTCGCCGCATCGATTCCAAAGTCTCCCTGCAGGTTCACCCTTTCAATGAAGCTTCGCTTCCCAGGGGGAACCAGGACTTGCGCTTTGAAGTTCATCGCTCCGGTAAAAGCAGGAGAATCCGCCTTCGAGAGGAGGCGTAACCAGTCCTGTATCCGGCCCTGCAGTTCCGTCGCGCCCAGCGAAATGGTCTTACCTTCCGAGGCCGCCTTCTTTGCCACTTCGACTTCCGATACGAGTGACGTCTGCTCAAATTGCGCCTGCACTGAAGATAGAGAGACGTCTCCATCGAGCCCGTTCACAATGCCATGGAATTGCGTTTTCAAGTGTACCGCATGATCGCTTCTGGTTACTTTGAAATCGGGCGCGTCGGTACTGCCTTCGATCTCGATGTGCTCGAGCACACCATTGAATTTGCCGGTGGAGGCTAGCGTTCCTGCAATGCCTGAAAATCCGCCCAGGTCCGCGCGTTGAAAGTCGTAGGAGCCGGAGAGACGGGTTTGACCCACGTCCTGCGGCTGCAAGGGGCCAAATTGCCCTTCCGTGCGAATTTCTCCTGGAGGCTTCGCATTCAGCAGCGCGGCGTCGAACGACATGGGCCGGTCATCGGCTACGGAGTTCAGCGTCAATTTGTGAATTTCGAACTTGAGGGGTTCTCTTCCGGATTGGCTGGAAGCAAACTCCACGACGGCACCGTCCGCGATGATCTGGTCGATAATCAACGCGGACTGCTCCGGGCTGCCGGGTGGTGCTGCGTTCCCGATACGTTCACTGCCGGATGACACGAACATGCGCAAACCTTCGATCCTGACACGTCGAACACGTTTAGGAGTCCTGAAAAACTCCCAGTAAGCGCCCTGGATTGTGAGCTTTTCGATGGTGGCGATCGGCGGGTCGTCTCGATCGCTGTTGCGGCGGAAAGTCACTCCTTCGGCAACGCACCCGGGCGGGAAATATGTCCCGTGAAACACTTTCACTTCGACCGTGCTGGAGAACTTTTCCTGCAGCGCCCTGACGACGATGTCACGCGTGAACGGCCAGCGGCTTAGCAGCAACACAGCTGCGCCGCCGATCACAACCAGGGCCAACAACGTGCCAATCTTGATCCAGCGGGATGATACCTTGGACTTTGTTTTCAAGACTTCCTTTTTAATTCATCGGAAATGGATAGAAATCGTTCAATCGGAAACTCTCAATGGCCTCTGCGAATCAGCGAAGGTTCCCCTTTTGAAGGCCTGACTATTAAGAGAGTCTAACCAGACGAGGCTGAAGAATCTGTTCACAAAGGAACGCTTCAGTCACAGCCTGCCTCGACTTGGCAAGCGACGAAGGAACGACAGGAAGAGCTCTGTTCGGATGGACGCGCATTCTCTCTCGATAGGCCACACAAGCCATCGATCTGGATCGGTTGGCGGCCGTCAACACGATTCCGGGCGGATTGTCAGCATAACCGGAAGCTCCTCAGAAACGGGCTTGGAGGAGATCAAGGGCGATCTCCTCGAGAGCGGACTTCTGTCCCGTCTTGCCTCTTGTGTGGTTCAACTACTGGATTGGCCATGATTCGGGAATGGCTATGATCCAGCAACGCCTTCGTGGTCATCGATTCCAAAGCCCGCTGGTTGATGCACGTCCAAGGCTGCAGCCCACTACACGCTCGCTGTTTTGTTTGGATTATGTAACAAGTCTCCGCGTCCGGATGGTCGTTACTGACTTGCCGGTTGACAGTTTTACATATCGGGTATATTGTTACGGCCAATTCGGCGAACTTGAAGGGTGACGCTTATGACAGCGTCACGTCCGAGGGGGCTTCTACTCGCCGACTTCCCCAAAACATAAGGAACTCGTGCTCTGCGTAAGATAGGCAGAGGCTAGTAACGGTGTGCCCAATCTCGGACCTCAAAGCCTGAAGCTCTCGTGGCCGGAAGGTGGCGATGTATTCGGGCCGGGATCTTTCTGTAAAGACATCCGAAAAGACAGTTGCGGCGCTTGTCTATTCGCGCCTCAAATTTTTACGTCGTCGGTGGAGGTAGTAGGTTGAATCGGAATGTGGCATGGGGAACTGGAGCTGTCCTGGCAGTTGCCGCTGTATTGGGGATTTCAACCCGGACTTCAAAAGCTCCGGTGGCGAGCACCCCAAGCGCATCAGAAACGAAGAAGAACGTTCCGCCCAAGAGTAGTGGAAATGCTCTTTCGACAAGTGTTTGTCTTGATCCGGAAAAGATTTTGCAGGAGTTCCTTTTGGCTGACGGAGCCGATGTCGCCGCTCCAGATTCGTGTTACTCCGAAAAGTTTCTGCACGATGCCGAAGCTGTAAAGAGCCGGCTGGATTCACAAAAGCGGCTGCAGACACGAACTTCCCGCCTCAAGTTTATTGTCGCCATCCTTCCTGATCCGCTGCACACCCATCTGTCGTTGCAGTTCGATCGCAAGATCGAGGCCATTCAACAAGCGGCGCAGGATGGCGGCTACGACTACGATTCTTCCTGGCTGCCCTGGGAGACCGAAGAACACACATTCACGCACCTCACCGACCAGGATGAAATCGAAGAGCGCCAAGACGCGCGCGAGGAGCAACCCGGCCTCATTCTGTTTAGAAGAAGGAGCGATAAGACGCAGCATCCCCCGAGGCAAGCGGAGGACCCGTTCCAGGATGGTCTTGCCGTATTTGTAGTCGGCGAGGAAGCTACGCGCGGCATTCATCGCCGCCAATTTCAGAATGCCGCCGCCTGGATTGCAGCCCTGCGTCCTCAGATTAGGATTTCTTTGCCTATTGCAATCCTCGGCCCGACTTTCTCAGGTTCGCTTCCATCTCTCGCCGAACTGATGGCGGACGAGAACGTGCGAAAGTTCTTTAATTACGGGTTCATCGGCCCGCTGCCCGACAGCCAGGTCCGCATATACAGCGGCAGCATCTCGGGAAAAGAGGCAGTGGGAGCTTTTGTGGGAACTTCCAGCTTGGATGAAAACCTAAAGGGTTGGAACATCCACTTTTATAGCTTCATTGAAAGCGACGACAGGATTCTGGAGGACTACTGTGACCACCTCCCCAGTGAGGGAATAGATACAGACAGAGTTGCCGTCATTTCAGAAGACGAGACTGCTTACGGAATCGGCGGGATCGGCGGAATCCGGAAGCCTCCAGAGAAGAGCGCAATTCAGAAGCCTCTAGAAAAGGGTGAAATCCAAGAAAAGCCAGAAACGGGCAAGGCCCCTGTTCCAAACGCCTCATCTGATGACAAAGTTCCCTGTCGTGGAGCGGTGCGACTATTTTATCCGCGCGACATTTCTGCTTTGCGGTCGGCGTATCAAGCGCAATCCATTTTTTCTTCCCCGAACTCACAGGAATCCGATACGCAGCGCAGAACTCTCTCCACTGACCTCGCTGATCCCGCAGGCGAAGCGCACGACACCGTCCGCTCCTATGCGGGAAAGCAGACCCCGCTCGCTCAGGAAGCTCAATTGCTTGGGATTGTCAGTGTTCTCCGGGACCATCGGTCAGAATATTTAATCATTCGAAGCAGCAACAGCCTCGATCAACTGTTCCTGGCGAACTTCTTTCGCCGCGTGTACCCGGAGGGCCGCATTGTCATTCGCGGAGCGGATACCCTTTTTCTGCGAGAACGAGGTGGGACCGGTATTAGCGGCGTTATCATGCTCAGCTCGTACCCCTTGATTCCTTGGGACTGGCGAGACTGGTTGGACCAGAGTGATTATCCGACCCATAGGGTTTTCGGCGAAGAGACGATTGAGGGCACATACATAGCGGCGCGGTTCCTGATCCAGGAAGACTTTAAAAGCGACAAAGAAATTCTGAAACCCTTGGGAGACGATTGGCCAGTCTGTTCCGCAAAGTATGCCGACAAGTGCTTTGCTCCTGCCAATCACGACCCGGATTTCTCGATTCCCGACTATAAATCCCCGTTTTGGGTTGTGCCTCTAGGTTGCCAAATAGCAGATAGAGACTTTATGCCTGCGGATTGGTGTGAGCCGTATTTTCGACCTGCGACCTGGATTTCCGTGCTGGGGAGAGGAAACTTCTATCCTTTGGCGGCGCTTACCCGAAAATCCGATTCCGACAAATCAAACAAAACCGAATACACTCAAAGGCCAACTTTTCCGATAACCGAGCCCGCCAAGACTGTTGTGAAACGGACCGCTAGGTTTCGCGATTGGTTCAACATGCCCCTTGGGATGAAGATCTGCCTACTCGTCATTCTTGCATTCAGCGCCTTCCACGTATGGTGTTGCTGGACCGCCTCGTTCACCGCCAAGCCAGCGTTTCGCGCCCATTTCGCTTCCACGCCGACGTGGTTTCCAGATTGCCCGTGGCAACACCCCACACTCATTACAATCGGCAGCGTGGCGATCGGGTGTATCGCGCTGGCTGCCGCCTGGGGATGCGGAGCCTTCTGCAATGCCGGGCTCACGCTTTTTCATCGTCTATGGATTTGGCTGTTTTTGAGTGTTGGCTTACTCACTGCCCTGGGAGCGGTTCTGGCTAATCAGCAAGCCATGTACCGCCTAAACACGTTCGATCCGAAAGAGTCTGAACAGCCGGATCGTAGACGGTATTTCGTTCTTGATTGGAAATCACAATCGTTGAAGCGGTCGGTCACTGGATTTCTCATCGCAATCGGGCTTTTCAGCGCGGTGATTGCCTATTTGGAAATTGCGCTCGATTTCCAGCGGCGCCTCCCCAGTTACTGGCGCTCGATGAACCTGAATAGTGGTGTCTCTCCGTTGGTTCCCTTGCTGGTTTTATTCGGCGGAATTTATATGTGGTTCTGGTACTCGCTGCACGGGCTCGCTCTCTTCGGCATTGATCGCCCGCAATTGCCCCGCGAGAATAGCTTGTTCCTGAAGGACGAGGCAGGAAATGTTCTCAAAGATGAAGATCAGAAGCCGTTGCCGTTTCTGCGCATGTTCAGTCAAGATCGGGCGGAACAGACGGAAAAGACGGCTATCCCCTTAGAAGGGCGCACCTGTGTAGCTGCCGCGGTGATCCTTATTGTCTTCGCAGTAGTTGCTTTCGGAATAGCTGGGGACGTGCCTCTTCGTAGCTTGGGCACGAACGTTTACGCGACCGTTTTCTTTTTTCTCTTTGCCCTTTGCGTGAGTTGGATGCTGGCCGAGGTCTGGCAACTCATGCGTGTCTGGCGCGGGCTGAAACAACTCTTGAGTTTCCTCGATCGGATCGCTCTCCGGCGGACCATGAGCGCACTGCAGGGATTCTCGTGGGGTAATGTTTGGCGAATGAGCGGCAATGTCCTGGACGTACGCTACAGACTTCTATCCCGACAAATGGAAACTCTCAGTCACCTCAAAGCTTCCTTCGACGAGTTGGAGAGAGGCGCGCACGATCCCAACCAGTGGGACGACTACCGTGCGATGGCATCCTGCCACGAGGAAATCAACAATGCCCAAGTGGCTATGATGGGTTTCGCACCCGTGTACGGAGCAAACTATGACAAAGATGATTTCGTGCGTTTCGACTGCCTGCACACATTCCAGGTCAAAATGGCTGCCCTCGTGGGAAAGTTACTCACCGACGTCCTTATTCCTGCATGGCAAAGAGAAACTGAATCGCTCATGAAAGATGAAGCGAAGGACTCCAGCGGGACCAAGGCTGATTCCGAGGCGGTGCTGAAGCACCTTCCAGAGCACATTCGCAATGCCGAGGAACTTGTTTGCATCACCTATTTGGGATTCGCCCAGAACGTTCTTGGGCGTATTCGTACGATCGCGCTGGGGATCGTGTGGCTTTTTGTCGCGATAACAATATCTGTTTCTACTTATCCTTTCGACCCGAGACCGACTCTCAACAAAACGCTGGTCTTCTTATTTCTTGCAGTCGGCGCAGCCGTTACGTTCGTTTATGCCGAGATGTCCCGCGATTCCACACTAAGCCGCGTCACCAACACGACTCCTGGGGAATTGGGAACAGAATTTTGGTTCAGGATTATCGGGTTTGGCGTTGGTCCACTGATCGGTTTATTGGCTTATATCTTTCCCGGAATTACAGATTTCTTGTTTTCGTGGCTCCAACCCGGCATGACGTCCTTGCATTGAAGACAAAGTGAGATCTTGATTGTTCTTGGTTCGGCACGAGATCAAAACAACTTTTAACTGGTTCCGGAATCGGGGGCCATCTGGACATTGCCCAGAAACGAGCTTCTGGGAAATGTCGCCGGAGTGGCCGAAGCCCGGCGGATTTTGAGTTCCACACTGGGTTCTGAACCGTTTGGACAATTCTCTACTTTACTTGATTCTTCAGCGGCTTACAAGCACGCCGATTCCCACCGTCATGATCCGTTCTGCCGCGTTTTGAACATGGAACTACTACAGTTTTACTACAGTTCAATTATGATGAAGCCTCCGGCTTGCGGGAAGCCTCGCCCGAAAGCTTTCAGTTGTGCCGCTATCAACCTTTCTCTGAGATCGTCGTGGATCGAAGCGTGCAGGTTCGTCATGGCTTCATTCAGAATCGGTCTGAGCAAGCTGTTTCTTGCGTCGATCACTACGCGTCCAATGTCCTTGTAAGTCTTGGATCGCGCTCGCAACCGACTCAGTCGAATTCTGTCCGTAGTGGGACAAGAGTGCATCTGAGAGCTTTGCTGAGAGTAGGCTATCGATCTGATTGATTTCTGGCATCCTGCGTCTCGCAACTCGAATCTCAAAATCGCCGGAAGCCGTTATGTACTCCTGAAAATCCGGGACTCCGGTGGGAACCATGCGTATGGGAGTCAAGTAAGAATCATCGAGTTGATAAATCACTGTGACAGTATCCGGCGGAGCATTCGCCAGTCGAAGAAGAATGCTGTAGTGTTTGGCCTCGTCCGCCCCTTGAACCCAGTGAGGACTCCCATTCGAAAGCAAGAACTCCGCCAGTAGCCTTGGCTGATCCATCTAAGATTCCCCTGCCGACTCCAACGTTTACTTCTTTTCAGACCCCGCCCCACTTGTACCGTTTGTCGCCTGCTGAACAATCTTGGGCGACACGCTCATACCCTGCACGATCCGTCTGACAATTTCTGCTGTGCGCCGATCGACCTGCGGTTCAATATTTGGAGCTATAGGATTATAAGGCCATGATTTCTCTGCGATGTGGCGCTGCAATATGGTAGCCACCTCATTTCCGATCTTTGTCAGCTCCTCATTAAGACCTGCATTTGCATTGTTCAACATGAAAAGCCTTGTGTTCAAGGACTTGAACTCAGACGCACAGCTGTCAGCCAAGACCGCTCGCTTTGCAAGATTCGCCTTGCCAACATAGATCCGTACAGCAATCAACGACACCGCTAGAATGGCACCCGTCAGCGTCAGACTGTCAGACACAGAAGCCGGAGGTGGGGTTGGAGACATGGGCGGGTTAATCTAGTCATTGATCCGGTTGAGCATCGGCGGCAAAAGTCCGGCCCCAGCGATTGCAGCTACCACCGCCGCTGAATAACTATAGAGCGCGAACAAAATGTACGCAGGAAACCGCCACAGCTGCTCCGCGGAAATGATGTACGGCACAATTTGGTTCTTTAGCTGATGCAGGAGAATAGGTTCAGCGCCCGAAAAATCCTCTGCCCCGGAGGCATGAGTCGATTGCGACTTCAATTGCCTTAACAGCTGAACTGACGCTGCTGCAACGGCTAATATTGGTAGCAGCAGAAGAACTAGATTGGTCATATCCAGTCCCATTGTCATGGCCTCACTGAACAGCATAGTTCTGAGCGATAGACCTGAGCATTAAGACCAAATTACGATCTCTGGTTATCAATGATATCTCACGGGCGTGATGACCGAGGTTATACATCGAAAAAATGGCCTCTTCATCGTCCCGTATCCACATGAACACCGGCAGTGGCGAATGAACATCGTTGCGAACAAATACCCCGCCTTCTTGAAGACGCTGAACACACTTACCTTGTTGCGCCGACATCAGAGCCACAAATTCCTGGACATTGACCGGTACTTGCAACGGAGGATTACTGTTCCCGTGGTATTTGAAGTACGCAGCAAACTTCGGTTCTCGTTTCAGTGCAGCAAAGGCAGCATCGCACTGGTTGGGATCACCAAGATCAAACTGAGAAGCTGTCATTGTATCGGTAGTCGTTTGGTCATAGAGATGCACTTCTACGAAGACGCCATTCTTCTTTTTGCTGATCAAACTGTCTTCATACACTGCGAATAATTCTGGGGCCGAGAAATGTCCATAGCCACAGAAGTCAGTCACAACCACAAGATGAAATGTGGTCCTTGAAATTAGGTCGTTGATTGCAACCATGTTTTCTGGAAAGGCTGCCAAATATCGCGTATCTCCAGGTTGAGTTTGCTGAGCCTTCTTAAGGGCATCTCGATAACGGCTCACTTGAAACAAAGAAAGTCCCAAACAAGCAATCAAAGCAACGTTGGCGATCACGTATCCGATGTTGTTCATGTTATGAGCAACCTCTTGCAAGACGTCTCTGAACAATTACAGACCACGTCGACATTGCGGCGGAGATCGCTTGTGCATACGTCATACCCGGACATGTGGTTGGCCCCCCTCGCTACAGAGTACCTGGGGGATTTCCGGACTTGGTCGTTCCCGACGAACTGAACAGCGAAGTCAGGTTGTAGCTGATGCCGACCTGCAGACCCCAAGCAGGATGCACTACAAGCTCAGTACGGTTCGAATAGGTAAAG
>OCZU010003337.1_pt1 | contig 10144 bp, 5 predicted proteins | sample 1539001 | NCBI WGS metagenome assembly OCZU01 (sample SAMEA3539306, study PRJEB22396) | soil metagenome | biome: tundra; feature: field; material: soil | place: USA | collected 2010-05 | depth 0.15 m | reverse complement strand
GGCAACTACTCGCATGAATACATGGTGCCCGCCGCGACCGGCGAAAATGAAGTCGCGTTCTGCGAAGGTTGCGGCTACGCGGCAAACGTCGAGAAAGCCACGAGCGGCATTCCCAAAACCGCCGCGCGCGAAATTGGAGCCGCCGTTGAAAAGTTTGCCACGCCGGGCGTGGTCACCATCGAAGCGTTGAGCAAAGCGCCTTTCAGCGTTCCGGCCAACCGCCAGATTAAAACGCTGGTTTACATCGCCGATGACAAACCGGTTTTGATTTTGATCCGCGGGGATGACCAGTTGAACGAAGCCAAACTGGCGGGCGTCATTGGAACTACGGTTTTTCGCGCGGCTACTGCTGAAGAAATCAAGACCGGTCTTGACGCGCAACCGGGAAGTCTTGGCGCAATTAATGCGCCAGCAAAATATGAACGATTAGCCTCCGAGCCCACGATCAGGGAGGTGGTCATCCAAGTGCAAAAATCACAGGGATGGGACAAATTGAAGATTTATGCTGACGAACGCCTGCGCGGCGCGAACGACATGACCACCGGCGCGAATGAAGACGGTTTTCATTTTCGCAGCGTCTCCATCGAACGAGACATTCAAGTCACCAAATGGGCGGATTTGCGCACCGTCACCGCGGGTGAACCCTGCGTCAAGTGCGGCAAGTCGCTGAAGATTCGCCGCGCCATCGAAGTCGGCCACGTCTTCATTCTCGGGACCAAATACAGCGAAAAGCTCAACGCCACGTTCCTCGCCGAAGACGGCTCGCGCAAACCGTGCGTGATGGGCTGTTACGGCATCGGCGTCACGCGCACGCTCCAGGCGATCATCGAGCAGTGCAACGACAAGGACGGCATCGTCTGGCCGGTCAGCGTCGCGCCTTACACGGTTTGCATCACGCCACTGGGCATCGCGCCGGAAAGCCCGGTGATGCAGCTCGCCGAAAAGCTTTACGCCGAGCTGGCCGCGCGCGGGGTGGATGTGATTCTCGACGATCGCGACGAACGGCCCGGTTTCAAATTCAAAGACTCCGAACTCGTGGGATTCCCGATCCGCATCGGCATCGGCGAGAAATCACTGGCCAAAGGCGAAGTGGAAATCAAACCGCGTGCCGGCGCGATGATTCACACAAAGCCGGAGGAAGCGGTCGAAAAGGTTTTACAACTCATCAAAGAGTCCCTGCCAGCCTTGAAATAGAGCGGCGGTGAACGCGCCGCAGTCCAAACGCTTCGCGAAGCTGGTGAGACTGCAGTCGCGCCAGCGTTTGGACTGCGGTGACTTCAGCACCGCTTTTCGCAGAAATCATCGTGCTCTGCCCGTTGGCCGCCATAAATCCGACCGCTATAAATCTTGCCAAATGCGTTTGCATCTTTAGATTAGCCGCTCGCTTTGTCGAAAATTATTGAAACTATGAATGTGAGCCCAATCCTAGCCATGGGGCAAACGCCCCAACCCGGACAGCCCGCGCCACCATTTTGGGTGCAACTGGTGCCGCTTGGCCTGCTGGTCGTTGTCTTTTACTTCGCCCTCATTCGTCCGCAGCAGAAAAAGGCCAAACAACAGGCTGAAATGCTTAAAGGCGTCAAGCCCGGCGACAAAGTAGTGACCACGAGCGGCATTCTCGCCACTGTCATCACCGTCAAAGAAAAATCCATTTCCATCCGCTCCGCCGATTCCAAAATGGAAATCACCAAATCCGCCGTCGCCGAAATCCTGGAACGCAGCGGCGAAGCCAGCGAATCCTAAGCTCCCTTTTCCCCATGAACCGAAATCATTTCTGGAAACTTGTCCTCATTGTCCTCGTCCTCGTCTGGTCCTACGCCGAATTCACTCCGATGACCAATCGCGACCTGGTGCTTAAGTTTCGCGAGCGGGCGATCAAGCGCGACGAGACGTTCAACAAGATCTTCAGCCGCGCCCAGGAATTTCAGAAGGCGCGTCCTGACCGCGCCTACTCCAACTTGCAGGAAGCGATCGGCACGAACGATATCGTGCCCTACTTTCCGTTTTTTGAAGGCCAGAACGAATCGCATCCTACCACCTACATTTTGAACCGCCTCCAGCGCGAAGCCGCCGGGCGCGTCAAGCTCGGCATTGACCTCGCGGGCGGCACGTCCTTCCTCGTCGAGATTGACACGAACCGCATCGAATTGGACACGAACCAGGTTGCCAGCGCGCAAAGCACGTCCGCCGCGCTTTCACAGGCCATTGACGTGTTGCGCAAACGCGTGGACCGCTTCGGCGTCGCCGAGCCGGTGATTCAACCGGAAGGCATCAACCGCATTCGCATTCAACTGCCGGGACTTTCCGAGGACGACACCGCGAAAGCCAAGGAGAACATTCAAAAGGCGGCCTATCTCGAATTCCGCATGGTGCATGAGGACAACAGAAACCTGCTCGAGCAGGGAATCATCCCGCCGGGCTACGAGCTGCTGACCCGCGTGACCACCTCGGAAAAGGGTGTCAAACAGACGGAAAGATATCTCGTCAAGAAACGTCCGGAAATGGTCGGCGGCGTCCAGCGCGCCATCAGAACACGCGACAACATTGGCAGGCCTGAAATTCAATTCACGCTCGAATCAAAAGAGGCGGAGATTTTCGCGCGCGTCACCCGCGAGAACGTCGGCCATCAGTTGGCCATCGTGCTCGACGGCGAATTGCAAACCGCGCCGCGAATCAACTCGCCCATCGAAGCCGGCAACGGCGTCATTGAAGGCGATTACAGCGATAAAGACGCCGAGGCACTCGCCAACGTTCTGGAAAATCCGCTCAAGACTCCGGTTCACATCATTTTCACCAGCGCCGTGGACCCGAGCCTCGGTAAAGACTCCATCAAGAGCGGCATCAAAGCCTCACTTTATGGCATCATCGCCGTCGCCGCCTTCATGGCCGTTTACTATTTCCTCGCGGGCCTCATCGCGGACGTCGCGCTCATCATCAACGTCATCATCCTCCTGGGCGTCATGTGCTCCGTCGGCACCACGCTCACGCTGCCGGGCATCGCCGGCGTCGTCCTCACCATCGGCATGGCCGTGGACGCGAACGTGCTGATCTTTGAACGCATCCGCGAGGAATCGGCCAAGGGCAAATCACTGCGGGGCGCGGTGCAGGCCGGTTACGACCGCGCGTTCGGCACGATTTTCGATTCGCACGTCACGACGCTCATTTCCTCGGTCATCCTGATTTTCATGGGCACCGGCTCGGTCAAGGGCTTCGGAGTTTCGCTGACCATCGGCGTCGCGGCGAGTTTGTTTACCGCGCTCGTCGTCACGCGTCTGATCTTCGATTTCCTTATTTTCAAGAACATCATCAAATCGGTGCCAATGCTGCATCTGATCCCCAGCACGCTGAAAATCAATTTCATGAAACTCGCCGTACCCGCGTTCATCGCGTCGTGGCTGCTCATTGCCGCCGGCATCGGTTACGGAGCGTTTGTTCGCGGTCATAACGTGTTCGGCGTCGAGTTCGTCGGCGGCGAAACAGTCACCTTGGATTTTGATCAACAGCACAAGGTTGGCGTGGATGAGCTTCGTAAAAAGGCCAGCGAAGTCAGCGGTAGCGAAGTCGTCGTCGGTTATCAGCGTGACTTTTCGACCGCCACCGACACGCTGCGGGTCACCACGCGCCTGCCGGAGAAATCCGGGACACAAGCCGCCAACGTCAGCGCCAAAGTGGTGGACGAACTGCGAAAGGATTTTCCCGAAGCCAGGTTTACCGTGTCGAGCATGGACAGCGTCGGCCCGACCGTCGGCCGGGAAATTCAGGAAACCGCCATTCTCGCTTCATTGTTGGCGATGTTTGGCATCCTCGTTTACGTCGCGTTCCGGTACGAATTCTCCTTCGCCGTCGGCGCCGTGGTGGCGATCATCCACGACGTGTTGATGACGCTCGGCATTTACTTCCTCTCCGGGCGCGAACTCAACGCCACGACCGTGGCGGCCGTGCTGACCATCATTGGCTTTTCCATCAACGACACCATCGTCATCTTCGACCGCATCCGTGAGGATCTGCGACTGGGGGTGCGCGGCACGTTCAAGGAAGTGGTGAACCAGGCGCTCAACCAGACTTTGAGCCGGACGCTGATCACGTCCGGCACCGTGTTCATCGCCACGATGTCGCTCTACATCTTTGGCGGCGGCGTCATCAACGACTTCGCCTTCACCTTCCTCATCGGCATCATCACCGGCACGTATTCGTCCATCTACATCGCCAGCGCGCTGGTGCTCTGGTGGCACAAAGGCCAGCGCCCGAACATCGGCAACGTCCAAATCGCGGTCGAAACCGCCGTGCCGGCGAAGGCAACGTGAGCCGTGACGTGAACTCGTCCGAGCCTGGGAGCGCCGGCGTCTCGCCGTCAAGTCTCTGCCCGGGCGGCACCAGGAAACTTGCCGGCGAGACGGCGGCGCTCCCAGGGTATGCTCGCGTTCGTTGAAATCACGCCTTGGCACTGGGCTGGTTTCATCGCGTGCGTGCTGATTTTTCTGGCGCTCGATCTCGGCGTTTTTCATCGCCGCGCGCACGTCGTCAAATTCCGTGAAGCTCTGGCTTGGAGCGTCGTCTGGTTTTGCCTGGCCATGCTCTTCGCGCTCGCGCTAAAACCGCTGCGCGGCGAAAGGGAGTCGCTTCAATTTCTCACCGGCTATCTCATCGAGCTTTCGCTCTCGATGGACAATGTCTTCGTCATTGCCTTGATTTTTGGTTACTTTAAAATCCCCCTACAGTTCCAGCATCGCGTCTTGTTCTGGGGAATACTCGGCGCGCTGCTGATGCGTGGCGCCATGATCGGCGCGGGGGTGGCGCTGATCTCGCGGTGGCAATGGGTGCTTTACGCGCTGGGGGCCTTGGTGGTTTACAGTGGCATCAAGACGTTTTTCGCCCATACCGGAGTCGAGCCGGAAAAAAACTTCGTGCTCAAACTCGCCCGTAAACTCTACCCCGTCGCCCCGGAGCTGGACGGCCAGAGATTCACGACCCGGTGGAACGGCCGCAAAGCCCTCACGCCGCTCGCCCTCGTCCTGCTCCTGGTGGAAACCACCGATTTGATTTTCGCGCTGGATTCCATCCCCGCCATTTTCGCGGTGACGACCAAGCCCTTCATTATTTTCACCTCGAACGTGTTTGCAATTCTGGGACTGCGCTCGATGTATTTTGTGCTGGCCGATGCGATCACTTATTTCCGCTTTTTGAAATACGGCCTGTCGCTCGTGCTGGTGTTCGTCGGCGTCAAAATGCTCGTGGATCCGCACGACCAGCCGCCCCGCTGGTTTCAATACGACTTTCCCGACGGAGCGTCGCTGGGCGTCGTCGGAGGAATCATTTTGATTTCAATTCTCGCCTCGCTGGCCGCCGCGCAACGCGAAAAAAAGCGGAAGAAAATCAATTAAGAACCAGGGAGTGCGGGAATTTTCCATTCTATGGCTTCCTGGCTTCCGTATTAAAAATGAAATTCCGCTGGTCCATCGCGCCGCCGCAGCCGGTCCTCGCCGGACAACTTGCGAAGCAATTAAAAATCTCGCCGCTGCTCGTACAATGCCTGTTGAACCGCAACCTCAGCGAACCCGCGGACATTACCAACTTCCTTGCACCCCGCCTTAAGCACCTCGCCGATCCGTTTCTGCTGCCGAACATGGCCGCCGCCGTCGAACGGTTGCTGCAAGCCCGCGAACGCAACGAGCCGCTGGTCATCTTCGGCGATTACGACGTGGACGGCGTGACTTCGACCACGGTGCTGCTTGAAGTGCTTCGCAAACTCGGCTGGAGCGTGAATTTTTATTTGCCGCATCGTTTGGACGAAGGTTACGGCCTCAGCCAGGATGGCGTGGAAAATTGTTTGAAAAAATTTCCGACGACGCTGCTGCTCGCCGTGGACTGCGGCTCAACGGCGGTGGAAACCATCGCGTGGTTGAAGCAACGCGGCGTGGATGTCGTCGTCCTCGATCACCATCAAGTCTCGACACCCGCGCCCGCCGCCGTCGCGCTGGTGAATCCGCAACTCGGGTTTGGAGTTCCGCCTTCAGGCGGTTCCGTGTCCCCGCCGCCTAAAGGCGGAACTCCGAACTTCCGCGAACTTTGCTCGGCGGGTCTGGCTTTCAAGCTCGCCCATGCGCTCGTCAAGCGCGGACGCGAACTCAATTTGCCCGGCGCGGCGGAATTCGATCTGCGCCCGCTGCTCGATCTGGTGGCGCTGGGCACCATCGCGGACCTGGTCCCGCTCACCGGCGAAAATCGTATTTTAGTCTCCGCCGGTTTGGAACGTTTGAACACCTCGCAACGACCCGGCCTGATCGCGTTGAAAAAAGTGGCGCAGACCGCCTCGCCGCTCGGAACTTACGAAGTCGGATTTCAACTCGCGCCGCGATTGAACGCCGCCGGACGCCTCGAGACCGCCGAGGAATCGCTGCATTTGCTGCTCGCCCGCAACGAGGCCGAAGCCCTGCCCATCGCGCAAAATCTCGATTCCCGAAATCGCGAGCGGCAAAAAATCGAGCGCGGCATCGTCGAGGAGGTCATCGGCGCGGTGCGCGCGAAGTTCAATCCCGACACGGACTTTGTGATCGTCGAAGGCCAGTTGCTCTGGCACATCGGCGTCGTCGGCATCGTTGCATCGCGCGTGCTCCAGGAATTTTATCGGCCCACGATCATCCTGGGCGGCGAGGGCGAGGAATGGCGCGGTTCCGGCCGCAGCATCACGGGTTTTGACCTGGCCGCGGCCTTGCGTGAATGCGACGATTTGCTCACGCGTCACGGCGGTCACACCATGGCGGCGGGATTGAGCATCGAAGCCAAAAATCTTGACGCTTTCCGTCAACGCCTCAACGAACTCGCCCGCCGTACACTCAAGCCGGAAGATTTGCATCCGCCGCTGCGGCTCGACGCCGAAGCCGGTTTGGACGAAATCACCTTGGAAAGCCTGGCCGAGCTTGACCGCCTGAAACCGACCGGTCAGGGCAATTCAGCGGTGCAATTTTTCACCCGCAACCTCGCGCATCAACGACCGCTCCAGCGCATGGGCGCGGAAAAAAAGCATGTGAAGATGTGGGTGACCGACGGTGCGACCACGCACGAAGCCGTCTGGTGGAACGGCGGAGAAAAATCCTTGCCGGTCGGCAAATTCGATCTCGCCTTTGCACCGCAGATCAACGAGTTCAACGGCAAACGCGCCGTGCAGTTGAAAGTGTTGGATTGGCGGTCAACGCAGTAAACCAAAATTGGATGGAGCGCAGGTCGTAACTGCCGTTGGCCGGACTTGCACCATCATTGAGCCGGCCTTGATACGTGAAGGCCGTGCCTTGAGCGTTAATGGATAGTTGATGGTTGATGGCAACAGCAACAACCTTGCTGGCATCCGCTGATGCGGCCACTCCGATCCAGTCCTGAATCGGGGCGCTGGTGGATTCCCAAGTCTGGCACGGGACGAACGGTGCGGCGAGGAGCAGACAACCCACCGCGGCGAAAACGATTCAAGAGAAGTGGATTTTCATAAGGCGGAAGGATGCGTCGTTTCATTGGGATCTTGATGGCGAATGATTTTTTCCAACGCATCGAAGCGTTGTTTTAACTCCGCGTTTTCGGCGTCTCTGCGTTTCAATTCTTCCGTGAGTTTTTGATTCAGTCCCTGGATGGCCGCCAGCGCCACGCCGTCGGCGTCCACCATGCTGATGTGTTTATCATCCATGCCCACGTTGAATGCGGCATAAAAATCCTGCGCCATCGGGCCGATGTGCCGCAGCGTTTCGTTCTCGGCCTTGTAATTCCATTCAGTGATGGGCAACGCCGAGACTTTCTCCAGCACGTCGCGGGCGCTTACGGATGAGAAATGTTCCTTCACGTTGCGGTCGCTGCCCCCGTTGACAGTGCCGCTGGCGAGAATGTTGCCATTGACAGTGAGTTTTTGCGACGGGGCGGTGTTGCCAATGCCCACGTTGCCGCTCGTATCAATGAGCATGCGGGAAACGCTGACCGTCCGGTCGATGATCTGGAAGCTGGAAGCCACCTGGCCGCCCGCTCCGGGGGCGCTGCTTTGCAGCGTCCAGCGATGTCCGCCAGCATCACCGCTTTCGATGCTGACTTCGCAATCAATGAATGGGGATTTGACATGCAGCGCGCTTTGCGGGCTGCCCGTTCCGATGCCCACGCCGCCCCCGGCACGGATCAGGAATTGGTCGTTTGCAGTAGAACTAAATGGAGTGAATGACGTGGTATCAGCCCAAACAAAGGATCCTGGGTGCAAAGCCTGTGCCTGTTGTCCGGCCGCGAAACTGTATTGGCCACCGGCCACGTTGCCGAAGCCGCCCGGAACAGTTGCGAAGACATTGGTGGCTTGATCAAAGGCGCCGCCGCCCACCGTCGCTGCATACCCGCTGCCTGTGTTGGCATCGCCGCCGCCCAGCGTCGCGAATGATCCGTTAACGGAGTTGGCGAATCCCCCGCCGACTGTGCTGTACGTCGCGCCGCCCAGCACAACGTTGGCCTCACCACCCGCGATGGTGGAAGAAACTGCATTGTCCGCAATGGTGTTGCCGTAACCGCCCCCGATGGTCGCCGCTCCCGCGTTCGTGCCGACACTGTTCTGCTCGCCGCCGGAAATCGTGACATCCACGGAATTGCTCCGGATCAAATTGTTCCGCCCGCCGCCGATGGTTGCAAAGATTGAAGCCGTCTGGATCAGGTTGTTCGACCCCGAACCAATCAGTGAATAATCCGCCAGATTGGTGTTCGCCAGACCGCTGCCGATGAATGAAAACTGGCTGCTGGCATCATTGTAAGCTCCATCCACCACCGCGCTGAACATGCCGGCTCGCGCTCCGTGTCCCGCGCCAACGAAGCCATAGTTGCCCAGGATGTAATTGGGCGAACCACTGGTGCCTCCGCCCGCAATCGTGGCGGCGGCAAAGCCGTTGGCATTGTTTTGAAAATAGCCTCCCACCAGACTCGGCGCCGAGGTCGGTTCAATCCGCAACGCGCGCACGCCATTGACCTGGAGTTCCAACGGCTGATTGTCCGTTGTGCCCAGAAAATTCGGACCGGCGATCGTCCCGGCGTTGCCCGTGGTTCGCCAGAAGCCGGTGGCGCCAATGCCGCCCAGGGTCAGCGCGTTGACATTGGCCAGCCCGCTGCCGTTGCCGCTGAAACTGTTGGCCAGACTGCTGAAGGTGACCGGGCTTGCATAGGTTCCCGCGACGCCGGCGCTGGGTACCACGCCGGTGAGGTTGCCCGCCGTGATCGCGTAAGGCGCGGGTGTGAGCGCCTGTCGCGGACTCAACGTGAAGAAACTGCCGCCGCCATTCGTGCGCACACCAATTTCCAGCCAGCGCGCCGCGCCCGGAAACTGGTTGCCGAAATCCAGGGTCACCGTGAAGAGGCCGTTGCTGACGGCGGTGGCGCTGTTCGTGAGGAGCGGCCCCTGCTGGCTGCCGCCCGCGCTATTGTCATACACGATGAAGCGCAAATCATATTTGCCGCTCGCGGGAGTCGCGCCGTCATTGAGCCGGCCTTGATAGGTGAACGCCGTGCCTTGGGCGTGGGCGGTTGAGAGTTGTGAGTCGAGGGTTGAAAGCGCCAGCAATCCCAGCGCGAGGGATTTGAGTTTGGTTTTCATGGTTTGGTTTTTCCTTTCGGTGATTTGGTTGAGAATTCGTTTTACCTCCGCAAGTTCGTGTTTGAGTTCCGCATTTTGGTGACGTTCGCTCCCTTGCCACCAAACGCGCCGCTGAAGTTGTTGTTTCAGCCGTGGCTCACCGAGTTGAGAACCGGTGTCGCCAGAATTCGAGATTCACGGCCAACGAACCAGAAATGATGGAGACGCAAGGTGGATACCAGACGACCGGACAAAGAACAAGGAGAATTGCCCGATCGCCCGGCCCAAACCTATCCTGATCACGGATTGGACAACCGGAAATATTTATTTCCCGCCGGTGGTGAAATGATGACCTGATTCTCGCTGCCAACGACGTTCACCGCGTTGGTTACGCCCGACCAATTCGTCGTGACCAGGTTCGTGTTCGATTGCAACATGTAACCCGGCGAAGGCGCAAGCCACGCGACGACGGCGGTGTTCGTGGCCGTCAGGAAAATCCGCAGCGCTGGCGCGCCAGGGGTTTGCACGGCGAACAAACTCCAGAATCCGCCGGTAACAGAATAATTGCCA
>OCZU010003335.1_pt1 | contig 10147 bp, 8 predicted proteins | sample 1539001 | NCBI WGS metagenome assembly OCZU01 (sample SAMEA3539306, study PRJEB22396) | soil metagenome | biome: tundra; feature: field; material: soil | place: USA | collected 2010-05 | depth 0.15 m | reverse complement strand
AACCGGCCCGGACGGCGGGCGTTCGTCTCGGGCAAGCGCAGGCAGAACACCAAGACGGCCACCGTCATCACCGGCGGCAACGGCGCCACCTTGTGGACCGGGGCGTTCCGGCCCGGCCGCCAGCATGACCCAGACCGCGCTGAGCCCCGGGCGCAGGCGCCCGCCTCAAGCCCGGCGACGCCGACCGGATCCTTGCCACCATCCTCTACCTGCGGGATCCTTCACGCAGGCACTGCTGGGCAAGCTCTTCGCCGTCGACAGGAAGACGATCACTGTCGCGGTCGAGGAGACCCTCTGCTCCTGCACCAGCACCAGCACCAGCACCAGCACCACATCGCATCGGATGCTCGTGGCTCAATCTCGTGGAGTGTGTGTTTCTTCTCCGAGATCCTCACACCACTAGCAGGCCGATCAGGCAGCAAGACAGACGCGCACCTGCTGCTCGGCGCGGACCAGCCGCCATAGGGCGCCCGCGCAGCCCAGCACCAGGAAGAAGACGCCGGGCGCGATCGTGAAGGACAGCGCATCGAACGTCGCGAAGGACACGGCACCGACCGCCACTGAGGCGGCAAGGCACTGGGCGAGATCGCGGGTCGGAGCGTCAACTGCCGCCCGTCGTGCGCTCCGGGCTAGGCACCAGCCCGTCCCGAAGAGCGCTATCAGGGCGATCAGTCCGATGACGCCGGTCTCGATGAGCGAGGTGAGATACTGATTGTCAACGAAGAAGTAAGTCTGCGGGAAGAACGTCTGGAACCCCTGGCCGAGCCATGGGTGGTGCGCGATGAAGGGCGCGGCAGCCGTATAGGCATCGGTCCGTGACGTGCTGCTCGTGTCCGTGCCGAGCTGCCCGAAGAGCCCCGCAAAACCGCTCAGCAGCTTGGGCTTGGCCAGCCACACCATGACGGGCGCGGCCAGCAGCAACAGGTAAGCACGGCGCCTCTCTTGTCTCGTCCAGGTCGGGATGAGTAAGACGCCGATAACTGCGAGGCCGATAATGGCAGAGCGTGATACCGTCATCGGTATTGCTCCCCCGATGAAGGCGACCTGTGACCAGCGGCGGAAGCGTAGGGTGGAGGGCGCGAAGCGCGCCTGATGGATAGCGAGTGGCAAGCTCATCGCCAACACGGCGGCCAACTCGAGCGGCTGCCCCGCCGTCGCGATGACCCGGACGAAGCCCTCGCGGCTCGCCAGGTCCGTTAGCTGCTCGTGCACAGTTAGGCCGGGAATCGTAACGTACTTTGTGAAGACCACGCCAGTAAAGAATTCCGCCATCCCGAGAGCGCCCATTGCCGTGGCGCCAGCGACAACCCTACGAACCAGAGTAGCGAGACGCTCTTGACGGTCGATCCCGTCTGCCGTAAGTAGCAGCACCCCGAGCCATCCGGCCAGCACAATAAGACCACGGTCGGCGCCATTCTCTTGCGAGACAGACAGGGCGTTCCTGTTGACCGATACATACGCCGCCACGATGGCAAATGCGAAGCCAGCGGCCGCCATCCGGGCCGGCTGCGGCCCCCGGTCTATTTTCAGCCCAGGATGCTGTCTGGCTACCAGATACCAGCAGAATGCAGCCACCGCGAACAAGGCTGCGGGCGCGCCCGCAGCGCCGAACGGTCCGACGATCAGCGTTGCCGGGATTGCCATCAGCAGGACGACGTAACAGGTGAGCACCGTGACCGCGTCGATACTCCGCGGCGCAGCGGGCGCCGCCTGGTGCGGGCTTGTCATCAGGGCAGCCTGGCCGCGGCCGAAGTCTGACATCTAGTTCCTCATCTCATCTCTGGTTAATCATCAGCGCGGCATGAGCCGGCCAGAGCAGCCGAGCTGCTCTGGCCGCCGCGGCGGCCAGAGCAGGGCGATCGCAGCGGACCACGATTCCCGGCGTCCTCTCGGTACCTTCGAAAGCTGATTCGCCACCATCAGCGAGTAGTAGCACCACGAGGCGATGGCACTGTGACGGCGTCGGTACAGCCGCACCCGGTTAACGACCTGCATCGCATGCGTCGCGTGGCTGCGGCCCGACTGGCCGCCTATGTGGACCGCGACTGCCCGCGGCTCGTACCTGACGTGCCACCCCGCGTCCCGCGCCCGGAGTGCTAAGTCAGTCTCTTCAGAGTAAAGAAAAAATGACTCATCCCAGCCACCGAGCGCGTCGTAGCACTTCCGTGACATGAGCAGGACCGCACCGAGTGCCCAGTCCACGTTGCACGGGCTGGTATATGCCGACGCATTAGTTACATACTCCGAGAAGACCGACAATTTGGTCTTCGTAAGGCCAAGAGCGCGCGCCAAGCTCGGCTCACGGCGCAGCGATAGCTCCAGAGTTCCCGCTGCCGATCGCACCTGCGGGGCCACAATGCCCACATCCGGATCCTGTAGTGCAGAGAGGAGCGGAGGCACCGATCTTTCGTGTAGCCGGACGTCGGGGTTCAGGACGAGAATTGCCTCCGCCGACATCGCTTCGCGCACGCCGCGATTGATGCCCCCGGCATAACCGACGTTCGCGGCTAGCACCACGCGGCACCCGCCCCGCTCTGCCACGAATCCGGCGGTCCCGTCCGATGACCCATTGTCCACAACGACAATGTCCGCCTGCAGCCCGTCTAGGGCGGCGGGCAGCGAGTCTAGGAGATCCCCGACAACATGGGCGCTGTTATAGGTGACGATAACGATTGCAAGGTCAGGCGACATATCAGATAGCGTAATGGACTGTGGCCATAGAAGGTGCCCACTGCCATGATCTGGCTGCTCCCTAGCCTCTTATCCTAGTTGTTGTTCCGTATATTGAAGCCGATGCCGCCATTATGGAGCAGTGACGGTCCGTCCGCTGCTGTCCCAGATGTTCCCGGCCCAGGCGTTCCCTTCACCTCGGGTTACGAAGTAGGCGACCGGCCCGTACTGACCGCTCTTGGGGAAGTAGGCCTGGCTGAACCGGTTGTCCTTGATCACAATATGCGAAATTCGGTCATTACGCGCGGCGCCACCATAGATGACATAGCCTCCGCCGCCAAGCAAGTTGTCCACGACGGTCTTGTTCGCTACCGCCTGGCCGGTCGCCGACGCGTCGAGGCTGATAGCCGCAGTCTGCCCGAGCCCGTTGAGAATCGTGTTGTAGCTGATCATTAGCGAATGCGTAGTACCGGGGTCAAAGATACCGTCGATATGATCGCCCGGAATGTACCCAGGATCGTGAATATAGTTGCCGGTCACCGTCCCCGACGACACTTGCACACCGTGGCTGAAATGCGAGATGTTGTCATCTTTGATCACTAATCCGGTTGAATTTTCGTAAATGTCGTCTATTGCGTAAGCGACCCGACCGGAAGTGGCATTTAGGCCGCTGATCGTGGAGTGCTCGATCGTGACACCGACGGTATTTCGGAGGCTAATGCCGAAGAATCCGCCCGTCACGACCCGATCATTGGTGATTGTCACCTTGGATGCGGAGACGTTCACGTTGCACTGGACGGACAGCCCGCTGAGGACCGCGCCTTCGCCGGTGACGTCGACCTCCCGTTCGACCGGGTTGTAGCGCCAGCCCGGACCGCTGGATACCTGGCCAGGTACCGACCGAAGGACGACCCGGCCCGGCACCCCCGTGTTGGTCGCGTCGGGCAGGCCGCAGACATGGGGAACCGCTACGCATTCGTCGCGGATCCGCACGGATCCATTGGATGCCATCACCGATCCCGGTACCGGCCCGGGCGCAGGCGCGCGGGAGGGCGCCGGGGCGGATGCCTCCCGTGACGCCTGGTCCGACCGAGCATGCAGGACCAGGACGAGTCCGAATGCAGCTATCACGGCAACCGCCGTTACGGTGAGTCCGATGGCAAGCCGACGCATCCAGGGGCCTCGCTTCTGTCCGGTGGCAAGCCTCACGCCCGCCGCGGCACGCGTTAACTCGGCCCGCAACAGAGCCAGGCCGATCGGCGGTGACTGCGATAAGTCATCAGGAAGCTACCATGAGTAGCTTCCTGATGAGACGCTGCTCCGCGAGCCTTTGCGACTTGAGGCCTGACCGGGCCTAGACGCCAGTCTCACCCGCCCCTTGCGGGGCAGGTGAGCGCCGGTCCCTCTCTACTCAGCTCGAGGTTACGGGGACGGGATGGTCTGTCCGGTGCTGTCCCAGACGTTGCCGCTCCAGACGTTTCCTGTTCCCTTGGCGTTGAAGTAGGTGATCGGGCCGTACTCGCCGCTCTTCGGGAAGAAGGCCTGGCTGAACCGGTTGTTCTTGATCACGATGTTCGAGGTGGTGTTGCCCAGCGAGGTACCACCGTAGATGGCGTAGCCGCCACCGCCAAGGAGGTTGTTCTCGACGGTCTTGTTCGCGACCAGCTTGCCAGCCGCCGATGCGTCCAGGCTGATGGCTGACGTCTGCGTGTAGTTGTCCAGAATCGTGTTCCCACTGATCATCAGCGAGCCCGTGAAGCCGGGGTCGAAGATGCCGTCGATGTGGTCGCCCGCCACGTACCCGGGATCGTGGATGTAGTTACCGGTCACTAGGCCGGCCGACACCTGCACGCCGTGGCAGAAGTCCGAGACGTTGTTACCGCTGACCACTATCCCGGTCGAATCCTGGTAGAGATCGTCGATCGCGTATTGAACACGGCCGGAAGTCGCGTTCGCGCCGCTCACCGTAGAGTTCTCGATCGTGACGCCGGCGGTGTGCCGGAGGCTGATGCCGTAGTTCCCCCCGGTAATGATCTGGTCGTTCTTGATCGTCACATTGGATGCTGTGACGTTGACGTTGTATGGAATGGATAGCCCGCTGAGCACCGCGCCTGCGCCGGTGACGCTAACGAAGCCGCCGGAGCTGGAAATGAACTTCCAGCCCGTGCCGCTAGAGACCTGGCCCGGTACCGACTTCAAGACCGTCCCGGCCGGCACCCCGGTGCTCGAGGCACTGGGGAAGCTGGCGACAGCGGCCGAGCCAACTGAAATCGCCGGGGACAGCAGGCCGCCGAACGCGAGAGCCACCGCGGCGGCGCCGGCCAGGCTGCCCGCCCCGATGAGAACGACCCTCTTGGTATGACCGCGGCACGCCGCAGTCACGCTCGTAGCGCGGGATTCTAGATTCCTCCTGGCGGCCATGATGTTTACTCCTTCCTTGTTCGGGGTTTACCTTCTACTACAAGTTTGCGCAAAATCCCGCTGAAACTAAGAGGCAGACTCCCTGCGCGGGGCAGGCATTGTGCTCGTCTTTTAGGCTCGGGTAATTCGGCCCGGGTAATTCAGCCCGGGAAAATGAGCTCTAGCCGGTCCTGGAGTAGCGCACCTGGCCAGCAGGGAGCTGGCCGCCAAGCGCGACAGCCCGCGGGCGTGGTGAGCGGGCGTGCCGAGCGGGCATGCCCGCCATACCACCAGGCCGCACGGTCCTGGGGCGCCCAGGCGGCTGCCGGTGGACATAAACGCCCGGACCGGCATAGTCGGGGTCAGCCGGCGTTAGTCACCCTTCGAAGTTGGTCGATTACTCCGCCCGCCCATCTCCGGGGCCCGTAGGTTGAAGCAGGCACAGCGCAGCCGGCCGACGCCGTGCCGGCCCATGGTGGCAGCCTGGGGCGGCCCCGCGGTCGAGGCGTCCGCCGTCTTAACGGGAGGAATCGTGACGAGTCTGCACGACTTACGCAGTCGCGTTGTCGATGCGCCTAACTCGCTCGGCGCGAGCCGACGAGCCCGGCGATGGGAATGGCTGCAGGCCACCTTCCCCGACATCGAGTCGATGTCGGTCATCGATCTGGGCGGGACGGCGGAGTCGTGGCGGCGCGCACCGATTCGCCCGGCGTCGGTACATGTCGTGAACCTTGACCCGCCGCCGCCCGATGTCGCGGACTGGATTCGCGCTGACCAGGCCGACGCGTGTCGCCTGCCAGCCCACATCGTCAGTGGCAGCTACGATCTCGTCTACTCCAACTCTGTGCTCGAGCATGTCGGCGGACACGCTGAGCGGCTCCGCTTTGCCGACGCCGTGCACCGGCTTGCCGACCGGCATTGGGTACAGACGCCGTACCGGTATTTCCCCGTCGAGCCGCACTGGCTCTTCCCCGGATTCCAGTTCCTGCCGGTAACCCTCCGCGCCGAGGTCTCCAGGCGGTGGCCGCTGGTCCACGTACGATCATCAAGTCACGAGGACGGGATTCGCGGTGCGCTGAGCATCGAGCTGCTCAGCCGGTCGGAGATGGCCTTCTATTTCCCCGGCTCGACGTTGCGATTCGAGCGGCTGATGAGCCTGATCAAGTCACTGATCGCGGTCAAGCCGTAGCATGCACGGAGCGTCGACTCGCACGCCGGTCAGCTGGGCACGGCTCCTTCTCGCGGGTGCCCTGGTCGTCGGGCTGACCCAGTCCGCGGCCTGCTCCGTCCGGTCCGCCCGGGCCAGCAGCCCCGCCCTCCGGTCCGAAACCCCAGTTGCGCCCGGCAGCAAGGTTGCCAGGCTGCAGGAGGTGGACGGCGGCCCACGCTACTATGCGAAGTTCTCGCCGTCGCTTCCCGCCGATCCATCATTCTTTCCGGTCGGGGTGTGGCTAGCCGCCATAAATAGGCAGTCCGATATCACTTCAGATCAGGCCGCCGGCCTCAATACCTACGTCACGCTTACTAGCAATAGTGACTTCAGCCTGGTTCGGCAATCGGGCATGTATCTCATCGCCAGTCGTGCTTCCGGGGAAGGAAGTGCCTCGGTGGGCTGGTTCGTTGACGATGAGGCGGATATGTGGGCGGGGGCAGGTAATGCGAAATGGACTGGAAAACGATCTTACCATGGCATTAGCTGCCAGCCCGCCACCGCCGCGTGTGGATATACGATTCAGCAAGAAGTCCTCAGAACGCTTCCCCATGATCACAGATTCCGATTCGCTAATTACGGCAAGGGAGTGAGCTTCTGGGAGACCGATGCCCAGGCAGAGCAGTTTATAGATGATTACCAGAATGTCGTATCCGCCGATGATTACTGGTTTACTGACGACAACATCTGCGCGGCCAGCCAGGGCGGCGAATGGTACAATCCAAGATTACTGGTAAATGGCCGCCTGCCGACGAATTTGTGTCACCTAGCAGCGAATTACGGCAAAACTGTCAACCGGATCCGGTACCTGGCGAGATACAAGAAGCCGGTATGGGCTTTCGTCGAGCTTGGCCATCCTTACCCAGAGAATAACTGGCCCTCCATTCAGCCACAGCAGGTGATCGGCGCGGTGTGGCAGAGCCTGATTGCCGGTGCACGGGGCATCATTTACTTCAATCACAGCTTCGGTGGGCCTTGCGTTACTGACAACGTGCTGCGGGATCAGTGCTATGCGAGTATCCGGGCCGTAGTTACGCAGGTGGATCGCGAGATTCACTCATTAGCCCCGGTCCTCAATGCTCCCTTTGCCGATGGCGTCGTCACGGCCAGCTCCGGCGTCAACTTCTCCACCAAGTGGTATCACCATCATTTCTATGTATTAGCAGGCTCCAACAATCCGAACGCGCAGAACGTGACATTCTCTATGCCGTGTGCTGGTTCGACGACAGTTACCGTGCTGAATGAGCGCCGCACGATTCAAGCTCCTGATGGCACCTTCACCGACCACTTTGATAATGGCGATGCGATACATATCTACCGCATCGACGGAGGCTCTAGCTGCGGCGCTTAGTGAGGGCTGGAGGACCCTCTGCCGCCCGGCCGGTCGCCGTGACGCGGCAGTGTCGGCGTGGGCAGCATAAACGGACAGCCAGCTGAATCCGATCCTCGATCCTCCGTCAGCGCGCGCAACTATCCTTCCCGCGCTCAGCAACAGCCACCGAGCAGAGGCCCGTGGCTAGCAGGCATGTCCGTCTTCCCGATAAAGCCGGAAACGTTCCGATTTCGGCAGCGACAACTACCGAGAAGAGTTTTCTGAAACGCGCTATTCGCCGTCTGGTGCCGCTGTTTCCGTTCATACTGTTCCGGTGACGACGACGATCATTCCCGCGTGCGGCGAGGACTGGGGTGGCTGGTGCCTGCTCGGCCATGTGGTGCCCGCCCTCGCGGTGGCCGACAGCGGCCGCCGCAGGTTCGCCAGAGCCGATGCGACCGCGGGTCGCAGAACAGCTGAAGGGCGGCAACACGGATGGTGCTGACCCCGGCTGCGCAACGGGAGTGGGATGGCCTGGTCGTGCTCTGTGCGGCGAACGGCTACGACGGCATCAGGATGAGCGATTGGCACCTGGCGAGGCATCTGTCACGGTTAGCCCCGGTGCTCTATGTCGATCCGCCGATATCACGGCTCGCACCGGTGCGGAATCGCGGAACTGCCAGCCCTCTGGACGGCGCACGGCTGCGAATAGAAGGTCCAGGCCTGGCCCGGCTGACGCCGGTCGTGCAGCCGTTCCCATGCCGGCCCGGTCTGATCGGGATGACCAGCGCGCTTACCCGGCGCTACATGCACCGGGCCATCTCCAGGCTCGGCGGCCGGGTCCAGGCGGTCATCTCTGGCTGGCCGCAGTATTCGGTGTTCGGCAGCTGCGGAGAGCAGGTGCGGATCTACTGGGCCAAGGACGACTTCGTCGGGGGGTCTGCCCTGCTCGGCCTGAATGCCACGGTACTTGACCGGCGGGAACGGCGCGTTGCCGCAAGTGCCGACCTGCTCGTGGCGTCCAATCCAGTCGTAGCCGACACCTGGCGTAGCCGCGGCCTCGACGCGCGGCTGGTTCCGTTCGGCACCAACGCCGATGCCTACATGGGAATCGAGGACGTCGCACTGCCGGCGGATGTCGGCCTTCCTGCGCCCGTGGCCGGCTTCATCGGCCGCATCAACGACCGCACCGATCTGCGCCTGCTGGAGACTATCGCCGATCGCGGGCGGTCGCTTCTCCTGGTCGGGCCCAAGGACCCGTCCTTCGAGCCGAAACGGTTCGAGGCCCTGAGGCGGCGGCGCAACGTACGCTGGGTCGGCCTGAAGCCATCCGGTGCACTGCCCAACTATCTGCGGGTAATGGACGTTGGCATAGTGCCCTACCGAGACAGCCGGTTCAACCGTGGCAGCTTTCCCCTGAAGACGCTTGAGTACCTGGCGGCTGGCCGGGCGGTCGTTGCCACCGATCTGCCCGCCATTCGCTGGCTGGCGACCGACCTGATCTGCATCGCCGATCCAGCGTCCTTTGCTGATCAGGTCGACAGGCTGCTGAGTGTGCCGAGGACAGCGGCAATGCTCGCCAGCCGCCAGGCGTTCGCCGCGCGGCACAGCTGGGCCAACCGGGCCGCGGACATTCACGAAACCATCCTCGACCGCCAGGGCCGTCTGCAGGCCCAGGCGCAGGCAGCCGAATAAGCGAGAAAACAAATGCCCGCCGGGCGACGGTCCGCCCGGCGGGCATCATAGCGTTCCCTGGCTTGCGGGCCAGAGCTGTCGTGCATCGTTAGGGCAGTACCCACTGCTGGTTACGGCCGCCGTTACACTTGTAGATCTCCAGCTGGGTGCCATTGGTGGTGTTGAACCTCGGGGCGTCCAGGCACTTGCCCGACCTCGGATTGACCAGGGTCCCGCCCACCGCCTCCCACTGCTGGTTGGAGCTGCCGTGACAGGTCCACAGCTCGACCGGCGTTTTGTTCGCCGTCCGGTAACGGTAGACATCCAGGCACTTGTTGTTGATCTGGATCGTCCCGTCGGTCTCGATCGTCCAGGCCTGCTCAGGGGTGCCGTTGCAGTCCCACATCACGATCGGCGTGTCATTCTTGGTGGCATCGCCGAGGTCGTCGATGCACTTGTTCTTGTGGTAGCCCGAGACGATGGGACCAGTGGCCGGTACGGCCACGACGGCGCGCGTGCTGGCGAGCCCCGCCTGCGGCGCGAGCATCAGCGAGCCAGCCCCGACTGTCATCGAGACTAAGACGGCCGGCATGGCCAGCCTTCGCAGGAGCGCACGCCCTGCCGTCATTGTGCCGGTTGACATCGGTGAACGTCCTTTCATTGCGGTGTCAGTGATCGCATGATGCTACTACTCTCAGTAAGGTTCTAAGTACTTAAAGTGAAAGTTTGGCTAGATCGTCTCGCACCCCGCGGGCAGCAATCCAAGACGACGACCCGGACGGCAGGCGCCAGACCCGAGACATGGCGGCGGTGAGATCACTCGCCGTCGTGCTCCGCGAGCCGCGCAGCGAACGCGGCAGCCTGCGAGCGCCGTTGCATAC
>OCZU010003334.1_pt1 | contig 10149 bp, 3 predicted proteins | sample 1539001 | NCBI WGS metagenome assembly OCZU01 (sample SAMEA3539306, study PRJEB22396) | soil metagenome | biome: tundra; feature: field; material: soil | place: USA | collected 2010-05 | depth 0.15 m | reverse complement strand
CTGCCCCATCGCCGCGCCTTGAGATAAAGAATCTGCCGTGCCGCTCCTCATCAGCTGCTCGAATTGTTCGAAAATGTGCGGATCCCACCAGCCTTTCGCCACCTCTTCCTTCATGGTTTGAAGCGCATCGGTGATGGCAAAAGCGCGCTTGTAGGGTCTCTCGGTCGTCAGAGCATCGTAAACGTCGACGATTTGCAGGATCCTGGCAGTGATCGGGATGGCGTCCCCTCGAAGTCCATCCGGATATCCCGAGCCATCAAGTTTCTCGTGATGGTGTCGGATGATGGGGAGCACTAATCGGAACGACTTTAGCGGCGCACAGATGCGCTCACCCACGACGGGGTGCTCTCGCATGAGCTTCCACTCTTGTTCGCTCAGTTTCCCCGGTTTCAACAGAATTGCATCGGGCACGGCAACTTTGCCAACGTCGTGTACTACTCCCGCGCGATGGAGCGCAATTATTTGATTCTCCGCAAGCCCGAGGTGCTCGCCCAAACGGGCCGAATAGTTGGATAGCCGTTTACAGTGCCCATGCGTGTAAGGATCTTTGCCCTCAATGCTCTCTGCCAGGGTAAACAAAACTGCCTCGGCCCGCTCCAGTTCGTCGGTGCGGTGTTTGAGCTTTAGAAGTGATCCTACCCGCGCGAGCAGTTCGGCTCGATCCACCGGGCGGGTCAGGAAATCATCCGCTCCAGCCTTGATGCCTTCGATCCGGTCCTTCTTGTCCGATAGCGCCGTAACCAAGACGATGGGTATTAGATACGTTTCCGGGTTGCTCTTGATTTTCTGGCAGACCTCAAACCCGTTCAGGTGAGGCATCATCACGTCCAGAAGCACTAGGTCGACTTGAGTCTTGCTGAGTTCTTCAACGGCAGCTGCACCGTCCGGCACAGTGACTACTCTGAATCCTTGCGTTGTGAGGAGTTCGTCTAACAGCTCGCGGTTGGCGGCTTGATCATCCGCGACCAGGATGGTTCCAGTTACCGACTGATGGGACTGATACTGCATTTATTAACTTCCATCCCAGCGTCGCACGGAAGGTTAAAAGGAGCTAATTACCGAAGTCACGGAGCTGGTTGGCCTGTACCGTCGATTGTGAGGTCCAACCTGTCCCGTCTTAAAGATAGTGTCTATCTCAGGATGTCAGTGGAGTTAGGGCGAGGCGCGCCTCGGACTCCAGAAGCGCATATGGAGTCCGGTTTCAAAACGCGCTACCTGCCCTCTACCGTTTAGACAACGCTTTAGGTGACGCTCCGAGCTTCCACTGTATAGGTCTTCTCAATAGTGCTTGGGCATCGGCGTGATCTCCGGGTCGGGCGAAGAAGTAACCTTGCACGAATTCGCACTTCAGTTCCTTGAGCAGGCTAACCTGCTCCTCGTTTTCAGCGCCCTCGGCTACGACTTTCAGACCAAGGTTGTGAGCTAGCATAATGATGATGCGCACGATCTCGCTAGTTTCCCTGTCCGTATCCATCTTAGAAATGAAGGCGCGATCAATCTTCAACGTGTCCACCGGCAATCCTTGCAATCGGCTCAGTGAAGAGTACCCAGTTCCGAAATCGTCAATACTTAGGTGAACTCCCAGTGTCTTCAGTTGCGAGAGAATCAGGCTCGATCTTTCTGGATCTGCCATCGCGATGGTTTCAGTGATCTCTACGTGGATGCTGCCTGGGTCAATTCCAACTTCGCCCAGAATAGTGTTGATCTGATCCGCCAAGTCTGGCTGCGCAAATTCTTTGGGGGTAACGTTCACGCTAATGGTCAGCGGCGGATCGCAAGGAAATTGAGAGTGCCATTCACGAAGCTGTAGGCAGGCTTCGCGCAGCAATAGGCGGTTCATTGGGAGGATGATTCCGGTCTCTTCCGCGATCTGGATGAAATGGGCCGGTGACAGGAGTCCTTCAGGCCGCTGCCATCTGCTGAGTGCCTCGAATCCCGCAATCTTTCCGCTCTGCAACGACACAATGGGCTGATAGTGAACTCGGAATTCGCACAGCTCCAGCGCTCGGCGCAGGTCAGTTTCGAGGCGCAATCTCTTGACGGCCGAGGTGTGCATCGCGCTATCGAAGACCTGACAGCGCGCTTTACCGTCCCGTTTGGCTCGATACATCGCTATCTCGGCATCGCGCACCAAATCTTCCGAATGGGTGTACGAAGTTGCGCAAAAGGCGATCCCGATACTGGCGGTCGTTACCACCTCTTGTCCTTCCACATCAAAAGGAATGCCCAATCGCTCCTGAAGGCGCTCGGCTACTCGAACGGCATCGCCGCAATCTCTAATGTCCTCCAACAGGATGGTGAATTCATCACCGCCAACTCTCGCCAAACTCGCTTCGCTCGCAACAGGGCTTGGACCTTGCGTCAGGAGCGAGCGTGAAAGGGTATCGATACCCCGAATGGAAGCAGTCAAACGGCGGGCAATTTGTGTTAGAAGGGCGTCTCCCGCCGCATGCCCCAAGCTGTCATTAAAGACCTTGAATTCATCGATATCAATAAACAATACCGCGAACTTATAGCTTACGTGCCTACGGGAAAGTGTAAGTACATGTCGCACGCGATCTAGAAACAGGATGCGGTTCGGCAAGTTGGTCAGAATGTCATGCAAAGCATTGTGCGCGAGCATCTCTTCCGCCCGCTTGCGCTCCGTAATATCACGATTGACGATGACCAGTCTCTCGGTCTGACCCTCTTCATTGTGAATCGCGGTGGCCACTGATTCCAGAATGCGCCACGTCCCATCCTTGTGGCGCATGCGGTATTCCAGTCGCTCTCCTCTTCCTGTGAGTCTTGCTTTCTCCGCCGCTTCTAAAACCCGCTGCTGATCCTCGGGATGGATTTGATCCACTGACGACGTCAACTTCAATTCCTCTGACGAATACCCGAGAACGTTCTCGTACGCAGGGCTGTTATAGAGCCGATTTCCAGCGCAATCGATGACCGCGATCATGTCGGCTGCATTCTCGGTGATGACTTCAAAAAGTTGATTACGCTCGGTCAGTTCGCGACGGATTCGCTGGAGTTGAAGCTGCTGATAGACCGTATAGACGTCGAACAAGAGCACAAGGCATGCCAGCCCGCGTACCCACTCCTTGAGATCAAACCACTCTGAGTTCTCTAAGAAGTGAGTACCGGATAACGTTAGAGACACGATGCCCGCCGTGAGCACTAACGTGACCGTGACGGCAAATCCCCACAGCCACCACTCGCGAGCTTCAACCTGCCGCAGCGGCCTCGTGCGGCGTCGCCTGTGTTGTTCGTTATTCAAAACTAATCCAGCGCGACGCAAACATTGGAGAAGTCCAGTGTGAGAACAATGACTGGAAAGTGAAAGTTACGAAAGGCGAACAGCGACAGTTCCATGATGAGTATAGAAACATTGATGCCACCAATCGCGTCTGGCTCATGGCATTGTATGTTGGTGATCGCTTTTCAATTGACTGCTCCGGCTCGCGAAGCGGGCTAACTTCGTCAGAATTACGAGCACTGCTCTGCAGGCAGAACTAAATGCAACTGAACCAGGTGAAGAGCGGACAACAAATTGGTCTAACTTTGGTAATGACGAGCGTGATTTATATCACACTGTTAAGTTACACGCACGTTCATAATGCATCGTAAGGCCCTACCCCCGCGGTACATATGTTCAAGCATTGACTCCAGGGTCCAGCACTGCGCCGCGCGCGAGTCGCGTCGTTGTTTTGCAGCCGGCCCTGAGAGATTGTTGTTTCCACATTTGTGACCCGCCAAGACTGGATTCACTAGGAGTTCGCGGTGAAAAGCAAACGCATAAAACTGAGATTAGGCATAGCGTTTGGTGTCCTGCTTGCCATTTTGGTCGGTGTCGGGCAGTTAGGGCTCTACCGGATGAAGGAAATCAATGAGACGTTTAACCGCATTACGGAGGAGCAGTTAGCCAAGTTAGAACTGGCACAGAAAGCATTGACCATCTCCAATAACAACAGCCGCATCGTGATGGAAACAATGCTCGTCGAGAAGAGGGCACTCGTCGATACCCTGCTGCGAGTCAGGTCTGACAACAGCAGTGAACTGTCGAGACTCTTGGAGGAGATCGAGGGTCGCTGTCAGTCGGAGAAAGAGACGCAGTTGCTGTCTGCCGTAAAAGGGACGAGGAAAGTATATAAAGAGAGCTATTTGCGAGCTATACATTTGCGTGTCGATGAAAAGAGACCTCACGAAGCGGAAGCGGTCGTGGTGAATGAAACGTTACCCGCACTGACCAAGTATCATGCGGCATGGGAAGAGTTCGCGGAGTTTCAGAAGAATCAACTGAACGCGGCTGCCAAGCAAGCACAGGTTGACTACGCCGGGGCCCGCCGCCTTGCTTTCTTAATGATTGTACTGGCTGTGGTTTTTGCTTTCGCGACCGCTCTATTCGTAACCCGCGAGACAGCCGGCGATGTTGAACTGGAGTTGCAACAAAACGAAGAGCGCATGCGCATGGCGATGGAAGGGGCCAAGATAGGTGTCTGGGATTTGAATGTCACTGAGGACGAACATGTGTGGTCAAACACCTGCAAGGCTTTGCTGGGCGTGCCTCCAGACAGCCCGGCAAACTTCCAGGTGTTTATTAACGCTATACATCCGGACGACCGACAAACGGTACGGGCCGAGGTTGACCGAGCAATTCGGGAAAGGGAAGGTTACGTCGCCGAATTCCGCGTGGTTTGGCCCGACGAGAGCGTGCACTGGCGGCGGTCCAGCGGGCGTGCTTTCTTTAACGACACCGGGAATGTGACTCGGATGTCCGGGATCACCATGGACATCGATGAGCGCAAACATGCAGACGAACGTCTGCAACTGCAGGCGGCAGCTTTGGAAGCCGCCGCCAATGCCATTGTGATCACCGATTCTCACGGTGCGATCCTGTGGGTGAATCCTGCGTTCACGACGATGACTGGCTACAGTAAGGAAGAGGTATTGGGCAAGAATTCTCACATGTTGAAATCCGGAAAGCACCCGGAAAGCTATTACGCCAATCTCTGGGCAACCATCTCGTCGGGCAAAGTTTGGCAAGGCGAAATTGTCAACCGGCGTAAAGATGGAACAACGTACACGGAAGAGATGTCGATCACGCCGGTGAACCAGTGCGGCGGTAATGCCGAAACCAAGTACGTCGCTATCAAGCAGGACATCACGGAACGCAAAGCCGCCGAGGAGCGGGTCCAATTCCTGGCCTATTACGATGCTCTTACGGAACTGCCCAATCGAACTTTGCTTCGGGATCGGTTAGCCAAAGCAGTTGCTGGTGCTCGGCGGCGCAAGGACAAAGTTGCGCTTCTGTTCCTCGATCTCGACCGATTCAAGAACGTCAACGACTCCCTCGGGCACTCGGTTGCTGACCTGCTTTTGCAGGAAGTTGCCGAGCGACTCAAGAGATTTGGGCGTGAACTGGACACCGTAGCCCGGCTGGGCGGAGACGAATTCCTCGTCGTGCTAAATGGCATAAAGGACGTGCCCGACGCGGCGGTTGCTGCTGATCGGCTTATAAAATCGATGAGCGCTGGATTCGTTATTCAAGGTCACCCAATCACGGTTACTTGCAGCGTCGGTATCAGCATCTTCCCGGAACACGGTGCGGACGGCGAAACCCTGATCAAGAATGCGGACGCGGCCATGTACTGCGCCAAGGAAAAGGGACGGAACAACTTTCAGTTTTTTTCCGAGGACATGAACGCTCAGGTTGTGGAGCGATTGGCCTTGGAGAGCAGCTTGCGACTGGCGCTCGACAAAAAAGAACTCTTTCTCATGTATCAACCGCAGATGGATATTGCCACGGGAAGGATCATTGGGTTGGAAGCACTTGCCCGCTGGCAGCACCCGGTACTGGGTCTTGTGCCACCGCATAAGTTCATACGAGTTGCTGAGAACACTGGCCTCATCAGGCCAATTGGAGAATGGGTGCTCAGGACTGCCTGCTCTCAAGCCCGAAAATGGCAAGACGATGGGCTTACCGCGGTGTCGGTAGCGGTAAACGTATCACCAGTCCAGTTTCGTCAAGAGGACTTTTGCGAACTCATCCGAAGGGTGCTGAAGGAGACTGGTCTCGCGCCGCAACACCTCGAACTGGAGCTAACAGAAAGCCTGCTGCTAGCCAACGCAGACGTAATGTTGTCAGTCATTGAAGAATTGAATGCCATGGGGTTGACGCTCGCGATTGACGACTTCGGGACTGGATATTCCAACTTCGGATATTTGAAACAGTTTCGGGTCAGCAAGCTCAAAATCGACCGCTCATTTGTTCGAGATGTGGCCGTGAACCCTCATGACGCGGCCATCACAACCGCGATCATTAGCATGGCAAGAAGCTTGAATCTCAAAGTGATCGCGGAAGGCGTCGAGAACGAAGCACAAATGTCATTCCTGCGAGCACATCAATGTGACGAAATCCAAGGCTACTACTTCAGCAAGCCCCTGGCGGTTGACAAAGTTGCTGACAAACTGCGAGGCGACAGTGCCGAACCGCACGTCCGAGCACAAGCAAGCGGGGGCCGCTCGTGATAGAGAACCTTAACAAGGAGTGTACTTCATTATGTCGATAGGGCTTGCGCTTTTGGTATCCGCTGATCCAGTCACAATTCGGCACTTCAGCCACGCTTTAGAAGAGTTGTCTATCGCGCCTGATGTCTGTCAGGAAGTGCCGACGGCCGTTGGTCTATTGAACCGCCGCAAGTTCGATGCGGTGATCGTTGATCTCCAGCTAGGAGAACAGTCCGGACTGATTCTGGACGAGGCCCGTAGTTCTCCGTCAAACCAAACGGCCGTGACATTCCTCATCAGCAGTGGTGATGCGGAAGGAACCGCCTTCCGGAAGAGGTCGGAGTTTGTTTTTGAGAGGCCTCTTTCTGCGGAGTCAATTCGCAGCACACTCAAGCCCGCTTACGGACTGATCCTGAGAGAGCGGCGACGGTATTTCCGGTGCCCTGTCTCGGTTCCGGTCACGATCCTGAGACAGAGCCTGCCGGAAGTTCACTGCCACACCGTAAACATCAGTGAAGGGGGTATGGCGGTGAGTACGCCCGTTCCGCTCATTGCCGGGGAAGAGGTTCAGGTTCAGTTCACCTTGCCGGGTCACGATATCCCGTTTTCAGCAGAATCGAAGGTCTGCTGGTGGAAAACCGGGCATCTCGGAGTTGGCTTCATGTCTCTTTCCCAAGCGCAGAAATCTGAGCTACAAGGCTGGCTATCACGAAAGCTGGAACAGATTCTTCCGGAAGTTGTTGCCGGGAAGTTCCGGAAGTAGCATAAAACACTCCCTTAGACGAAGCGGAGGTAGGCCATACGAACGGAACAAAGTGATATCCGAAGAAGAGTTTCATGGTTAATTTCATTTGGTTTCGTAGTGTCGTTTGCGAAAGTGGCAGGTCCATTTACCGCACGAGAATAGGGTTCATGCTAGTGCGAGTATTCGCCCTCCTCTTGCTGACATCCGTGATCTCGTGCGCTCAGGAGTATAACTTCCGCAACCTCGGGGTCGCGGAAGGCCTCAGCAACCTTGCCGTCCGGCAAATCTATCAAGACCGCGCGGGTTTCATTTGGGTGAGCACGGAGAACGGCATTTTCCGGTACGACGGGGAACGCTTCCAGTCTTTTGGACCGGAGCAGGGAATTCCGTCCACTTCGGGCGCTGCGTTTGGCGACGCTCCCGATGGCTCTCTTTTGGTGGGAGGAGACTTCGGGCTCTACCAACTGTCGGGCAACCGTTTCCAAAAGCTTGCCGTCGATCTCAAGACGGTCAGTTGGGCACAAGGTGTCCAGTCGGATGGGAAAGGGCACACGTTTATTGGCACTGACTCCGGTCTGGTGGAGCTCTATTCCGAACCCGGGCACGATGGGTTCACCATGCGCAGGTTTCCGCGAGCGGCCGGAACATCCGGGCCGGGCGCCTATGGCGTTTCCGTGGATGGCGACATCCTGTGGTACGGGTGCGGAGAGCAACTGTGCCGCATGGACCGGGATGGGACGACCGTCTTCGGGCGAAACAGTGGACTTCCGGATCGAAATTGGCTGGCAATCCGGAAAGACCACGACGGTAGTCTTTGGGTACGAGCGAGGAATGCGGGTGTGTTCGTGTTGCCGGCCGGCCAAGCCAGATTTCGAAGGCCAGACGCGCCCATTCCAGGCAGCGCGATGGGAAATATTAGAACCGATGCCGACGGGCGGATTCTGATTCCGACGCCCGATGGGTTGTTGATCCGGGACCAGAAAGGCTGGCAGAAGATCGACCGATCGGTCGGCCTGCGCGGAGTTGTCTATTCCGCCTTCGAGGACCGGCAACATTCGCTATGGATCGGACTGGCGGGCCGCGGACTCGCCGAGTGGCGGGGCTACCGGGAATGGGAGAGTTACTCGCCTGCCAGCGGGCTGGCAAGCGATATCGTGTACGAGATACTGCCGCAGGCCGATGGGTCGCTCTTGGTCGCCACCGAAGGAGGGCTGTTTCGCGGGAGGCGTCAGCAGTTTGGCATCGCGTGGAAGAAGGTTGCGGGACTGGCTCGTTTCCCGGTTCACAGTCTTCAGATGGCTCCCGGCGGCGATCTATGGGTCGGTACTGAAACGCGTGGCGCTGCCCGTCTTCATGCACGAACCGGCAAAGTGCAGTGGTTTGGTCAGGGGCAGGGTCTTTCGGGCAAGGCCGCGTACACATTGCGCTTCGATCGCGAACAGAGGCTCTGGGCCGCTACTGAAGAGGGCCTATTTGTGGCCAGACCTCCCTACCAGAAATTTTCGCAAATCACGGAATTGCCGTCCGCACGCATTTGGGCGATCGCTGAGGGAACCGATGGTACGGTCTGGGCGGGCGGTGCCGACGGACTTTTCGGTTATTCAGCCGGGCGATGGAAGCATTGGACGCGCGCTGATGGCTTAAGCAATCAGGAAGTGCTTTCGTTGGGCGCCGGGGCGAATGGCACCGTGTGGATCGGTTATCGCCACGGCGGCGGCATCGATCGTATCCATCCGCAGCCGGGCGGCATCGCTATCCACAAAGGTGTCCAAAGACGGGGCAGCGACGGACTCGTATATTTTCTGAAATTCGATGCATCGGGGCGGCTATGGGCGGGAACGGAGCAGGGCGTGGATCAGTGGGATGGTTCCCACTGGACTCACTACGATACCAGGGATGGTTTGGCGTGGAACGACTGCAACCTGAACGCGTTCGCCGAGGAGTCCGATGGCACAATCTGGATCGGAACCAGCGGTGGACTCTCTCGTTTCAAGCCGCGTCCGTACCGCGCGCCCGAAGCACCGCCCGAGGTCGTTTTCACGGAGCTTGTCATGGGACGGACGGATGTTTCCGGGCAGCGCAACCCATCCTTCGGCATTCGTTCAAACTCTCTCATCGCAAGATACGCGGCGCCGAATGCTCCCCGTCAAAACGGGATTGTTTTTCGCTACCGGTTGGAGGGCGCGAATTCAGCCTGGACCGAGACGGCTCAAAGAGAACTGCAGTTCGCAGAACTGGCGCCCGGCGCATATCGGCTGGAGATAGAAGCCCGAGACGGCGATGAAGTGTGGAGCGGTCAGAGGGCTGAGTTTCCATTTGAAATCCTGACTCCGTGGTATCGGACGTGGTGGTTCGTCAGCACATGCGGACTGGTCCCTGTGTCGGTGGTTTTGGGTCTCCTTCGCTTGCGGATGCTGGCAGCGCAAAGACGGGAACAGGAACTCCATCGAGTGGTGGCAGAGAAAACAGCGGATCTGCGGCGGGTCAATGAGGATCTGTTACGCCTGTCGTCCGTCGATTCGCTTACCGGGCTGGCGAACAGGCGAGTGTTTGACCAAACACTTAAAATGGAATGCGCTCGCCTGCAGAGAACGGGTTCCGCAGTCTCGCTCCTAATGCTCGATATCGATTACTTTAAGGCGCTTAACGATTCCGCGGGGCACCAGCGAGGCGATGAGTACCTTAGGTTGGTGGGATCGGAACTAAAACGGCTTGCCAAGCGCCAGATTGATTTGGCCGCGCGCTATGGCGGTGAGGAGTTCGCCATGATTCTTCCGGAAACAGGCGACGCCGGGGCCGCGCATTTTGCGGAGTTGGTGCTGCTGGCAATCGCTGGTCTCAAGTTGCCGCATCCTGCATCGCCGGTCGCCCCGTTTCTGACGGTCAGCGTGGGCGTCGCGACTGCAACG
>OCZU010003333.1_pt1 | contig 10150 bp, 8 predicted proteins | sample 1539001 | NCBI WGS metagenome assembly OCZU01 (sample SAMEA3539306, study PRJEB22396) | soil metagenome | biome: tundra; feature: field; material: soil | place: USA | collected 2010-05 | depth 0.15 m | reverse complement strand
GGGCGGCGGCGCTGGCCGCGGTCGCGGGTCTTGCGGTGTTTCTGGGGGCGGGCCAGCCCGCTGGCGGGGAGCGGGTCGCGAATCTGGCCGGGCTCGGGGTGGCCGCGGTTGGGGTGGCGGTGGCGGCGGGCGGGTGCGCGATGGTGGCCGGGCGGTTCCCGGCGTCGTGGCGGGCACTGGCTCTGGGCGTGGCCGGAGGGGTGGCCGCGGGGGCGAATGATGCGGTGACGAAGTCGGTGGCAGTGCTGGCCGGGGCGCGGGGGGTAGGGGTGCTGAGCGATCCGCGGCTGGGATTGCTGGTGGTGACGGGGCTGGTGGCTTACACGATTCAGCAAAATGGATACCGGGATGGCGGCCTGGCCGCGTTCTTGCCAGCCTTTGCTGTGTTCGAGGCGGTGAGCGGGTCGCTGCTCGGGCTGGCTGTCTATCATGAGCGGCTGAGCGCGCGGCCGGGGCAGATCGCGATCGAAGTGGCCGCCTGCGCGGCCGCGGCGTGGGGGATCACCCGGCTGGCAAGGCCGACCACCACTGCCAGCAGCGCGCCGCCAGTGCCCGATGACGCCTGACCGCGGCCCGGATCGTTTCAGCCAGTCAGGACCAGCCAGGTCCGGCCGTCGATCAGCTCACGTGCCGCGTCAAGATGACCGGCGTGACAAGCGGTCTCCGTGATCACGTGCAACATGGTCTCCCGCAGATCGTGGAACCGCCAGTCCGGCCATTCATCGGGCCACCTGGCCGGCGCGGCGTCCAGCGGAGTCGCGGCAATGATGGCATTGGCGAGGTCTATCTCCTGGCGGTACAAGCCGAATACGGCTTCAGCCGGCTCATCCGGGGCGACCTGCCAGACGGCCGCGTCAGATTCGCGTGGCTCGACCGGCTGGCCGGCCACGATGCTGCGGAACCAGAATCGTTCGACGTCGACGGCGAGATGACGGACCAGCCCCAGGCAGGTCCACCCGGACGGCAGCACTGGCCGCCGCAAGGCTTCGTCGGGAAGGCCTGCCAGAATCCCGAGCACATGATCGCGCTGAGCGCTCAGAGCTGACAGCAGGACCATGCTCTCGCTGGGCATCGCCGGCTGCGACATAACTCCTCCACTGCCTAGGTCGGGCTGGTCTCAGCGTGAGCGCGCCTGAAGACTTCTACGTAGACGCCCGCCAGCTCAGTGGTGGCGATGATCTCGCCGATCGGCTAGCCCGCCTCTGCCGGCCACGGGCTCTAGTCCTAGCTACTTCGGAGCGTGAGCTGCGGCGCCGGAGCTCGGCGCGCGGCATAGGCGGGCTGTTATGTCGTGAGCCTGGCTAGCGGGCCGTATCTGGCCAGGCAGGCGCGGAACGCGGCGAGGGCTGCCGTATGGTCTTGCAGCCGCCAGTCCTGGTGGAACTGGTAGGGCTGCATGTGCTGGGTCCGGTTGAACCAGACCAGCCCCAGCAGATGGTGGCTGCGGACCCCGGCGAACAGGTTGTTGATCTCCCACGCCTGCCGGCCGTACACCGGGCCTGCCGCTGTCTCGCCGATCATGATCGGGATGGCCGGATCTGCCCGCCGGATGATCCTGATCGTGGCGCCGAAGATGGCGTCGAAGGTGTCATGCGGGAAGTAGTAGTAGCCGTCGAAGGCGACGACATCCGCGTAGCCACGGCCCGGCCACCAGGGCATCGGGTCCGCGTTGCTGTTGTGCATGGCCGACGGCTGCCAGAACCAGGTGATCAAGGAACCGGCCCGGCTCGACAGGACCTGGTGGACATGGCGGAAGGCGCGCACGTAAATCGCCGGGCTCTGGCTCCACCAGGCTCGCCAGCGGCCGTTCATCTCGGGGAAGAAGGAGATAACGACCGGGTCGCCGACCCGGGCGATCGTCTGGCCGAGACTGCGCAGCCAGGCATCGGAGCCGCCGCTGCCCGCCGCGATCTGACTGGCATTGTGGCCGAAGGCGCCCGGATACAGCTCCAGGATGGGCTCGGCGTGGTTGGCCGCTGCGGCCGCGATCACGTGGGCGAGCCAGCGGTCCGGGGTCCCCCAGACCACGTAGCTGACCACCAGGGCTGCCGGGCCGACCTGGGAATCGAAGCTCGCCAGGGGCTGCCCGGCGGTGAAGACCCCGAGCCGCAGGCCGCTGGTGAGCGCTCCTGCGCCGTGCGGGCCGGTCCCGGTCGGGGTGGCTCGCGGCGTCGGCGATTGCGACTGGCTGCCAGGGGTGCTGGATCGCGGGACTGGCCCGGAGGGAAGGCTCTGGGAAGGCTGCGGCCGGGACGCCTGGGTCAGGCCGGGGTCAGACCGGCCAGCCGCGGGGCGGGACGGGTCCGAGTGCGCCGGGAAGACTGCCCAGCCGACCAGGCCAACGACGGCAGCTATGCCTGCAGCTGCGACACCGGCGCGCCAGCGGGCCCTGACCGCTCGTGACCTCAACAGTTCCTCCACCGGGCATTAAGCGAACCGCGTAGTTCGCCGCACCACGCGGACGGTCCTGATAGCGGGCCAGGCTAAACGGACTCATCTTCCCGAGAACGCCGGTATCCGGCAACCGGTTCCGGCCGGCCCGAGCATGCTCCGCCCGACCGCTGCCGGGCTAGCTGCCAGACGGCTCACCGGGAATCTTGAAGAGCGGACGCCACGGCGCGCCGCTCAGGTTGCCAGTCCCGGCGGTAGGCGACACGCCCTGATTGGCCCATTCGGCCACGTAGGGCAGGCCGTTGTACAGCACTTTGTCCCCGGCCGTGTACTGGGTCCCGAGCTTCCAGGCCGGATACGTGCCGACGGGCAGCGGCGCGATCGTTGGCGCGCGATCCCCCGGCAAGACGGGTCCGATCAGCTCCCACGGCGTCTGCCAGACATACTGGACGACTGCCGCCGGGTCGGAGCCGGTGTTGTACCACTTCGCGGTATAGATCTCGCCATGCTCCACCACCTTGTATCCCGCCGGGTACTGACCCGCTGGCGACCACAGCGGGTACGGCGCGTCCGCGGGATTCTCGTTCGGCCGAGACGGCAGAACCTGCGCGACCGGCGCCTGGAACGCCGCAGCGTCGCCCGGGAGCTGGCTGAAGATGCCGGCAAACTGCAAGGCCGACTGTGCGGCGCCGCTGCAGGTGTTGGACATCAGCCCTATCTCCGGGAACGACGCGCCGCATTGACTATCCCGGTTCAGCGACCACATCGACACCCGGCCGAGGCCGTTCTGCCGAGCGAAGCCGACCAGGCCCGTGCCGTCGGCGACGGTGAAGTTCTCGCCGCGGACGTTGTTCTGCCCGATCATCACCGTGGCGCCGAGCCGCTGCCAGATCTGCGCCGAGCGAAGCTGTATCCCGTAACGCGGAAACAGCTGGGCGAGCTGGCCGTGGCCGGCTGTGAGGGCGTTCTCGACCAGTTGCAGCATGGTGGTTCCCGGCCCGGGGACCTGGCTGAAGTCCATGGTCATCAAGTTGAGGCCGGCGATCGGCACCCGGTGACTGAGCATCGAGGAGATGACGGAGATGGCGTCGTCCTGGAGCCCGGTCGGCTCGACCGGGATGGTCAGCCAGACGGCCAGCCGCCGATGCTGCGCCCGGGCGTTCAGCTCCAGGTCGGCAATGGCAGCCGCGCGGCGCTGTTCGGCGGCGAAGTCGTCAAGCGCGGCGCCTTCTATGTCGAGATCGATGGTGGTGAGGTGGTACCGGCTGATCACTGACTGGTATGCCTGGGTCAGATCCGGCACGCTGGCGCAACCCGCGTCGAGGCTGGTATGAGCAGCGCCGCCGAATGAGACGATCGGCTGCGCCCCGTCTTGCTGCAGCTGGGCAATGCGAGACCCGACAGCCAGGGACTGGTCGGCCTGTTTCAGCGAGTAGGCCGCGCCCCAGCTTGGCGTGCACGGCTGCCCGGGCGCTGCCACGACGAAGCCGAGCACCGACTGCCGAGCTGGGTCGGCGGACGTGCTCTGGAACTGGTACACCGGGGTCAGCGTGACGTCGACGTACGGAGCGAACCAGGTCTTGCGGATGGCGACCGGGTCAGCCAGCCGCGTCCTGGCGACGGCGAACACGCCATAGCCGACCGCGGCGAGCAGGACGATGGCCGCCAGGATCCGCACCGGAGATAGCCTGCGCCGAGGCTCGTCTTCGGGAATCCACGAGTCGTCCTGCAGGGCCGGCGTTCGTGGCCTGCCTGGGTAGAGCGTCCCGGTGATCTCCATTCCCATCGAGTCAACGGGCATCGTCATGCCTCCCAGCCGCTGTGACCGTCGTCCTGGTAGCTGATGACTTCGACGTCGCTTTGCTGCCGATGCCGGCCGTGGGCGCTGGCGCCGACGGGCTGCTGGTTGGACCGCTGCGGCACGTCGGCGTGAATCAGGCCAGGCCGAGCCGGCGGGCCGACCCGGCCAGCGCCGCTGATCTGGTGCGTGCCGTTTCCTGCGACCGGTCCCCCGCTGGTCACCGGACGATGCGAGCCGGAGTCGACCACCCGGTGACCCGATCCGACCGATCCCACCTGCAGGACTGTGCGCCAGTCGGCAGGCGCCGGCTCCGGCGTGGTCGACCGGGCGCGCAAGAGGACGCGACGCCGGCGCGGCCGTACCGGCTTGTACAACAGCGACGTGAGGTGAATCCAGCCGTCGACGATCGAGTTGCGCAGCCCGATGAATGCCACCGTCGCATAGGCGGCCAGGATGAGGTTGACTGCGGCATAGACCATGTTCTCGACGTGCAGATGCCGGTAAGCCGAGTAGAACGTGAAAGCGGCAACGCCGATCAGCAGGTACGGCGCGAACACGAAGAACGGCGGCACGACCGTGCGATCGTGGACCTTCGGCGTGCGCGCGAACGTAGCCTTGGACGCCGTGATTCCCTGGACCAGGGAAGAAACCGTGCCGGCCAGGTTAACCGGCAGCAGGATCAGGTTGAAGCCGTAGATCCGGGCAACGTCGATGCGCTTATAGCCGCAGTAGCGCAAGTCGCTGGCCATCGCCAGAAAGTACGGCAGCGCGATAAGTCCAAGCAGCGGGCTGATGAGCGTGGCGCTGAAAGGAAAGACCAGCAGCACCAGCAGGCTGGCGGAGCTCCAGCAGATGGACGCCATGTAGTTCCAGCGCAGGAACAGCTCGCCGAACCTGGTGCGCTCGCCGCGCGCCCGCCGGGCCCGCCACTGCCGGTGCAGCTTGGGCACGATCAGCAGGCCGCCGTTGGCCCACCGCCGCCGCTGGATGCACAGCGAGCCGAAATCCGGCGGCGTCGCGCTGTAGCTCAGCCGCTCCGGGCAGTTGTAGAGCCGCCAGCCGTGGATGCCCATGTCGATCGTCGACTCGGTGTCCTCGATCACGGTGCGGTCGCGGATGTAGTGCCGGATCTCCCAGTCGCCTATGTAGGACTTCTCGACGATGTCGTCTAGGGCGCGCTTGCGGATGACGGCGTTGGCACCCACCCAGAAGGTGGCGTCGTAATAGGTGAGGCCCTGGTGCACGATGTGCTGCAGGTCTGTCGTCGCTCCGGCGATCCGCTCCAGCCGGGTGACGGATCCGGGAAACGAGCTGTAGGGCGTTTGCGCGATCGCGGTGCTGCGGTGCTCGCTCTGCTCCAGCATGTGCACCAGCCGCAGGCAGTACTCGGGCAGCAGCACGCTGTCCGCGTCGAGCGTGAGGACGTAGTCGGGGTCAGGGACGCTGACGTCGCAGTCCGCGGGTTCGGCTGGCACGAGCACAAGGCCGGTGACGGTGCGAACCTCCCGGTAGCTGCCGCCCATCAGGCCGATGTAGCTGTTGAGGTTCATGGCCTTGTTGGCCTCGTGCGACAGCGACGAGTAGCGCTTGCGCTCGAAGCTGGTCACCTGCGCCCGGAAAATCCAGACGAGCCGACGGTAGAGCCGGCGCATGTGCGCTTGATCAAGCACAACGCCATCGGCTGAGGCGTCGCCGAGCGCCAGCGCGACGGACTGCAGGTCGCCGGCCAGGCGGCGGGCGACCTCGTTGCCGAAGAACGCGTCACCGTGATCGGCGACCTCCAGGCTGGTGACCAGCCGCTCCAGCCAGGCCGCTGCCCCTTGGTAGTGCCCGGCAAGATCGGCCATCGCCGCGCGGTTGGGCTGGTCGCCCGGACCGTATCTGGCCTCGAACTCCGCCAGCGCCGCCGCGGCACGTGCGGCCGGCCCGGCCAGCAGCTCCTCGATCTGGCCCGGCAGCGCCCTGGCCCCCACCAGCAGGTCGCGAGCTCGCCGGGTGCGCGGCGTCGGCGGATCATCGATCAGCAGAACGATGCGCTTGTGCGGATATTCCTGCAGCGCTGCCGACAGCAAGGTGTTGCGGATGACGAGCGCTTCCTCTTGGTAGGACGGCACGATCACGGTCAGGGTCGGGGCCTTCACGTCGAAGAAGTGGTCAAGGACGGCGCGGCTGGCCCGATGGTGGCTGCGGGTGCGGTAGCAGAAGCCGAGCCGGCTCAGCAGGTAGGCCAGCGCCGACGCGGTCAGCATGGTGACGATGAACAGGTAGATGATGGCCTCGGTCCTGGCCACGGTGCTGGCGTACTGCCGGTTGAGGAAGTCATCAAGCAGCCACGTCACGAAGTAGCTAATCCACGCTGTCACCGTGATGATGATGGCCAGCCGGGCCATGGCTATCCGGCGGTCGCTGACCGGCTTCGGGACGACGGGCAACGCCTCGGTCCGCCGGTCACGGCCCCATTGCGATCGCCGCGGCCGGCGAGCCCGTGGCGCCTTGCCGCTGGCCGCGATGGTGGCACCCGCGCCGACCGGATGCGGCCGGGCCGTATGCTCGTCTACGGTGCCCGAAAACACGGCTCTACCTCCCTGGAGTCTGGTCATCGACCAGCCGCTAGGCGCACAGCTACGGCGCCCGCTATACCCGGATTCCCCGCCAAAGTCTCATTCTACCCGAATATTCACATTTAGGGTAGCAAGCCGTGCCTAGGCCACCCCCGAGGGCGTGCGGCGCCGACACCCTGGTGCCGACTTTAGGGTCAGTCCGTCAAGCGCGGCACCCGATTTAGAAGTCTTTCGCGGCAGTTAATATGCCGAAACCGGACTAGTCCAGGGCGTAGTCGTAGCGAATGAACCCGTGGAAACGCGCCACCTTGTCGTACAGCGAGCGGGCGCGGGCGTTGTCCTGCTTGGTGGTCCAGTACAGGCGCGAAGCGCCCAGGTCCCGCGCCGCCTGCGCCACGCGCTCGATCAGCGCGCTCGCGGCGCCCTGGCCACGCGCGGCCTCGTCCACAAACAGGTCCTGCAGGTAGCACACGTCCGCCAGCCAGAACGTGGGGTGGAGCAGGTAGTGCGCGATGCCGACCAGCTGCCCGTCCAGCCGCGCGCCGATGGCGTGCAGCTCCTGGTCCCGCAGGACGCGCTGCCAGGTCGCCTCGTACCCCTCGTCCGGCACCTCGGTGCGGTAGAACCTCTTGTAGCCGCGCGCCAGCGCTTCCCAGGCAGCGCGATCTGCGGGGACCAGCGGGCTGACGTCGATCACCGTCGCCCATCCTCTCCGAGCTGGGGGATGACCTCCGCCGCCAGGCGCTCGGCGTGCTCAGCTTGGTCGAACAGCGGCGTGAACAGGATCAGGCCCGCCCCGGCTTCGGCGACCTTGCGCAGCTCGCGGACGCAGTCGGCGGGCGTGCCCGCGATCGCGGCGGCCTCGATGTCCGGAGACCGGCGGCCGTAGAGCCGCTCCAGTTCGCTGTTGATCCGCTCGCGGGCACGCCCGGCATCGGAGTCGATCGCGATGTACACCCGCTTCGCGATCGGGAACTCCTGGGAGGGCCGACCAGATTCGGCCAGCGCCTGCCGGACGATCAGGACCTGGCTGGCGAAGTTCGCGGTGGTAGCTGACCCCGCGCCGAAGAAGCCGCTGCCGAGCCGGACGGCACGCCGCAGCGCGGCCGGCGCGGCCGCGCCGAACCAGATCGGCGGGAACGGCTTCTGGAACGGCTTGGGCTCCATCGCCGCATCCTGCAGCTGCCAGAACTCCCCGTCGAAGGTGACGCGGGAGTCGGTCCACAGCGCCTTCATCAGCGCGAGCCCCTCGGTGAACCGCGCGATGTACCGTTCGGGGTCCACGCCGTAGGCGGCGAACTGCCGCCCCTTGCCGCCGGTGCCGACGCCGATCTCGATCCGGCCGCGGCTGAGCTGGTCCAGCGTGCTCAGGCTCTTCGCCAGGTGCACCGGGCTGTGCAGCGTGGAGACGAACACCACGCAGCCGAGCCGCAGCCGCTGGGTGCACGCGGCCGCATAGGTCATCGTCTCGATCGGACTGAGCTGCGGGGCCGACCCCAGCACCTGCTCCTGCGTCCACGCGCTGTCGAAGCCCAGCTCCTGTACGCGGGCGAAGTAGGCGCGGAACGCCGCCGGATCGAAATCACCGTCGGAGTAAAACTGCGGGATCGAGATCGCGAATCGCATAGGCCGCATGTTAACCGGCGTAGGTGCGGCTCGATGCGCGCCCGAGCGCGGCGAGCGCATCAGCCAGCTGCTCGGCCTCGTCCGGCGTCAGGTCCGCGGTGGTGATCCGGATTCCCGGCGCGCTGCGAAAGCGGTAGCGCTCGCCCGGACTCACCGCCCACCCCTGAACGAGGAGCTCGCTGACGGTGGCCGCCTCCTGCGCCAGCGGCACCCAGACGCCGAGTCCGGAGTCGCCGGCTGACTCGATTCCGCGCGCCGAGAGCGCCGCCACCAGCGCGCGGCGACGCTCGGCGTAGACGCGCTCCGCGCTCGCCAGGCGCTGCGCTGTCGCCTGGTCACCCAGCAGCAGCGCGGCGACCTGCTGGAGGATGTGGCTGGCCCAGCCGGGGCTGAGCCGCTGCCGTCCCTCAATCCGAGAAATTGTCAACGGGTCGCCCGCGATGATCGCCAGCCGGAGGTCGGGTCCGAGCACCTTGGACAGCGACCGGACCACGGCCCAGCGGCCCTGCGCCCGGTGCATCGGGACATAAGGCGCGTCGGCAACTCGCGCCAGGTAGTCGTCTTCGATCACGAGCACGTCGGGATAACCGGCCAGCACTGCGCGGACCGCCTGCCCGCGAGCAGGATCGACCGAGGCGCCGGTGGGATTCTGGCCTCGCGGCGTCGCGATGACGGCCCGGGCGCCGCGGCGCAGCGCCTCATCGAGCAGGTCAGGATCGAGCCCGCGCCGGTCGACGGGGACCGGCTCGATCGCCAGCCCGAGCGCGTGCACGAGGTCGGCGATCCGCGGCCAGCTCGGGTCCTCGACGACGACCCGGTCTCCTAGCCTGAGCTCGGTCTGCAGCCCGCGCTCGATCGCATCGAGCGCGCCGCCGGTGACCGCGACGTCGCCGGCGATCCCGTCGCCCGCGAATTCGGCTGCGGCATAGGCAGCGAGCTCGGGCAGCTTGGTCGCGCCGCCGTACAGCTTGTGCCTGGGCTCGACCCGGGCGAGCGCCTCGGCCAGCGAAGGCAGCAGCGCCGGATCGGGATTCCCGCTGGCCAGATCCCGAACGCCCGCAGGCAGCTCGGCGGCCCGCTTCACCCGCACCGGCGGCAACGCGGCCACCGACGTCCCGCGCCCGCGATCGGCGACGACGAAACCGCGCTGTCTGAGCGTCCGGTAGGCGGCGGCCACCGTCGCCGGACTGACGTCGAGCGCCGCTGCGAGCGACCGCACGGTCGGAAGCCTCGATTCGGGCGCCAGCCGGCCGCGCGCGATCTCAACTTCAACGGCGGACGCGATGGTTGCCGCGCCAGGCCCAGCTCCGATAGATTGTACTAGCTTAGATAGCATTCTTGTACTATAACAATAGAGGCGCGGTCGTGAGCAGCTTTCGGAGACTCGGCTTCGGATTGTCGACCGAGCTGTGGGTTGTCCAGGTCGGGATTTTCCTGAACATGCTCGGCTACGGCGCCTTGCTCACGGCGGCGATCGCGATCGGCGTCGGTGAGTGCTTCTACTCCACGGCGCTGAATCCGCTGGTCGCCGATCTGGCGCCGCCAGCGCTGCGCGGCCGTTACATGGCGATGATCGGCATGTCCTGGTGGCTCGGCCTGGCGCTGGCCCCGACGGCAGGCACGCAGCTGCTGAGCGTGTCGCCGGCGGCGGCGCTGCTCACCGCCGCGGGCGTGGCGCTAGTAGCCGGACTGGCGGCGCTCGCGCTGGAGCGGCAGTTGCCGGCCGAGGTCCGGCTGACCCCGCGCGTGGGCAAGCCCGGTAGGTAGCGAC
>OCZU010003332.1_pt1 | contig 10150 bp, 7 predicted proteins | sample 1539001 | NCBI WGS metagenome assembly OCZU01 (sample SAMEA3539306, study PRJEB22396) | soil metagenome | biome: tundra; feature: field; material: soil | place: USA | collected 2010-05 | depth 0.15 m | reverse complement strand
GAACTCCAGTCACCTTGTAATCTCGTATGCCGTCTTCTGCTTGAAAAAAAGATGCTTGCCGGCCAGGTGCGTCACTTCCCTGGAGGAACGCTGCTCGATGGGAATGCGGCTGCCATCGGGCGTTTCCAGATCCACCGTGGAAAGCGGGGCCGCGACGTAGAACGGGATCCCGTGCGCCTTCGCCAGCACCGCGACCGTGTAGGTCCCAATCTTGTTGGCCACATCGCCATTGGCGGCGATACGATCGGCGCCCACAATCACCGCATCGATTTTTCCCTGCTGCATCATGGCGCCGGCCATGTTGTCGGAGATCAGCGTGGTCGGAATGCGGTCTTTCATCAACTCCCACGCTGTCAGACGTGAGCCCTGCAGAAACGGGCGGGTCTCGTCGGCAAAGACATGCAGCTTCTTGCCCGAGTCCACCGCCGCGCGAATCACCCCCAGCGCCGTGCCGTAACCGCAGGTCGCCAGCGCGCCCGCGTTGCAGTGGGTCAACACTCCGCCGCTGGAGGGCAGCAGCACGGCGCCGTGCCTGCCCATGGCCTCGTTGGCGGCAATGTCTTCCACCAGCATGCGCTGCGCTTCGGTCACCAGTTCCTGCTGAATCCGCGCAATCGGCTGGGCGTTGACTTGTTCAAATTTGTCGCGCATGCGGCGAATCGCCCAGAAGAGATTGACCGCGGTCGGGCGAGTCGCCGCCAGGACTTCGCAAATGCGGTCGAAATCCCGCTTCAGTTCGGCATGGTCCCTGGCCTGCGAATCGCGAACGCCCAGCGCAACTCCCATGGCCGCGGCCACACCAATGGCCGGCGCGCCACGCACGATCATGGTGCGGATCGCGTCGGCAACTTCTTCGTAGCTCTTGCAGGTGACGTAGGTTTCTTCCGTGGGCAGCTTGGTCTGGTCAATCAAGCGCACGCCCGCGTCCGTCCATTCCAGGGTTTTGATCATTTCGTTGTTGGCCTGTCGCGCTTCACATGTTGAGCGCGAACATCGTTTGCGGTGAACAGCGCGACGAACTCCGCCGGGGCGGCGGCTTTCTCGACGTTGGCACGACCTCCCGCTTCCTCGCGCTCCACCAGGCACAACACACCGGCGATCTCAAATCCAAACTCACGCGCAGCCTCAATGGCCTGGATGGTAGAAGCCCCCGTGGTGCAGACGTCATCGACTATGACCACCCGCGCCGGCTTCTGCCGAAAACCTTCAATGCGCTGGCCCATGCCGTGCGCTTTCTCCCCTTTGCGCACCAGAAAACCATGCACGGGCTTTCCCTGCTGTGCGCTGATGACGGAAGTGGCCACTACGATCGGATCGGCGCCCAGGGTCAGCCCGCCAATCGCATCGGCATGCCAACCACGAGCGCGAATCTCGTCGAAGACCGCTTGCCCGGTCAGCAGCGCCCCGACGGCATCGAGCGTGGTAAGACGGCAATCGATGTAGTAGTCGCTGGTCCCGCCGGCGGATAGGTCAAATTTGCCCAGGCGAAACGACTTTTCCGCCAGCATGGCCAAGAGTTGTTCGCGCGCCTTTGCCATCTTCTCAACCATACCATTTCAATTGGTCACTTTTTCCAGATGGCGGTAGTGATCGCTGGCCAGCCACAACAGCGCAAACAGGGAGAAGTTGTAACCGCAATGCATGAGAAACGAAGCGGCCACAGAGTTGGTGCGCGCGCGCGCCACCGTGAACACCACGCCGACCACAAAGATACTCAGGATGGGCGCCCAGGCATAGCCTAACTGGGTCCCGTGAATGGCGGCGAAGCCGGCTGCCGTCACGATGACGGCCATGGTAAGGCCAAACGCCCGCCGCAGCAGCGGATACAACAGCCCGCGGAAAAACAGTTCTTCCAGCAACGGCGCCAGAGTCACTCCAAAGGCGGCCATCAAGTAGGCGCTGGCCGCATCATGGAAGTACTTGTCCATAGGCAGCGACTTTGGGATGGGAAGAAAGCGCGAAGCGCCATCGACGGCCACCGCCACAATCGTCCCCATAACAAAAAATCCGGGGGCGGAAATTCCCGGCCAATTCCAGTGGATCGCTTTCCCGAAGGGTTCGCGGCTGCGCGAGCGCACCACAACAAACATAAACAAAAGGACGATGGGGTAGGCAGCCGCCTGCGCTCCTATCACCACGAACGCGTTGGTCGCCAGTTCGACGATCGGTGTGTGCTGGTATCCAGGGACGGCACGTGCGATGAACAGTGCGGCTATGCTGAATCCGAACACGACGATCGCCGTGATCACCACTACCGCCAGCACATCCCAAGCTGACCAGGCGGGGAAGGGCCGTTGCACGGGGAACACGACAGCGGGCCCTGGCAGCGCGATTGGGTCCGAGCCGGACAGATCGCCGGGCACTTCGGCGGCGAGCGGATTTTCGTTCGGATCAGGCATTAGGTTTAACACGGCTTAGGCGTTGCTCCTCGCATTGGACGATCGCGGCAACAGTTTGGCTAGCGTCTGGCCGGTGTAGGATTTCTTTACCCGCGCCACCTGCTCGGGCGTGCCTTGCGCCACCAAACGTCCGCCGTCCTCGCCACCCTCCGGCCCCAGGTCAATGATCCAGTCGGCATTGCGGATGACATCCATGTTGTGCTCGATGATGACAATGCTGTTCCCCAGGTCAGTCAGCCGATGCAGGACCTCCAGCAGCTTGCTGACATCGTCGAAGTGCAGCCCGGTCGTCGGCTCATCCAGAAGATACAGCGTCCTGCCCGTCTGGCGCTTGCTGAGCTCGCGCGCCAGCTTGATGCGCTGCGCTTCTCCACCCGACAGCGTTACCGCCGATTGACCGAGATGAATGTACCCCAGGCCGACATCCACCAGCGTCCGCAGCTTCTGCTTGATCTGCGGGATATTCTCCAGGATGGGCAGCGCGTCGGCCACCGGCGTCTCCAGCAGATCGGCGATTGAGTAGCCCTTGTACTTCACCGCCAGGGTCTCATGATTGTACCGTTTGCCGCCGCACACCTCGCACAGCACGTACACGTCGGGCAGAAAGTTCATGGCGATGCGGCGCTGCCCGTCGCCCTGACAGGCCTCGCAACGTCCGCCGGCAACGTTGAACGAGAAGCGCCCGGCCTTGTAGCCGCGTTCGCGCGACTCCGGCAGCATGGCATAAAGGTCGCGAATCTGGGTGAAGACACCGGTGTAGGTCGCGGGATTCGAGCGCGGCGTGCGCCCGATGGGCGACTGGTCGATGCGGATGACCTTGTCGATGAATTCCGTTCCGGCGATTGCCTTGTGTGCGCCGGTCTCTTCGCGCGAGCCGTACAGCGACTTGGCAAGCGCGCGGTAAAGAATATCGTTGACCAGGGTTGACTTGCCCGAACCCGACACGCCCGTCACCAATGTCATGACGCCCAGCGGAAAACTGATGTCGAGATTCTTCAGGTTGTTCGCGCGCGCGCCGAGAATGGTGATGGCCTTGCCGTTGGGCTGCCGTCGCGCGTAACGGTAACTGATCTGCTTCTGCCCGGAGATGTACTGCCCGGTTAGCGAACCCGGCGCCTCTTCAATTTGTGCGGGAGTGCCGCTGGCAACTACTTCTCCTCCGTGACGTCCAGCGCCCGGCCCGAGATCGATGACGTAATCGGCGCGCCGTATGGTGTCTTCGTCATGCTCGACCACCAGCACGGTGTTGCCCAGATCGCGCAACGATTCGAGGGCATGCAGCAGGCGGTCGTTGTCGCGATGGTGCAGCCCGATCGAAGGCTCATCGAGCACATACAGCACGCCGCGCAGCTTCGATCCAATCTGCGTGGCCAGGCGAATGCGCTGACCCTCGCCGCCGCTCAGGGTCGCAGCCGAACGATTGAGCGCGATGTAGCCCAGCCCGACCGCGTTGAGAAAACCCAATCGCTCGGCAATCTCTTTTTGAATTCGTCCTGCGATGCGCTCCTCGCGCTCGGAGAGTTTGATCTGTGCCGCCGCTTCCACGGCGCGCGACACCGGCAGCGCCGTGAAGTCGGCAATGGACATGCCGTTCACCTTCACGGCCAGGCTCTCGGGCCGCAGCCGCTGGCCGTGACAGGCCGGACATGTGGTCGCGGACATGTGATCCAGCAGCCAGTCGCGGTAGGTTTCGGAGGAACTGTCCTCCATTGCCTGCCGCAGATAGGCGAACACTCCGAGGAAGCCGCCTCTCTTTTTTTCGCCTTGCTCCGGCCCGTAAAGAATCAGGTTTTGCGTCTTGCGCGGCAACTGCTCGAACGGCGTGGTCAGGCTGAATCCGTGAGCTTCTGCCGCCAACTGCAATATGTGGATGAGGTGTTGCGACGCCGAGCCGGGTCCCAAAGCGCCGTCCAGCAGCGGCTTCGACCAGTCTGCAATGACCTTGGCCGGATCGAAATCGTACTTGCTGCCCAGTCCGTTGCACTCTGGACACGCGCCGTACATGCTGTTGAATGAAAACGAACGCGGCTCCAGCACCGGGACGTTGATGCCGCACTCCGGACAAGCCAGCTTGGACGAGTACAAGTGCTCCTCGCCGCCGACCACGGCGACCTGCACTAATCCATTCGCCAGCTTCATCGCCAACTCAACCGACGACGCCAGGCGGTGCTCGATTCCCGGCTTCACCAGCAGCCGGTCAACCACCAGCTCGATGGTGTGGTTCTTGCGCTTGTCCAGCTTGATCTCGTCATCTGCAATGTTGCGCAATTCGTTGTCGATGCGGGCGCGAGTGAAGCCCTGCTGCGCCAGCTTGTCCAGTTCCTTCTTAAACTCGCCCTTGCGCCCACGGACGATGGGCGCCATGATCATCACCCGGTCCTCGGGCTTCAGGTCCATCACCCGTTGCACAATCTGGTCGGCTGACTGGCGCGAGATGGCGCGCCCACACTGCGGACAATGCGGCACGCCGATGGAGGAATACAGCAGGCGCAAATAGTCGTAGATTTCGGTGATGGTGCCGACGGTGGAACGCGGGCTGCGGCTGGTCGTTTTCTGCTCGATGGCGATGGACGGACTCAAGCCGTCAATGCTGTCCACATCGGGCCGCTCCATTTGGTCGAGGAACTGGCGGGCGTAAGCCGACAGCGTCTCCACGTAGCGCCGCTGGCCCTCGGCGTAGATGGTGTCGAAAGCGAGCGACGACTTGCCCGAGCCGCTCAGACCGGTAATCACGGTCAGAGTATTGCGCGGAATCTGGACGCTGATGTTCTTCAGGTTATGCTGGCGCGCCCCGCGGACGGTGATGCTGTTGATACCCATGGATGACGGTTGGTTCGACCCCCACAGCGCGGTCCAGCTTGCCTCGATCCAGAGGCGAAAAATACGGTTGCGTTCTTCGGGCTACGACCCGGGAACCGCAGTTTCAGCCTGATGCACTGCTCTGGAAAGTCCGCGAGAGGGGAAACGCAATTCTACTCACGTATCTTAGTTGCCAACAGCGAGAGACGTCAACGCGAGGTAGAGTGGCATTATCAGAGTAGATGATTGCCCGGCGGCCTGGATTCGACCCGCTCAGGGAAATTCTGGGAATCATCCCGCGGGCTCCGGCGCATCGAAAGAAGAGAACGATATGACGACGTTTCTGCTCTCGATCCTGCTTCTGTTTACCATTGTTGCGGCATTCGCCTTCGGGGTGGCGATGGGATATTGGGTGATTTGCGGATTATTGAACTTATTTCATCCCGACCGGACCCAGAAGAAGCCATCCAGCGCGCCAGCCCTGGCACCTACGGCAGGCGGGGACTAGACCGGCTGCGGAAAAAATCTTTGTGGTCTCACCCTGAGCGAGCGGCCGCTCTTGCCGCGAGTCGAAGGGCCCCTATAGTCGCCCTAACCTCGTGGATCCAATAGGGGTGCTTCGACCCGCGCGGCCAACTACTGCCGCGCTCGCTCAACATGACAGACGGCTGGGTGTGCTTACTTGCTCTTTCCGCAGCCTGTAGAGGTGGCCCAGGACTGGTCGACCCGGATCAGGCCTGCGCCAAAGACAAGAAGAATGCCGCTGTGAAAACAGTGGTCTGGCATAGCTGAGAATCGCCACGGATACTGGCCTGGCAGCAAAGAAAATCATCGTAGCCAGCGGGCGGCTGCGGAGATTGTTCGCACTTCTCTGCGGTACTTTTTGCCAGTAGCTGTGGCAAACCGCCACAGTACCCTTTTCGAACGCTCGTCCGAACTGTGGCGAAACCCATCACGTCGCCGTGTGACCCCCATCACAGCATCCCCTAAGCCTATGTCCCACACTGAAATCGTACTCATGGCGGTTTCATGGGTGCGGGTCTGACAGAAGGCCAAACAGGACCCTGTATTCATAATCCATTACTCGGAGAAGTCATGAAGAAGGTCATCTTAGCTGTTCTACTTACCGCTTTCGCGCTGTTCCTGGTCCTTCCCAGCCTGTCGTGGGCGCAGGAAGACCTTTACAAAGCAAAGTGCGCGGGCTGCCATGGCGCGGATGGAAAAGCCACCGCCGCCGGCAAGAAGATGGGATCTCCTGAGTTTTCGTCTCCCACCGTGCAGAAGGCGTCGAACGCCGATCTTGTTGACTACATTGAGAATGGCGGGCCGCAGAAGAAGGCCATGCACGCTTTTGCCAACAAGGGCGTCAGCCCGGCTGACGCTGCCAAGCTGGCTACTTACGTGAAGAGCCTGAAGTAGGTCCGCTTCACGCTGGCTTCCTCTCCAAGCCGGCTCCAGGTCATGAGCCGGTCTGGAGCGGAACATTCTCGAAGTTCCGAAGTCGCCCGACGGCGCCCTGGCTTTGGCGCCGCTACCACCTGCCGAGGTCCGACCGGGCCGCCTGGGCGATCTGGAGAAAAGCATGAGCAAGGGAATCCTTTACGATGCGACCCTGTGCATCGGCTGCAAGCAGTGTGAGCAGGGCTGCGCCACTGAAAACGGCCTGCCCTACGACGACCGCATCGCCGACCAGCAGATCACATCGGCGCACAAGTACACCGCCATCCTGATCAAAGACGATAAGTTCATGCGCAAGTTGTGCATGAATTGCGACGACCCGGCTTGCGCCTCGGTCTGCCCGGTAGGTGCGCTGAAGAAGACCGCGCTCGGGCCCGTCACTTACGACAAGAGCCGTTGCATGGGATGCCGCTATTGCATGGCGGCCTGTCCCTTCGGCGTGCCCAAGTACGAATGGGAGAAAGCCGTACCCGGCGTGCGCAAGTGCATCATGTGCAGCAAGCGCGTCGCCCAAGGAAAACAGACGGCTTGCGCGGAAATCTGTCCCACCGGCGCCACCAAGTTCGGCGATCGCGACCAACTGCTGGAAGAAGCCAAGAAACGCATCCACGACAATCCCGGCAAATATTTGCCGCACATCTTCGGCGAGACCGAGGTCGGCGGCACGTCGGTGATGCTGCTGTCTTCCATTCCGTTCAACGCGTTCGGTTTCCGGACCGACCTGACGGAACGGGCGCTCCCCATGTACACCTACCAGGTGCTGTCGCGCATACCTGACTTCGTCCCCCTGTTCGGCACGTTGCTGGGCGGCGTTTACTGGATCACCCATCGCCGCGAGGACGTTGCCGAAGCCGAGGCCAAAGAGAAAGAACACAACGGAGGTGGGCGATGACGGTGCCAAGAATCCGCTTCACATTCTGGAAGGCGATCTTCCTGGCGATCATGGCGGCTGGCGTGTACTGCACTTTCCTCCGCTTCTTCCGCGGGCTGGGCGCGTCCACGAACCTGAGCGATCAGTTTCCCTGGGGACTGTGGATCGGCTTCGACGTGATGTGCGGCGTCATGCTGGCGGCGGGCGGTTTCACCCTGACCGCGGCGGTCGAGATCTTCAACATCAAACGGTTCCATTCCATCGTAAGGCCCACGATTCTTACCGCATTTTTGGGCTATCTGCTGGTTTGTGCCGCGCTGATGTACGACTTGGGATTGCCGTGGAACATCTGGCATCCGCTGATCATGCGCAATCCGCACTCGGTGATGTTCGAAGTTGCCTACTGCGTCATGTTCTACACTGCGGTGCTCGCCATGGAGTTCTCCCCGATTGTGCTGGAGCACTTCAAACTGAAGCGCGCACTGAAGATCATCCGCAGCCTCATGGTGGTGTTCGTGATTCTCGGCGTGCTGCTCTCTACGTTGCACCAGTCGTCGCTGGGCACGCTGTATCTCATCATGCCCAACAAGCTGCATCCGTTCTGGTACAGCCCGCTGCTGCCGGTGTTCTTCTTCCTGTCGGCGATTGCGGTTGGATTGGCCATGACCATCTTCGAATCCTCGATGAGTTCCAAGTACTTTGGCCGTGAACTGGAGCTGCCCATTCTGCGCGATCTGGGACGGGTGCTGGTGGTGGTGCTGGCGCTCTACGGAATCCTGAAGTTCGAGGACTTGTACCATCGCGGCGCTCTGGGATTGGTCATGGTACCGGGATATGAACAGCGCTTCTTCCTGCTGGAAATGTTCCTCTCAATCTTCGCGCCGCTGGGACTTCTGCTGATACCGAAGATTCGGGAAAGCGCGCAAGGCCTGTACCTGGCGGCGGTGCTGACCCTGCTCGGATTTGTAACCAATCGTCTGAACGTGACCATCACCGGAGTCGAGAACGCCGTCGGCGGCCGTTACACCCCCAAGTGGACCGAGGTAGTAATCACCGCCATGTTTGTCGCGCTCGGTTTTGCCATCTTCGGCCTGGCGGCGAAGTACCTGCCGATCTTCCCCGAAGAGAAGGTCCATATCCCGGCACTCCACGAACCCGAAGCCAGGTTCGCAGAAGTTGCGGTGCCCGTCCATGCTGGAGACTGACAACTCGAGGCGGCCCTCACTCAAAACCACCGAGGAGAGCCCAGCCTCGTCACGTCCGTTCTGGCTGCAACGGCTGGGACGCAGCGTAAGCGCCAAGCTGATGGTCTCGATTTTCGTGGTCATGATCATCATCTTCGCCCTGCTGGGATATTTCAGCACGCAACTTCATCGCAAGCATCTGGAAGCCGCGGCACTGGTCAGCGCCGAGCAGCAGAGCGAGGTTTTGCGCCGCAGCGCTTCGCATTACATGCTGAACAACGATCGCAGCGGCCTGTACGAGATGATGGTGAACATGGCCGACCAGCCCGGCGTGGTGCGGGTCCGGATCATGAACCCGCAAGGCGTGATCAGCTATTCGACGGCCCCGCCCGAGGTCGGCACCATGGTGGATAAGGGCGGCGAAGCCTGCTATGGCTGCCACACGCAATCGCAACCTCTCAGCCGCCTGAACCGCTCCGACCGTTTTCGCGTCTATCACGCGGCCAATACGCGCGTGCTGGGAGTGATCACGCCGATCGAAAACCAGCCCGCCTGCTCCAATGCCGCCTGCCACGCTCATCCCGCAAGTACGCGGATTCTGGGCGTGCTCGACACCAATCTTTCTCTCGCCAAGGTGGATGAAAGCCTGCGCCGCGAGCGGAGAGAGATGCTTGCCGGAACTGGGGTCGCGCTGATTGCGGTGGTCTTCCTCAGCGGACTGTTTGTGTGGATCGAAGTCCGCAATCCGCTCCGCGAGTTAAAAACCGGGACGGAGCGCGTGGCTACCGGCGAACTCGGCTATCAGATTCCCGTCCGCTCGCAGGATGAGGTCGGCGAACTGGCGCAATCGTTTAACGAGATGAGCAACCGGTTGCAGGTGGCGCAGGCGGAAATCACCGCTTGGGCCCATACCCTGGAAGAGCGTGTCGAGGAGAAGACCCGCGAGTTGAAACAGGCGCACCAGCGCATGTTGCACGTGGAGAAGATGGCCACCATCGGCAAGATGGCTGCCGTGGTCGCGCACGAAATCAACAATCCGCTCTCCGGCATACTGACCTATTCGAAGCTGGTCAAGCGCTGGATCGACAAAAACGCTGCCAGCTCGCCCAAGAAAGAAGAGATGAAGGGATCGCTCGATCTGGTGGCCAGCGAGAGCAAACGCTGCGGCGAGTTGGTGAAGAACCTGCTGAGTTTCTCGCGGGTGTCGCCGATGAATCTGGAGTGGTGCGATCTTAACCAGGTCATCGATCGTTGCGTGCGCCTGGTGCAGCACAAGACGGAAATGGCCGGCGTGCAGCTCAATCTTGATCTGGCGGCCGATTTGCCCATGGCGCACTGCGATCCGGCGCAGATCGAGCAGGTGGTGCTGGCCATGGTGATCAACGCCATCGACGCCATGCCCCAGGAAGGCAACCTGTGGATCGCCACCCATGCCAGTG
>OCZU010003331.1_pt1 | contig 10151 bp, 5 predicted proteins | sample 1539001 | NCBI WGS metagenome assembly OCZU01 (sample SAMEA3539306, study PRJEB22396) | soil metagenome | biome: tundra; feature: field; material: soil | place: USA | collected 2010-05 | depth 0.15 m | reverse complement strand
AGGTTCGCGTCTGGACCACGCCGCGAACCGGGGACCAGATCCGTAAAAACATGTTCCGGCGCTTGAACGGCGATGAGGAAGGGCTGGCCGCGCTCTGGAATTTCGATGACCCCAATGACCCGGGGCGCGATGCCTCGCCGCATGGCTTCAATGGCCGGGTGATCGGTGCCACCAACCTCTTGGGTCAGCTTCCAAATAAGGAAGCGCTCGTCAGTCCGCTTTCCATCTCTGGCATGGTGACCGACAAAGACGGGCGCGTGGCCGGCAATGCCAGCATCCAGGTCGAACAGCAAGGCCACCAACTGGCCACGACCACCACCGACTTTTCCGGAAAATTCTCGATCCTGATCCGCGCATCGAGTCTGACGAACCGGAACGAAACGCTACAGTTAAGAGCGCGCAAGGGCGACTTGAGCTGCCTCCCTATCGAGTTGACCGGAGGCAGTGCGGAAGATATCTCGGTCATCATTCGCGACTTGGCCAACTTATCCGGACATGTGCTGGCGCTGGACGACAGTCCGCTGCCCTCGGTGGTCGTGCAGGCGGTGCCCGTCGCCGAAGAAACAACCAGAGCCAACCAGGATCAACCCGGCCTGGAGGCGGCCGTCTATGCAATGGCGGGCCTGACCGACTTCCCCTCGCTGCCGGAGTCCACCGTCCCGGCTGTGCTGCGAGTGGACAAACTTATTGATTTTCCCGGTGCGTCCGGCCGCGATGTCGCGCCGTTCGCCGAAGGGTGCTTCATCCGCTGGACCGGCAGGATCCGCATCGCGGCGGCAGGCGACTTCACTTTTTATCTCGAGTCGGATGACGGTTCGCGTCTGTTGATGGATGGCCGGGAGATCGTAAATAACGGCGGCGTGCATGGCATGGTCGAAAAATCGGGCAAGGTGACATTGGCCACCGGTGACCACGAATTGCTCCTGGAATACTATAACTGTAGTGGCCCAGCCGGTTGCCGATTGTCTTGGTTGTCTTGGTCATCAGCATCGATAGTGAAGGAAGTGATCCCCGCCCGCGTGCTATTCCATCAGCCAAAGACTCTCCCCCTCGCCACCACGATGAGTGATGAGCACGGCGTTTACCGCTTCGTCACCCTGGCCCCGGGACGCTACCAGTTGCGGGCGCACGTTCCGGGTGGGATGGCTTATCGGGATGAGGGCCGAGAAATTACTGTCATGGAAAACGGTTCGCTGGGGAACCTCGACTTTCACCTGTCGCCCTTCAAAAAGGGCCGGTGGCAACACTACTCCCATGCCGACGGGCTGGCGGAGAACAACGTGGACTGCGTCTTCGAAGCCGCCGACGGTGCGATGTGGTTCGGCACGGATGATGGCGTGTCTCGGTTTGACGGTCGCGACTTTTTCACGCTGACCAAGGAGAGCGGGCTGCCTGGCAAGTCCGTTCGTGCCATCGCCGGCGACACGAACGGCGAGATGTGGTTTGGCACGGACGCGGGACTTTGCCGGTATGACCCGCGCAATCTCCGGCAGCCCTTCACCACCTTCAGCACCAACAATGGATTGCCCGCGGCTTCGATCCGCACGCTGACCCTGGACAAAGCGAACCGGTTGTGGGTGGGCACGCGGAGCGGGCTGTCGTATTTCGATGGCACAAACTTCGTGAGCGATGGCGGCGTGGAGATTCGTGACAGCGGTCCGGGCGGGCACAATGGCCGACTCTTGGGCAACGCCAGGCTCATGCAGGTATCGCGTCCAGCCGGTCCGCCGAAACCAGTGATACTTGCGGGCGGGGCAAAGCCGGAAACCAACCAGGTGTTGAAACTCGATGGCACCAACAGTTTTGTCGAATTGCCACCGAACATTTTCAACCAGTTGACCGAGGCCACCGTGGAGGGGTGGATCAAGTGGGACGTGTTCGGTGTGCGGACCCGGTTCTTCGACTTTGGCAAGCCGGATCAAACCATCCTGCTGTCCTCCGACAGCGGAGGCGATCTACGGTACTTCCGGCATCGAACTCATGAGGATTATGATGCCATCAGCATACCCAAAGCATTGCGAGCGGGTGAATGGGTTCACCTCGCCGCCATCTCAGGTTCAAATGGGATGAAGCTCTACCTGAATGGCCTGCTGGTCGGCGACCATCCATCCACCGGCAGCTTCTCCGGGATCGGCAATAACGATCACAATTTTCTGGGCCGCTCGGTTTGGGAAGAGAATGCCTTTTTGCGCGGTGCCATGGGCGAAGTGCGGGTCTGGAAAGTCGCGCGCACGGCGGAACAGATCCGCACCAACATGTCGCGGAAACTCTCCGGCCAGGAGGACGGATTGGTTGGCTTGTGGAACTTCGACAACGTCACCAACGGCGTGGTAAAAGATTTGTCACCCGGCGGGCACGATGGACTTCTGAAAGGAAACGCCACCGTCACGGCAGACGCCACGCTGGATCGGATGATGCGCACTCCCATGAAAACGGAGACCGTGCTCGCCACCGCCGCCGGGGAGGGTTACGTCGCGCTGGGCACGGAAGGCTGGTCGCCGGGGACGAATTTTACGGAAGAAGCCTGGATCTTCCCGTCACCAACCAACAAGGACGAGTATCAACCGTTCCTTGGTAACACAACTGACGCCAGCGGAGCGACGCGCCCGCCCAGCCTTTTGGTTTATTGGCAAACCGGATTGCAATCCTGCTTTGGTAATGGCAAGCAGTGGTTGGGCGGTAACACCGCTACCAACCTCCTTACCCCCGGGGCTTGGAATCATGTCGCGGCCACCTACGACGGCACGGCCTACCGCATCTATGTCAACGGCCAATTGGTGGATACCAAGCAAATCACGGGCGTGCCGCTCGCCACGCCGTTGCCCTGGCAACTCGCGGAACATTATTCCGGGCAGATGGACGAAGTGCGCGTCTGGAACGTTGCCCGCACTCAGGATCAGATCCGCCAAACCCTGTATGAAAACCTCTCGGGCCAGGAACCGGGACTCGTCAGCCTTTGGAATTTCTCTGAGCTCGACCCCAAACCCGACCGGGGCCGCTTGCCGGATGAACGGATCGCCTCGCTGTTCTGCGACTCCAAGGGTGACCTGTGGATTGGAACGGATACGGGCGTTTCCAAGTACGACGGCCGGTCCTTCGTCAACTTCACCGCGACCAATGGTCTGGCGGCCGGCCGGGTGCGGGCCGTTTTCGAGGCGGCGGACGGCTCGATGTGGTTTGGCACCCCGAACGGCGTCACCAAAATGGAATTAACACCGAACCCTCAACTCTCAACCCTCAACTCCCAACCCTCGACCCTCGACCCTCGACCCTCGACCCACTTCACCACCTACACCACCGAAAATGGATTGCCGGACAACAATGTCTGGTCCATCCAACAAGATGCGGTGGGCGCGATGTGGTTCAGCTCCTCGCCGGGCGGTTGGAACGGAACTCCCCGACCCCGCGCGCTGGTGCGATACGACGGAAAGTCGTTCATACAATTCGGCCAGGCCGACGGGCTGGAGGCCACGACGATGGGCGACGTGCACATTGATGCGAGCGGCGATCTCTGGCTCGGCAGCGGCGACGGCGTCTTCCGCTACGATTACCGGTCAGTGGCCGCGTTTGGGGTCGCCGACGGTTTGGATGCGGGATCGGTCTGGGATTTCGCCTCCACATCGGACAGCAACCTTTGGGTGCTGGTGGGTCAAGAGCAGGCAAATCTTGCGCGCATCGAGGGAGAGCGGCTTATCAAAGTGAGCGCGACGGACGGTCTTTCCGGCTCGCAGCCTACCTCACTTCTGGTGGAGACGAACGGTGTGCTATTGGTCGGCGATCACAATGCGCCGGTGTCGCGATACGATCCTTCGGCCCGACGGGGAGAACGGCCTCGATTTGAACCGCTCGCAGGTTCGGGCGGAGTCATCATGTTGGCCCGCTCAGGGAGTGGCGATTTGTGGGTCGGCAACGATCAGGGAGTTTCAATTCTGGGCCGCGATTTGGGGCCGGCCTCGCGCATCGGCTCTGTTGAGCTGGGCCGAGCGGGTTCGGGCGGGAGCATGTGGTTCGCGGACTATGGCAACGGAGCGGTCTCGCGTTACGACGGCACCAATTTTACGAAATTCACCACCTTCAACGGCCTGCCGAAAGCCAGCGTGCGCGGAATCCAGCCTTTGCCGAACGGCTCGCTGTTGGTCGCCACGATGGCCGGCGCGGCGCGATTCGACGGACAAAAGTTTGTCTCCTGGCCCAGCGATGTTACGCGTCTGAACCGGCTGCGTTGCTATGATGTGACCCGCGACCGCAACGGGGTGATCTGGCTCGGAACCCCAGAAGGAGTTTTTTTCACCGACGGCACGGCCTGGGCCAACCTTGACGTGCGCGACGGCCTCCCCGAGAACATGGTGAACCGGATTCATCCCGTTGGCGACGGCACGGTGTGGTTCGGCAACTGGAACAAAGGCGTGGCCCGTTACAGCCGGACCCGGCGCACTCCGCGCGCACCGGCTGTAATCGTGCAGACCGGCCGGGAGTACACCGGCTTCGAGGCGTTGCCCGCCATCAAGACCGGTGAGCGCGTCACGTTCAAATTCAAGGTGGTGGACTTCCGCACCGTGCCGGAGAAACGCCAGTATCGCTGGCAGTTGGTGAAAGGCCAACGCACGGAGAGCGAGTTGAAGGATGGCTGGAATCCGCCGGTCACGGCCACGCAGGTGGAGCAGTCGTTCAAGGAGGCCGGCGACTGGACCCTGGCGGTGCAGTTCATTGATCGCGACTTGAACTACTCGCAGCCCACGCTGGCGGTGTTGAAGGTCGTGCTGCCGTGGCAGGCGAATCCGGCCATCATGATTCCGGCGGGTGTGGGCGTGCTCGGTCTGCTCGGCTGGGCGCTGGTGGCGCGAGCACTCTACGCGCGCAAACGGCGCGAAGCGGAGAAACTGCGGGAGCGATTGTTCGAGGAGGAACAGCGTGCGCACAAGGCATCCGAGAAGGCCCGGACGGAGATTGAGGCCAAGGCGACGGCGCTGGCCGAATCCAACCGCCAGCTCGACATGGCGCGTGAAGCGGCGGAAGAAGCCCGGGCCGCCGCCGACGCAGCCAACCAGACCAAGTCGCAATTCCTGGCCAGCATGAGCCACGAGTTGCGCACGCCCTTGACTGCCATCATTGGTTTCAGCGAGATGCTGCAGGCCGAGGCCGAGGGGGAAGGGAAAAAGGAACAGGCCGAGGACCTGACGCGCATCAACGATTCGGCGACGCATTTGCTGGGCTTGATCAATGACATCCTCGACCTCTCGAAGGTTGAGGCGGGCAAGATGGAACTGCACCTGGAAGCCTTCGACGTGGTGAAGCTGGTCGCCGACGTCCGGGACACCATCCAGCCGCTGGTGACCAAGAAGGCCAACCGGCTGATCGTGGATTGTCCGGCGGACCTCGGGACCATGCGGGCGGACCAGACCAAAGTGCGACAGGCGCTGCTCAACCTGCTGAGCAACGCGAACAAGTTCACGGAGAAGGGAACGATCCGACTCGAGGTTCGCAGAACATCGAACATTCAATATTCAACATCCAACGCCCAAGTCTCGGAAGCTTCCATCAACCATCAACCATCAACCATCAGCTTTTCCGTCACCGACACCGGCATCGGGATGACGCCGGAGCAGCTTTCCCGGTTGTTCCAGGCATTCACGCAGGCGGATAGTTCCACGGCGCGCAAATATGGCGGGACCGGCCTGGGCCTGGCCATCACGAAACAATTCTGCGAACTGATGGACGGGAGCGTCGAGGTTCAGAGCGAGCCGGGCAAAGGTTCCACCTTCACCATGCGGCTGCCTGCGGAAGTGGCGAAGGCCATAACGCCGGAAGCTGCCAGAATCTCGCAGGCCACTGCCACCGCGTCGAATGGACCTTGCGTGCTGGTCATTGACGACGATCCGAACGTGCATCGGTTGATCGAGCGGACGCTCAAGGACGAAGGTTACGGCCTCCATTTTGCCTCCAACGCCAACGATGGTCTGCGGCTGGCCCGGGAGCTTCGACCGGCGGTCATCACGCTGGACGTGATGATGCCGGAGACCGACGGCTGGTCGGTGCTTTCGTCACTCAAGGCCGACCCGGAACTGGCCCGGATCCCGGTGATCATGGTGACGATCGTCGGCGAGAAGGAACTGGGTTTTGCGCTGGGCGCGTCGGAATACCTGATCAAACCGATTGACCGCAACCAGCTCGTGCTCTTGTTGAAACGCTATCTGCGAGACCAGCCGGACGGACAGGTGTTGATTGTGGACGACGACGCGAACCTGCGCGAGATGTTGCGGCGGACACTGGAGACGGAGCAGTGGCAGGTCGCGGAGGCGGAGCATGGCCGGGCGGCGCTGGAAAAAATCCGAGACCACCAACCGGCGGTCATTTTGCTGGATCTGATGATGCCGGTGATGGATGGATTCGAACTATTGGCGGAGCTGCACCAACACGAGGAATGGAGGCGGATTCCGGTGGTGGTCATCACGGCGATGGACTTGAGTCCGGAGGACCGGCAGCATCTGGCGGGGTTGACCCAGCGGATAGTGGACAAAGGAAACTACGTGCGGGAAGAACTGGCGCGGGAAATTCGGAGTTTTGTCGAACCGTTTCGCGCCCGGAAATAGGAGCAAATAAATTATGGCAAAAATACTGATCATCGAAGACACGGAAAACAACCGGGTGCTGCTGACGCGGCGCTTGAAACCAAAAGGTCACGAGATTGTGACGGCCGGAAACGCCGAAGCAGGATTGGCGCTGGTGACAACCGAGCGTCCGGACCTGATCTTGATGGACGTCGGATTGCCGGGCATGGACGGATGGGCCGCAACGCGCCAGCTCAAGGCGGACCCTGCCAGCCGGCAGATCCCGGTCATCGCTCTCACCGCCCATGCCATGGATGGGGACCGCCAAAAGGCGATGGAGGCGGGCTGCGATGATTACGAAACCAAGCCGATTGATTTCAACCGGTTGTTTGCATTGATCGACCGCCTGCTCGTCGACCAACCTCAATCCCCGGGGCCAAAGGGGTGAGGGCTTCTCGTCATCGACGCCAGCAGTGGCCGCGCGGCCTCCACTCAAGCTGCTACACTTATGGAACAAAACTTTGATGAAGCGTTGAAGCCGGGACGACCAGCAGACCAGGGCAGTCAGTCATGGGCGGGGCGGCTGAGCCGGATTCGCCACGATCTGCGCAATCCGCTGAGCGAAATCCTTGGCTTCAGCGAAATCCTGCAGGAGGAAGCAGTCGAACGCGGGCTGCAGCCCATGCTGCCGGGTCTCGGGGCCATTCATCAGACGGCTTCGCGCATCTTCGCCGAGGTCAATCACTGGCTCACCCCCAACACCCTTGGACAGACGATGGAAAGCTTCCAGGAACTGGAGCACACGATCCAGACGCTCTCGGCACGCATCATCTCGACCGCCGAAAGCCTGTCCGAAAAGTGTGACGATCTTAAAAACAATTGGGTCGGCGACGATCTGTTGCGGATTGGGGGGTCGGCGAGACGATTACGAGACACTGCGCCAGTAATGCTTGGTGAACTGGCCGCTTTTTTTGCCGGCCGGGAAAAGCTCCAAGACGCAGCGGCGGCCGAAGCGGCTGGCAGCGACACCGCGATTCAGGCGAACCGGATGCCGGGCGTGGAGGTTGAACGCGGCAGCGCTTCGGGTTCACTTCTGATCGTGGATGACAACGAGGCGAACCGGGCTTTGCTGGCGCGTCATTTGCGCCGTCAGGGTTACACGGTATCGCTGGGGGAGAATGGCCGGCAGGCGCTGGAAAAGCTTCGGTCGCGAGCCTTTGATCTGGTCCTGCTCGACGTCATCATGCCAGAGATGAGCGGCTATCAAGTGCTGGAAACGATGAAGAAGGATCCGCTGTTACGTCACATCCCGGTGATCATGATTTCGGCGCTGGACGATATCGAGATGCTGGCACGGTGTATTCAAAGGGGCGCGGAGGATTATCTGTCCAAGCCGTTTGATGCGGTGCTTTTGCAGGCTCGGATCGGCAGCTCGCTGGAAAAGAAACGGCTTCACGACCAGGAGCAGCGGACCTATCGCGCGCTGGTCGAAAGTCAGAAACGACTCACCGCCGAACTCGCCGAGGCAGCCACTTATGTGCAATCTCTGCTGCCGCCGCCACTGGAAGGAGAGGTACGGGCGCAGTGGCGCTTCCAACCTTCGGCGGAATTGGGCGGGGACATTTTCGGCTATCACTGGCTTGATCCCGGTCGCTTGGCGATTTATTTGCTCGACGTGTCCGGCCATGGGGTGGGTGCGGCGCTGCTCTCGGTTTCTGTCTTAAACGTGCTGCGGGCGCAGTCGCTCCAAGGGACGGATTTCGGGGATCCGGCAAAGGTGTTGAACCAACTCAACCGTGTCTTTCAGATGGAACAGCAGAACAACCTGATCTTCACCATCTGGTATGGCGTGCTCGACCGCAACAGCCGGCGGTTAACCTATTCTTCAGGAGGTCATCCACCCGCCGTCCTGACCGGGAATTCTCCCAACACCTTGAAACAACTCAGCACCGGCGGACGTGTACTTGGATGTGATCCTACGGCGGAGTTCCGCAGTGCATCCTGTCAGGTGCAGCACGGAAGCCGGCTGTATGTGTTCAGCGACGGTGCTTACGAAATCGCACGGCCAGATGGCAGCACTGCCCAACTTCCAGACTTAATCCAGCAACTCGGCCTGCCTGCGCCGCAGGGCAGCTCGAAACTTGATGAATTGGTAAAGTGGGCTCAAGCGACTGGAGGACAATCCTCATTCGAAGATGACATGTCCATATTGGAGTTTGACCTTTAAAGCCGGAGGGTTGCCCGCTGCGGCCTCTTCAAATCCGTTTGATCATCGCCAGGATGTTCTTCCCGTCCGCCCGGCGATACTCTATGCCGTCGAGCGACTTCCGCATCATGTGGATTCCCAATCCACCGATGGGCCGTTCCTCGATTGGTTTTGAGATGTCAGGCGTGGGTTGCTCCAGCGGATTGAAGGGGTGACCGTCGTCCTCCACCTCGAGGCGCAACTCAGGCAGTTTGAGGTGAACGCGGACTCTGATTTGATGCTCCAGATTGTCGTCATAACCGTAGGCGACGACATTGGTCAGGTGTTCTTCAAGCGCGAGTTGCAGGTCGTGAAGCGCTCGCTCCGCGAGGCCGTGCTGCCGGGCGAATGATTCCAGTTGATCCTGCAAGCCCGCAATCTCCGACCTCTGGTTCGGCAGAGTCAGTTCGAGTTGATGGATCATGCGTCCTGGATGATGACGCTGGTTAAACGCGGTTCAACGGTGCCGCTATTTCTCCACGAGTTCGGGAAAGCCCGTAATCTCCAGCGCTGCCGCCACTTCCGGTGAGGGGCGCGAAACCAGCAGCTTGAGTCCCTTGCCTTTCATCTGGCGATGGTACTGCAGCAACACGCGGATGCCCGCGGAGCAAAGGAACGTGGCCTGCGCGAGGTTCACGTAAATCGCTTTGAAACCCTGTTTGATGGCGGCGAGCACCTCGACCTCCAGCTGATTTGCGGCCGAGCCGTCAATCCTGCCGGGCAACATCAGTTCCAAGCTGTCGCCAGAGATTTTTTTTTCGATTTCCATACGTTGGGAAGTTTGTCGGACATATCAAACCACCCGGCGGGTGGCGGTTCAACACAAATCCATTCTTTCGGAGAAGAAATCCAGGGCAGACGTGGGGACGGACGAAGTTGGACACGCCCAACTCGTGGTGCTGTTGTCTCCCGGCGCCAATCGAGATTGGGCTGTGTGACCTCGATTGAATGAAATCCCGTTTTTGCACACCCGCCGCGTGCAGTTCGCCGGTCGCACTCCGCACCCTGTGCCATGTAAATACTCGGATGCCCATTGAGTGTTCGGGTTACTGCGTTTCTCGTCCGCAATCGAGATTGGGTTGAATAATCTCGATTGAATGAAATCCCGTTTTTGTGCATACGCCGCGTGCAGTTCGCCGGTTGCACCCCGCATCCGGCGGCCCGTTGGATGCAAACGCAGGCTCTGAATTTCTCGCGGTTGATTGGGGGAATTCGAAATGAAGCGTCATCCTTGCGTGTACTACCAAAAAACTCGGCTGACATTGAAAAATTGTGGTTCACGCGGCTTCGCGGTAGTAATAGTTGAGCATTCCGCCGAGTTCATTGCGGCAGCGGATGGTCGACCGAGGGGATTGGTC
>OCZU010003330.1_pt1 | contig 10151 bp, 12 predicted proteins | sample 1539001 | NCBI WGS metagenome assembly OCZU01 (sample SAMEA3539306, study PRJEB22396) | soil metagenome | biome: tundra; feature: field; material: soil | place: USA | collected 2010-05 | depth 0.15 m | reverse complement strand
CGTCTGCCCACTCGCCGTCCACCAAGAACCGATACTCATATTGCCCAGGTTTCAACATCAGACTCACGCACCAAATGTTACACCAACGATCCTGCAATTGCGCTGCGGCTGGCTTCCATCCATTGAACGAACCAGCTACGAACACTGCTTTTGCATTCGGGAAATCGCGATAAATCACCACTTGTTGCTGGTCTGATCGCGTCACAGGTTCGACTGAAACAGAGTGCCCCTTGCTGGCCTCTTTAATTGGCGGAGACTGTTTGGGAGTTCTTTTCGTCATTGCGCGGAGGTCTCGGAATACTGCTTTCTAGTAATTTCATATTTGACATCCTTTCAATTGGACTTGTAACCATTGGGCAGTGTTGCGTGCAATGTTTCTGGCTTCTAAGCGTCGGTTCTCTTGTCGCAGGCTAATCAAGGCCCGCTATTACTCCACACCCAAATTCTATTGCTGCCCACGAATGACCAAAACTGGACAGGGAGCTTGGCGGATCACCTTTTCTGCAGTGCTGCCGAGCAGGACATGAGCAAGGCCGGTGCGACCATGGCGTGACCAACCATCAAAATGACTGCGACTGCTGCCGCAGAGATCACGCAAGTTACAATTCCCACTTCGTTGAGCCTTTGGAGAGTTGTTTTCATAGTCTTTGGTTCGTTTATCGCCTGAACAAATCGCTTAAGCCGCACTTCGTTCGGCTGGAATACCTAATGGCAGAACTCGTGCCGGTCCGGGAGTGGGTCGCAAACGCTTGTGTCAGAAGTGAATGCGAGATAGATACTCAACACACTACCGCTGCGATAGTCCGCAACTCAAAATTATCTCGAAACTAATCTGCGAATTTTCGTATTCCGCAGGCATAATCTTGGGGTCGGAGCAGCCAATTCTAGCGAAGGAATCGGCAAGAAATGGTAAGCGTTGTGTTTCCGATCCGCAATATTGGTAGTTGCAAGGGTGGAATGCGGCGGATGTCGCACGATTGGTGCCTAAAAGCTGACGTCATTATTAGATTGTCAGACAATAAAATATGCAATTGGCTCCTGACTATCAGCCTGAGTTCGATTCGTTGAGAGATCTCCTGTTGGAGATTGCTTCGGAACGATCTGTGAAACATCTGCTGCGGCGGGTGGTGCAAAGGCTTGCAGAGCGTCCTCATGCTGGGCTGGCGCGACTATGGTTGCTTGAAAAGGGTGATCTTTGCGCTTCTTGCTCCATGCGCTCTCGGTGCCCCGATCAAACGCGCTGCCTCCATCTTGTCGCCAGTGCCGACTCTACACTTGGAAGGCCTAAGGAGGGGGCACATCAAGCAGAGCTGGAATTGCGGCGAATTCCGTTCGGTGTTGGTGCAATTGGTCGCATTGCTGCGACGGGGCAGGCTATGATCAGCAACAGTCCGGACGATGACGAATTCGGAGAGCAAGGCTGGGCGGTTCGTCAAGGCGTTCGTGGCTTCGACGGGCAGCCGATTATTTTTGAGAAAGAAGTTCTGGGAGTTATCGCGCAGTTCAACCGCATACCCACGCCTGACCAGACACCCGTATGGCTGCGGATTTTCGCAGACCATATTGCCACTGCCATCGTTAATGCACGTGCTTTTGAAGAAATTGAGCAACTGAAAGCGCAGCTGGAACTAGAGAACACCTTCCTTCTGGAGGAGGTGCAAGAGGCAAAAGCACTCGGCGAAATGATCGGGCAGAGTGCGGCTTTGAAGCGATTGCTGCATCAAGTGGAGATGGTTGCGCGAACTGATGCTACCGTGCTGATTCTTGGAGAATCCGGCACGGGAAAGGAGTTGGTCGCCCGGGAAATTCACAAGCATAGCCGTCGTAACAGCCGACCGCTAATCCGTGTCAATTGCGCTTCAATCCCCAAAGAGCTTTACGAGAGTGAGTTCTTCGGGCACGTCAAAGGCGCATTTACCGGCGCGGTGAAAGATCGTGCGGGTCGTTTTGAGGTTGCTCAGGGCGGCACACTGTTTTTAGATGAAGTGGGCGAAATTCCATTGGAATTGCAGAGCAAGTTGCTTCGGGTTTTGCAGGAAGGCCGATATGAACGGGTTGGCGAAGAGAGAACACGTTCAGTGGACGTCCGAATAATTGCTGCGACCAACTGTGATCTTCTTAGGGCAGTGGAAGCAGGCCATTTTAGACAGGACCTTTACTATCGCCTCAATGTTTTTCCGATCAAAGTAATACCGTTGCGGGAACGCAAAGATGACATCCCTTTGCTGGCGGCTCATTTTCTTGAGCAATCAATTCGGAAACTCAAGCTGCCAGCCGCCCGGCTCACCCAGGCTCATATCGCCCTGCTCCGCAACCATGATTGGCCTGGTAATGTGCGCGAATTACAAAACATGATTGAGCGCACATTGATCCTCGCCCAAAACGGAGTGCTTTGCTTTGACCTGCCGGGTAACAAGAGATCCGAAACAACTCTCCCTACTGCGCCGGTCGCCGCTGATGGCGGCGAGCCGGCAATCTTGAGCGACGTCGAACTCCGGGAGCGTGAGCGCAATAATATGCTCGCGGCTTTGTATAAAACCGGTTGGAAAATTCATGGGGCCGGCGGCACGGCCGAACTCCTTGGCCTCAAGCCCACAACTTTGATTTCCCGCATCAAGAAACTCGGACTGGAAAAAACGCCTTCAAAAACAGCCCACGAACCTCCGATGGCTGACACTTGATTGCCAACGTATTTGAGGGAATCCAGCAATAGGTTGTTTTGGGGGGACGACAAATCGCAAATCGGTTGTTAGATGTTGCAATCTGCGAATCTTCGCAAATTTATGAGCTGCCGTCCTTGGCGCGCATTTCATTAAACGCCAGTGCTTTCCGGGATTTCGCTCGGTTGGCACGGAGTATGATGGACAATTAATATGAATGTGATTCCAGCCAACAATTTTTATTGAGACAATCAAACTTATTATGTTGCGGCTATCTCCCATCGAGCCCAATCAGGTCAGCAAAGAATTGCAAGGAATGTTGGATAGAGGCCAAGTTGGCTTCGAAGAAATCCCAACCTTTTTGAAAATTCTGGCTAAATCGCCCGCTGCGGCGTTGGCGTATGTGCGCGCGGAAGATTCGCTCGCTGGAGGCCAGCTTTCGGAACGAGAGAGAGAACAAATCGCTTTGGTCGTGGCAGAAATAAATGGATCCAAATATTGCCAGCTTGCTCACTCGGTAATCGGCAAGAATGTAGGATTAACTGAAAAGGAGGTTTGGTCTGCTCGCAAGGCTACAGCACCCGATCCGAAAACCGACCAAATGTTACGCTTCACACAGTCGGTTGTCCTCCAACGCGGAGAAATCAGTGATGAAGGTCTGTGCGCAATTCGCAAAGCCGGTTTTTCGGACGCCGAGGTAATTGAGATTGTCGCGAACATTGCTCTGAATATTCTCACCAATTACATAAATATTCTGTCCAAAACCGAGATGGATTTTATCGCTGCTGGTGACGGGCAGGCAAACGCGCTCTTCGGAATATCCAAACGAGCGCCGGCCTGAACAGTTGTCGTAATCAACCGCAAAATAGCCGCCGGGCGCATTATGAATACCGGTTCTTGAGAAGAAAGGACGAACATGAGCATTTTGGCCGTGAATGCAGGCTCCAGCAGCCTTAAATTCGCAATCTTTGACGATGGCGTTCGCAAAGTGAAAATGGCGATAGCCCGGTTATGTGAAGTGGCTCGGTTACACAACCCACCCGCCTTGAAAGCGATTGAAGCTGCGGAGGCATCTCTGCCTGGCGTGCCGCAGATGGCTGTCTTCGACACTGCGTTCTATGCCAAATTGCCTCCAAAATCCTATCTCTACCCCGTGCCTTACGAATGTTATCAGCAATGGCGCATAAGGCCCTTTGGCTTTCATGGTATCAGCCATGCCTATTGTGCTATTGCTATTACTATGTGTTACCAACCCGCTCCGGCTCGAAACCGGGCAAAACATGCTCGGCAATTCGCAAAAGGTGTGCAGCAGCCCGGCGGGGTCGCTATGAAAGTCAAAGCGTGAGTATTGGTCAAACTAACCCGGCGGACACGGGGTAACGAGAAGAACCCCGATGAGCAAACCGGCTGAAATCATATGAAATACGCAAGTACAACATCCAACCCTGAAATAATTTCCAAGCCCAACACACATTTGCTGGACACCATCAGATCAATTCGGGAGAGCGTCGGGGATGGTCTTAACGACGACGAGTTCACGTGCTTGTTGCAACAATCAACACTCTCGACCGAAGCGGGATTCAGGTTTCTGAGCTATTTCGAAGGGTTTGTGACGTTGAGTGTGCTGCGGCAGAATCTAATGAACTGGTATCCAGAGAATGGTTGGATCGCAGCGGCGAAGGAGAAGATGGCCAGGGAAATAGCGGAGAAATATGAACTTTCCCTCAATGAACCTCCCGATTTGAACTTCAATTACATAATTCCCCGGCCAGATTCACCAAAACTTCATCACCATCTGGAACTGAGTAATCGTCGAGAAACCGTTATCGTTGCTCACCCTCAATACCTTAAGATCCGCCTGTTTGGCTCAATGCCTCCTGCTTTGTGTGCGCGGACAATGAAACGCCCGTTGCTGCTAGGCCCGGAGTTGCTGCAAGACCTTTCAGCCTTGTATCAGTCGTGACGCTCATCTCGAAAGCCGAATCCATTCATCTGCAAAACCTCGAACCTGTGATGCAACTCAACAGGATAATCTTGGCACTCCGAGTTTTACTGGCGGAGAAGATTTGAGCACAACTGAGCGCGCATAACTTCTTGGCCTGACACCATGCCAGGCCTCCCAAACCCCGGACGCATACGTGACCCCATACATAGCGAAGCCGAACGCCGCGCTGATGATCGAACCCAGGGCGAAATTGCGACGCCCGAGCAAGCGCAGATTGACAAACGGTTCGTCACGCTGCAGTTCGATCACCACACAGGCGAACAGAGAGACAATGGCCAACAGGCCGAGCGTCGAAATCATCCGTGAGTTAAACCAGTCGTTTCGATTGCCTTCTTCGAGAAACACGATCAGTGAGCCCAACCCAATGACCATGGTGCCAATGCCCCACCAATCCCCCCGGCGCAGCAGGGAGAGTTTGGGTGGTTGGTGCTCAAGCCCCCAAGCGATGGCGGCGACCATGAGCATCCCGGGAATAAGATTGAGATAGAAAATCGAGAGCCAGCCATAATTATCGGTAAGCCATCCGCCGATCGTCTGACCGATTGCCGGCGCAAACGTTGCTGTCATGCCGAACAACCCGAAACCGAGCGGACGTTCAGCCGATAGACAAACGGACGAAAGCCGAGTCCCTGAACCGCGCCGCGAACGGCGAGTTTCAGACGGGCCAGATTGGCAGGCAACGTGAATGTGGATGCTTTCATCGCCACGACCACCATACGCCCCGTTCCTTCCGGCATCTCAACGCAGATTGCCAATTCTTGTACAGTTATTGTCAAAAGAAGGAGGGTGGATGGACGAGCCAAATGCGAGGATTCTTACACAGGAATGCTGATGCACGAACTGGCGATCATGGAAGAAGCGGTACGGATGGCAGTGGCAACGGCAAAGTCTTCAGGTGCCAACCGCGTGCTTGCCTTGCGGCTGCATGCTGAGGCGTTGAGCGGTGTCGTGGCGGAAGCAATGCGCTTCGCGTTCGATGTGGTCTGTCGTGACACCCTCGCAGAGGACGCGAGACTGGAGATTGAAACCGTCCCCGCAGCGTGCTGGTGCGCGGGATGCGGGAAGGAATTCGAGTGCGCGGATTTTATGCATGAATGTCCGCTCTGCCACAACGTCAGCGGCGAGTTGAGGTGCGGGCGCGAACTGGAAATCGCTGCGGTGGAGATCATTTGATATGTGCAAAGATTGCGGCTGTGGACTCGGCGGCGGTGTGGAAATCGGAGGTCACTCGCACGGGCATGAACATGACCACGACCATCCTCATGGCCACGGGCATCACCAACACGAACACACCCACGGCGGGCTTACGGTAAATCTCAACCGTTCGTTGATGGAGAAGAATGACCGGCTGGCGAAGCGAAATCGCGACCGCTTCCACGCCAAAAAATTGCTCGTCTTGAATGTGGTCTCCTCGCCCGGCTCCGGCAAAACCACCTTTATCCGCGAAACGGCCGCGAAGCTAGCCGGACGTTTGCGCGTCGGCGTAATCGTGGGCGACCTCGCCACGGACAACGATGCCGCACAGTTGCGCACCGTAGGAATTCCCGTGGTGCAAATCACGACGGGCGCGGTTTGCCATCTGGACGCGGAAATGGTCTCCCGAGCGGCGGGGCAGCTCGAACTGGATAAGCTGGATGTGTTAGTAATCGAGAACGTCGGCAATCTCGTCTGCCCGGCTGATTACGACCTGGGCGAAGACCTGCGGGTCGTATTGCTCTCCGTCACCGAGGGCGAGGACAAGCCGCTCAAGTATCCGCCGATGTTTCACTCGGCCGGCGTGGCGATTGTGACGAAGAGCGATCTGGCGGCGGCGGCCTGCTTCGATCGCGGGCAGGCGCTCGCGAATCTGCAACGCATCAGTCATCACGCGCACGTTTTTGAGTTGTCGGCCAAGACCGGCGCCGGAATGAAGGAGTGGATTGACTTTCTGGCACGGCGATATGCCGCGATGGGCGCAAACGCGCTGCGGGCCAAACCAGAAGCTCCGGCCGGAACAACGCCCCGCGCGTCGAAACGCGGACGGCCTTCGATTTTAGAGATCTTTAGAAAACAATTGACGTCCCGAATCCTCCGAGTTCGGCAACGCCTGCATGCGAGTCATTCTTTAGAAATGAGTTATGTCAAAACGGGTTTTTCAGATGCCGGGCCGGCCGGATTTCCAAGGCCATGAGCAGTAGCACGAACGAGGCAAAGCCAGACCTGGCTGCACCTGTCGCCGCAGCGGAGCCGCCGAATTGCAAAGCGACGTCTCTTCTGGGCGTGGATTATTTCCGGATCAAAACGAGCGACGGTGGCGATCTTTACCTGACAAAGTTTGGCCTTCCGTTCCGGCAACATTTGCAGCCCGAAAACTGGTACGCGCGCGAATGGTTTGAAGCCAAACGCGAGCGGCTGGAGGGCACCAGCAATGTTTACAAGGTGCCCACGCGTTCGGTGGATGGGAGGACGCTGCAGCTCGTGGTGAAATGGTCGCGCGTGGGCGAAGTCGTGCCGCTCGACACCTTGACGGTCAACAAATTCATTCACGCCGAATTCAACAGTCCGTTTGAGGAATTTTCTCTTTTGATGGAATTGCGCAAAGGCGACACGGGCGCGGCCGGCATTCGAATCCGCACGCAAAAGCCTCTGGCGATTTATGTCCCGGACGAACGGCTGCAACTCTGGCAGACAGGCCGATCCGAAGACAAAATTCGCGCGAAAGTGGCGCGACATCCCGGCATTGAAATTGATATTCTCCGGCAATACGTCGTGATCTTCGGCTGGATCAAGGGACAGGACGCGGTTGAAACATCGGAGCAGTTTTTTTTGGAGGACAGGGAGCGGGCGGAATTTCTTGCGCGAACGACGAGCCTGGTGACGCATGAATTGTGGCAGAAGGGTTATCGCGTCATTGACATGAAACCGGCGCACGTCATTTTGCGTCCCGGTCCAGAGCGCTCGCTTTTGCGCGATCACAATGGGCAAATCGCCTACGCACTAGTGGATTACGAATTGCTCGAACGCACGCGCGAACACGAACAAGCCGTCCGCAGCGCCAACCGGCACCTCTATCTCAAACATATGGTCCATCGGTTTGAATTCGACGCCGCCACGTCGATGCCAGCGCACCTGCAGGCTGTGAACATTCTCGGTGTGGATTACATTTTTGGCCGGGCCGAGAGCACCGGGGGTTTACTGTGGGTCGCGGGCAAGGATTCTGAGTTGTTCAATTATTTTTTGCCGGAGCGCTGGCGGCGGACGCCGAAAAAGAAATTATCTTCGCACAACCAGATGTTCCAGACGCGTACGAAAGACAACATCAACCTCGTCTGGAAAGTTTCGCGCATGGGCGACCCGCCGTGGCTCATTCATCCCGAAGCCGGCAAAAGGGCGGCGCGTGGATACGGATTCAACAGTCCCTTCGAGGAATTCGCATTCGCGTTCGAACTCAGTCGCGACGGCGTCCAGACCATTTACCCGCGTGCGATTTACATGACGGGGCACAAACGCGAAATCGTCGGCCATTGCGATGAACGGCGTTACGCTACGCTGGCGCATTTGAAAACTCCCGACGGGGAACCGGTGGTCAACAAGGAGCACGATTACATCATCATCTGGGGATTTTGGAACGGCCCGGACGAAGTGCTCGCCGTGGAAGACGGGCGTTTTTATAACGCGGTCAACGCCAGGCGCGCGTTTGCGGGCAATATGATTTCAGAGCAAACGCTTCGCGGGTTGATGCAGATGATGGCGCATCGACTGGCGCGTTGCGGATTCGAGGATTTGAATCCGAAGCCGGATCACATGCTCCTTTCGTTAGACGCCACCGAGAAGTTGGTGGTCGACACATTGGGAAAACCTGAAGTGCGGCTATGCAATTTCGAACTGATCCGACCGTGGCGGAATACCAGAGGCAACTCGGCTTAAGTTTTAATTGAAGAACTTCGAATACCCAACATCGAACATCCAACCGGCCGTCGGTAGCACACACCCTCACAGAAGGTCGGATGTTCTCCATCTCAAAACGTCGGCGCGTCATTCGAGCGTCTTCAGAAAGTTTTTTCCGATGGACTATCACGCCGAGCAAAGTGTTTGGATTTGTTTTACCGCCTCCTCAAATCCGCGCTGCGCTGCGGGCGAAAGAGCTTCGCTGAAGTCCATATTCACAACGGGAATCGTCAACCACCAGGCTTCGGGCGCGCGACCGAACACATCGCGGGCCAACGCGAGCATTGTGCGCGGGTCGGCGGCGTGGGCCATCAGTTGCGAGGAATCGGTTGGTTGGAGTTTGCGAAGTTGGACTACATCCGGGGCGTCCATGGCGGCATCCACAAAGATGGCGACGCGGGCTTGAGAAATCTCGTCGGTAAGTTCGGGGGTGAGCATCTGGCAGGCGAGCGCGTGAACGCCGGGTAGGTTCAGAGCGGCCACGGCTTCGGCCACACGCGGGCCGACGCCATCATCGCCGCGCAGGGTGTTGCCGTAGCCGATGACCAGGATCCCGGCGATTTCGGTCGGTAGTTTCGTTGTGCTCAAGGGTCAACTTTAAATGTTATCAATCAGGGTGCCAGTTTCTTCGCGGGCGCGGATTTATGCGCCGGTGCGTGGGACAACAATAAGACGGCGAGCAACCAAACGTAGGCGAGGGAATCCAAAAGCAGTTCCACAGCGTGAAGGCCACGCATCGCCCACGGCATCCAGAAGGCTTGCATCAATCCATAAAGCCCGGAAACCACGAACAGACTCAACCCCACCGTCCAAACAAACCGCCGCCATGACCCCCGCCAAGTCACGAGAAGCGGCAACGCGCCAGCAAAGCGAATCCGCTGCGCAGGAATTCCACGCCGAGGAGAACATTCAAGGATGGCGGAAGCTTAAGGCCAAACGAGTGATGGAAATGGTATTCCGCAACAATCAAGCCGACCGGCATGTCGAAGGCAAAATATACCAAGGGGAAAGCCAGCAAAGCCGCTGACAACCGGAGCGTCCATTGAGCCGTCGTCCGACTGGCAAAAAAGTGATGGAGGTCGTCGGAGAATATGGTCTCCGATTCCCGGCCACCGAACAGCAGTTCGACCGCGCCGGCCTCGAATAAACAAACAAACAGCATCGTGACGGTCGCGAACGGTCCGCCACCCATGAACGTGTAGCCAGCCATAAGGGCGTTGCCGAAGTCGCGCCCGTGGGCGGCTTCGTGAAGCAATACTAGGTTGACCTTGACCCTAACAAGCTGTCCGCCTACGGCATCCCCCTCAACGAAGTCGTCAGCAAAATCCGCATGTCCAACGGCGATGTGGGCGGAAAGATTTTCGAGGTCGGCTCTACCGAGTATTACGTGCGCGGGCGCGGCTACATCAAGAGCATCGCCGACATTGAGAACGTTCCGCTCAAGTCACAGAACGGGACTCCCGTTTATGTGAAGAACGTGGGCACGGTGCATCTCGGTCCGGATATCGGTGTCCAAATACCCCTCTTTCGCCTGACTCTTGGGTGCGAACCTATTTTGA
>OCZU010003329.1_pt1 | contig 10152 bp, 8 predicted proteins | sample 1539001 | NCBI WGS metagenome assembly OCZU01 (sample SAMEA3539306, study PRJEB22396) | soil metagenome | biome: tundra; feature: field; material: soil | place: USA | collected 2010-05 | depth 0.15 m | reverse complement strand
CCCCGCCTTCGCGCGCGCCCGGGTCCGCCACCAGCTGATGCCGGCGCTGGAAGCGGGCCTTGGCCCGGGTATCGCGCAGGCCCTGGCCCGCAGTGCCCGCACCCTCAGGGCCGATGCGGATTTCCTCGACTCACTGGCAGAAACCGAAGCGAAACGGATAACCGGCGCCGACCGCGCTCTTCAGGTCGGCCTCGTCGCGGCGCTGCCCGAGGCGATCAGGGCCCGGGTACTCAGGCTCGCCGCGATCGCGGCCGGGTGCCCGCCCGGCGCGCTCACCTACCGGCACGTGGCCGGGCTCGACGAGCTGGTGACCCGCTGGCGCGGCCAGCGCTGGATAGACCTGCCCGGGGGCGTCCGCGGCCAGCGCACGTGTGGCAAGCTGACGTTCACCGTCGTGGCCGGGGCCGGCTCGCCGCAGGCCGGCCAGGACGGCGCGATGGCGGATGCCGGGACCGGCCAGCACGGGGAGGGCGCGGGTGGACGCGACTGACATGGGCGCCGACCTCGAGGAGGTCCTGATCAGTTCGGAGCGCCTGCAGGAGCGGGTGGCGGAACTCGCCGCGCAGATCGATCAGGATTACGCCGGCGGCGAACTTTTGCTGGTCGGGGTGCTGAAGGGCGCGGTCATGGTGATGGCCGACCTGGCGCGCGCGATGCGGCTGCCGGTCCAGATGGACTGGATGGCGGTCTCGTCCTACGGCTCGGGCACCCGGTCCTCCGGGGTGGTGCGGATTCTCAAGGACCTCGATTCCGACATCACCGGCCGCCACGTGCTGCTCGTCGAGGACATCGTGGACTCCGGGCTAACGCTGTCCTGGCTGGTCCACAACCTGCGGTCGCGCGAGCCTGCGTCGCTGCGGGTGTGCGTGCTGTTGCGCAAGCCGACCGCCATCCAGATGGACGTCGACGTTGCTTATACCGGTTTCGACATCGAAGAGAAGTTCGTCATCGGCTACGGGCTCGACTACGCGGAGCGTTACCGGAACCTTCCGTTTATCGGAACTCTTGCCCCTCATGTCTACGGCGGGAACACAATCCGCAATGAAACACGTTCTGCTGGGTAGAGGGCTGTCGAGGCCGTTGAGGCGCTTGGCGGTGCTCGTGCGTGCCAGCTGTAACTTCAGCGGTGTAACGTCGATTGTTCCCGTGTTTCGGGCAGGCTTGTAAGGAAGCCGCGCGTGGGCGCTGGGACGTAAGGCAGTCCTGCCGGGGGTCGGCGGGACCTGAGGCTCGGCAGGAGGGACCGGCCCCGGACTGCGGGGCCGTTCATCGATGGATCTGAAGCGCTACTTCCGCGGGCCGTTCGTGGCTGTCCTCGTCGTCCTGCTGGTGTTTTTCTTTCTCTACCGGTACGCCAGCTCCGGTACGTCCTACAAGCAGGCCGACACCTCGCAGGTGATCAGCCTCATCGAGGCGGGCAAGGTCAAGTCGGCGCTGCTCATCGAGACCGACCAGACGATCCAGGTCACCCCGAACACCGGGCAGCCACTGCAGGCATCGTGGGTTGGCAGCCAGGGCACCCAGCTGGCCAACGTCCTGCAGCAGGAGTACAAGCAGGGCAAGCTGCCGCAGGGCTACAACGTCGAGGTGCCCAAGGGCAGCTCGGTGTGGGGCCTGATCATCGGCTGGCTGCCGTTCCTGCTGCTCATCCTGATCTTCTTGTTCATGCTGAACCAGATGCAGGGCGGCGGCTCCCGGGTGATGAACTTCGGGAAGTCCAAGGCGAAGCTGATCACCAAGGACACGCCGAAGACCTCCTTCTCCGACGTGGCCGGGGCCGACGAGGCGATCGAGGAGCTCCAGGAGATCAAGGAGTTCCTGCAGACTCCCGCTAAGTTCCAGGCGATCGGGGCGAAGATCCCGAAGGGCGTGCTGCTGTACGGCCCGCCGGGAACCGGCAAGACCCTGCTGGCCCGCGCGGTGGCCGGCGAGGCGGGGGTGCCGTTCTATTCGATCTCAGGCTCCGACTTCGTCGAGATGTTCGTCGGCGTCGGTGCTTCCCGGGTGCGCGACTTGTTCGAGCAGGCCAAGGCCAACGCTCCGGCGATCGTGTTCGTGGATGAGATCGACGCGGTGGGCCGGCACCGCGGCGCCGGTTTCGGCGGCGGTCATGACGAGCGCGAGCAGACCCTGAACCAGCTGCTCGTCGAGCTGGACGGCTTCGACACCAAGGGCGGCGTCATCGTGATCGCGGCCACCAACCGGCCCGACATCCTGGACCCCGCGCTGCTGCGGCCCGGCCGGTTCGACCGCCAGATCGTGGTGGCCCAGCCGGACCTGACCGGCCGGAAGGGCATCCTGCGGGTGCATGCGCGCGGCAAGCCGCTCGGCCCGGACGTGGATCTCGACATGATCGCGCGCCGGACCCCCGGTTTCACCGGCGCGGACCTGGCCAACGTCATCAACGAGGGCGCGCTGCTCACCGCGCGCGGTGACATGACCCAGATCAACATGGCGTCGCTGGAAGAGGCGATCGACCGGGTCACGGCCGGCCCCAAGCGCAAGAGCGTGCTGCTGTCGGAGAAGGAACGGAAGATCATCGCCTACCACGAAGGCGGCCACGCCCTGGTCGGGCACACGTTGCCCAACGCAGACCCGGTGCACAAGATAACGATCATCCCGCGCGGCCGCGCGCTCGGTTACACGGCGTCAGCGCCGACCGAGGAGAAATTCCTGGTCAGCCGGGCCGAGATGATGGACCAGCTGGCGATGCTGCTCGGCGGCAGGACCGCGGAGGAACTTGTCTTCCACGAGCCGACGACGGGCGCGGCGAACGACATCGAGAAGGCCAGCTCGATTGCCCGGGGCATGATCACCGAGTACGGGATGAGCGAGCGGCTTGGTGCGCGCAAGTTCGGCACCGGGGACGGCGAGCCGTTCCTCGGCAGGGACATGTCGCACAGCCGCGACTACTCAGAGGAGATTGCCTCGGCGATCGACGATGAGGTCCGCCGCCTGATCGAGTCCGCGCACGACGAGGCCTGGGACATCCTGGTCCAGTACCGCGACGTCCTGGACAACCTGGTGCTGCAGCTGATGGAGCACGAGACCCTGTCCAGGGCCCAGGTGCTGGCGATCTTCTCGCCGATCCGCAGGCGCCCCTCGCGCGGCTCCTACACCGGGTACGGCAAGCGGCTGCCCTCGGACCGGCCCCCGGTGCTGACGCCGAAGGAGATGGCCCTCACCGCGGCGGCGGACCCGAAGGACCTTCCCGCGGCAGGCAACGGGCAGGCGCTCGGGGCGGCCCCCGACAGCTCCCAGGCGGGTGGCCCGCCGGCGCAGGCCAGCCCGATCCGGCCGATCGGCTCAACCGGACCGATCGGCTCAACCGGACCGATCGGCCCGGACGGCCGCCATGCCGCTGATCCGCCGCACGGCCCGGATGACAACCCCTACAGCGGGGATAGGTGAACCAGCACGTCGATCTGGAGCGGATCGAGCGCGCCGTACAGGAGATCCTGCTGGCCATCGGCGAGGATCCGGGCCGGGACGGGCTGCGGGAGACTCCGGCGCGGGTGGCCCGGGCTTACGCGGAGCAGTTCTCCGGGCTCCTGAAGCGGCCTGAGGACGTCCTCACGACCGTCTTCGATGCCGATCATGACGAGATGGTGCTGGTCCGCGACATCGAGCTCTACTCAACCTGCGAGCACCACCTGACCCCGTTCTTCGGGTTCGCGCACGTCGGCTACATACCGAACGGGAAAGGCCAGATCACGGGGCTGTCGAAGCTCGCCAGGCTGGTTGACGTCTACGCCAGACGCCCGCAGGTACAGGAGCGGATGACCAGTCAGATAGCCGAGGCGCTCATGCACGTTCTCGAGCCTCGCGGCGTTATCGTGGTGGTCGAGGCTGAGCATTTGTGCATGAGCATGCGCGGCGTCAGGAAACCGGGCGCCAAGACAGTGACATCCGCGGTCCGTGGATCATTCCGCGACTCGGACCGTACCCGTGCCGAAGCCATGAGCTTGCTGATCGTGCGCCGCTAGCTCCAACCTGCCTTGCTGGCCGGGGTCACGGGGGCGGGCCAGCTGATTCATACGCCGAACCTGACGAGGACCTGACAGCCGATGACTACGTGCATTGCGTTATCCTCCCCCCGCGGCAAGGACGGTCAATGATGCATGCAGTGTTCGGCAAGTTTGGCCGCACCGGGGACCCGCTGTGACTACGCTGATGCCCCGTGAGCCGGGGCCTGACCTACATGTCTGAGATGACCAACCGCAGCGGGCCAGGTCCCGCAGAACTCGTTTCTGGCGAAAAGGACCCGGGTACCGGGTCGGCCGCACGGCCCCCTGATCGCAGGCAACAGCGGCGCTGGGTGCCCGTGGTGGCGGCCTGGCTCACTCTGCTCATTGGCGTTGCCGACATCATCCTGGGCTTCCGGACCGGGGTGCTGTACCGGCATGTCAACCATTCGCTGCACCGGCTGTCGGAAATCGCGCCAGGCGCGCTGTCCAACCTGACCCGCACGGCCGACGTCATCATCGGCCTGCTGCTGCTGATGCTGTCGCATGGGCTGCGCAGGCGAAAGCACCGGGCCTGGGTGGCGGCGGTGGTGCTGCTGGCCTCAAGCGTCGTCATTCACCTGATGCACCCCCATCCCGCCGCGGTAACCGTCACCATCGCGATGCTCGTGGTTTTGTGGCTGTACCGGCGCGAGTTTTACGCGATTGGCGATCCGCTCACCAGGTGGCGAGCGCTGGGGACACTCATTGCCCTGCTGATAGCCGACATCGTCATTGGTCTCGCCTACCTCGCCGTCACCCGCGGGCTGGCCGCTGATTACACGTTTACCAAGCGAGTCCAGTCGGTGATTTTCCATATGGCCGGCTTCTCCGGGCCGGTGGTCTTCACCTCCGAGACCCGCGGTGATCTCTTCGGCTTCCTGACCAGCGGCCTCGGCCTGTTCACGTTGATCGCCGCCGTTTACCTGTTCCTGCGTCCGGCCCGGCCCGTCGACCGGCATGGCGCGCGCGACACCACCGGCGTCAGGGAGCTGCTCGGCAAGTACGGAGACCGGGACTCGCTCGGTTATTTCGCGCTCCGTGACGACAAGAGGATCATCTGGTCCGCCACCGGTAAGTCCTGCATCGGCTACCGGGTGCTGTCCGGCGTGATGCTGGCCAGCGGTGACCCGATCGGCGACGCCGAGGCGTGGCCGGGCGCCATTCACGCGTTCCTCGACCAGGCCGCCCGGCACGCCTGGGTACCTGCCGTCATCGGCTGTGGCGAACTCGGTGCGGAGGTCTGGTGCCGCGAAGGAGGCCTGACCGCGCTGGAGCTCGGCGATGAGGCGGTCATCGATATCGCGGACTTCTCGCTGCAGGGCCGGGCCATGCGGAACGTCCGTCAGATGGTGAGCAGAGTCGGCCGGCACGGCTACTGCGCCCAGGTGCGCAGGATCGGTGACATTCCCGAGGCGGAGATCCGCCGGATGACCAGGCAGGCGGATTCCTGGCGCGGCAGCCCGACCGAGCGCGGCTTCTCCATGGCGCTTGGCCGGGTCGGCGGTCGCGACGACGAGCGCTGCGTGGTGGCGACGGCCACCGAGGATGGCGTCCTGCGGGCGATCCTGCACTTCGTGCCCTGGGGATCGGACGGTCTCTCGCTGGACCTGATGCGCCGCGACCGGTCGGCTCAGCCTGGCCTGAACGACTTCCTGATCGTCGAGACCATCAAGAGCGCCGAAGAGCTAGGGGTGAAGCGGATCTCGCTGAACTTCGCGGTGTTCCGCGCCGCGCTGGAGCGCGGTGAGCGGATCGGCGCCGGGCCGGTACTGCGCGCCTGGCGCCGCATCCTGCTGTTCGCCTCCAGGTGGTTCCAGATCGAGTCGCTCTACAAGTTCAACGCCAAGTTCTGCCCGCGGTGGGTGCCGAGGTTCCTGGTCTACCCCAGCACCAGGGATATGCCGCGGATCAGCCTGGCGGCCATGGAGGCGGAGGCCTTCCTGGTCTGGCCGAAGGTGGGACTGCGCAGAATCGCGCGGAGGCTGGGCCTGGCCCCGCTGGCGCGCCGGATCCGCCGCATCAAGCCCTCGTCCCGCGCAGCCGAGTAACCCGGCCCCGCCTAGCCTCCGCAATCCGCCCCGCCCCGCTGCCCTGGCAATGACGGCGATGAGCCTCCGCTGTTGTTACCTGGTGGATGTGCCATTCGCACTGTTCGCCCTCGGCTGGAGGCTGAAGCGCACGTCCGTTCGCGGCGGGCCGGGCGGAGCACAGCCTCCCGCTGACGCGTCGGGGCGTAGATCGTAGATTGGCCCTATGGCGGGCGAGAAACGAGCCGGGAAGGCGCCGGTGCACCAGGACGGGGCCAGATCGCCAGCGGGCCTGCCGGAGGCGTGCCGGTGCCTGGTCATGGGCGTCGTCAACGTCACCCCGGACTCGTTCTCCGACGGCGGTGACTGGTCCGAGGCGGGCGCCGCCATCTCTCACGGGCTTGATCTTGTCGCTCAGGGGGCGGACATCGTCGACGTGGGCGGCGAGTCGACCCGCCCCGGAGCACCGCGGATCGACGTCGACGAGGAACTGCGCAGGGTCCGGCCGGTCGTCACCGAGCTGGCCGCCGCCGGCGTGACGGTCAGCGTGGACACGATGCGGGCCCAGGTGGCCGAGGTCGCGCTGGAGGCTGGCGCGCGGCTGGTGAACGATGTGAGCGGCGGCCTGGCCGACCCGCAGATGCAACGGCTGGTATCGGCGGCCCGCGTGCCGTACGTCGTCATGCACTGGCGGGGGCACAGCCGCCAGATGCAGAACCGCGCGGTATACCAGGACGTTGTGCGAGAGGTGTGCGATGAGCTACGGCAGCGGGTCGATGCGGTGGTCGCCCAGGGCGTGGACCCGGCGCTGATCATCATTGACCCGGGGCTCGGGTTCGCCAAGCTGCCCGAGCACAACTGGGCGCTGCTGGGCGCGCTGGGGGAGATCTCGCGCCTGGGCGGGGCCGGATCGCCGTTCCCGGTGCTCATCGGCGCGTCCAGGAAGCGTTTCCTCGGCCGGCTGCTGGCGGCCGCCGACGGCGAACCACGGCCGTTCGCCGGCTGTGACGATGCCACGGTGGCCATCTCGGCGCTGGCCGCCACGGCCGGGGCGTGGTGCCTTCGGGTCCACACCGTGCCGGGCAACTCCGATGCCGTGCGAGTCGCGGCCCGGTGGCGAGAGGCTTCCGCGCGGACCGGTGACCGCGGATGAGCCTGGACCGGATCTCGCTCATCGGCCTGCGCGTCTTCGGGCGTCATGGCGTCTTTCCCGAGGAGCGCCTTGACGGTCAGGAATTCATCGTCGATGCCGTGCTCGGCGTGGATACCGCGGCCGCCGCGGCCGCTGATGACCTGTCCCTGACGACGGACTACAGCCAGCTGGCCCGCCAGCTGGCCGCGATAGTCAGCGGTGAGCCTGTGGCGCTGATCGAGACCCTGGCCGCCCGGCTCGCCGTCGCCTGCCTGGCTGATCCGGCCGTCCAGGAAGTCGAGGTCACCGTGCACAAACCGCACGCGCCGGTCGGCCAGCCACTGAGTGACATCAGCGTGGCGATCCGCCGGAGCCGCGGGTGGCCGGCAGCGGACGGGCCGCCAGGCACCGGGAGCGGGCCCGCAGCGACGGCGTCCCAGGCGGCTCCAGGATCACGCCGGGTGGTCCTGGCGCTCGGCAGCAACCTCGGGGACCGGCTGGCCAGCCTGCAGGCCGGACTCGACATCCTGGCGGCGGCGCCCGGACTCGGGCCGGTTTCCGTCTCGCCCGTCTACGAGACCGCCCCGGTCGGGGGCCCGGCCCAGGACGACTACCTGAACGCGGTGGTCATCGCCGAGACCGCCCTGCCCGCCCGCGCCATCCTGGAGCGCGCCCAGCAGGCGGAGGCGGCCCGGGGCCGGGTCCGGACCGAGCGCTGGGGACCACGCACCCTGGACGTGGACCTCATCGTCTGCGGCGCGGAAATCAGCGCTGACCCGGAGCTGACGCTGCCGCATCCCCGGGCACACGAACGGGCTTTTGTCCTCGCGCCGTGGCATGAGCTGGACCCGGCGGCACTGATTCCCGGGCGAGGCCCGGTCGCGGACCTGCTGGCGGAGGTCGGCGACACCGGGGTGCGGCGGGTGCCGGATGTCAGCCTGCGGCCTCCGGCTGCCGGGCGGGAGAGCTGATCCGCCGATGACCCCGACCCGGCCTTGGACGCTGGCCACGATCGCCATCGCTGCCGCGCTGGCGGCGTGGCTGATCGTCCGCGCCACGTTCACCTCCCTGCCGCCGCTGCCGTGGACCTCCGTGCCGACCTTGCTACTGCTCGCGGTGGCGGAAGGCCTGAGCGGGCGGAACCTGCGGGCACGGGTACTGGGCCGCGGCGGTACCAAGCCCATGTCGCCGATCGCCATGGCGCGGATGGCGGTGCTGGCCAAGGCGAGTTCGGCTGCTGCCGCGGCCGTCGGCGGGTTCGCGGCCGGGTTCCTGGCCTACGTGGCCGCCTCGCTGGAGAAGCTGGTGCCCCGCGGCGACGCCTTCGCGGCCGGCGCCACCCTCGCCTCCGCCATCGTCCTGGTCGCCGCCGCCCTGTACCTTGAGCACTGCTGCCGTACTCCGGAGCCGCCCGACGAGGGACCGGACGGCATGCAGAACGGCACGCGGTAAACAGGGCGCCAGCCGGGCTCGGGCAGACGGCACGCTCCGGCTCGGCCGGGATCCGGCGCGGATATCCTGGCCAGGACCGTCCGGTACCCGGCGAGGACTGGAACGAGATGGACCATGACGAACTGAGCGGCCAGGTCGGGCCGCGGGATCCGGGCGCTGGACGCGCGCAACCGGCCCTGCGGCATCCTGGCCGGCCAGAAATAGGCGAGCGGCATCCAGCCCAGCTCCAGGTGGGCGTCGTGGGCGCGGGCCGGGTGGGTACCGTGCTCGCGGTCGCGCTCAGCCGGGCCGGGCACCGGGTCGTGGCCGCGTCCGCCGTATCGGCCGCATCTGTCCGGCGGATCAGGGCGAACCTGCCTGACACCGTGATCCGCCAGCCCGCCGAGGTGGTCGCCCAGTCCGACCTGGTGCTGCTGACCGTTCCCGATGATGTGCTGGCCGGCCTGGTCGCCGGGCTCGCCTCGACCGGGGCTGACCTTTCGGGCCGGCTGCTCGCCCATGCCAGCGGACGGCATGGGCTGGCCGTGCTCGAGCCTGCCACCCGCCAGGGGGCGATGCCGCTGGCCTTGCACCCGGTGATGACCTTCACCGGGCGGCCTGATGACGTCGACAGGCTGGCCGGCATCTCTTTCGGGGTCACCGCCCCCGAGGCGCTCAGGCCCGTCGCCGAGGCCCTCGTGGTCGAGATGGGCGGCGAGCCGGTCTTCATCGGCGAGGAGCTACGGGACCTGTATCACGCGGCCCTGTCGATTGCCGCCAATCACCTGGTCACGCTGGTGACGCAGTCCAGCGACCTGCTGCGGCAGGCCGGGGTGGCCGAGCCCGGCCTGATGCTGGGCCCGCTGCTGTCAGCGGCCCTCGATAATGCGCTCCGGCTCGGCGACGCCGGGCTGACCGGCCCGGTCGCGCGGGGGGACGCCGAGACCGTGGCCGGCCATATCCGGGCGCTGCGCGCCGCGTCGCCCGGGGTGCTGCCTTCCTACCTCGCGATGGCCCGGCTCACCGCTGACCGGGCACTCGCCGCGGGCACCCTGACGGCACCTGATGCGCAGCGCCTGCTCGGGGTGCTCGCCGGGACCGACAGATGACGCCCGTTCTGGCCACGACCAGGGCAGCGCTCGCGGCGGCCCGCTGCGAGCTGCCGCGGCCCGTGGTGCTGGTCCCCACCATGGGCGCGCTGCACGCCGGTCACCGGACCTTGCTGCGCCGGGGGCGGGAACTCTCGATGCCGGACGGCAGCCTGGTGGTGTCGGTCTTCGTCAACCCGCTGCAGTTCGGGCCCGGTGAGGACCTCGACCGCTACCCGCGCACCCTGGAGCAGGATCTGGCCATCTGCGCCGAGGAGGGCGCCGCCGTCGTGTTCGCGCCGGAGCTGGCGCAGATGTATTCGGCCGAGCCCATGGTGAGAGTCGATCCCGGACGGATGGGCCAGGTGTTTGAAGGCAGTTCAAGGCCGGGTTTCTTCGCCGGGGTGCTGACGGTGGTACTGAAACTGTTTCAGCTGGCTGATCCGGACATCGCGGTGTTCGGTGCG
>OCZU010003327.1_pt1 | contig 10159 bp, 7 predicted proteins | sample 1539001 | NCBI WGS metagenome assembly OCZU01 (sample SAMEA3539306, study PRJEB22396) | soil metagenome | biome: tundra; feature: field; material: soil | place: USA | collected 2010-05 | depth 0.15 m | reverse complement strand
CCCCCGCACAGATCCGTACTTGCAGATTACCCGCATACGGCTCCTACCTTGAGTGTGTGGCGCGAAAACGCGCGTCGGGATAGGGATGGAGCACTCGGGGTTCGGGCAACCACGTCCGAACACGTGAAAAGTAGCGGTCCCACGACATGCGGAGCTGACTGCGGCGGCCGAGAATGCGCCACCACGCGTGCAACAACCGATATCGCATTGACCACAATCGTCGCAGATTGCCGGGCACCGCATGGTAGTTATAGAACCCCTGCAGAACCTTGTGCAACCAAGCGCCGACCTCACGCATTCGTCCGTGAAGACGCCGACGCAACTGCTGCTTGATCTCCGCGAGCTTGGCATGCATCCGCTTGGCCATCGTCACGCGCCGGAGCTGGAACCAGCCCTTGCCGCGTGTGATGCCACAGATATGCGTAAAGCCTAAGAAATCAAACGTCTGCGCCCGACGTTGCCCTTGGCGGCGACACCACGCGTTGGCATGACGACCGAACGCGATCAGTCGGGTCTTCTCGGGATGCAGTGACAGTCCGAACTGTGCGACCCGCTCACGAAGTTCCGCGAGAAAGCGTTCGGCTTCCTCGCGATGTTCGAACCCCAAGAACGTATCGTCAGCATAACGAACCATCACCATGTCACCCCGCACTGTGCGCCTGCGCCATTGCAGAGCCCACAGGTCGAAGACAAAGTGGAGGTAAATATTTGCCAACAGGGGTGAAATTACTGAACCCTGTGGCGTCCCCCTCTCCGGCTGAGTCACCTGACCGTCTTCCATAACACCCGCGGTGAGCCACTTGTCGATCAGCCTTAAAAGACGCTGATCCCCGATGCGATGGGCCACAAATCGTCGTAGCCATCGCGGATCAATCGTGTCGAAGAATTTGCGGAAATCCGCATCAACGACCCAATTGATCTTGCGCTTCTCGATCGCGACTGCAACCGCATCCAGCGCATCATGCTGACTGCGCCCTGGACGAAAACCATACGAGATGCCGACAAAGTCGCTCTCATAAATGGCATTGAGCACCGTGACGACGGCGTGCTGGATGATTTTGTCTTCCAGCGACGCAACGCCAAGCGGCCTCTCGGTTCCATCGGTCTTCGGGATATAGGTTCGTCGCACAGGCTGTGCTCGGTAGCTGCCGCGGTGTACCGCGGTGTGCAGCGCGCCCAACCTGCTATCGAGTTCCTGCAAATACTCCTTCCACACCACGCCGTCGACCCCGGGCGCCGCATCGCGTTTGAGCGCGTAGAAGCTCTCCCGTAGCCGTTGCACAGTGATGTGATGCAGAAGCGCTGTGAAGCGTGCCTTCTTATCCCTCCTCGCTGCTTCGCGCACACGTTGCAGATCCGACGACGCGGCAACCCGGCTCTGAGTCCGGACCGCGGCAGCCCGCACCGTGTTCCTCTTGGTCGACGGCCTTCCCTCCACAGCCTCCGCCGCTTGCGCGGCGTTCGGTTGCTTCTTCGGTAATACGCCGTCGTCCGACTTCCCACCCCGATTCCCATCAGGCTCATTGCCAGTAGCCTTCCCTGATAGGTCCAGCCGCTCGGCGCTGGACTGAAGTGGGATCTCCCAGGTCCCGTGCATCAAGCTTCGATGCGTGCTCGGGGTCTCAGATCGCGCGGGACTGAGCGACAACTCGCGTTTAACGCCATCACCCATGTTGCCTTCCGTACCCATTAAGACGTCGGCATCCCGAAACTGTCCGTTACGCGACTCAATACCCGGCCCACATCTTCCCCTGTCAACGCTTCACGTCGGCACTTGCGTGCCGCCGCGCATGACTCGGGGCCAGACTGGTTCGCTACTCCTTATCTGCAAGAGACTTTCACTCCTAGCTTCGATGCCAGTTAGCCTGGCGCACAATGGCATGGACGCCCCTACTCGGCGCGGCATCAGCTGTGCCAAAGTGGAAGTGTTACGGCAACCACTTAAACCGAGAGGGACGTCGCTATGAACATTACGGCAGTTGGCATCGATTTGGCAAAATTGGTTTTTCAGGTGCATGGCGTGAATGGTCACGGCAAGGCCGTGATCCGAAAGCAGCTCAAGCGTACGGAGCTGACGAGGTTCTTCGCTAATCTGCCGGCGTGCCTAATCGGGATGGAAGCCTGCAGCAGCGCGCATTATTGGGCTCGGAAGCTCATCGAGCAAGGTCACACGGTCAAGCTAATGGCACCGCAATTTGTTAAACCGTACGTCAAGACCAATAAGAACGATGCGCGCGATGCCGAGGCGATCTGCGAGGCCGTCGCCCGACCGAATATGCGTTTCGTGCCGATCAAGAACGTTGAGCAGCAAGTGCTGCTTGGCATACATCGTGCGCGACAGGGATTTGTGAAAGCGCGCACCGCGCAGGCAAATCAGATCCGCGGACTGCTGGCCGAATTCGGGATCGTTATGCCCAAGGGTGTGCGCTTTATCGCACAACAAATGCCCGGCATCCTAGAGGATGCCGAGAACGGTCTGCCTCACAGGAGTCGCGAACTTTTTGCGCAACTCTTGGCGCACTTCCGAAATCTCGATCATCAGATGAACGAACTTGAACGACAGATCAAGACATGGCACCGGCAGAGCTCGCAGAGTCAGCGGCTCGAGAAGATTCCCGGTCTTGGTCCGTTAACCGCAAGCGCGGTGGTGGCGAGCGTCGGCGACGCGAAGACCTTCCGCAACGGTCGCCAGTTTGCAGCCTGGTTGGGTCTCGTCCCACGGCAGAAGTCGAGCGGCGGCAAGGAGCAACTGCTCGGCATCAGTAAACGTGGCGACACGTACCTGCGAACTCTGCTGATCCACGGCGCCCGTTCCGTGCTGTTTAGCCTCAAGCGCCATGCCGACGAACCTAGCGGATGGCTGATGCGTGTGGCTGAACGGCGTAATCTGAATATTGCCGCCGTGGCTCTAGCGAACAAAAACGCGCGCATTATTTGGGCGCTCTTGGCGCATGAACGAGAGTACCAAGCCGGCTATACATCGAGTTCGATTGCAGTGGCGAGTTAATCCGAGGCTTTAGGCGGCGGATCAGTTGAACGAGTTTATGAAAACACACACCACCGATTGCTTAGGCATTTTCGACGTGATGGCATCACAGGTCAGACCGGGGTCGACGAAACCTGAAACTTTCCCGGGACTTCAAAAGTCCGATTTATTGGTCAGGCGTCTACCAGCATATTCCATCAGGGCCCGCGGCCAAGCGCCGATCAATGAGGCCGAATGTATGGGTGCAATCTCTTCCTGCGGGCCAGAACAAAAGAAAGTGCTTGGCAAGCTAGGGGCGTCCATGTACGGGATATATAGCGACAGCCCGCTATTTAATGGTGTCTTCGCCTTTTCGACTAATGGCCATGGGACGATTGACGGATGGTCGATGTCATTAAATGGAGACGTCCTTGGTCCAGGCGGCTACACAGAGACGGCGACTAGCGTTGATTTTCGTGGCGTGGGTGGGGACTCCGCGACGATGTCGACCAACTGCACGGCTTTTTTCTCCTCAGGGCCGCCGCAGTCTTTTAGTTGTGGATCCACAGGGAGCAATACGACACCGGGTGTTTGGACATCACCGGCGGCCCGTGTCCCTGAGATCGATCCCGCGTTGGCGGCCAGTGGTTTGACGCTTCTGCTCGGTGGGATAGCTGTGCTGCGCGGCCGTCGGAAATTGGGTTGATCTAAACGGCAAGAACGACTGCAGCGAACTGCTGTGCGGATCGCGCGGCGTGATATTCCGGCCATTCTTCAGAAATGGGCCGCCCCTATCCGGCGCGAGCTCATTGAGATCCGCGGCCCCCATCGAAAGAGGGAAAATCCGTCTTCCGATGCGGCGTGCTGATGCCAAGCCGCTCAAAAAGCGAAGGAAGACCATCTGAGAATTCTGGCGGGCGTTCACGCGACCGGTGAGGGATCCTGTACGCGCTCGACCGCGGGGCCGACACCCGCCATGGGCATTCACCGCGTTTAAAATTGGCGTCCCCACGGGTACACCAACTTAACCCCCGTAAATACCGCCGCTAGTATGCCATTAAAGGCATATTATGTATTTATGCCTTAAATGGCATGTATTGCATTAATGCCTTTAATGGCATATATTGCACCCATGGAGTACTTACTGCAGACCCCGGCACAACTCGCGAAGCATCTGTCATCCCTGCGAAACGCGCGCCAACTCACCCAAGCACAGCTTGGAATGCTCGTCGGCCTAGACCAAACTCGAATCGCAAAAATCGAAGCCAATCCGCAACGCGTCAGCGTTGGACAGTTATTCAAGATTCTAAGTGCCCTCGGGGTGCAAATACAGTTGCTGTCCAACGAAGCCGGCTCAAACCCTAAAGCGCCGCCAGCCGCTGCAGATTGGTAACCCGTGGGTTCCCCCCTGAATGTTTGGATGAACGGGGAACTCGTAGGCGAGTGGACGACACTGCGCACCGGCACACCCCTGTTTCGATACACGACCACATGGCAGCAATCGCCGCACGCGCGCGCCTTGTCTTTATCCATGCCCATCACTGCCGATCTCGAGGTCCGCGGGACGGTCGTGGACAATTACTTCGATAATTTACTGCCCGACAACCCAGCAATTCGCCGCCGAATCCGTGAGCGCTTCGGCACGCGCTCAACTCAGGCTTTCGATCTATTGGAAGCCATCGGTCGCGATTGCGTTGGCGCGGTGCAGTTGCTGCCCATCCATCAGGAACCCATCAGTTGGAACCGAGTGGAGGCCACTCGACTCAATGATGCTGAGATGGAACAATTGCTACAGGCGGTTCCGTCCTCGCCGCCACTTGGCCATCCTGATGGCAATCATGGTCATGAGCATGATGATGATTTCCGAATCTCTATCGCCGGAGCGCAGGAAAAAACCGCACTTCTCTCGATGGGAGGAGCATGGTATCGGCCTCACGGCGCCACTCCGACGACACATATACTGAAATTGCCTCTGGGGATTGTCGGCAACTTCCGCGGCGACTTTTCAGATTCGGTGGAAAACGAGTGGCTGTGCGTGCAGTTGTTGCGTGAGTTCGGACTGCCCATTGCCGACGCCGACATACTCACTTACGGCAAACAGACCGTGTTGTCGGTCAAGCGCTTCGACCGGCGCTGGATCGGTGCTACGCCCACGGACGCTTCGCGCCGGCAATTCGCTCCTGTGGCAGGCCAATGGATCGCGCGATTGCCGCAGGAAGACTTCTGCCAAGCGACAGGCCGATCTCCCACCGAGAAGTACGAGGCCGACGGGGGTCCCACTGGCGAAGAAATTCTGGAGATCCTCGAGGGCAGCGAATCCCGAAATACCGACCGAGCAAACTTCGTGCTCGCTCAACTGGCATTTTGGCTGCTCGCAGCAACCGACGGACATGCGAAGAATTTCTCCATTTTTCACCACGCGGGCGGCGCGTTCGGCATGACGCCCCTGTATGACGTGCTGTCGGCGTGGCCTGTCATCGGACGCGGTGCCAATCAATTACCCATACAAGATGCCAAGCTTGCGATGGCGATCCGCGGCAAGAGCCGGCACTATCGTCTGCGAGAGATTCACCCTCGGCACTGGCATGAACTGGCTATCCGAATAGGATTAACGGGTCTGTGGGATCGCATGAGAAATTTGGTTGAATCAGCCGACGCGCATGTCATGGCGGTGAAAGCGCGATTGCCGTCAAGCTTCCCGGAACGAGTCATTGACACTATTGCGGCAGGGGTTAAACAACAGTCGGTGGCCTTCATTGCTGCGGCGCCGCCGGCTTCGACGGCATGATGGGTGGCGCGCGAATGGTCAGCGGCCGTATAAATTTGGCAGCCCCCAACTCAACCCCGTAAGTACCGACCAGTTGGATCGTGACAGTGGATTTGTACGCTCGCGCGGGCATCCCGACGAACGTGTGCGCCAACAATTCACCGCTTACCAATTTTATCGGCGTTACGCTGCGCCTCGATCCGCCGCCGTAGCTCCTCGCGTGCGGCCGTCTTCGCCTCCGGTGTCCCCCAACGCGGCGGCTGTGCCTCCGGATTCGCGCGGGACCCGGCCTGCCGCCGCCGCGCCTCCTCGGCGGCCCGGCGGCGGGCTTCAATTGCGAGGACCTCGGTCCGCTTGGCCTCGCGGATATCGCGTTCGCGTGCCTCCCAAGCCTCCGCGGCGACGGGCGTCGGCAACTCAGTGTCCGCTCGCGATCGCCAGAGCGCCTGGCTGACGCCCCACTGATCCGGATGCGCGAACTCGTGGACCAACCGCAGATTCAGGGCTTCGAGTACCGGATGCCACGACTCAACCCCTTGAGCGCGACGGCGGATCGCGAGCCGTGGATTGATCTGGTACCAACCGTGCGCAATGCGTTTGAAGAGCTTGCGATTGTAGGGATAATCGCGATCGACCTCGTTTCGCGACAACACATTGGAGAGGTGGCTGCGCTTGTTGCGCTCGGGCTTGAGGACGCTGCCCGGCAGCATTCCCCACGCGTCGAGCATGCTGCCCGTATCAACACCGGCCAACCGATCCCACCCTGAGGCGCTGAAGGTGCTCTTGAACAACACCCAGAACGTTTGGAACACCAGGTATTCGCTCAAATGTCGGTCGAGCCGGACCAATCGCTCCCCGACTTGCACGTCGATGAATGCCGGGGCGATTCTCTCGTAGAGCGCGGCGAACGGCCCGCGGGCGAAGCTGCGGTCTCGGAATGCCTCTTGCAGTGCGACATGCAGTGCATTGCGACCGAGATGGTCGTGCGCCTCAGGGTCGGCACCTCGCTGCAGCAATTGTTCAACGAGCGGCAGATTGCCGGCGGCAGTGGCCGCCATCAGGGGCGTGTAGTTCATGAAAGTACGGTGATCGATACCATAGCAATCGCAGTTCTGTAAAACCCCCTTGAAATGCCGTCCGGCGAACTCTTGAAGATGGCGCCGGCCCAAGGTATCGCGCTGCGGGCCGAACCCGCGAGCCTGAGCAAAGCCGGCTTCTTCGACCAACCAGGCGGCGAGCACGGGTTCGTCGTACGCCGTTGCATATTCGTACAACTGCTGCCGAGGCTTATTGCCAGGTGCCTTGTCGCGAAACACCTTGACGGTCAACTCGCGCAGCCGCGCCTCATCGACCACCGGCCACGGAACCGGCGGTTCCTTGAGGATGGTCGTGCGCACCGCATCAGCCTGCTCGTGTTTGCCTTGCAACTCGAGACGATGCGCCTCCCGCTGCCAGTCCTCGCGCGTAGACGTGCGCGCATCGATGCGCACTTGATCGCCTCCGACGGTGCAACCCAGCAGACGCAGCAGGGTATGCCCGGTGTCCGATTCGACCAGATATGCATGGCGTATGGCGCGCGTGAGAGCGACATAGAGCGCATTTACGTAAAACTTGTACACCTCGAGCGATTTGTCATTCTTGTCGCGGGCGCGGTGATAATCGAGATCATCGTGAATCAAGTCCTCCGCATCGACTCCGGCTGCGACCTCGGCGAATGCCGCGCGCTGGTTGGAGACGAACCGAAAGAGTATGACGGTTTCGTATTCCAGACCCTTTGCCTCGTGAATGGCAAAGACCAGCGGAGTCTTGAAGACCCGGCGCGCCTCGGCTTTGTCCTCCTCCCGCAGCACCAATACCGCGACGCCGGCGGACTGTCTCGTCTGCTCATCGAGCGCGCGCTTGACGGGGTCCTTGTCGGCAAGCAACGTGACCGCACCCGCCTCGCCGCCGACCGCCTCGACCAAGAAATTGCTTTCGCGATCCACGGATCCGAACCGCCGATGCTTGATCTTGAGCAGCGTGTTGGCGACATGAGTGACCTGCTCGCCGTTCCGGAAGTTGGCGCGCAGCACCCGGAGCTGCTGCCGCGCCGCGAGCTGCTCATCGCGCCAGAACAACGTTTTGACTCGACTCCATGCAAAGAAATTGGGATGGACGATCTGATTCGAATCCCCACACAAAAGAAACCCGGACGCCACCTTGAGCGTGCGCAGGATCAACAGCAGCTGCGCAGGGGTGAGATCCTGTACCTCATCGACCACGACGAAGTCATAGCGCGGCGCCGCTAGGGCAAGCCAGTCTTGGGCGATGAGACTGGGATCGAACAGCCCCGCGTCCGCCAACCACGACCGGTAACGCTCGAACAGATCATAGAGGCGGTGCCGCGCGTTCGATGGAAAAATCGACTGCCGGACTCCGAGCGCAGCATAGGTGTCGCGGGTCAGGAGACCGCCCGCCTCCGCAGCAATGACGCCGCGCATCTCTTCGAACGCCTGATGCCCATCGATTTCGCGGAACCCATCGCGCACCCGGGCGAACCAGGCGGCAAAGTCGCGCCACGTCACCTCGCGGCCGGGCGGCACGCGCAAGGACTCCAGAAATTCGCGATAGCTGAAAAACGCCGCATCCTGACCGTCGCGCTCGAAGCCGTGCGCGTAATACAGGTCGCGCGCATTTTGCGCAAGGTACGCCGAATGCGTCACGTACAACACGTCGCCATCGACCTGTTTCAACTTCTCCAGGGTGAGCGCCGTCTTGCCGCTGCCGGCACCGCCGATCAGCACCAGCGGAGGCGCTGCCCGGTAGATTTCGTACTGCACGTCGTCCAAAGACAGTGGCTTGTCGAGATACAGAATCTCACGCCGCTGCGCGTGTAGGTATCTGACGGATTGTGCTTCCTCGGGGCAAGGCGCCGTCGAGATGACCGGGATCTTGTCTTCGTCGATGGCAGCGCCGCGCAAGAATCGAGATCGTGCGTACGCGTGATTCTCGATAACCTCGAGCATGACCGCGCATACTTCGTTCCCTTGACGCACCAGCGCAAACAGCAGCCGGTTGCTGTCATCGAGTTTGGCCCGATAGAACTTGCCGTGATTCAGGCCGACGAGCTTCTTGACGTCCGCCGCCCGGAAATCTCCCCGCTCCAGCGCCGCGGCGATGCGCCGATAGGCAACCTCCACCCGCGAGATATCAAGGCCTGAATACTGGAGGACGCGCATCTGCGCAATTTTAGCGACCCGTTCCCACACTGTCCTCAGAAGATCCGACGCCGATTTTCCACGGGCGGACAAAAATCAAAGGACTGCGGATGCGGAACCCGGCTGATTGGCGAGTACACAAGGCATCGGCTTCCAACTATGCTCTTGACAACCTGTAACCGCTGAGTATTCTAGCCGGCTGTCTTGCCGCCACGCGCAGCGAGAACCGTACAACGGAGAAGGCTATGACCATAGGGTCTATGAAGAAGACGTGTAGATACTTGTTGAAGTGACCGCTTCGAGTCGATGGCTCGAAGCGCCATGCTTCGAGCCAGACGGCCCCGTCATCGCGACGAAGCCCCTGGCGAACTTTCACCAGGGGCTTTTTGTTGCCTTGAGTTACGACCATGAAGGGATTGAAGTTCGACTTTGAGGGAAGCGCAGGCGAGGCTGGCGGCCTGCCCATGTATCTGGCGTTGCGTGGTGACCTGTCCGATCCGGGCGAGACACTATTGAAGCTACGAGCGCTGCAGTCCTTCGATCGAGGCGCCGCGCGCTATGCGATTCACCGTACTGTGCGGTGCGCCGTTCGTCGGCCCTTGGACGAGGTTTTCGACGATCTAGCGTTGCACGCCGATCTCGTCGCTCAGCGCACGCATAGTACGTCGCTGCTGCTGGACGGGCCGGGGGTATTCATCAGCGTCGAAGGCAGCCGCAAGATCGATTACGGCTCCTGCACCTTTCACATCTGGGCCGAAAGCATGAATCGGCTGGACGAGTCGCGCGCGAAGCTGTTGGCCATCGTCGGCGAGCAACTGGTGCGGCACGAGATGTTTACGATCGACTGGCAATTCTCCAGCCGTCGGGGCCTTTCGAGCGCGTCGTTTGACGAGATGGCCGATCCGGCCCCTTGCGATGAAGCCTATCCGACCCTGGCGGAGCCGGTGGCAACCTTCATCGCGCGCTACCTTGCATCGCGCGAGACCGTGCTGATTCTTCAGGGGCCACCGGGCACCGGAAAGACGCGATTGGTGCGCGCCATCCTGGCGGCGATGTCAGCCCGCAAGGCGGATAGCGCTCAAGTGCTCTATACCGCTGACACGCGCGCACTCGAGAACGACGAGATCTTCGTCGATTTTCTCACCGGCAACCACGACGCGTTCGTGATCGAAGACGCGGATCACTTGTTGATGGCGCGCTCCAACGGCAATGTGGACTTACACCGCTTCC
>OCZU010003326.1_pt1 | contig 10161 bp, 11 predicted proteins | sample 1539001 | NCBI WGS metagenome assembly OCZU01 (sample SAMEA3539306, study PRJEB22396) | soil metagenome | biome: tundra; feature: field; material: soil | place: USA | collected 2010-05 | depth 0.15 m | reverse complement strand
ACCATCAACGGTGCGTACAACTCACATGAGGAAGCGATCAAAGGATCCATCACACATGGCAGGCTAGCGGACTTCGTCGTGCTAGCAGACGATCCTCACACCGTGAACAAGGAGAAGATCAAAGATATCGAGATTGTGCGCACAGTCACAGGAGGCTCGACGGTCTACCAGAAGTAACCGTTTGTTACTTCCCTTTTCGCACATATGACCTGACACCCCGTGGATCCCAGGGTTTGGAAGTGCACTGCGAATCTCCCCAAGGCAGCCAGCCTAATAACGTGCTCGCTTCGCAAAAGCATTCGGTGCCTTGGAATCGTGGCCTCTAAGCACAAACATCAAAATAGAACGCAGGCAGTGGAACTGCGTCAGCTAATCGCCGTCGAAGTTGTCGTAGTTGTTGTGGTCGTCGTCGTCGTCATCGGCGGCGGTGGGTTCACCGTCATCACCGCCATCATGGTCATCACCATGGTGGCCATCGCCTACCACTCCGACGCCAGCATGATTAGCGGCGGAAGGTTGAAATACCCCTCGGCCCGCGCTGCGCGCCCAGTGCTTGACAGAAAGGGGCGGCACGCCCCTCCTTCCTGTCCTGCGTGAGTGAACGTCACAGGATGGCCGAGACGCCATGCTCGCGAGTGCGGTAGTACCGGACGAATAGATCCCGGCGGAACGCCGGACACGCCGGAACCCGCTATTTTCACAATCCGCGACAATCGAGAATAGCGCTGCTGGCTGCTTGCGTTGGCGAAACTGGGCCCGTGCGGCCCCAAAAGCCCAGAAGCCAAACCTTGGCGTAAGGTGTCTTATACTTTACCTTATTTCATGTATGGTCAATTGTAGTTGACCTTAAATAACAAGGAGAACCCTTGCTGACCCTGCCCCTACCGGTTCTGCGCGCCCTGCGCAAGCTTGGCCACGATATTAAGGATGCGCGGCGGCGCCGGCGCATCCCCATGGCCATCGCCGCGCAGCGCGCCTCCATCAGCAAGCCGACCCTCATCAGGGTCGAGCGCGGCGATCCCAATGTTTCAATCGGAAGCTATGCCACGGTCCTGTTTGTCATGGGCATGGCAGAGCGGATCTCCGAACTCGTCGACCCGAAAAACGATCCGGTTGGCCTGCAGCTCGAAGAGGAGAACCTGCCGCAACGTATTCACCGGGCGCGCAAGCAAAAGGCCGCGAAAGGTAAATGATGGACCGCGAAACCCCTGTCTACGTCGACCTCGATGGCGCTCCGCATCTGATGGGGCGGCTGTGGGACCGCGTGCGCAAAAACAAGGAGAGCGCCACTTTCGAATACGATCCGACCTGGCTGCAGCATCCCGCGCGCTTTTCCCTGGAGCGGCCCTGCAGCTCGGCCCGGGCCCGTTCGACACATCGGCGGATACGCCGATGTTCGGGGCGATCGGCGACTCGGCGGACCGGTGGGGACGGGCGCTGATGCCGCCGCATGGAACGCAGGCGCGCGGACCGCGCCAGCACCGCGCCGCGCACCCTGCAGGAAATCGACTATCTACTGCTGGTCGACGATGAAGCCCGCCAGGGCGCCCTGCGTTTTGCCGAACGGGAGGGCGACCCTTTCCTCCGCGAGGAGGGCGTCAAGCGCATTCCTCCCCTGGTCGAACTGCCCGAACTGCTCTCCGCCGCCGAACACGTCATGGAGGACAAGGACACCGAAGAGGACATGCGCCTGCTGTTCGCACCGGGATCATCGCTCGGCGGCGCACGCCCCAAGGCCTCGGTCATCGAGAACGACGGCCATCTCGCGATTGCGAAGTTTCCGCGCAAGGACGACGAGATCAACACCGTCGTGTGGGAAGCGGTCGCTCTCGCCCTCGCCGCAAAGGTCGGCATCGCCGTGCCCGAGAGCCGCATCGAGATCATCGCCAGGAAACCCGTCCTGCTGCTGCGCCGCTTCGACCGCGAGGGCGCGCGGCGACTTCCCTTCCTCTCCGCCATGAGCATGCTCGGGGCGAAGAACAATGAAACCAGAAGCTATCTGGAAATTGTCGATGCGCTGCGCCGGCACGGCGCGGCGCCCAAAGAGGACATGGAGGCGCTGTGGCGGCGACTGGTATTCAACATCCTGATTTCCAACACCGACGACCACCTGCGCAATCACGGCTTTCTCTATGCGGGGGCAGGAGGGCTGGCGCCTCTCGCCGGCCTACGGCCTCAATCCGGTGCCGACCGACATCGAGCCGCGCATTCTCAGCACGGCCATAAACGAAGAGGACAACACCGCATCCCTCCAGCTCGCGATGGAGGTGGCGGCGTATTTCGAGCTGGACGATAAAAAGGCCCGCGACATTGCAAAGCAGGTCGGAACGGCCGTCTCCAAATGGCGTGGGGAAGGCGCGCGGCACGGCCTGACCAAGAACGAGATCGACCGCATGGCGTCAGCGTTCGAGCATGACGATCTGAAAGCCGCGCGCGGATAATACCACCCGCCCTGAATGGAGAGGACAGAGCTGATGGCGAAGGACGGCTCGGCAAAGAAAGAGAAAGCCACAGGCTTTGTCCGAGGCTAGTGCTGCCGGCAGGAGAGGTCGACCGCGCGGCCGCTCCCACCATGTGGCGAATACATTCAGCCCTAAGCGCTTATTGGGAACGCATTGACCGGCTGCAGGCGAAAAGGGTGAACCAGATTGCCACGGAATGCAACCTTGCGGTTGTTGTTTCGTTCGAAAGACTAGGCCTTTGGAGCTGCGCCGAAGATCTCGACCAGGCGGTCCGCGATCATCTTGTCCTCGCCGTCCTTGAGCTGCCAGACAGCAAAGCCGAAGCTGTTCGGGTCGCTGGGATGGCCATGATGGCCTCCGTGATTGTCACCTGCCGGCTCGTCCGGATTGCGTCCGCGCATGCCGCTGGCGCCGGCGCCCATGCTGCCAATACCCATTGGCCGGGTGTCGGCCAGCTTCTGCATGACCTCGGGCCCAGTGATCTTGAGCTTGGACGGATCGATCTGCCAGCTGTAACGGGGGGTCACGTTGCCGAGAGCTTGAGGGTTGAACTGCCAAGGCAGCGCCATCACTCCGAACTTCTTCACTGCATCGGTAATGACCTGTGCGCGCTCATCGTACATCCTCAGCGCGGCGTCGAAGTCCTGATTGACGAAGACCTCGAGCGCCTTGAGCAGGCCGAGAATGGTCTCCTTGCCAACCTTGCAGCAACGGCCGATGCGATCTTCCTGCGGGCTCATGTTCAGCAGGGAGTAGCGGATCAGCTCTTCCTTGCCGATCAGGACACCGGATGCCTGGGGTCCGCGGATATCCTTGCCGCCGCTGAAGGCAACCAGGTCGAAGCCGAGTGCCGGATACTCCCAGAGCCGCTCTTTCGGAGGCACGTCCGCCGCAGCGTCGTTGAAGGTGTAGATCTTGTGTTCCCTGGCGATGGTGACGGTCTCAGGCCCGCTGACCTTGCCCTTGTCGGACAGAATATTCGTGAAGTGGATCGCTACAGTCTTCGGATTGATGGCAGCAATCATCTCTTCGCGCGTCTCGACTTCGACCAGCTTCGCGCCGGTCTGGCGGATCTGGTGATCAAACGGATATCGATGGCTCTTCTGGATGATGACTTCGTTCCTGGGGAAATTGCTTACGTCGGGAATGTCGCGCATGCGGGGCTCGAGGTCTTCGGTCATCATGCCGGCGTAACCGACCACCATGGCTGCGGCTGCACCACCCGTCACCAGACCGGTGTAGCCGGCGGGGGATTTACAAAGGTTCGCGATGAACTTACCGGCTGCGATCTCGAGCTCGTCGATCAAAACGAAGTGTTCGTTGCCTCTCCGAATCAGCTCCATGACCTCCGGCCTCATCACCGATCCGCCGATGACGGTTACAGTGCCATTGATGTTGATCAGAGGTGTCACTCCTAGCTCGGCATAGATGTCGCCGGTTGAACCAAGACCGGTTGTGATGGGTATGATCGGGCCGCCGTCGATAGAGGGTATGGAAGGCTTGGGCTTTTTGCCGAAGAGCCCCGCAGCGTGCAACTTAGCTGGAGCGAGCAGGGTGCCGCTGGCGGCCGCAAGTGCGGCGAGAAATGAACGGCGATTCCAACCCAACTTCAAATTCATGCGTAGTCCCTCTCAATGTCTTTAGCGAAATTACTTGTCAGCTGACGGTGTGGGCGGAGTCACAACCATTGCGCTACCGACGATCTCAATCAGTGAGTCGCCGGGAATCCATTCCAGAGCCATGCAAGCGCGGGACGGAGCTTTACCCGGAGAGAAATAGGTCCCGTAGATCTTGTTCAACGCGTCGTACTGCGCTTTATGGGCATCGAACCGTGCCTTGCCGGTGGGCATGGGGATACTCTCGGCCAGAGGCAGACAGAGAAAGACCTCGAGATGGATGATGCTGTCCATGGTGCAGCCTGCACGCTCGACCGATTTCTTGAGCGCGTCCATGGTGCGGGTGACGTGCTTTTCGAAGGGGTCCGTTACCAGCACGTGATCCTCCTTGGGATAGCCGTCATTGGCACCCGTGCCAGAGAAACAGTAGATCCCATCGTGTGTGTGGTTCCCGCCAGGGCGGCGAGGCGCATCTCCGCCAGGCGCGTTCACGGGTGCTCCACCAGGCGTGGGTGGGCCAGCAGGAGGAGCCTGCTGAGCGAAGAGTTTCGGCGCGCCGGTTACGAGAGCCGCCAGCGCCGCGATCTTGCCAAAGAAGTTGCGTCGAGTGTTGATTTCCACAGAATTTCTCCTTCGGATCTTCGGTCGAGAAAAGCCTGACAGCAAGCAATGATAGCGCAGGAGCTGTCGAGGACGTCGAAGTTAGCGGGCAGGTTGTACCAGAATTCGGAATCGTTGCCGGATGTATATGTGGACTGGCGATCCGACTTACGTGAACGACCCAGTCTTCCTGACTTTTTATGATCGTACGGTTGCCGACTATGTCGACCGCTGGCATCTCGATCTCGACCACGTCATGACTCGGGATCGCAGGATGAATCTCCAAGCTCAAGTCGATCCCAAGAATGCGCTGCAGATGTATCGGGGAGATCCGAGTTATGAGGAGAATGGCGATGACTTCTCGCTAGGAATTGACCTGCTAGCCGCACAGTATGCTGCGTATAAGACCTACCCCACCTGCAAATCTTTCGCGGCAAAACCGAAATCGCGCAGACTTACTGGGTAAGGGCAGCCCGAGTCAACGCTTTGGTGAACGACGTTTGGTGGGACCGGAAAACCCTTCATTTCTATTCCATATTGGATAAGAACCACGACCTCCAGGGACACGCCGGCGCGGATTTGCTCTATCGCGATGTCGCTGAAGACGGGCCCCAGGCACAAAGCGCGCTGAACGATCTTCTCGCAAACATCAGGAGTCACACGTTCGGAGACGTCGAGGCAGAGTCGTACGAGCCGGAAATTCTGTATCGCTATGGGGTTCCCGATACCGCCTATGCACAGATACTGGACCTCACCCGTGAAACCAGGAAACACCGCGAGTATCCTGAAGTGTCCTATTCCGTAATAGGCGCAATTGTTTCCGGCCTGATAGGAGTAACGGTTGAACCTTTTCCGCAAGCGGAGTCGCCGGAGATCGTGGTGAGAACTTATCCTGAGCTAACCCCGCAAACGGCGTGGGCCGAACTTCGCAACTTTCCCGTGCGTGCTAACGAGCTTGCAGTCCGCCAGGAAGGCACGCACAAAACAGCTCCCACCAACCTATCCGGGCCCGCACTGAATTGGAAGGCAATGCTTCCAGGAGCTTTTGAATCTTTACTTGTAGGCGGCAAGCCCGTGAAGGCTCACACAGAAAGTCTGCCCCTGGGCCGCACAGCCACTTGGGTCAGCGTTTCGGTCGGAATTGGGGAAGACCCTGACGGTTGAAGCACCTGTTAAACATAGAGAGTAGTTCCCCGACTTTTCATGGCCACAGGACGGACGGCAGAGGAGATCCTCGGTACTGAGCTCTAGGAAATGATCCCTCGCTGCATCGCGACTGTAGCCGCTTCGGGGCGATCGGATACTTCGAGTTTTTCGATGATGTTGATGACGTGATTGCGCACTGTGTTGTCGCTGATGGTCAGCGTGTTTCCGATTTCCTTGTTGGTGAGGCCATTGGCGAGCAGTTCCAGAATCTCCGGTTCCCTGCGGTCAAGTTGGACCGCATCATGCGTTCGGCAAGGTGGGCAGCAATGTGACTGGGAAAATAACGTCTACCTGCATGTACAGATGTGATAGCAGAAATCATCTCAAGCTGCGGCGTGTCTTTCAGAAGGTATCCGTGGGCCCCGGCCTCCACCGTTCGATAAATATCCTCATCGGTCTCATAGCTGGTCAGGACAATGACACGGGGCGAATGTGCCATTCGCCGGATTGCGCGCAATACATCGAGGCCCGTCATTTCCGGCATGCGCAGATCCAACAGCAGCACGTCCACATCCTCGCGCCGCAGCGCCGCCAGGGCATCTTCGCCGCAGGATGTCGAGCCCACTACGTTGAGCCCGGATTGTGTCCCTAGCATGCTCGCCAGCCCGGCACGGACGACGGGATGATCGTCCACGATAAGAATGCGAATGGGAGTGTTTCCATTCTTTTGCATCAGAGTCGCGCTCCTGCACATAGTGCCCAACATAAACACGAACCCATGAGTGACGCGACATTGACCTGAATCGATGTCTGCTATCCAATACGGTCTGCAGTTTAGCCCGTCAATTCAGCCCGCGCCAGGCAAAACCGCCGACTAGTTCACTTGCACCATGCGTCGCCAGGGGACCAAAGCTGTATCCTAAATTCTCTCAAGGAGGGCAATCACGGTGACTATGCATAGGAACTGGAAATGGAACCGCTATCTCTCAGCATCGGTCGCGTTGTGTCTTAGCATCGCCGTTTCGACCGGAGTATCGCAGGTTGCGACTCCTCCTACTTCGTCAGGATCACAGACTCCACTCCTTCTTGGGACTGCGTGGTATCCCGAGCAATGGCCGGAGGCGCGCTGGAACGCCGATCTTGAACTCATGGATAGCGCCGGCATCCACTTTGTCCGCATTGGTGAGTTCGCCTGGAGCACCATGGAGCCAGCCGAAGGCGACTATCAGTTGGACTGGATGGAACGGGCAATTGCACTGGCAGCAAAGCATCGCATTCAGGTTGTGCTGGGAACGCCTTCAGCGGCACCGCCCGCCTGGCTGACGCAGAAGTATCCCGAAACACTTCGCATTAACGAAGATGGTCGCCCGGACGAGCATGGGAACCGTCAGCAGTTCAACTGGTCGGATCCCAAGTATCGTGAATTGGCGCACGACATTGCCCTCAGAATGGCCAATCGTTTTGGCCACAATCCAAACGTAATTGGCTGGCAGATCGATAACGAATATGCCAGCGAATCTTATGGACCGAAAGACAGGCAGCGTTTTCAGGAGTGGCTAAAGTCACGCTATGGGACGCTGGATGCGCTGAACACGCGCTGGACAACCGCTTATTGGAGCGAAAGCTACACGGCCTGGGACCAGATTCCAATCGAAACCAGCTATGGCAATCCGGGGCTGCTGCTCAACTGGAAACTTTTCGTGAGCGCCACATGGCGCAGCTATCAGAGAAATCAGATTGACGCCATTCGCCCCCATGCCGACGCACGCCAGTTCATCACGACCAACATGATGGGCTGGTTCGAAGGATACGACCACTACACCATCTCGCAGGACCTTGATCTTGCCGCTTGGGATGACTATGTAGGCCAAGGGCATCTCGACCCAATCCGCAATGGAGCCGCGCACGATTTGACGCGCGGGTTCCTGGGCAAGAACTTCTGGGTAATGGAAACGCAACCAGGCTTCGTAAACTGGGCTCAGGTAAACAACGCATTAGATAAAGGAGAAGTTCGTGCCATGGCCTGGCACGATGTTGGCCACGGTGCCGATGCCGTGAGCTACTGGCAATGGCGCAGCGCGCTGAACGGGCAGGAAGAGTACCACGGTACGTTAGTCGGGGCCGACGGAACTCCTGCACCACTCTATACCGAAGTGGCGCAACTGGGGCGAGAGTTTGCCAAAGCCGCCCCGGCACTGGCGGGAACTTCAGTGCACTCCCAAGTCGCAATTTTGCATTCTTACGAAAGCCGCTGGGCCATCAACTGGCAACGGCATAACTCTGAATTCGATCCCGTGAAGGAACTGCTCAGCTATTACGGCCCACTGCGCGAATATGCGCAGTCGATCGACGTGGTTTCATCGGATGCGCCTCTATCTCAATACAAGCTTGTCGTCGCGCCCGCGCTCAATGTGATTTCGGAAGAAACTGCGCAAAAGTTGATCGCCTATGTGCGTGGTGGCGGGCATCTGGTGCTCGGAGATCGCAGCGGTATGAAGGATGCGGATAACAGTCTCTGGCCGCAAAGGCAGCCAGGTCCGCTCACCGAACTGCTCGGGGGCCGTGTGGAACAGTATTACGCGCTGGAGGCGCCGGTGGAGGTGCTGGGAGACTTTGGTCAGGCGACATCGACCAGCGTGATGCGGCATGCCAACCTCTGGGCCGAGCAACTCAGCGTAAAGGCGCCGGATACCGAAGTCCTGTTGCGTTATGGCAAAAGCAATGGTTGGCTGGATGGCCAGCCTGCGGCCATCACTCGCCGAGTAGGAGCAGGCCGCATTACTTATATTGGGGCATCGCTTGACACCAACACCATGGCGGCGGCGGCGAACTGGATGATCAAGACAAGTGGCGTCGCACGCGCCTTGGGCCCCGTGCCTGCGAGCATTGACGTGTACCCTCGGTCGGGTAACGGCAAATTGGTCTATATCCTGGTGAACTTTGGGAGGAAAACTGAAACAGTTGATCTCCCAGCCGAAATGACGGACGTTCTGCACGACGGCACAGTCAGACACCTCACGCTGCAACCGTACGATGTCGCAGTGGTTCAGGCACCCAACAGGTAAACCTTTAGCACGCAAGACTGCTTCTGCAGATTTGAGTTTGGGTTGCTCCGAGCCGACAATAGCTTGAGTTCAACCAGGTTGTGTGCCTACAGGGGAAAGGAACCATGTCCTTGAACAAACCAGTACGTCGTATCGCGATCGTCGGCACAGGAGTCATCGGGGCGAGCTGGACAGCTCTTTTTCTTGCTCGGGGATTCCACGTCGTCGCGACGGATCCAGCGCCCAATGCCAAAGCCAGTTTGCGCCAGTACATCGATGCCGCCTGGGAAGACCTCACTGTTCTAGGACTGTCGCCCAAGGCATCGCGCGACCAGCTCGAATTCACACTCAACCTGAAACAGGCTCTCTCTGATGTGGACTTCGTACAGGAGAGCGGTCCAGAGCGTCAGGACTTCAAGATCAAGTTGTTTGCGGATATGGACTCAGCAACTCCCCCAGATTCGATCATTGCCTCAAGTTCATCAGGGTTCACCATGAGCGTGCTGCAGTCTGCCTGCAAGCATCCCGAACGCTGCGTCATTGGCCATCCTTTCAATCCTCCGCACTTGATTCCGTTGGTTGAGGTGGTTGCGGGGGCAAGAACGTCGCCCGAAGTCGTCGAACAGGCAATCTCTTTTTACGCATCGATCGGTAAAAAGCCGATTTACGTCCGAAAAGAGATGGTCGGCCATGTCGCGAACCGTTTGCAGGCCGCGCTATATCGCGAGGTTGTGTACCTCATTGAGCAGGGCGTGCTGGATGTCGCAGATTTGGATGCCGCCGTGTGCTGGGGACCTGGACTGCGTTGGGGGGTCATGGGGCCCAATCTTCTATTTCATCTCGCTGGCGGTCAAGGTGGGATACAGCATTTTATGGAACACCTTTCCGAACCCATTGCAACCTGGTGGAAAGACCTTGGGAAAATCACCGACCTTAGTCCCAAGGTCAAGCAAACGATCATCGACGGCGTGCTGCAGGAAGCCGGCGGCCGCTCCCTCGACGAACTAACGAAGGAGCGAGACGAAGTGTTGCTGGACTTCTCGCGTTGCGCACGAAACCTGCCAAGTCCACCACGAAGGCAAAGAGAACGGTTCGAGCCAGTTAACTGACATTGACCATGAAAGGAGGGAGCCGAGTGTTTGCGCTCGCGAGTAGAATCGAACGATGTCTCTGCACCGCAAACTCAGTGTGTTAGGCGTTCTTCTGGGGACACTGCTGTTTACTCGGATTCTCTCCGCCCAAAACCCCGTCGCCGACCTGCTCCTAATTCACGGCCACATCCTCACCGTGGAT
>OCZU010003325.1_pt1 | contig 10162 bp, 6 predicted proteins | sample 1539001 | NCBI WGS metagenome assembly OCZU01 (sample SAMEA3539306, study PRJEB22396) | soil metagenome | biome: tundra; feature: field; material: soil | place: USA | collected 2010-05 | depth 0.15 m | reverse complement strand
TGTGCTCTTCCGATCTAGGAACAAAACTTTCTTGACGAATCGCTCACTGCGTATCGAGCCGGAGATTTGCTGGCGGCGCTGGAAAAGTATCCCGAAGCCCGGCAACCCAATTCTGATGCCGGGCGCGTTTATCAGGCCGCACTGCTGCTCTCAGTCGGACAAGTGGAAAAGGCTGAAGCAATCCTTTCCGCGCCGGCGGGAACCGGCGCTTCTGAAAAAAACCAACACCTCGCCGCCGCGCTGCGCACACTCATCGCCGCGGTAAAGCGCGAAGAGAATCCTTCGATTCTCAAACCTCAACTTGCAACCGAACTTCTCGCTGTGTCATATCACAAGCAGTCGCTAGGCAGACCGGGCGCTTTGAAGGTTGCGCTGGATTTGGCCAGGCTCGCCGTCACCAACTCGCCTGAATTCGGCTTCGGTTGGGAGAGGGTCGCGGAATTGGAATTCAGTTTTGGCCACACCGACCGCGCGCTGGAAGCCCTGAACAAAAGCCTCGCGCTCGCGCCGCGCAACGCGCAGGCGCTCGCCCTCCAAGGTTTCGTGCTGGCGGCGCAAAATAAAACCCGCGACGCCATTGATTGGTTTGACCGCGCACTGGCCGTGGATTCCGCGCTCGGCAACGCCTGGCTGGGCCGCGGCCTTTGCCGTATTCGGCGCGGTGACGCAACGGGCGGACGCGAAGACCTGCTGATCGCCGCCGCGCTCGAACCGCAACGCGCCACGTTGCGCAGTTATCTGGGCAAAGCCTGGAGCGATGCGGGCGACGACCAACGCGCCAGAAAAGAATTGGGACTGGCCCAGAAACTCGATCCAAATGATCCGACCAGCTGGCTCTATTCCGCGCTGAACAACGAACGGCACAATCGCATCAACGAAGCCATCGGCGATCTCGAAAAATCACAGGAATTAAATGAAAACCGCAGCGTCTATCGCTCGGGACTTTTGCTGGACCAGGACCGCGCCGTGCGCAGCGCGAATCTGGCTCGCATCTACGCCGAGGCCGGCATGGACGACGTGGCCTTCCGCGAAGCTTCGCGGGCGGTGGCATCGGACTACGGCAACTATTCCGCACACCTTTTTCTTGCCAACTCATATGACTCGCTGCGTGAACAAAATCAAGCCACTTTCCGTTATGAGTCTGCTGCGATAAGCGAGTACCTTATCGGCAACATTCTTGCGCCGGCAAGCGCAGGCGTGTTCTCGCCAGCCATCTCCCAGCAAGAGTATTCACGGCTCTTTGAACAGAACCATGTGGGCATAAGTTCCACCACAGAATATTTAAGCAGGGGCGCATGGGCTCAAAGCGGCGTGATCAATTCGGTTTCGGAGCGAGAAAGCATTGCGTTTGAAGGAGATTATTTGTCTGATCCCGGGCAACGCCCCAACAATGATTTGGAAGAAAGAGTTTTTTCCCTTCAGCTCAAAGAGCAAATCACCGGAAAAGACTCCTTGTATGGCTTGGTTTTCTATTCCGACACATGGTCGGGAGATGTGGCGCAACGGTACGACCCGGCGGCGGCGCTGCTGGATTTGCGAACGCACGATGAGGAGCATCCAAGTATGATTTTGGGTTACCATCGGGAGTGGGCGCCGGGAATCCACACGCTGGCCCTGGCTGGCTACCTGAGCGATTCGTTGCATTTCAATGGCCCAGTCTCCATGCCGGTAAGGGAGTTTGACCCGTTTGGAAATATGTATGACGCGGTAACCGTAAGTGCCACGGTTAACTACCACGGTAGCTTGGAGATTTTCCCGCTCGAACTGCAGCAAATATGGGAAACACCCAAACAAACGACCATTGTCGGAGCCCGGTTCCAGACCGGTTGGTTCAAAGTTTCGAACGTGCTTTCCAATTTCTCCTCCGGAGCCTTTTTTCCCGCGCCGGTTTTCGACCCGCCAGAAACTCGTATTCAATTTGAACGCGCGAGTGGCTATGGCTATCATCAATTGCGACTCGGCGATCACCTTCAACTAATCGGCGGCCTTGCCTATGACTATTTGCAACTTCCCGAAAACTTTCTTCTACCCCCAGTTTCTGGTGACCTTAAGAGCGTTCATCAAATCTCACCCAAAGCCGCGTTTATCTGGCAAAATGATCTTGGGACTGTTTTCCGTGGAGCCTACACTCGTTCCATTGTGGGTGCGAGCATTGACCAGAGTTTTGAATTGGAACCGGCTCAACTAGCCGGCTTTACCCAAACGTATCGGGGCGTTATTCCTGATTCGGTCGAGGGCACGACCAGCGGAGCCGGCGTGAGCAGCTATGGTATCGCCCTCGAACAGAAACTCAAAACCGGGACATATTTGAGTTTATCGGCCTACTTGCTGGACACGGATTTCACCCGCGCCGATGGGGCGCTTTCAAACCTGGTGGTTACGCCAGTCATTGGCTCGGAACGAGAGCATCTCAAGTTTCGTGAGCAATCATTTGCCGCGGAAATTGATCAGTTACTTGGAAAGTATCTTACTGTCGGGATGCAGTACCGATGGACCGAGGCGGACCTCAAAAAGAACTTTGTTGATTTTCCTCCAGGTTTTACCGATTTCAATTTCGACCCGAGTCCCCATCATACTTCCACACTGCAACAACTATCGCTGCATGCCGCAATAAATTGTCCTTCGGGATTCTTCAGCCAGGTTCAGGCGATTTGGACGCACCAGCACAACAGCGGATTTGATGACGCCGGCTACGGCATGGACGAACCGGGGGATGATTTTTGGCATTTGGATGCCTTCGTTGGCTACCGGTTTGCGCAACGCCGTGCGGAGCTTTCCTTCGGCGTGCTGAACATTACCGATCAAGATTATCGTCTTGAACCCCTTACCCCGTATCAAGACCTTCCCCGCCAAAGAACGATTGCCATGCGGCTCCAGATCAGTTTTTAATCTTCTTTTTCCCGCCTTTGATCAAATGGATGGCAACGTTTTCACGGGCAATGGGGTTGAATCTCATTCGCATTCCACGTGATTGAAACTGCGGTGGTGGCCGGTTTGGTCGTAAAATAAACCGTGAACATGATTAGCGAGGCCCCGGGCGGGATATTGAAGGTGATGCTTCCTTTGCAAGCGCACGGACGCGGCGTGGCTGCGCCGATCAGCTTGTAAGCGATCCAGACCTCAGGATTATTTTGTGAATTCTCGATGGAAACTGTGGCGGTCGCCGCTCCGGGAACAGGTTGCCACAAAACACTGCCGTCAGGGCAGGCTATGATAGGCGCGCAAGCCACGAATTTTGGCACATCGCCACATATCGCCGGAGGTTTGTTGCCAGCCTTGATTGACCCATAACCGGGAGACAAGAATCCGTTTGCCATTATTCCTTTGATCAGCTTGTTGAAAATTTTCTCAAGGACAAGATGGCTGTATCTCGCCCGGGTTCCACATGATCGAAACTCCACTGCTGCTCTGTGGTTTCGTAAAATAGACCGTAAACATGATGAGTGGTGATCCCGTGGGAATATGGAAAGTAATGCTTCCCTTGCCCGCGCAAGGATGCGGCGTCGGGGCGCCGATCAGCTTGTAGGCAATCCAAGCATCAGGATAAGTGAGCGGATCCTGGATAGACACCGTGGCGGTCGTTGCCCCCGGAATAGGTTGCCACAAAACAGTGCTGGTAAGGGGACAAGCTACAATGCATGCTGAAGCCACAAACTTTGGCACATCGCTGCATAGGGCCGGCGGCTTGTTCCCAGCCTTGATTGATCCGAAACCGGGTGGCGGGAAAACGCTGCTGGCGAATCTTGGAAACACGGTCACGTAAGCCGGAACTGTTTGTGTTTTCAAAACCCCTTTTCTGGGATCTTCGCGACTCACACGACAGGTATAGACGCCAGTATCGTTCGTGCGTGAGTAGAAAATATGGAGGACGTTTGAATCGGCCCCTTCAATTTTTTCGCGTAGATCCTCAACCGGAACGGGTGCGGCGAAGTCGTTCGCCTGATAAAACCACTCGTAGTATAATTGCGATTTACCGTGGGCTCTCACGGTCAAATCAATTGGAGAACCATCTTTGGCGAGCACATCGGCAGGCTGGCAAACTATCCGAGGCTCACCCGGATCACGATGGATAGAGCCATGCATGTTGGAACAACCGGCAAGGCCCAATGCCGCACCACCTCCCAGAATAGCGAAGGCCACAAGTGTTTTAATTTGGCGTTGCATGATATTTGTGTTTGGCGTTTTCCCTCCCACAACCTCCAACTCAGCCCAAAAAGCCCGGGCGGTCAAATAGCCAGGAGTTGTTTTGGCGCGATTTTGCATCAGCAGGCAAATCTGTAAAGTTAAAACATTGAGCAAAAATCCTATGGTTCCGTTCAAACTGTCTTATAATCCGCGCAGGAAACAAGCCGACCGGTCGTGAATCTAAGATCTGTCATAGAACACAAATTCTTCAAGCCCGCCGTCGGCGCGGCGCTGACGGTGCTTTGCGGGCTGCTGCTTTGGGGGCCGCTCGGCGAGGCTTGGGAAAACGCCAGCTACGATTATTTGTTCCGCTTCGGCCATCGCGCAGCGACCAATCAAGTCGCGCTCATCCTCATGGACCACGAGTCTTACGGCAAGCTTGGACAAATCCGGGGCGAACATTGGAGTCGCGACCGGCACGCAAGCTTATTGAACAAACTCACGGAGGATGACTGCCGCCTTGTGGTCTTCGATGTCTTTTTCCTTACGGAAGGCAATCGGACGAATGACGAGGCGCTGACCAAGGCGATGCGACGCAATGGTCATGTTGTCATAGCCTCTAAAATCTCCGGCCCGACCTATCCCCGACTGGACAGTGCCTCAGTCGAGTTCCCGGCCACCAATTTCCTGAGGGGCGCCATGAATTGTGGCGTGGGCAAAGCCGACGCCGATACCGGCACAATTGTGCGCCGCCATTGGCCGTTCTTCGGTCCAGGAGAAGGGGAGATTCACAGCTTGGGATGGGCGGCAGCGCAATCGCTGGGCGTGCCCATGGATTCCAAAATCGAAAAGCAATGGCTGCGCTACTACGGCGAAAAACCGGCCTGGGAACCGTTCAGTTATTGGATGGCGCTCGATAAATCCAAAGGTTATTTCCGAAACAAAATCGTCTTCATCGGAAGCTGGCCGGACAAACTTGATCCCGCGCCTCCAGAGGAAGATAAATTCCTCAACCCTTACTCGCGCTGGAACGACAATGCCATCGGCGGCGTGGAAATCATGGCCACGACGTTTCTCAATCTCGTGAACGGTGACTGGCTGCAAAGGCCCGCGGAATGGCTGGAAGCGCTTTTCCTCGCAGCGACGGGAATATTGATCGGCGGCACGTTATGTCGGTTGCGGCCGTTGAGGTGCTGCCTCGTTGCGGCAGCCATTGCGTTGGTCGTGATGCTCGCGTTCGTGTCGTGGAGTTATTTCACGAATTATTGGTTTCCTTGGCTCGTGATCGCGGGCGGCCAGGTGCCGTGCGCAATGGCGTGGACGTTGCTCGCCACGAAACCACAAAAGCAAAACATTTGGGCGGAAGGAAAATTCCCCGGCTACGAGGTCATCGGCGAGCCCTTTGGCGCAGGCGCGTACGGCAAAGTCTGGCTCGCGCGCAATGCCACAGGAGAATTGCAGGCGCTCAAGGAAATTGAGCGCTCCAAGTTCAATGACGACGGGCCTTACGACCGCGAATTCCGGGGCATCAAAAATTACAAACCCATTTCCAACCAGCATCCCGGCCTGCTGCACATTGATCACGTGAACCGCAACGACCGCGACGGCTATTTCTATTATGTCATGGAATTAGGCGACCCATTGGAAGCCGATTGGGAGCAAAAGGGCGGGAGTTTCAAGCCGCGCGATCTGGCGAGCGTTTGCAGCCATGCGGAAGGCAAACGATTGCCGGCACCCGAATGCATTCGCATCACTATCGCGCTGCTGGAGGCGCTGGACTTCCTCCATTCGCAGACGCTCGTGCATCGCGACATCAAGCCGTCGAACATCATCTTCGTGAACGGCCGCCCCAAACTCGCGGACGTGGGACTGGTGCGCGAGGCCAGCCAGGACGCCACCTGGGTGGGCACGGAATTCTACATGCCGCCGGAACCGCCGGGCACGGCGTCGGCGGACATTTATGCTTTGGGCAAGGTGCTCTATGTCATCAGCACCGGAAAACATCCCCGCTCTTTTTCCGAACTCTCCACCACGCTCGTCGAAAGACCCGAGTTCATGCGCTTGAACGACATCATCTGCAAAGCCTGCCAGCCGGCCAGCCAACAGCGCTACGCCACGGCGGCGGAAATGCTCGCGGCGTTGCGGGCGGCGCAGGAAGAATTTGACGCCGGCCAAGCCGGAAGAATTTTAAACCAATAAAACGCTGGCTGACAAACTGTAGAGGAGCGCCGGTCTGCGATCCGGCGCGGCGCCTAAGGAACATTAAACATTCAACATTCAACGCCCAACGTCGAATGACTTGCAATCGGGCGTTGGCAGAAAAATTGAGCGTTCGATGTTGAATGTTGAATGTTTCCTAACTTCTCTCCTTCGCCCAACATCAATAGCGCCGCAGATTCCACTCCTCCACTAACTCCTTCGGAATTTCTCCCAGGAACCGCGACGGTTGTTGCATCATGTCGCCGCTGCTGCCGGGCATCACGCGCATTAGCGGGTAGCTCAGGTAAAGCTCGTTCCGCGCGCGCGTGACAGCGACGTAAAAAAGACGCCGCTCCTCTTCCTCGCCGTCGTCGTCGCCCGTTTCGAGCGAGCGGGCCGAGGGAAACAACCCGTCGCACAACATGATCACAAACACTACGTCGAATTCGAGTCCCTTCGCCTGATGGATCGTGGAAAGTTTAAGCCGCTCGTCATCGGCGTTCGCGGGCTGTTCATCTTCCGCCTCGACGTTCGTCAGCAAGGCGAGTTGCGCCAGAAAATCCTCCACCGACTCGAATTGCCGCGCGAAAACCGCCAACTGCTCCAGGTCTTCGAGCCGCGAGCGGTAATTCGCGAAGTTCTCCTTCAAGTGATCCTCGTATCCGGCCTCGACGACGAGGCCGATCATTTTGGAAACATCCTTGCGCACGTCAGGTGCTTCGAGTTGCGAAAGCGTGATGGCGAACTGCGCCCAGGCGGGCGCGGCCTTTTTGGGAACCCTCACGGCGCAAGCTTGCAAGACGGAGGCGATTGGATGTTGGACGTTGGATGTTGGATGTTGGATGTTCGCCCCCGAATTGAATTCCTTCCAAAGCTTGTCCGCGCCCTTGCCGCCGATGCCGGGCAACAATTGAACCAGCCGCTTGAAGGAAAGTTCGTCGCGCGGATTGGTCACCAGTTTCAAATACGCCGCCACATCCTTGATGTGCGCCTGCTCGAAAAAACGGATGCCGCTGGTGATGCTGAAGGGGATGTTGCGCCGCGTCAGTTCAAGCTGCAATTCCAGCGCGTGAAAATGCGACCGGTACAGCACGGCCATGCGGTTCAAGTCCGCGCCTTCCTCGCGCAATTCCAAAACCCGCTGCGCCACAAACGCCGCCTGCTCGGCCGCGTCGTTGCAGGTCACCAGCACCGGCTTCTCGCCGGACGCGCGAGCAGGCGCGAGTTGCTTGGCGAATTGATTCACGTTGGCGGTGATGGCGGCGTTGGCCACGTTCAGAATCTCTGGCGTGCTGCGGTAGTTCGTCTCGATTTTATAGACCTTCGCGCCGGGATAACGCTCGGGAAATTTCAGGATGTTCGCGTAATTCGCGCCGCGCCACGCGTAAATGCTCTGCGCGTCGTCGCCCACGACCATCACGTTGTTGTTTCGCGCGGCCAGCAGGTCAATCAAGTCGCTCTGCAATTTGTTTGTGTCCTGATATTCATCCACGAGAATGAACTGAAACCGGCGCTGGTATTGCTCGCGCACGTCTTCGTGTTCCCGCAACAGCTTGAGCCAGAGCGCGAGCAGATCATCGAAATCCATCGCGTTCGTGGCGCGTTTCCGCGCGGTGTAACGCCGGCCCATATCCTCGATTTGCGGCGCGAGTTCCTCGAAGTAACCGTATTCGGTGCTGAGAATTTCCGGAATGGATTTTTCCGTGTTGAGCGCCATCGAAAAAATATTGCCCAGCACCTCCGCCTTCGGAAAACGCGTGGCCTTCACGTCAATTTCCGATTCCGCCACGCACGTTGCGACCAGATGTTTCGCGTCCTCCCGATCCAGAATGGTGAAATCGCGCTCGTAACCGAGCAGGTTCGCGTGCAGCCGTAAAATGCGGTTCCCCATCGAGTGAAAGGTGCCGCCCCAGAGTGACGCGAGTTCCTGCCCCAGCAAATCCGCCACGCGCCGCATCATTTCGCGCGCGGCCTTGTTCGTGAAGGTGAGCAGCAGGATGCGATCGGCGGGGATCCCCTGCTCCAGCAAGTATGCCACGCGATAGATGAGCGTGCGCGTCTTGCCCGAGCCCGCGCCCGCGATGACGAGCGACGGCCCCGGCGGCGCGGTCACGGCGGCGAGTTGTTGTTCGTTCAACTCGCGGGCGTAATCAATCTGCAAATGAATTGCGGGCCGGAACGGCTGCAACACGTAATCGCGCGTCATGCGAAAAACCGTAGTCAGGAAGATTGCACTTGTCGAATCCGCAGTGAAACGGAGCGCGGAATTTATTCCGCTCGATGGGTGATCAACAGCGAAGCGACCGAAGAACGAAGGAGGCCAAAAACTTTGTTTCCTGGCGGTTCCAATCCCTCAGCCTCAGCAGGGCAAAGGGTGAATGAATTCCACATGCCGATCACGCGCGTCAGCGCCGGCGAGATTGTTTATGCTGAAGCCGCACCGCTTTGAGCTGGCCGTAGCCGACCAGCCTGCGCTTTTGTTCATCCCAGAGACGGAAAGTGAACGACTTCAAGCTGCCCAACAGCGTGATGGGTTTGACGGTCTGAAACAACGGTTCTGCTTCGTGGCATTTCTCCAGATGGTAATTCGGAATGCGCGGGCTGAGATGATGAATGTGATGAAAGCCGATGTTGCCGGAAAACCATTGCAGCACTTTTGGCAGTTTGTAAAACGAACTGCCTTTCAACGCCGCCGTGGCATAATCCCACTCGCCGCTGCGTTCCCAATAGACGCCCTCGAATTGATGCTGCACGTAAAACAACCACACACCCGCCGTGCCGGCCACCATCAAGACCGTCAACTGAATGATGAGATACGCCTTGAACCCAAAAGCCCAGCTCAGTCCGCCGGCAATGGCGAGGAGCGCCAGATTCGTCCAATACACCGAAAGCCGCTCGCGCAATGGCGCTTTCAATTTTGGAAACCGTTGCATGATCAAAAACAGAAACAGCGGCGCAAGGACGAACAGCACGATCGGGTTGCGCGCCAATCGGTAGGAAAACTTTTTCCAGCGCGACGCTTCCAGATATTCCTGCACCGTCAACGTCCACACGTCGCCCGTGCCGCGCCGGTCGAGGTCGCCCGAACTCGAGTGGTGAATGGAGTGCTCCCAGCGCCAATGATGATACGGCGTGAACGTCAGCACGCCCGTGATGAAGCCCAGAATGTCATTGGCCGTCCGGGATTTGAAAAACGAGCCGTGCCCGCAGTCGTGAGAAATGATGAACACCCGCACCACAAACGCCCCCGCCAAAACGGCCAGCGGCACCACGAGCCAATAGGACACCGCGAGGCTGAGATACATCAAATACCACAAGGCCGCGTAGGGAACGAGCGTGTTGACGATTTGCCAGACGGCTCGCCGGACCGAAGATTTCTGGTAGCGGGCCACGATCTCTTTCCATTTCGAGGTGTCGGTCCGGCTTGCGTCTTTGGGATAATTTAAATCATTCGTCATAACATTACATCGGCTGTTTTCGAGATCACCAAAATATGCCTGGCCAAGTCTTGGAAGGTCAATGCCAGACACTACGCCACAATCCCGTCAGCGGCAATACGCAAAGCAGAAAAATCTTCAAAATTTTTCCCGTAACATTTTCCCGGCTTCGCTTCCGGGGTTGTTGAACTGCCGGGTAATCACAGCCTTCGGGCAAACCTTGCGGAACATAACCGGCGCAACGAACCTCGGCGACGTGGTGGTAAATCAGGGCGATCTTGCCTTTCGCGCCGATCGTCCCCCGGACAATCAGCCTGCTGGCAACTGTAGCGTCATCATCGGCTGGTGGACGCCCAAATCCAGCGTATCCATTCCTATCGGTGTCATTTTGACGAAAACGA